>Ga0310345_10000499_pt1 | contig 57853 bp, 54 predicted proteins | sample HC15DNA20500_MG_FD_204667 | JGI IMG/M metagenome (GOLD analysis project Ga0310345, IMG submission 204667) | Marine microbial communities from station ALOHA, North Pacific Subtropical Gyre - HC15-DNA-20-500_MG | ecosystem: Environmental > Aquatic > Marine > Oceanic | place: Pacific Ocean: North...
CTTTGGGTCCGAGTGCGGTATTTGCGCCACGCCCCGGACAGGTTCGGTTTTCGTGGCACCGCCCCGCGGATAGCGCACTTTACCTCCGTGCCGCGCCACCGCATCTTGGAGGCCGAACGCAGGCAAGGATATCGCTTTGGACATGGAAGACTATCCCGTCGGACTGGATGAAATCGACGCGCTGGCGGGCCGGGCCGGGCGGGTGATCGAGAAGCTGCGCGCGCGGGTCTTCGCGCCGGGTGTCAGCAAGAGCCTCGATCTGCGCTTCAACGTGCGCAGCGCCGCCGAGATGTGCGGCCGCACCGAGAAGGCGCTGCGCGACGCCGAGGGCGACGGCCGGCTGCCCGAACCCGAGAAGGATCCCGATACCGGGCGCCGCACCGGCTACTCGCTGGCCGAGGTGAACCGGATGCGCGAGGTGTTCGGCACGCTGCCGCGCCGCGCCCCCACCGATCCGGCGACAGTGCTCGCGGTGCAGAACTTCAAGGGCGGGGTCGGCAAGTCGACGGTGGTGACGCATCTGGCGCAATATCTCGCGCTCAAGGGCTACCGCGTCTGCGTCATCGATTGCGACAGCCAGGCCTCCACCACCAGCGTCTTCGGCCTCAACCCCGACGTCGATGTCGACGAGGAGGAGGACACGCTCTACCCGTTCTTCCGCCATGGCGGCCCGACCAGCCTGCATTACGCGCTGCGCGCCACCTACTGGCCCGGGATCGCGTTGATCCCCGCCAATCTCGGTCTCTACGATGCCGAGTACGAGTTCGCGGCGCGCATGGTGCGCGAACAGGATTTCGTGCTCGACCGGCTGCGCGGCGGCATCGAGACGATCTCGGATCAGTTCGACGTGATCCTGCTCGACCCGCCGCCGGCGCTCGGGATGATCTCGCTGTCGGTGCTGCGCGCGGCCAACGCGATCATCGTGCCGGCGCCGCCCAACAACATCGATTTCGGCTCGACCGCGCATTTCCTGCGGATGATGTCCTCGACCCTGGGCGAGCTGGCGCAACATGGCGGAACGCGGGGCTATCATTTCGTCAAGATCCTTGCGACCAAGATGAACGACCAGAAGAGCGCCCATGGCGCGATCAAGCGGATGATGGATGCGGTGTTCCCGCAGGACATGCTGTCGGCGGTCCTGAAGGACAGCGCCGAGATCGACAACGCGACGGCGAACCTGATGACCGTCTACGAGCTGACCGGGGCGGCGACCCGCACCGAGACGCACAAGCGCTGCCGCGTCTATCTCGACGCGGTGGGGCGCGAGGTCGAGACCGAGATCCGCAAGACATGGCCGAGCCACCACGCGGCGCTGCGCAAGGAGGGGATCCTGTGAGCAGGAAGCACGACGACATCTTCAACGACGTCCTGAACGGTCTCGACGAGACCGAAACCCGCGAGGACGGGGCAGGGCGGGCGCAGACGCGGTTTCTCAAGCGCTCCACTGCCATGTCCGAGCAGGTCACGGGCGGGCGCCAGGAAAAGGTGCTGCGCCTCGTCGATCCGGCCAGCTGCGTCATGTGGGAGGGGCACAACCGCGCCTACGAGCTGTTGACGCCCGAAAACTGCGCCGACCTGATCGAGGGGATGAAGGCGCAAGGCCAGCAGGAGTTTCCCGCGATCGTGCGGCGGCTGCGCCCGGCGGGGCAGGGCGACGGCCCCGAATTCGAGGTGATCTGCGGCGCCCGGCGGCATTTCACGGTGAGCTGGCTCAGGGCCAACAACTACCCGCAGTTCCGCTACCTGATCGAGGAGCGCGAGCTGACCGACGAGGAGGCGTTCCGCCTCGCCGATATCGAGAACCGCGACCGCGAGGACATCTCGGATTACGAGCGTGCCCGCGACTATGCCCGCGCGGTCGAGGCCTATTACGGCGGCCAGCAGAAGCTGATGGCCGAGCGGTTGCAGGTCTCGCCCGGCTTCCTGTCGCGGTTCCTGCAGCTGGCCAAGCTCGAACCGGAGGTCGTCGCCGCCTTCCCGTCGATCCGCGACATCAAGGAGCTGCATGCGCGGCAGCTGCGGCCGCTGATGGCGGAGCCCGGCGCGCGCGAGGCGGTGCTGGCGGAGGCGCGGGCCATCGCCGAGGAGGGCGCGCGCCTCGCGGCGCCGGCGGTGCTGTCGCGGCTCAAGGCGGCGGGCAAGGTGACGGCGCCGCGCAAGCGTTCGGACCGGGTGGTGCAGCATCGCGACGGCAATGTCAGCATCCGCCGCAAGGGCAAGTCCTACGTGATGGAGTTCGACGCCGATCTCAGCGATGCGGCGCTGCGATCTGCCCTGGACCTGTTCCTGAAGGAGCGGCGAACACGCTGATTGCCAGCTGGCAATCGCAGGTGAATCCTAACCTAATCAACAACTTGCCTGCCGTTCCTCGACAGGAACGGCAGGCCGTTCAAAGCGCCGTCAGGAAGATCCCGGCGAGGAACAGCGTCTCGGCGGCGATCAGCGCGATCGCGGCGCAGCCGACCTGCATCACCGTGGCGAGCGAGGTCTTCATGCCCACCGCCGCGATCGCGATCAGCAGCGCCCAGCCCGAGGCATCGGCCAAGAGCACGCCCAGCATCTCCGGCACCAGCCCCAGCGAGTTCAGCGCCCCGAGCGCCAGAAAGCCCAGCACGAAGCCCGGGATCAGTGGCGGCCGCTTGCCCGTGGCGCTGTCGCCGAGGCCGCCGGCGCGGATCGCCAGCGAGAACAGCAGCACGACCGGGGCCAGAAGGCTGACCCGGATCAGCTTGACCAGCGTCGCGGTTTCGCCCGCCTCGGGCGAGATCGAAAAACCGGCGCCGACCACCTGCGCCACGTCGTGGATCGTCGCGCCGAGAAACACGCCGGTGGTGCGGGTGTCGAAGCCGACCCAGCCGGTCAGCAGCGGGTAGGCGATCATCGCCAAGGTCGATAGCAGGGTGACGCCGAGCACGGTGAAGCTCAGATCGGTTTCGGAGTTCTCGTCGCGCGGCAGCACCGCGGCGATGGCCATGGCGGCGGAGGCGCCGCAGATCGCCACCGCGCCGCCGGTCAGTAGGCCGAAGCGCCAGCCCTTGCCGAGCGCGCGGCCCGCGAGGAACCCGAGCAGGATCGTCGCGGCCACCGCCGCCACGATCAGCCCGATCAGCCCCGCGCCGAGATCGAGCAGAAGCTCGACCGAGATCCGCGCGCCCAACAGCGCCACGCCGAGGCGCAGCACGTGGCGGGCGGTGAAGCCGATGCCCTCGACGCAGCGGCCTTCGAGCGACAGGAATTGCAGCGCCATCCCCAAGAGCAGCGCCATCAGAATCGCCGGCGCGCCGTAATGCTCGGAGATGAACTGGGCCGCCACGGCGACCACGGCGGCGACGGTGAAACCGGGCAGGAGAACGGGCAGGCGCAGCACTGGCGCGCGCAGCCGGGCCGGTGCGATCGCATCAATGAACATCGGGGATTTCCTTGGCTTTGACGGCGCCCCGGTCGGGCCGGGGCGCCGGGGGAGGGCCTAGCCCGCGACCTTGGCGGCGGCGGCACCGGCCTCGGTCACGGCGTAGCGGGTCAGGCGGATGTCGGCGGCGCGGGCGTGGCCCTCCATCCCCTCGACGCGGCTGATCCGGGCGGTGGCGCCGCCGAGCTGGCGCGAAGCGGCGCGGTCGGCGCGCTGCCAGGTCACCGTCTTCATGAACTTGTGCACCGAGAGGCCGCCGGTATAGCGCGCCGCCCCCGAGGTCGGCAGCACGTGGTTCGGGCCAGAGGCCTTGTCGCCGTAAGCCACGGTGGTCTCTTCGCCGAGGAACAGCGAGCCATAGGCGCGCAGCCGGTTCAGCCACCAGTCGAGATCGGCGGCCTGCACGTGCAGGTGCTCGGGCGCGTAGTCGTCGGCGACCCGCGCCATCGCCTCGCGGTCGTCGCAGAGCATCACCTCGGCGAAGTCGCTCCATGCGGCGCGGGCGCTCGAGGCGTTGGGTTCGGGCAGCGCGTCGATCAGGCCGGGCACGATGGCCATCACCTTTTCGGCGAGGCCGCGATCGGTGGTGGCGAGCCACACCGGCGAGTTCCAGCCATGCTCGGCCTGGCTCACGAGGTCGATGGCGACGATCTCCGGATCGGCGGTCTGGTCGGCCAGCACCATGCTATCGGTGGGGCCTGCGAACATGTCGATGCCGATCTCGCCGAACAGGATGCGCTTGGCCTCGGCCACGTATTGGTTGCCCGGGCCGACGAGGATGTCGGCGCGCGGCAGCCCGTAGAGCCCCTCGGCCATGGCCGCGACGCCCTGCACGCCGCCGAGGTTGAGGATCGCGTCGGCGCCGCAGAGATCCATCGCGAAGAGGATCGCCGCCGGGATGCCTTCGCCGGGGCGCGGCGGCGAGCAGGCGGTGATGTGGCCGACGCCCGCCACCTTGGCGGTGGTGATGGTCATCAGCGCCGAGGCGATGTGGCTGTAGCGCCCGCCGGGCACGTAGCAGCCCGCCGCCGAGACCGGGATCTGCCGCTGCCCGGCGATGAGCCCGGGCAGGATTTCGACCTCGCAGCCCTGTACCGTCCGCAGCTGCGCCTCGGCGAAGCGGCGGATATTGGCATGGGCGAAGCGGATGTCGTCCTTGAGGCTTTCGGGGAGCCGGGCGGCGGCGGCGCGGCGGGTCTCCGCGTCGACCAGCACCGGGCCGTCCCAGCGGTCGAGATCGCGGGCATAGGCCTCGACCCGGGCCTCGCCGCCCGACTTGATCTCGGCCAGCATGGCGCTGACGGCGGCGCGGGTGTCGGCCTGATCGCTCTCGGCGTGGCGCCTGGCGCGCTTGAGATAGGTCACGGTCATGTCGGGTCTCACATCTTGCCTTTCCAGGGGATGACCTTGGCCTCGATCCAGCGCATCAGCAGGTCGAAGGCATAGGCGATCGCGGCAATCACGATGATCCCCATGATCACGGTCGGGGTCTGCAGGAACTGGCTGGCCGACAGCACCATGTAGCCAAGCCCCTTGGTCGCGGCGACCATCTCGGCGGCGACCAGCGTGGTCCAGCCGAAGCCGACCCCGACGCGCATCGCGGTCAGGATCTCGGGCAGCGCCGAGGGCAGGATCACGTGGCGCATCACCTGCCAGCGCGAGGCGCCGAAGCTGTAGGCGGCGTGGATCTGCTCGATCGCGGCGGAGCGCACTCCGGCGCGGGCACCGAGCGCCACGGGGGCGAAGACCGACAGGAAGATCAGCAGCACCTTGGAGGTCTCGCCGATGCCGAACCAGATGATCATCAAGGGCAGGTAGGCCAGCGGCGGGATCGGCCGGTAGAACTCGATCGGCGGGTCGAACAACCCGCGCATCACCGGGCTCATCCCCATGGCGAGGCCGAGCGGGATGCCGACGGCGCAGGCCAGCAGGAAGGCGCCGAAGACGCGCGCGGTCGAGACCGCGACATGTTCGAGGAAGGAGGTGTTGGTGAAGCCGTTCTGCCAGACATCGACGAACTTGGCGAGGATCGCCTGCGGGCTCGGCACGAAGAGCGGCTTGACCAGACCCAGCGCGGTGATCGCCCACCAGACGAAGAGCAGGAACAGGATCGAGACGACCGAGAGCCACATCGTGTCGCCCTGTCCGGGCACGCCGTAGGTCTCGCCCGGCTTGGTGGGGCGGCCGCGCGCGAACCAGGCGAAGACGCCGCTGCGCGGGTTGATGCGGGCCTTTTCGGCGACGCTGGTGCTGTGCTTGACGGTCTCGATCATGCCGCTTCCTCCTCGTCGGCGAAGATGATGCCGAGCACCTCCTCGCGCAGGCGGATGAATTCCGGGGATGCCTTGATCTGCCGGGCCGGTTCGCCCGCGAGCACGCGGCGCGAGAAGGGCAGGTCGAAGCGGTGCGAGATGCGGCCCGGCCGGGGCGACATCACGATCAGCTTGGTGCCCATGAACAGGGCCTCCTCGACGCTGTGGGTGATGAAGAAGACCGATTTGCCGGTGTCGTTCCAGATCCTGAGGATCAGCTCCTGCGCCTTTTCGCGGGTCAGCGCGTCGAGCGCGCCCAGCGGCTCGTCCATCAACAGCACCTTGGGGTCGCAGGTCAGGGCGCGGGCGATGCCGACGCGCTGCTGCATGCCGCCCGAAAGCCGGTAGACCGGGGATTTCTGGAACCCGTCGAGGCCCAGCAGCTTCACGAAATCCTCGGCGATGGCGAGGCGTTTGGCCTCGGCCACGCCCTGCATCTTGAGGCCGAAGGCCACGTTCTCGATCACGTTGAGCCAGGGCAGCAGCGCGTGTTTCTGGAACACGACCGAGCGGTCGGCGCCGGGGCCGGTGACCGGGCGGCCATCGAGCAGGATCTCGCCCGAGCTGGGCGCGAGAAAGCCCGCGATCAGGTTCAGAAGCGTGGATTTGCCGCAGCCGGAGGCGCCGAGCGCCACCACGAAATCGCCCTCGGCGATGGCCAGATCGATGCCGCGCAGCGCCTCGACCGGCGGCCGGCCCTCGGCTGCGGGAAACACCACGGAGGCGGATTTGATGTTCAGTCCCATTGGACCACTCCTCGTCGGGGTCTGGGGGGGCCGGCCCGCGCGGGGGCCGGGGCCGGGGGCCATCACTGGGTGGCGGCGGTGCCGATCTTGGTGTTCACGAAGCCGGAATAGTCCTCGGCCACCTGGTCGATGCGCCCGGCCTCCTTGAGGAAGGCGGCGGTGTCGCGCATCGTCTCGTGGGCGCTGCCGAGCCAGGTCTCGCCGAGCTGCTCGGCGAGCGGCACGAAGGTGAAGCCTTCGAGGATCGTGGGGATCTGCGCGGCGTCGGCGCCGGTCTCGGCGGCGATGGTCTGCACCGGTTCGCTTTCGGCGGTCCAGGCGGCGGGGTCGGCGAGATAGGCGGCGTTGGCCTCGTCCATCGTCCTGGCGAAGGCGGCCACGGCCTCGGCGTTCTCGGCGGCGAACGCGGCGTTCACCACCCAGGCGTCGAAGGTCGGAAAACCCCATTCGGCGGTCTCGGCCGAGGTGGCGAGGCGGGTGCCGGTTTCGAGGATCTGGTTCTGCACCGGCTGCCAGATGAAGGCGGCGTCGATCGCGCCCTGCTCCCACGCGGCGGCGATCTGGTCGGGCGGCATGTTCAGAAGGGTCAGCTCGGAGGCGGGGATCCCGGCATGGTCGAGCGCACCCATCAGCGAGAAATGCGCGGTCGAGCCGACCGGCACCGCGACCCGCTTGCCCGCGAGATCCGCGAGCGTCTCGATCTCGGCGCCGTCGCGGGCGATCAGGCTCTCGGCCGAGCCCAGCACCTGCGCCAGCATGAACATCTCCAGCTCGACGCCCTGGCTGGTGGCGATGGCGAGCGGCGAGGAGCCGAGCTCGGCGAGCTTGATGTCGCCGGGGGCCATGGCGGCGATCACCTCGGAGCCGGAGCCGAACTTGCGCCACTCGATGTCCCAGCCGGTGGCTTCGTCGAAGCGGCCCTCGGCCAGCGCCACCTGCATCGGCGTCGGGTTGCCGAAATGGCCGATGGTCACGGTTTCGGCCAGAGCCGATCCGGCGGTCAGGAAGGTGGTGAGCGCGAGCGCCACGCGTGTCGTCGTCCGAGTCATTTCATACTCCTCTGTTGGTTGGCTGCATCGACGCTGTTTCGCGCCGTTCTGCATGGGGTGTCAGGCGGCGGTGCCGTCTTCCTGGTGGGGCGCGCCGAGGGCGGCGTCGCGGATCGCCGCGACCAGTAGGTCGAGCGTGTCGATGCCCTCCGCCTCGGGCGCGAGCGCCCCGGCGATGAGCGAGAACTCGGTGCAGGCGACGAGCTGCAGCGTCGCGCCGCGCCGGGCGAGATCGGCCGAGGCGGCGCGCAGCGCGGCGCGGCTGTCCTCGTCGGGGCCGCGCGCCTTGATCGCGCGGATCGCGGCCAGAAGCGCGTCCTCGTCCCGCGGGTGGAGCAGGGTGAGGCCGGCCTCGGCGCAGGCGCGGTCGAACAGGCCGATCCGGCGCAACGCCGGCGAGCCGAGAAGACCGAGCTTGCCGCCCGGCCCGAGCCGTTCGGCGGCCCGCGCCACCGCGAGCGCCACCATGTCGATGAAGGGCACATCGACGGCGGCGCGGATCTCGGGGGCGTAGTGATGCGCGGTGTTGCAGGGCATGGCCAGCGCGGTGGCGCCGCCCGCTTCGAGCCGGCGCGCCATCTCGGCCAGCACCGGGCCGGGATCCGCGCCGCGCCCCTCGATCAGCCGGGCGATGCGCGAGGGCACCTGCGGGTTCATGTCGACGAGAAGCGGGATGTGGTCGGCATCGTCGCGGGCCGGGGTGGCGGCGATCACGCGCTGCATCAGGAGCACCGTCGCCTCGGGGCCCATGCCGCCCAGGATGCCGATCCGTTTCGGGGTCATGCCGCGCCCTCCGGGCTGCGCAGCGCCGCGAGGGCGGCGTCGAGATGATGGGCGATCGCGTCGCAATCGGCCGGCTTGAAGGTCAGCGGCAGCCGCATGTCGAACAGGGTCGAGAGGATCGCGTCGGTGCGGGGCAAGGCCTGCGCGCGCAGGTAGCGCCAGCTGCCATGGTTCGAGGTGAAGCCCACCGGCTCGGTCGCGCCGAACCATTTCAGCTCGACCCCGCGCGCCGCCGCCTCGGCGACCAGCTGCCGCGCCGCCTCCGCCCCCAGCCCCGGCAGCCGGAACTGGATCGAGGAGCCGACATAGAATTCGGGCTCGGGCCGCTCGGGCCGCTCGGGCAGCGCCACGCCGGGCAGGGCGGAAAGGCGCTCGGCCATGCGGTCGTGCAGCGCGTTCCAGCGGGCGATGGCGTCGTCGAGCCGGTCGAGCTGCGGCAGCAGGATCGCGGCGCGCAGATTGTCCATCCGCGCCGACATGTTCGGCGTCTCGAGCCGGATCTTCTCGAAATGCTCGGGCCCGGGGGCCGCGCCGTGGCGCTCGTAGAGCATGTAGGAGCCCGACATGATGATCGCGCGGGCCATCAGCTCGGGGTCGTCGGTGGTGAGGAAGCCGCCCTCGCCGGAATTCATGTGCTTGTAGGTCTGGGTGCTGAAGCAGCCCATCGCGCCGAAATTGCCGGAGCGACGGCCGTTCCAGCGCGCGCCCATGGTATGGGCGCAATCCTCGATCACGGTGAGGCCGCAATCATCGGCGACGCGCATCAGCCGGTCCATGTCGCACAGATGGCCGCGCATGTTCGACAGGAGCAGGTGCCGGGCGCCAGAGGCGCGGGCCTTGGCGGCGAGGTCGCCCAAGTCGATCACCAGGTCCTCGGTGATCTCGACCAGCACCGCCTCGGCCCCGATGGCGGCGACGGCGCCGGGCACGGGGGCGAGGGTGAAGGCGTTGGTCAGCACGCGGTCGCCGGGGCGCACGCCGCAGGCGCGCAGCGCGATCTGCATCGCCTGCCCGCCCGAGGCCAGCGCCAGGCAGTAGCGCGCGCCCTGCCAATCGGCATAGGCCGCTTCGAGCCGGGCGGTGAGCGAGGTCTCGCCCGGCGCGGTGTTGTAGCGGTGCAGCCGCCCGCTGCGGAGCAGCTCCAGCGCCGCCGAGATGCCCTCCTCCGGGATCGGCTCCTGCTGGGTGAAGCTACCGGTGAAACGCGTCTCGGCCATGGGTTCACTCCGCTGCCAGCTTGTCGCCCGGGGCGCGCTCGAACACCGCGTCGTAGCCGAACAGCGCCGCCGCGCCGCCGGTGTGGATGAACACCACCCGCTCGCCCTTCTTGAAGCGGCCCTTGCGGATCTGGTCGATCAGCCCCGCCGCGCCCTTGCCGGAATAGACCGGGTCGAGAAGGATGCCTTCGAGCTCCGCGAACATGCGGATCGCCTCGATCGTGTCCTCGCGCGGGATGCCGTAGCCGGGGCCGACATAGTCGCAGTTCGCGACCACGTCCTCGCGGGCGACGATGCCCTCGCAGCCGAGCTTCTCGGCGGTGAGGCGGGCCAGCTTGAAGACGTTCTCCTCCTGCTTCTCGCGCGGCGCGCGCACGCCGATGCCCAGGAGCGGGATCTGCGCGTTGATCGCCTTGAGGCCGGTGATCAGGCCGGCCTGGGTGCCTGCGGAGCCGGTGGCGGTGACGATGTGGTCGATCACCATGCCGCGGTCATTGGCCTGGCCCACAAGTTCGAAGGCGCAGTTGACGTAGCCGAGCGCGCCGGTGGCGTTCGAGCCGCCGCCGGGGATGGTGTAGACCTTGGCGCCGTCCTTGCGGAAGTTGTCGGCCACCGCCTCCATCTCGGCATGCATGTCGAGATCGGGGCCGCGGGTCTCGGTGGTGGCGCCGTGCAGGTGGTCGAGCAGCACGTTGCCGTTGCGGTTGTAGTTGTGATCCTTGGACCCGGTGCGGTCCTCCAGAAGCAGGTGGCAGCGCAGCCCGAGCTTCGAGGCGAAGGCGGCGGTCTGGCGCGCGTGGTTCGACTGGGTCGCGCCTTGGGTCATCACCATGTCGGCGCCCATGGCCTGTGCCTCGGCCATGAGGAATTCGAGCTTGCGGGTCTTGTTGCCGCCGGTCGAGAGGCCGGTGCAGTCGTCGCGCTTGATCCAGATCTCGGGGCCGCCGAGTTCGGCGCTCAGGCGATCGAGCCGCTCGAGCGGGGTGGGCAGATGGGCGAGATGGACGCGGGGAAACCGGGCCAGATGCATGTGACGCTCCCGTTCATAATTCACTATCGGAATAGTGCGCCCCCAAATACCGCTATGCAAATGCGAAGTTCACATTGTAATATGCATGATATGCAACTTAGCGGGACCCTTGCATGCGCTTGGAATGGTTGGAAGACCTGATCGCCGTCGCGGAGACCGGATCCTTCTCGGAGGCGGCCGAACGCCGCTCTTTGACGCAGTCTGCCTTTTCTCGCCGCATTCGGCAGATCGAGGACTATGTCGGGGTCGAATTGTTCGACCGCAGCCGCAAGCCGGTGCAGCTGCAAAGGACCACCGAAACCCAGCGCGACCGAATCCTCCAGATCATCCGCACGCTGCGCCAGCTGGTCGCGGATCTGCGCAGCGGCAGCCAGATGGCCGAGAACCACGTGGTGCTGGCGAGCCAGCACGCGCTGACCACCTCGCGCACGCCGCGACTGCTGCAGGGCGTGCTGGCGCATCACGACTCGATCTCGATCCGGCTGCGCTCGGCCAATTTCGACGATTGCTACGGCCAGCTCCTGGCGCGCAAGGCGGATATCGCGCTGGTCTACCGGATCGAGGGGATCGCGCCCGAGGTGGAGGCCGATTACCTCGAGACGGTCGAGGTCGGGCAGGACCGGCTGATCCCGGTCCATGCGGCGGCGCGGCGCGCCGATCACCTGCGGGATCGCGCCATGGGGCTGTTGCCGATCGTCTCCTATCCCGACGCGGTGTTCCTCGGGCAGGTGATGAACCTGCTGATCCTGCCGAACCTGCCGCAGCCCTTGCAGGCGGTGCAGCGGGTGGAGACGGCGCTGACGCTGGCGGCGCAGGAGATGGCGCAGGTCGGCATCGGCACGGCGTGGATTCCGCACAGCCTCGCGCGGGACCGGATCGCCGAGGGCAGCCTGATCGACCTTTCCGACGAGCTGCCGAGCTGCGAGCTGGTGATCACCGCGATGCGGCTGGCCGGGCCCAAGCGCCGCTCCGAGGACGCGGTCTGGACCGAGCTGCTGGGCGAGGCCGGTGCCTGACGGGGGGCGGGCCGGGCGAACAGGGTCGGGGGCGGCAACTGAATTGTATCCGGGGCCGGGGCCGAAGCGGCGGTGCGGGCGCGGTGGGGCCGGGTGATTTTCGGCCGATCCGGCAGCGGGATAGGGCGTGGGGCCGGGGCCTGCGCGGCCGGTCGCGCCCTGTCGCCGCGCATACATTTCGCGACAATTCTCGACTGTAGCTTGGCCCGGGACTGCGCCATCTCAGACCCGACCCCGGCGCGGTGCAGCGCCGCGAGGACCGGGGGTGACGTTCCAATCGCAAGGACGACGAGGATGAAAATTGCAGGCAAGATCAGCATCATCGCCGTGATCGCCACCCTGTCGGGCATCGCCGCCGGGACGGCTTCGGCCCAGCAGCATCCCGAGATGACGCCGTTGCCGCGCGCCGAGGCGCTGAAGCTGGCGGGCGCGCGTTTCGACGCCGCGGACACCAACGGCGACGGCCGGGTGAGCGCCGAGGAAGCGCGCGCGGCGCGGAGCGAGGCCCGCCCGGGCAAGGGTGACGGCCGGGGCCATGGGCCGCGTCAGGGTCCGGGCCAAGATCTGGGCCAAGGTCCGGGCCAGAACCGGGGGCAGGAGCAGCGCCCGGCCGCCGAAGAGCGGGCCGAGTTCAAGCCGCTGTCGCGGGTCGAGACCCTCAGCCAGGAGGCCGCGCGCTTCGACGCCGCCGACAAGAACGGCGACGGCGTGCTCAGCGTCGAGGAGATGCGCGCGAGCCAGCCGCCGCGCCGCTGATCCGCGCGGATCCGGCCGGGCCGGGGCCATGCCCCGGATACCCGGCATCCGGCCGGGCCCGGACGCAATCGGGGCGGGATCGCGCGATCCCGCCCCGACATGCGGTTGGAAGGGTCCCGCGGCCACGGGGCGGGGAGGGATCAGACCGTGCTGCCGAGGCTGCTTTCCAGCGTCGCCAGCTCCTGGCCGCCCGCCATCATGTCCTGTAGCTCCTCGGGGCTGATCTCGCCGCGCTTGGCGGTGCCGTAGGTGCGGCCCCGGTTCAGCACGGTGAAGCGGTCGCCCACCGCCATGGCGTGGCGCACGTTGTGGGTGATGAAGACCACCGCCACGCCCTGCTTGCGCACCGTGTCGATGGTGGCGAGCACGTTGGCGGTCTGGCGCACGCCGAGCGCCGAGGTCGGCTCGTCGAGGATCAGCACGCGGGCGCCGAAATGCACCGCGCGGGCGATGGCGACGGTCTGGCGCTCGCCGCCCGACAGCGTGCCGACGCCCTGATCGGGGCCGCGCAGCACGATCCCCATCTTCTCCATCTCCCGCATCGTCACCCGGTTGGCGAGGTCGTGGTCGAAGAAAGAGAAGGGGCCGATCTTGCGCACCGGCTCGTTGCCCATGAAGAAATTGCGGCTCACCGACATCAGCGGGATCATCGCGAGATGCTGGTGCACGGTGGCGATCCCGGCGGCGATGGCGTCGCGCGGATCGGCGAAGTGCATGTCGCGGCCCTCGAACAGGATCTCGCCGCGGGTCGGCTTGTGCACGCCGGACAGCGTCTTGATGAAGGTCGACTTGCCGGCGCCGTTATCGCCCAGAAGGCAGTGGCATTCGCCGGCATGGATGTCGACCGAGACGCCGGCCAGCGCGATGACCGAGCCGAAATGCTTCTCGATGTTCTTCATCTGGATCAGGGGCTGGGACATGTCAGCGCTCTCCGGTGATGATGCGGCGGATATAGGTGTTGAGGATCACCGCGAAGAGCAGGATCACGCCCAGGAACACCCGGAACAGCGAGCTTTCGACGCCCGCGAAGAACAGCCCCTGCTGGACCACGCCGAAGATCAGCGCGCCGAGCGCGGCGCCGATCACCGAGCCGTAGCCGCCGGTCAGCAGCGCGCCGCCGATGACCACGGCGATGATCGCCTCGAACTCCTTCAGCAGACCCCGGTCGGCGCCGGCCGAGCCGAACTCCATCACCTGGCAGGCGGCGAAGACGGTGGCGCAGAAGGCGGTGACCATGAACATGGTGATCTTGACCCGGTTCACCGGCACGCCCGAGTTGCGCGCGGCCTCGGCATCGCCGCCGGCGGCGAAGATCCAGTTGCCGAAGCGGGTGCGGGTCAGCAGCGCGATGTCGACATCGCCATCACGGGGATCATGCCGGCCGACATGCACCGGTTCAGCATCCTTCAGCTATTGCGCGAGCAATTCGTCCTGATTTCCGCCAAAGGGCAATATGACCGCCGTGAGGATTGGCGGCAGAGCCTGACCCGGCTGCCTCTCGTGCAATACGCGGAAACGATGCCGATGGGGGGCCTGGTTTCGGGCCATTTGAAACGCGTCGGATTTCACCCGCAGCGGCGATTTTCGTTCGAAACGAACCGGTCGGTCATTGCGACGGTGGCACAAAACGGTGGCTGGACGATTGCCACGCCGCTCAGCCTTCTCGATGTCGGATCGCTCGTGTCGGAAATAGACATATCGCCATTGCCTTTCGCGAGCCTGTCGCGGCAGATCTATCTGGTGACCAGAAGCGACGAGCTCGGCAATCTGCCGACCCGGCTGGCGCGGGAATGCCGGGCATTGCTGCACGGAAAGCTGCTACCGGATTTCGCGAAGATCGCGCCGATGCTCGCCGGCGCGATCGAGGTGCAGGGCGACGAGGAATCCCTCGGCGAACCGGCGGACCCGGTCGGTTTCGGGCCTTAGAGCGGGGCAGCCCTTCAGCCTTTCGATGTCGGGCCGTGCCAGCGTTTCTGCCACCTCCGGGAGGAAGCGCGTAAGTTTTTGCAAGGCGTGAATTTGCGGCGTCTCGTGCCCGGCGGGCAGGACGGGTCGAGTATGCGGTCGCGTAAGGCTTTGTGACCCGTCGTTTCGCCAAATCCACGCCCATGGTGGATGCCGGGAAAGCTGGCGCCGACCGGTTAGGTCACGCTGACAACCAGATCACCCAGACCCTCGATGCTGGCCCGCATTCTGTCGCCGCGCCTGACCGGCCCGACGCCCGCGGGCGTGCCGGCCATGATCACGTCGCCGGCGGCGAGCTCGAAATACTCCGACAGGTAGGAGATCATCTCGGGTACCTTCCAGATCATCTGGTTCAGGTCGCCCTCCTGTGCGAGCTCGTCATTGACCCGCAGCTCGATCCGGCCCTGCTCGAGGTGGCCGGACTGCGCGACCGGCATCAGCGGGCCTACCGGTCCGGAGCGCTCGAACGCCTTGCCGATCTCCCAAGGGCGGCCCGCCTTCTTCGCCTCGCCCTGCAAGTCGCGCCGGGTCATGTCGAGCGCCACGCCGTAGCCCCAGACGTGATCCAGCGCCTTTTCGACGGGAATGTCGCGGCCGCCGGATCTCAGGGCGACCAGAAGCTCGACCTCGTGATGCACGTCCCGGCTCTGCGGCGGGTAGGGGAATGTGCCCGAGGCGTCGAGATTGTCGGGGTTCTTCTGGAAGAAGAAGGGCGGCTCGCGGTCCGGGTCATGGCCCATCTCGACCGCATGCGCCGCGAAATTGCGGCCGATGCAATAGACCCGGCGGACCGGGAACAGGCCGCCATCGGTGGTCGGAATGGTCGGAACCGGCGGCGCCGGGATGACGAAGTCGTTCATGTCTCGCCTCGCTGGTGTGGACATCGATCCAACCCCATCCGCCACCATTCGTCGAGGGCGCGCTGTAGCGGAAGGGGGCGCTCACAGGCAGGAGGAGAAGGCCACCACCGGCAGCATCGTCCAGGCCGCTGCCAGCAGCGCCACCGCCGCCAGGGCGAGGCCGATGTTGCGGAGCCGGGGATCGGGTTCGCGCCAGCGCGGCGATCTGAGGATCAGCAGACAGAGGGCTTGCAGCGCGATCGCGGCCAGCGTCGCGCCGATCAGCAGCGCGCGCTCGGACAGGGCGATGGGCGGCGCGGCCCAGCGGCTCGAGCACAGCAGGCCGTGCAGGCCGTAGACCGCGCTGAAGGAGGCGAGCCAGAGCCCCAACGGGAGCGACAGGCGCAGCACCGAGATCATGTCAGCCATCCCGGCAGCGCCGCCGCCAGAACCGCGATCCCCGAGATGAGCACGGCGTAATCGCTCCACAGCCGCGCGATGCGTGGCTCTCCGCCCGCGATGGCGCCGATATGACCGGCCCGGCGACGCGCCGCGACGAAGAGCGCCATCACCAGCGCCACCGCCAGATGCAGCAACGCGTAACCCATCAGCACCCAGAGCGTGGCGTCATAGGCATGCGCGGTCGGGTCGGGCACGCGGGCCAGGATCCGGATCCCCGCCCATGCGAGACCGCCAAGCCCTGGCAGCAAGAGGAGCAGCCCAGTGCTGGGGCGCAGCCTTGGTCCCAGCGCGGCGAGCCCGGCGCCTGCCAGCGCCGCGAGCGCCACGTCGAGACCGGGCTCCGCGTAGCGCGGCGGCGGCCAGTTGGGGGCGATGGTCCATAGAAAGACATAGCCGAAGAGCAGCGAGCCGAAGAAGGTGCCGTTCGCGAGCAGCAGGAAGATCGACCCCCACCAGCCCGGCGGATCGGCGACCTCGCCGGCGGTCAAGAGCTCGGGGCCGTGCCCCACCGGCAACGCGCCCTCGCGCGTGGTGCCGCCGAGGCTCCAGGCCCAGTACAGGGCGCAGCAGATCACGCCGATGGCCGAGATCGGCACCAGCCAATAGGTCTTGAGCAGCATCCCCAGAAAGAACAGGCCGGTCACCGCAGACATCAGCATCGGCAGGACGGTGTTGCCCGGAAAGACGGTGATGTAGCGCGGCGCGCCGGTGGCGATCTCGACCGAGAGGGTTTCGCGTCGGCCCCGTGACGGATCGCCGAGATAGCCCTCGCCCCGTGCGAGCCGGACCGGCAGGTCGGGGGCGTCGTAGAGCGGCTCGCGCGAGGTCACTTGGGGCAGGCTCGCGAAGTTGTACGGTGCCGAGGGCGTGGGCATGGCCCATTCCAGCGTGCCCGCCTTCCACGGGTCGCGCGAGCCGCGGATCGCCACCGCCGCGTTGATCACGACGTCGATCAGCACCAGCGCGAAGCCGATCGACATGACGAAGCCGCTGATCGAGGCGATCAGGTTGATCGCCTCCCAGCCCTGACCGCTCTCATAGGTGTCGATCCGCCGCCGCATGCCCAGGAGACCGGCCCAGTGCAGCAGCAGGAAGGTGCCGTGAAACCCCGGCACGATCAGCCAGAAGGCGGTGTTGCCGAGCTTGAAGTAGGTCTTGCGCCCGGTGAAATGCGGCATCCAGTAATAGAGCGCCGCCAGCATCGGAAACACGAAGCCGCCGACCAGCACGTAATGCAGATGCGCGACGATGAAGTAGGTGTCATGCGCCTGCCAGTCGAACGGCACGATCGCCACCATCACCCCGGTGAGACCGCCGATCACGAAGGTGGCGAAGAAGGCCAGCAGCCAAAGCATCGGCAGATGCAGGCTCGGGCGGCCCTTCGACAGCGTGCCGATCCAGGCGAAGATCTGCACCGCCGTCGGCACCGCCACCAGCGTCGAGGCGGCAGAGAAGAAGGCCAGCCCCATATGCGGAATGCCGGTGGTGAACATGTGGTGGACCCAGAGCCCGAAGCTCAGCACGCCCAAGCTCACCGCCGCCGCCACGACCCAGCCGTAGCCCATCAGCCGCGTGCGCGCCATGACCGGCAGGATGGTCGAGATCGCCCCCGCTGCCGGCAGGAAGATGATGTAGACCTCCGGGTGGCCGAACAGCCAGAACAGGTGCTGCCACAAGAGCGCGTCGCCGCCCGCCGCGACCTGGAAGAACGGCATGTCGAAGGCGCGTTCCAGCTCCAGAAGGATCGAGCCGAGGATCAGCGGCGGAAAGCCGGTGAGGATCATCACCGCCGTGACCAGCGCGTACCAGGCGAAGATCGGCATCCGCGACAGCGACATGCCCGGCGCGCGGTAGCGCAGCACCGTCACGGTGATCTCGACCGCCGCCGAGATCGCCGAGATCTCGACGAAGGTGATGCCGATCAGCCAGAAATCCGAGTTGATCCCCGGCGCGCCGATGGTCGATGAGAGCGGCGGATACATGAACCAGCCGCTGTCGGGCGCCACGCCGGCCAGCAGCGAGAAGATCATCATCGAGCCGCCGAAGACGTAACACCAGAAGCCGTAGGCGGTGAGCCGCGGGAAGGCGAGATCGCGGGTGCCCAGCATCTTCGGCAGCAGATAGACCGCGAGCCCCTCGAAGAACGGGATCGCGAACAGGAACATCATGATGGTCCCGTGCATGGTGAAGATCTGGTTGTAATGATCCGGCCCGAGGAAGGCCGAGCGCGGGCTCGCGAGCTGCGCCCGGATCAGCATCGCGAGGATGCCGCCGACGATGAAGAAGAAGATCGCGACCGCGAGGAACATGCGGCCCAGATCGGTGTGGTTGACCGTGGTGAACCAGCCCCTGAGGCCGGGCTCGGAAGCCCAGATGCGCGACAGCGCGCGGTGACGCCTGAGCGCGTTCATGGTCTTTCTCCCCGCAGGAAGGCCTGCCAGCCCTCCGCGTCATGCGCGATCACCGTGAAGCGGTGGTCGCGGTATCCCGGTCCGTTGTATTCGGCGTTCAGCCCCTCGTAGCGGCCGGGCCGGTCGGCCTCGATCCTGAGCACGTTCACATGGCCCGGCACGGCGTCGAGCTTGCCCGCCAGCCGCGGCACCCAGAAGGAATGGACGACGTCGGCGGAGCTGATCGCCACGTCGACCGGGCGCCCGGCCGGGATGTGAAGCTGGTTCTCGGTCACCCGGCCCGGCGCGTCGGCATAGCCGAAGCGCCAGTCCCATTGCCGGGCCTCGGCGCGCACCTCGACCAGGTCGGGCGTGGCGCGCGGCAGCAGCCGTTCGCCGATCACGAGGCCGTAGGCCAGCAGCGCGGCGAGCACGGCCAGCGGAAAGGCGAGGCCGAGCCAGACGACGAAGCGCCGCTCTTGCACCTCTCCCGGCGGTCGCCGCCAGGCCCAGGCGATCAGCCCGGCGACGAGAAGGAAGATCGCCGTCGCCCCGATCAGGAGCACCCACCACAGCGTGGCGATGATCGCGGCGGCGGGTCCGGCCGGATGCACCGTCGAGAGGCTCTCTTCGCAACCGGCGAGCAGCAGGAGTGTTGAGCCGGCGACACCACTGCGCAGGAGAGGCCGGGCATGGCTGAGGAGATGATCAACGAAAAGGAGGATCTGGTCGATCCGATCGCGGAAGCGCCGGGCTACGACCAGACGGAATCCCTCGTCGGGATCTGGGGCCACCCGCTGCACGCGATGAGCGTGGCCTTCCCGGTGGCGCTGACCTTCTGCAATTTCGGGGCCGATATCCTCTACTGGTGGTCGGGAGAGCTGTTCTGGGCCCGCGCCGCGATCTGGGCGGCGGGCACGGCTTTCCTGTTCGGCCTCGCGGCGGGGGCCACGGGCACCGCCGAGCTGCTGCTGGTCCCGGGCATCCGCATCCGGGCCCCGGCATGGACCCATTTCGTGATCGCGGTGCTGCTGCTGTCGCTTCTGGGGCTGAACTGGGGCTACCGGCTGCAGGGATACGAGGCGGCGGTGCTGCCCTATGGCATCCTGATGTCGGGCTTCAACGTGCTCGTGGTGATGGTCACGGGGTGGCATGGCGGCAAACTCGTCTTCGATTATCGTCTGGGCACGTCGAAAGGCAGCTGATTGCCGCGCGGCTCGGCGAGCCAGCCGGGCACCGGGATCTCGCCCAGCTCCGGCTTGGCGAGGACCAGCGCCAGGATCGTCAGGATCGGCACCAGCAGCAGGACGAGCGGCAGTGCCGGGTTCGGCGCCCGGTGCGCGCCTTCGCGTTCGGCCACGGCGACGAGGACGTAGCCGACCCAGACGTGAAAGCTCACCAGCAGCGCCACGAAGACCAGCTTCGCGAACATCCATGTCACGAAGACCTCGCGCAGGAAGATCAGCCCGGTCCCCGAGGCGATGGCGAGCACCGCCGAGGGCGTGACGAAATAGGTATAGGCGTAATGGGTGGCGCGGCGGATGCGGCGATAGTCGCTCGGGCCGATCGCCGGGTCGTGCCGCGCCAGCATCAGCGGCAGCGCGAAGAGCCCGCCGCACCACAGCAGCAGCATGCCGACATGCAGCGCCTTCAGATGCGGGATCAGCCCGGCGAGCCAGCTCATGCCGCTGCGCGCTCCGCCATGCGCCAGCCGCGGCGCGCGGTGAGGCCGATCACCGCGAGATAGGGCAGCATCGCCGGCACCCACATGATCAGCCCGCCGAGCTGCTGGTCGGCCAGCGGCGAGAGGCCCCAGCCGAGCGGCGCCAGCGCATGCGCGGCGTAGAGCTGCGCCGGGGCGAAGGTGAGGATCGCGCCGAGCAGCCCCATCTGCATGAGCCCGGCCAGCGACCACAGCATCGCCTCGATGGCCGATCGTTCGGCCAGCACCGCGCGCCAGAACCAGACGGCTGAGCCCAGCAGGCTCAGCTGCATGATCCAGTAGACGGCGATGTCGCGCAGCGCGAGGTCATAGGCGGCGGGCAGGTGCCAGGCCCAGAGCAGCGCGGTCGAGATCAGGAAGGGCAGGGCGGCGCCCGAGGGGCGGCGGCTGGGCCACGCGGCGGCGAGCAGCGGCGCCGCGACGGCGACCAGCAGCACGTGGTGAACGACCCGTGCCGAGAACAGCGCCACCGCCATGGCGCAGAGCGGCGAGACGAAGGCGAGGGCCAGCACCGCCGTCGCGGCGAGGCCGGCGCGGCTGTGCCGCAGGGCGATCGCCGTGGCGAGCAGACCGCCCAGCAGCAGGGGGTCGAAATTCCACGATTGCAGCGCATTTTCCGGCACGGGCGCCGCGCCGCAATAGCTCCCCGGCAATAACCACTCCGACATCCGGCATCCCCTCGCCCCGTTCGCGCAGGCGCCCGGTTTCGGCCGTCCCACTGAACCGAACGTCCCGGATCGGCTCGGGTTCTACCGAGGATCGCATAAATTTGACGCGTGTCCGCAATCGGGTAGGGGGCCAGAGAATGCCCGGCCCGGCCATTGCGGGGACATGCCCGAACATCCTATTTTCGGGCATGGGTAGCGAAGCGCTTTACCACCTGCTCGACCCCGGCAACGCGCACCGTCTCCGGGGTGCCGAGGTCTTCGACCACGCGGTCGATCCCAACCAACTCGCCAAATTCCTCGCCGACGAGGGTCATGTTCTGGTCTTCGCCACGATCGGCGACGCGGTGGTGGGTTTCGCTTCCGGCACCGTGCTGCTGCATCCCGACAAGCAGCCGATCTTCTTCGTCAACGAGGTCGGCGTTCGCGAGGCGTCGCGGCGGCAGGGCATTGCCACGGCCTTGTGCGAGATGTTGATCGACGTGGCACGTGCGCGCGGATGCAAGGGGGTCTGGCTCGCCACCGAGGCGGACAATCATGCCGCGCGGGCGCTCTACCGGCGGCTCGACGCGCGGGAAACGCGAGACCTTGTCGCCTATGACTGGGATGGCGCAATGGATGCGTGATCGCAGCGAAGTGATTGATACGGGTCAGCGGGCGATCCCTGTGCCGCCTTCAATCCGATACCTGCGACGCCTCGCCAATCTGGCCAATGCGCCGATTGCCAAGTGAAAATTTCCGACCGGTCGAAGTGGCTGAGCCGGACCGCGGCGCGATGGTGGGTCACGGCCATGCCAAGAACAGGGGAAGGTTCGGCCTGTCCGGACAAATACGACCTTCGCATGTCGTTCCGTCAGATCTCGCAGTGACCCGCAAGCGGTGGAGGCCAATCCGGGAAATGTCCACCGAATGCGCACGTGAAAAAATCTTTGAGATTTTCACGAACCGTGTGAGGCTTCACCTGATATAGCGATGGACCGCGATTCGTGATGACGGGAGCCGATCTCAGGACACTGCGCCGCAACCGCGGCATGACGCTGGCGGAGCTCGCCTGTGCGATGGGCCGGTCGGTCGGCTGGGCCTCTCAGGTCGAGCGTGACCTGTCGCGGATCGGGGCCGAGGATCTGGAGCGGCTCGCGGCGGTGCTCGGCGTCGCGCCGGCGCTGCTGTCGCAACCCGCGCCGGAAGCCGCGCGGGAGGAGGGGCGCATCGTGCGCGCCGACCGCCGCCGCCCGATCGGCGACAGGCATGAGGGCCTGTTCGAGACGCTGATCTCGCCCGATCTCACCGACAGCTTCGAGATCGTGCATTCCCGCTTCGAGCCCGGCAGCGCCCTCGAGACGCCGATGCAGCGCGCCACGCAGGAGATCGGCTTCATGCTGTCGGGCCGGCTCGACATCTGGTTCGGGGCCGAGAAGTTCACGGTCGCTTCGGGCGACAGCTTTCGCATCCGAAACGAGCCCTATCGCTGGGCCAACCCCCATTCCGAACCCGCGATCGCCCTGTGGGTGATCTCGCCCCCCGTCTACTGAGCTCAGAGAGGCCAACATGTCCCAGCTGCCCACCACAGCGCGTGTCGTCATCATCGGCGGGGGGGCGGTGGGCACATCGGCCCTCTATCATCTCGCCCTCGCGGGCTGGACCGACTGCGTCCTGCTGGAGCGCAACGAGCTGACCGCCGGCAGCACCTGGCACGCGGCGGGCAACGTGCCGATCTTCTCCACCGACTGGGCGGTGATGAACATGCAGCGCTACTCGACCCGGCTCTACCGCGAGCTCGGCGCGCGGGTCGATTATCCGCTCAACTACCATGTCACCGGCTCGATCCGCCTCGCGCACAGCGAGGCGCGGATGCAGGAATTCGCCCATGTCCGCGCCATGGGCGACCGGCAGGGCCTGCCGATCGAGCTTCTGGATGTCGACGAGATCAAGTCGCGTTACCCGTTCATCGAGACCCACGATCTGGCGGGCGCGCTCTACGATCCGCATGACGGCGACATCGACCCGGCGCAGCTGACCCAGGCCTTTGCCAAGGGCGCGCGCGATCTCGGCGCGCGGATCATCCGTTTCTGCCCGGTGACGGGGGTGCGGCGCGAGAACGGCCGCTGGGTGGTCGAGCACGAGAAGGGAGAGATCGCCTGCGACAAGGTGGTCAACGCGGCGGGATATTACGCGGGCCGGGTCGGCAAATGGTTCGAGCCCTTCGGCGGACGCCCGGTGCCGCTGGCGGTGATGGCGCATCAATACATGCTCACCGACGAGATCCCGCAGATCGAGGCGTGGAGCCGCGAGACCGGGCGCAAGCTGCCGCTGCTGCGCGACGTCGACACCTCCTATTACCTGCGCCAGGAAAAGCACGGCTACAATCTCGGCCCCTATGAGCGGGAATGCCGCGCCCATTGGTGCGGCGATGGCGACCCGATGCCCGAGGATTTCAGCTTCCAGCTGTTCTCGGACGATCTCGACCGGCTCGAACCCTATATCGAGGACGCGATGGGCCGGGTGCCGCTCTTGGCCGAGACCGGGATCAACAAGGTGATCAACGGGCCGATCCCCTATGCGCCGGACGGGTTGCCCCTGATCGGGCCGATGCCCGGCGTGCCCGACGCCTTCGAGGCCTGCGCCTTCACCTTCGGCATCGCGCAGGCGGGCGGGGCGGGCAAGGTGCTCTCGGAATGGGTGATCCATGGCCGCACCGAGTGGGATTGCTGGTCGGTCGATCCGCGTCGCTTCACCGACTACACCGATCCCGACTATTGCGTCGACAAGGCGCGCGAAGTCTATGGGCATGAATTCGCGATGCATTTCCCGCGTCACGAATGGCCGGCCGGGCGCGACCGCAAGCTGTCGCCGTTGCATGAGCGGATCAAGGCCGCGGGCGGGCAGATGGGCGTCCATGGCGGCTGGGAGCGGGCCAACTGGTTCGCGAGGCCCGGCGACGATCTGAGCGAAGCCGCAACGCAGACCTGGTCGCGCCACGGCCCGTGGGAGCCGCGGATCCGCGAGGAGGTCGAGGCGGTGCAAAGCGGCGCGGGCGTGCTCGACCTGCCGGGCTTCGCCCGCTTCGAGATCGAGGGGCCGGGTGTCGCGGATTGGCTCGACGGGCTGATCGCGGGGCGGCTGCCGAAGCCGGGACGGCTCTCGCTCGGCTATGTCTGCGACGCGCGCGGCCATGTGCGCACCGAGTTCTCGGTGCTGCGCCACGAAGGCGACCGGGTGACGCTGATCGGCGCCGCCTCGGCGCAGTGGCACGACGCCGACCTCCTGCGCGCGGCGCTGCCCGGCGACGGCTCGATCACCATCGCCGATCGCAGCCGCGAGATCTCGACACTCGTGCTTTGCGGCCCCGGGAGCCGCGCGGTCCTGCAAGGCATGAGCGATGGCGATCTGTCGCTGCCATGGCTCAGCCATCAGGAGGCGCGCGTCGCAGGCCGCCCGGCGCTGTTGGTGCGGGTTTGCTTCGCGGGCGAGCTGGGCTGGGAGATCCACGCCGCCAATGCGGAGATGGAGGCGATCCATGACGCGCTGATGGAGGCGGGGGTGCGTCCCTTCGGGATGTACGCGCTGGACTCGATGCGCCTCGAGAAGGGCTACGGCGCGTGGCGGCGCGAGTTCTCGAGCGATTACTCCGCCCTCGAATCCGGGCTCGACCGTTTCGTGGCGCTCGGCAAACCAGCCGATTTCCCGGGCAAGGCGGCGCTTGCGGCGCAGGCCGGGGCCGGCCCGGCCCGACGGCTCGTATCGCTGATCGTCGATGCGCCCGAGAGCGATGCGCCCGCCTCGGCCCCGGTCTGGCAGGGCGACCGGATCGTCGGCGAGGTGACCTCCGGCGGCTATGGCTACCGGGTCGGTGCGGCGATCGCGCTGGCCATGGTCGAGGCCGCGCGCATCTCGCCGGGCACGGCGCTCGAGATCGATATCCGCGGCGATCGGCGTCCCGCCAAGGTGCAGGACGGGATCTGCCTGTGGGATCCCAGCAATGAAAGGATCAAGGCATGAGCGAAGCGAAGGGTCAGGGCACGGGGCCGGCATCGACCCTGCCGCCCGGGAAGGCGCGCGTGGTCATCGTCGGCGGCGGCATCATCGGCTGTTCCGTCGCCTATCACCTGAGCCGGCTCGGCTGGACCGACATCGTGCTGCTGGAACGCAAGCAGCTCACCTCCGGCACCACGTGGCACGCCGCCGGGCTGATCGCGCAGCTGCGCGCCAGCCAGAACATGACCCGCCTCGCAAAATACAGCCAGGAACTCTATGGCGCGCTCGAGGAGGAGACCGGCGTCGCCACGGGTTTCCGGCGCAACGGCTCGATCACCGTGGCGCTGACCGAGGCGCGGCGCGAGGAGATCTTCCGGCAGGCCTCGATGGCGCGCACCTACGGCGTCGACGTGGAGCGGATCACCCCCGACGAGATCGCGGCGCGCTACCCGCACATCAATCTCGAGGGCGTGCTGGCGGGCGTCTATCTCGAAAAGGACGGGCAGGGCGATCCGGCCAACATCGCGCATGCCCTGGCGCGCGGCGCCAAGATGCGCGGCGCGCAGATCCTCGAGGGCGTGCGCGTGACCGGGATGCGGCGCGAGGGGCGGCGGATCACCGGCCTCGACTGGGCCGCGCATGGCGAGACCGGGCGGATCGAGGCCGAGACGGTGATCAACTGCGCCGGCATGTGGGGCCGGGAGGTCGGCCGCATGGCCGGTGTCAACGTGCCGCTTCAGGCCTGCGAGCATTTCTACATCGTCACCGAGAGCATCGACGGCCTGCCGCGGCTGCCGGTGCTGCGGGTGCCGGATGAATGCGCCTATTACAAGGAGGACGCGGGCAAGATGATGCTCGGCGCCTTCGAGCCGGTGGCCAAGCCCTGGGGCATGTCGGGCATTCCCGAGGCGTTCGAGTTCGACCAGCTGCCCGAGGATTTCGACCATTTCGAGCCGATCCTCGAAAAGGCGATGCACCGGGTCCCGATGTTCGGCGAGGTCGGCATCCACACCTTCTTCAACGGGCCCGAGAGCTTTACCCCCGATACCTCCTACCTGATGGGGCAGGCGCCCGAGATGGACAATGTCTGGGTCGCGGCCGGCTTCAACTCGATCGGCATTCAGTCGGCGGGCGGCGCCGGCATGGCGCTAGCGCAATGGATGGACAGCGGCGAGAAGCCCTTCGACCTCGGCGATGTCGACATCGCGCGCATGCAGCCGTTCCAGGGCAACCGCAGCTATCTCGTCGCTCGCGCGAAGGAGTCGCTGGGCCTGCTTTACGCCGATCATTTTCCCTATCGCCAGAAGGCCACAGCGCGCGGGGTCCGGCGCAGCCCTCTGCACGCGCATCTCGAGGCGCGCGGCGCGGTGTTCGGCGAGCTTGCCGGATGGGAGCGCGCCAACTGGTTCGCCGATCAGGGACAAGAGCGCGAATACCGCTATGGCTGGGGCCGTCAGAACTGGTTCGACAACGCCGCTCGCGAACACATGGCGATCCGCGAGAATCTCGGCATGTACGACATGTCCTCCTTCGGCAAGATCCGGGTCGAGGGGCGCGACGCCGAGGCCTTCATGAACCATGCCTGCGGCGGCGACATGTCGGTGCGGGTGGGCCGTATCGTCTATACGCAGATGCTCAATTCGCGCGGTGGCATCGAGGCCGACGTGACCGTGGCGCGGCTGTCGGAGACCGCCTATCTCGTGGTCACCCCGGCGGCGACGCGGCTGGCGGACCAGACCCGTCTGAGGCGGCTCGTGGGCGACCGCGAGGTGGTGATCACCGACGTCACCTCAAGCGAGGCGGTGCTCGCCGTGATGGGGCCGCGCGCGCGCGACCTGCTGACCCGCGTTTCGCCGAATGATTTCGGCAACGAGACCAACCCGTTCAACACGTTCCAGGAGATCGAGCTCGGCATGGGCCTCGCGCGGGCGCACCGGGTCTCCTATGTCGGCGAGCTGGGCTGGGAGATCTACCTGCCCGCCGAGATGGCCGCGCATGGCTTCGAGACGCTGGCCGAGGCCGGGGCCGATCTGGGGCTCAAGCTGTGCGGGCTGCACATGATGGACAGCTGCCGGATGGAGAAGGGCTTTCGCCATTTCGGCCACGACATCACCTGCGAGGACCACGTGCTCGAGGCGGGGCTCGGCTTCGCGGTGAAGACGCAAAAGCCCGATTTCCTCGGCCGCGAGGCGGTGCTGCGCAAGCGCGAGGAGGGGTTGCAGAAACGATTGGTGCAGTTCCGGCTGAACGACCCCGAGCCGCTGCTCTACCACGCCGAACCGATCGTGCGCGACGGCGAGGTCGTGGGCCATCTCACCTCGGGCGCCTATGGTCACGCGCTCGGCGGTGCGATGGGGATGGGCTACGTGCCCTGCGCGGGCGAGACGCCGGGCGACCTCCTCGGCTCGCGCTACGAAATCGAGATCGCCGGCACCCGGGTCGCGGCCGAAGCCTCGCTCAAGCCCTTCTACGATCCGACATCGGAGCGGATGAAGGCCTGAACGGCATCGGGGCGGGCGATCTGCCCGCCCCGATGCCCACCCCGAAGCCCGGAAGGGTCGGTTCTCAGGCGGGCAGCGCAGCGCTGGCGATGCGCGCTGCGTTCCGATCGCTTGCCGCGCACTGGGCGGAGGTGACGGCGATCATGTGCAGGATGTCCTCGGCGGAGCAGCCGCGGGAGAGGTCGTTGGCTGGCTTGGCGAGGCCTTGCAGCACCGGGCCCACCGCGATGGCACCGCCGACGCGTTGCGCGATCTTGTAGGCGATGTTGCCGGCGTCGAGGTTGGGAAAGACGAAGACGTTGGCGCGGCCGCCTAGGACGCTTCCTTGGGCCTTGGCGGCGGCCACTTCGGGCACGAAGGCGGCGTCGAACTGGATTTCGCCGTCGACGGCAAGGCCGGGCGCCGTGGCGCGCAGGAGCGCGGTGGCCTCGGTCACCTTGGAGACCCGCTCATGCGTGGCCGAGCCGCGGGTCGAGAAGGACAGCATCGCCACGCGCGGGGTCTCGCCGACCAGCGTTTCCAGCGAGGCGGCCGAGGCACGGGCGATCTCGGCCATCTCCTCTGCCGTCGGGTCCACCACGAGGCCCGCATCGGAGAAGACATGCGCCCCCTTGGTGGCGTGGTGGCGCGCGCAGAACAGCATCAGGAAGAAGGAGGAGACCAGCTTCGCCTCGGGCGCCTTGCCGATCACCTGGATCGCGGTGCGCACGATCTCGGCGGTGGTAAGTTGCGCCCCGCCCAGCGTGCCGTCGGCAAGGCCGAACTTGACCATCAGCGCGGCGAAGACATGCGGCTGGCGCGCGGCCGCGAGCGCGGCGGCCTCGTCCACCCCCTTGTGGCGGCGCAGCTCGTGATAGGTCCGGGCCATGCGCGGCAGATGCGGGCTGGTTTCGGGATCGGCGATCTCGATGCCGTCGGGGACGGGGCCATGGGCGGCCAGTGCGGCGGCGATATCGCTTTCGGGTCCGACCAGCACGATCCGGGCGACCCGCGCATGGCGGGCCATGAGCGCCGCCTCGATCACCCGCGGATCGGTGCCCTCGCTCAGCACGATGCGACGCTCGGAGCGGGCGGCATCGGCGAGCAAGGTCTCCAGCGGCTTCATGGCGTCTTTCTCGGCGCGGTGTCGCGGATCACGAAGTGCTTGGTGGCGGCCTCGATCACCTCCCATTCGCCCTCGAAGCCGTCGGGGATGACGAAGGCGTCGCCCGCGCGGAACTCGCGCGCGGTGCCGTCGGCGGCGATCAGCCGGACATGGCCGGCGGTCAGCACGCAGACTTCGTCGCGCCCGGTGAAGGCACGCCAGCGGCCCGGGGTCGATCGCCATGTCCCCGAGAGGAAACGACCGTCCGGGCTCTGATGCACGACCCGCGTCTCGTGCCGCGGATCGCCCGCGATCACCCGGTCGGGCAGGTCGGCGAGGCGGCGATGCGTGGCGGCGGGGCCCGGATCCGCGAAACCGGTGACGGTGGGAGAGTTCATGCGCTTCATTCGGGGCCTCTCGGTGACGGCATGGGATGGTGGCGGCGGGTTCAGCGTCGCGGTCATTGGGGAGGGGCCTCAGCTCGGGAGCCTCTCCGGCCCGAATGGGGAGGCGGAACCGTCCGCCTCCCGCCCGGGGCGTGGCTCAGCCCACGGTCTGCGGCCGCATGTCGGCGCGGGATATACCTGCCACGCGGACCGGTTTCTTCATCGCGTCGCGGCGGAACGGCTCGCCCAGCTCCTGGTTCAACACCACCTCGATGAAGGTGGTGACCCCGTCCTCCATCTGCTCCTTCACGGCGGTGCGCAGCACCTCGGTGAGCGCTTCGGTCGAGGTGACTTGCACGCCCTTGAGGCCGCAGCCCTCGGCGATCTTGGCGTAGTTCACTTCGAGGCTCAGCTCGGTGCCGACGAAGTTGTCGTCGAACCACAGCGTGGTGTTCCGCTTCTCCGCGCCCCACTGGTAGTTGCGGAAGATCACCATAGTGATCGGCGGCCAGTCGCCGCGGCCACACGCCGTCATCTCGTTCATCGAGATGCCGAAGGCGCCGTCGCCGGCAAAGCCGATCACCGGCGTGTCAGGGCAGCCGATCTTGGCGCCGAGGATCGCCGGCAGCCCGTAGCCGCAGGGGCCGAACAGGCCCGGTGCGAGGTATTTCCGACCCGCCTCGAAGCTCGGATAGGCGTTGCCGATGGCGCAGTTGTTGCCGATGTCCGAGGAGATGATCGCCTCGCGCGGCATCGCCGCCATGATCGCGCGCCAGGCTTGGCGCGGGCTCATCCGGTCGGGCTGGCGGGCGCGGGCGCGCTCGTTCCAGGTGATGCCCTCGTCATTGTCCTCCTCGTGATCCATCGAGGAGAGCTCTTGCGCCCAGCGGGATTTCAGATGCGCGATGGTGTCGCGGCGCGCCTCGCGGTCACGCTCGCCGGCCTCGACCGAGAGCTTCGACAGGATCTGCTCGGCCACCTTCTTCGCGTCGCCCTGGATCGCGACGTCGACCTTCTTGGTGAGGCCGATCCGGTCGGCGTTGATGTCGACCTGAATGATCTTGGCGTCCTTCGGCCAGTAGTCGATGCCGTAGCCCGGCAGGGTGGAGAACGGGTTCAGGCGGTTGCCGAGCGCCAGCACCACGTCGGCCTTGGCAATGAGCTGCATCGCCGCCTTGGAGCCGTTGTAGCCCAAGGGGCCGACCGAGAGCGGGTGATTGCCCGGGAAGGCGTCGTTGTGCTGGTAGCCGCAGGCCACCGGCGCGTCGAGCCGCTCGGCCAGCTTGCGCGAGGCGTCGATCGCGCCCGACAGCACCACGCCCGCGCCGTTGAGGATCACCGGGAACTTGGCCTCGCTCAGAAGACGCGCGGCCTGCGCCACCGCCTCCTCGCCGCCTGCCGGGCGTTCGAGCCGGATGATCTGCGGCAGCTCGATGTCGATCACCTGGGTCCAGAAATCGCGCGGCACGTTGATCTGCGCCGGCGCCGAGCCGCGCCACGCCTTGGCGATGACCCGGTTGAGCACCTCGGCGATGCGGGAAGGATCGCGCACCTCCTCCTGGTAGCAGACCATGTCCTCGAACAGCTTCATCTGCTCGATCTCCTGAAAGCCGCCCTGACCGATGGTCTTGTTGGCGGCCTGCGGCGTCACCAGCAGCAGCGGCGTGTGGTTCCAGTAGGCGGTCTTGATCGGCGTGACGAAGTTGGTGATGCCCGGGCCGTTCTGGGCGATCGCCATGCTCATCCTGCCGGTGGCGCGGGTGTAGCCGTCGGCGATCATCCCGCCCGAGGTCTCGTGCGCGCAGTCCCAGAAGGTGATGCCGGCTTCTGGAAACAGGTCCGAGATCGGCATCATGGCCGAGCCGATGATGCCAAAGGCATGCTCGATCCCGTGCATCTGCAGAACCTTGATGAAGGCCTCTTCGGTGGTCATTTTCATGGGGAGTTCTCCTTTGGGATCAGCGGGTCAGAGGGTCTCGTCGCGCAGCTGGTACCAAGGGTAGAGCATGCGCTGGCCGAGCCTGCGGAACGGGGTGAGGGGGCCGTGATGCGGCAGGGCGGTGCCGAAGATCGGCAGTTCCGGAAGCCGCTCTCCGGCGACGAGCTGCGCCATGCGGCGCCCGGCCTGCGCGGAATACATCACGCCGTTGCCGCCATAGCCCATGGCGTAGAAGACGCCCGAGCCCGGCTCGGCCTCGGTGATGCGGGGCATCATGTCGTGGCTGACATCGACCCAGCCCCACCACGAGTAGTCGAGCGCGATGCCGGTCAGGGCCGGGAACTTGGCGAAGAGCCCTTTCTGTAGCAGCGCCAAGTGCTTGGGGTTCTCGGCATCGCGGCCGGTGATGGCGCTGCGCGAGCCGATTTGCACCCGGCCGTCGGGCAGGTAGCGGTAGTAATGCCGCAGCGTGCGCGTGTCGGTCAGTGGCGAGCCGGTCCGGAAGCCGCAGGCGGCGCGCTCCTCATCGGTCAGCACCCGCGTCACGATCGAGTTCGACAGCACCGGCATCAGCCGGTGCCTCGTGCGTCGGTCGAGCCCGGGCGGCGTATAGCCCGCCGTGGCGATGGCGACGCGGCGGGCGCGCACCGTGCCGCCCGGCGTGCGCAGGTAGTGGTAGCCGCCCTTGCTGGTCCAGCCCTCGACCGGGCTCGATGGGTGCACCTTCGCGCCGAGCCGGCGGGCGAGGCGGAGATAGGAGAAGGCGAGTTTGGCGGCGTGGATCGAGGTGCCGTCGGGCTCCCACATGGCGCCATGCGCCTCCTGATCGCGCACATATTTCTCATGCAGCTCGGCGCGGCCCATCACCCGCGCGCCGTAGCCGAACACCTCGCGCAGCAGCCGCGCTTCGGCCGCGAGCTTCGGCATCACCTTGGCGCGGTGCGCGATATAGAAATGCCCGCCCGGCTGCGGGTCGCAGTCGATCCCGTCCGAGCCGATCAGATCGTTGAACACCTCGAAGGCCTCGACCACCTCGCCATGCAGCCGCTTGGCGGCGTCGAGCCCGTAGCGCGCGATCCATTCCGAGCGCTTGAGCCGTCCGGCCGAGATCTGCGCCTGCCCGCCATTGCGGGTCGAACAGCCCCAGGCGACGGCGTTGGCCTCGAGCACCGCGACCTCGATGCCGTGATCGCGCGCGAGGTGGATCGCGGTCGACAGCCCCGTGTAGCCCGAGCCGATCACCGCCACCTCGACGCTCATATCGGCGGTGACGGGGCCGTCATCCTCGGGCGCCGGCCCGGCGGTGCCGATCCAGTAGGTCGGGGCATAGTCGCGGCTCCGCCCCGGCCCGGCATCGGTCAGCGGATCGTAGCGCGGGTCGTAGGCCGTGCGGAGGAGCGTGGCTGGGGGCCGGTCGAGCATGTCCGTCTCCTGTGGATCGGGGATAGGGGCGGGGCCGTGATGGGGCGGGATCAGGCCTTGAAGGGCGGTCGGTTCTTGCGCAGCGCTTGTTTCACCACGAGCCTGCCATCCCGGATGGTGAAGAGGTCGGCGCCTTCGGCCTCGATGCGCATGCCGTCGGCATCGGTGCCCGAAAAGGTCCATTCCGACACGGCGCGGTCGCCCGAGACGAAGTGCGAATGATGGTCCCATCGCGCGTCGGGCATCGCCTGCCAGACCGCCTCGAAGGCGCGCGCGATGGCCGCCCGTCCCTCGATCCGGGTGCCATGCGCCTCGGTACCGGCGACGGTGTAGAACACGCAGTCATCGGCGAAATGCGTCATCACGGCATCGATGTCGTGCCGGTTGAACGCGTCGAAGGTCGCGGCGAGATCGGCGGCGGTCAGGCGGGTTTCGGTCAGTGTGGCGGACATGAAGTCTCTTCCTCGATCATGGGAATGGGGATGCCGCAGGACGCGAGGCGGGGCTGCAGCGCGCTCGAAGGCCCCCGGGGATGCGCCGGGCGGCAGTTACGGGAGAGGGCGTCATCTCGTGCTTGACCCGTCATCGCCATCTTGGTCACCCGCTGCTTGCCTGAGCCTGCCCGCGTCGCACCGAATGCGTCCCGCCCGGATGAGAAAGCCCCGGATGGCCGCCATTCATTAGGGCCAGTTTCGGATTTGACTTGGTCCAGTTTCGAGGTGATCCTCGCGCCCATGCCGGTCAGCAGAATTCCCTCGGACGTGTTCTTTCTCGACCGCGGTTCCGGGCGCGCCCTGCAGGCGCAGCTGCGCGAGACGGTCGTGGCGCTGCTGCGCACCGGGCAGGCCGCGCCCGGCGCGACGCTGCCCTCGTCGCGCAAGCTTGCCGCGCATCTGGGCATCGCCCGGATGACGGTGACGCTGGCCTATCAGGAGCTGGTGGCGCAGGGGCTGGTCGAGGCGCGCGACCGCCGTGGCTACGTGCTGGCCAAGAGTGCGATGCCCGAGCTGCCGCGCCCGATCCGGGCCGAACCTCGGCGACCGGGCGCCCCGGACTGGGACGGTTTCCTCGACTTGGGGCTGTCGAAGCGACGCCGGGTGATCAAGCCACGGGATTGGCGGCACATGCCTTACCCCTTCGTCTATGGCCAGATGGATGCGAGCCTGTTCGACCACGCCGCCTGGCGCGACTGCGCCCGTCAGGCTAGCGGCGGGCGCGACTTCTTCGACCTCGCCGGCGACCAGGCCGCCGCCGACGACCCGGTGCTGGTGAACTATATCCGCTCCACCATGCTGCCTCGGCGCGGGATCCGCGCCGAGGCGGACGAGATCCTGATCACCGTCGGCGCGCAGAACGCGCTGTGGCTCGCGGCCGAGCTGTTGACCCGAAGACCGCTCAAGGCGGTGGGCGAAAACCCGGGCTATCCCGACACGCTGCAGGCGCTGCGCTGGTGCGGAGCGGATGTCGGCACGGTCGAGGTCGACGAGCACGGGCTGCCGCCCGAGCGCATCCCGGAGGGCACGGGGGCTGTCTTCGTCAGCCCCAGCCACCACGCCCCCACCGGCGCGACCATGCCGGTCAAGCGCCGCCGCCAGCTGCTGCGCGCCGCAGCGGAGCGCGATTTCGTGGTGATCGAGGACGACTACGATTTCGAGATGAGCTTTCTCGAGGCGCCGAGCCCGGCCCTGAAGTCGCTCGATCGCGACGGTCGGGTGATCTATGTCGGCAGCTTTTCAAAGGCGCTGTTTCCCGGCCTGCGGCTCGGTTATCTGGTGGGACCGGCCCGCTTCATCGCCGAGGCGCGTGAGCTCAGGGCGCTGATCCTGCGTCACCCGCCGGGCCATCTGCAACGCACCGCCGCCTATTTTCTCGCGCAGGGGCATTACGACCGGCTGATGCGCGAGCTGCGCCGGGCCTTCGCGCAGCGGCGCTCGGAGATGCAGGCGGCGCTGCGGGGGACCGGGCTCAGCATCGCCGGCGCGGCGCGGTTCGGCGGCTCCAGCGTCTGGGTCGAGGGGCCGCCGGGACTGTGCTCGAACGCCCTCGCCGAGGCACTGCTGGGCGAGGGCGTGGTGATCGAACCGGGGGCGCCGTTCTTCGACCGGTTCGAGGGGCCTTGCCCGTTCTTCCGGCTCGGCTACTCCTCCATCGCCTCCGAGAGGATCGCCGAAGGCGTGGCGCGGATCGCGACGACGGTCCGGCGGCTTCGGCCGATGGCATTCGCGCCGGGCCGAACGGGGTCGTAGCCCCCTCGGCCCGGCGCGGGACGTCGCCGGCTCGTCACTCCGCCGGGGCGCCTTCGGCCGTGTCGGTCCTGGCGGAGGCGGTGCCGAGCTGGGCATAGGCGTCATGCACGTCGGTGCCCATGTTGTGCTCGGCCTCGGCATCGCTGCGGAACCGCTGACGGTGACGATGGACCATCAGGTTGTCCCAACGCAGCGCCCGCACGAGGCCCCATGCGATCAGGCACAGCACCACCGCGAAGGGGAAGCCCGCGATCACCGCCGCCGCCTGCAACGCACCCAAGCCCCCCGCGAGCAGCAGCACCGAGGCCACCGCGCCTTCGGACACCGCCCAGAAAATGCGCTGCACCTTGGGCGGGTTCGGATCGCCGCCGGCGGTCAGCATGTCGATCACGAAGCTGCCCGAATCGGAGGAGGTCACGAACCACATCACGATCAGGATCGTCGCGAACAGCGATGTCACGCCCGAGAAGGGGAAGTAGTCGAGCAGGGCGAACATGGTGTTGGCGTAGTTCTCGCGCGTGGCGTCGACCAGTGTGGGGTCGCCGGTGAGCGAGATCGAGATCGCGGTGCCACCGAAGGCGGTGAACCAGAAGAACATGATCGAGCAGGGCAGCAGCATCACCCCGAACATGAATTCGCGCACGGTGCGGCCACGGCTGATCCGGGCCACGAAGACGCCGACGAAGGGCGCCCAGCTGACCCACCAGGCCCAGTAGAAGATGGTCCAGCTCTCCTGCCAGTTGCCGCCGTCATTGCCGCCCTGCCAGCCCTCGTTCCAGGTACCGAGCTGGATGAAGCGGCTCAGGTAGTAGCCGTAATTGTCGACGAAGCTGTCGAGGATGAACAGCGTCGGGCCGACGATCACCATGAAGGCGAGGAAGACGAGCGTCAGGATGATGTTGATGTTGGAGAGGCGCTTGATGCCGCCGTCGAGACCGGCGACGACCGAAAGCGTCGCCATGCCGGTGATCGCGGCGATGATCAGGATCTGGACCACAACGTTGTTGGGCACGCCGAACAGCTCGTTCAGGCCGGCATTGACCTGGGTGGCGCCGAGGCCCAGCGAGGTGACGATGCCGAACATGGTGCCGAACACCGCGACGATGTCGACGAGATCGCCCCAGAACCCGTAGATCCGGTCGCCGATCAGCGGGTAGAGTGCCGAGCGGATCGCCAGCGGCAGCCCCTTGCGGAAGTGGAAATAGGCCAGCGCCAGCGCCACCACCGCGTAGATGCCCCAAGCGTGGAAACCCCAATGCATGAAGCTGATCGCCATCGCCTCCTGCGCCGCCTGCACGGTTTCGGGGTCGGCCATGGGGGGCGCGAAGTAGTGATACATCGGCTCGGCCACACCCCAATAGATCAGGCCGATGCCGATCCCGGCCGAGAACAGCATCGCGGTCCAGGAGAACAGAGAATATTCTGGATTCTCGTCCATCCGGCCCAGCCGGACATCGCCGAAGGGCCCGACCCCCATGAAGATCACGAAGACCAGCAGCAGGTTGATCAGGATGATCATCGCCCAGCCGAAATAGCCGGCGAGCCAGCCTTGGATCCCGGTGAAGACCGTATTGGCGAGGTCGTTGAAGAGCGCGCCGAACAGAATGAACCCGATAATCAGCGCCGCCGAGACGATGAAGACCGGTCGGTTGACCTTTGGAAATATCCAGAACCGCTCCTGCGGTCGCATGCCTGACATGATCTCGTCCTCGCTCCTGCCAATCAATTGGGGCTCAACGCGCTTGGCCCAATGTCGTTCACATTACCTTTCGGCAGGTTCCGTCACGAAAGCCGGAGCACGGAGCAGGTGGCAGCGATCTGCCGATGCCACCGGAGCGGGCGTCCACGGGTGCCACAGCATCGTGTTCGAGGCGTAGACGAAAGGCCGCGCGGGGCGGATCAGGCCCCGGCGACCGTGGTTTCGCGGGTTGTTTCCAGGCGAAAGCCGGAGGGATTTGTCGCGAGCTGTATCGCGTCGCGGCGCTGCGACAGACGGCGACAAAGCCCGCGTGGCGCGGCTCTTATCCAGCAGGCAGGAAGGCCCAAGTGAACGACACGGCGCCGATGACGACGCCGGACAGACAACCCAGAAAAGGGCCAAGACATGAAACCGAACACTCTTCTTCCCACCGCCTTCCTCGTGACCGCGCTGCTGGGTGCCGGCGCCGCCGTCGCCACCGCGCAGAGCCAGCCGCCGGTTCAGGAGCCGGCCGCCGCGACCGCCCAGGCCGCGCCCGCCGAGGCGCAAGCGGCCGATGAGCGCGGCCCGCGCATGCATCGCGGCGGCGACGAGGACCGTCGGGGCGGCCGGCACCATGGCCGCGGCGCCGGGCATGGCGGACCGCGTGGCGGCATGATGATGCAGCAGATCATGACCCAGGCCGATGCCGACGGCGATGGCAGCCTGACGCTGGAGGAAATCGAGGCTTTCCGCACCGCGCAGGTCGAGAGCGCCGATGCGTCGGGTGACGGCGCTCTGACGATCGAGGAGTTCGAGACGCTCTACAACGCCTTCATGCGCGAGCGCATGGTCGATGCCTTCCAGGCGTTCGACGCCGATGGCGACGGCGAGATCGTCGAGGGCGAGATCGATGCCCGCCTCGACCCCATGCTCGAGCGGATGGATCGTGACGGCGACGGCGCGATCAGCCCGGCCGACCGCCGCCGCTGAACGCTCTCCTCTTGGCGGGGTCTCACCGGGCCCCGCCGAGCCGGATCGTCCTGCTACCGGCGATCCGCGCCGCGATCCGTCCTCCCCCGGGTCGCGGCCTATTCATGCCCGCCCTCCCGCGTGACGGCGAGGTCCGGATCGCCGGAGAGATAGGTCGTCCGCGATTGCAGCGTGTAGTCGGACTCGGCCAGCATGATCCCCATGAAGACCAGCGCGGCGAGCGGCGGCAGCAGGATCGCATAGACGAGCGCCAGCCGTTCCCATGCCATGTGCATGAACACCGCGACGATCAGCCCGGCCTTCAGCACCATGAAGATCAGGATCAGGCTCCAGCGCAGCGCGCCTTGGAGCTGCGCGTAATCCACCATGTAGGAGGCGGCGCTGAGCACGAACAGGAAGCCCCAGCAGGTGAGGTAGAGCCGGATCGGATGGGCCTGCCCCTCGTGCGAGGCATGGGTGTCGGAGGCGGCGGCATGCGTCATGTTTCCCTCACCACAGGTAGAAGAACGCGAAGATGAAGACCCAGACGAGGTCGACGAAGTGCCAGTAGAGACCCATGATCTCCACCGCCTCGTAATCGCCCTTCTCGCGGCAGAGCCATGTCCTGCGGCCGCTGTCGAATTCGCCCTTGCGGACCTTGTTGGCGACGATCAGCAGGAACAGCACCCCGAAGCTGACATGGGTCCCGTGAAAGCCGGTGATCATGAAGAAGGTCGCGCCGAACTGCTCGGCCCCCCATGGATTGCCCCATGGCCGCACGCCCTCGGAAATGAGCTTCGTCCACTCGAAGGCCTGCATGCCGACGAAGAGCGCGCCGAGCGCGGCGGTGGCGAACATCAGCTGCGCGGTGCGGCGGCGGTTGCGCGCATAGGCGAAGTTCACCGCCATCGCCATCGTCCCTGAGGACGAGATCAGCACGAAGGTCATGATCGCGATCAGCAGCAGCGGCAGCTCGGTCTGGCCGACATGCAGCGCGAAGACCTCGCTGGCATTGGGCCATTCGACCTCGGTCGAACTGCGCGCCGACATGTAGGAGATGAGGAAGATCGCGAAGACGAAGGTGTCGCTCAGCAGGAAGATCCACATCATCGCCTTGCCCCAGGAGGCGGTCTTGAACGCCCTCTGGTCCGAGGCCCAATCCGCGGCGACCCCTTCGAGCCCGCTCGGGCGGGGCGGTGACCTGTGGGCGGTGGCGTCGGTCATGCTCGTCTCCCTCAGCTCAGGATCGCCCGGCACAGCGCGGCGGCGTCGCTGGCCCAGCCGGTGAGGATCGCCAGCATGGCGATCCAGACGATCAGCAGGAAATGCCAGTAGATCGCGCAGAGCGCGACGGCGGGCGCGGCGGCGCCGGGTCCCGCGCGCAGCCGCGTCGCCACCCGCGCCAGCGCCACCAGCCCGCCGAGGATATGCAGCCCGTGCAGCCCGGAGATCAGGTAGAAGAAGCTCGCCCCCGGCGTCGCCGCGAGGCCCTGCCCGGTTTCCACCATCCGCGCCCATGCGAGGCCCTGCGCCAGCAGGAAGGCTGCCATGCTCGCCGCGCCCGCGCCGATCCAGCGCGCGAGGCCCGGCCCGTCGCCGCGCCGGGCGGCGAAGACGGCGGCCTGCAGCGCGAGGCTGCTCAGCGCCAAGAGCGCCGTGCCGGCCCAGACCACGCGCGGCAGCCGCATCTCGAACCAGTCGGCATAGCCCATCCGCATGGTGACCGCGCTGCCCGCCAGCGCGAACAGCCCGCCCGCGACGATCAGGAACACGCCGAGCCCGGCCCGGCCCGTGGGCTGACCGCCGGGGGAGGGGCTGCGGGTGACGGCGCCGGTCTCGAGCCACGGCCTCTCGGCCACGCCCTGCCGCCAGAGCCATGTCAGCGCGATCACGGCCACCAGCGCCACGAAGCCAAGCACGATGCTCATGGCACGTGGCTCCAGCTGGCGCGGTGGCCGGGATCGTCCTGCGCGATGTAGTCGCGCGGCGCGCCGGGCACCGAGTAGTCATAGGCCCAGCGATAGACCACTGGCAGCTCCTCGCCCCAGTTGCCGTGGCGCGGCGGTACCTCGGGCGTCTGCCATTCGAGCGAGGCGGCGCGCCATGGGTTGTGGCCCGCCTTGCGGCCCCGCGCGAGGCTCCACGCGACGTTGAACAGGAACAGCATCTGCGCCGCGCCCACGGTCAGCGCCGCGACGGTGATGAAGGCGTTGAGCGTGGCCACGCTGTCGGGCACGAAGCTCGCCGAGATGTCGGGATAGCGGCGCGGCACGCCGACGAGACCCACGTAATGCATCGGGAAGAAGATCGCGTAGGCGCCGATGAAGGTGACCCAGAAATGGATCAGCCCCATCCTGTGCGACAGCATCCGTCCCGAGATCAGCGGGAACCAGTGATAGATCGCGCCATAGATCACCATGATCGGCGCGACGCCCATCACCATGTGGAAATGCGCCACCACGAACATCGTGTCCGACAGCGGCACGTCGACCACCACGTTGCCGAGGAAGAGGCCCGTCAGACCGCCATTGAGGAAGGTGACGATGAAGCCGAGCGCGAAGAGCATCGGCAGGGTCAGGTGGATGTCGCCGCGCCAGAGCGTCAGGATCCAGTTGTAGACCTTGAGCGCCGTGGGCACCGCGATGATCAGCGTCGTGGTGGCGAAGAAGAAGCCGAAATAGGGGTGCATGCCCGAGACGTACATGTGATGCGCCCAGACGATGAAGGACAGCGCCCCGATGATGACGATGGCCCAGACCATCATCCGGTAGCCGAAGATGTTCTTGCGCGCATGCACCGCGATCAGGTCCGACACGATGCCGAAGGCGGGCAGCGCGACGATGTAGACCTCCGGGTGGCCGAAGAACCAGAACAGGTGCTGGAACACGATCGGGGAGCCGCCGCCATAGCTCAGCTGCTCGCCCATCTCCACCAGCGCCGGCATGAAGAACGACGTGCCCAGCAGCCGGTCGAACAGCATCATCACGCTCGCCACGAACAATGCCGGAAAGGCCAGCAGCGCCATCACCGTGGCGGTGAAGATGCCCCAGATGGTGAGCGGCATCCGCATGAGCGTCATGCCCCGCGTGCGCGCCTGCAGCACCGTGACGGCGTAGTTCAGCCCGCCCATGGTGAAGCCGATGATGAACAGGATCAGCGACACCAGCATCAGCACGATGCCCCATTGCGTGCCGCCCGGCGTCCCCGACAGGATCGCCTGCGGCGGGTAGAGCGTCCAGCCCGCGCCCGTCGGCCCGCCCGGTGCGAAGAAGCTCGCCGCGAGCACCACCACGGCGAGGAAATAAACCCAGAAGCTCAGCATGTTGACGAAGGGGAACACCATGTCCCGCGCGCCGACCATCAGCGGGATCAGGTAGTTGCCGAAGCCGCCCAGGAAGATCGCGGTGAGCAGGTAGACCACCATGATCATGCCGTGCATGGTGATGAACTGGTAATAGGCCTCGGCCGAGATGAAATCGAACACGCCCGGAAACCCGAGCTGCATCCGGATCAGCCATGACAGGACGAGGGCGACGAGGCCGATGGCGATGGCGGTGCCGGAATATTGCAGCGCGATGTATTTGGCGTCCTGCGAGAAGACCCAGCGCGACCAGAAGCCGTGCGCATGTGGCGGCGGCAGATCGGGCACTTCGGCGGGCGGAATGCCCGTGTCGGGGTCTTCGCTGACGCTGCTCATGGATCGCTCCCTCCGATCGGCTCCGCGGTATTCGCGACCTGCACCTCCTTGCCAGCTGGCAATCCCGCGAAGGTGAGCTGCTCGCCGAGCCAGGCCTCGTACTCGGCCTCCTCGTCGATCAGCACGTAGCCGCGCATGTAGCCGTGCCCTGTGCCGCACAGCTCGGCGCAGAGCACCTCGAACTCGCCGGTGCGGGTCGGGGTGAACCAGAAATAGGTGACCATGCCGGGCACCATGTCCATCTTGGCGCGGAATTCGGGCACGTAGAAATCATGCAGCACATCGACCGAGCGCAGCAGCACCTTGACCGGTTTGCCGATCGGCAGGTGCAGATCGCCGCCGTCGATCACCACGTCGTCGGCGCCGAACCGGTCATGCGGGTTGAGCCCGAGCGGGTTGTCGGCCGAGATCCAGGTCACGTCCGAGCTGCCGAGCTGTCCATCCGCGCCGGGCAGCCGGTAGCTCCAGAACCACTGCTGGGCCACCACCTCGATCTCGGTGGCGTCATCGGGCACGGTGATGAACCGGTTCCAGACCACCAGCCCCGGCGCCAGCATCGCCGCGACGCCGAGCGCGGTCAGCGCCGTGAGCCAGATCTCCAGCCGCTTGCTCTCGGGCTCGTAATGGGCGACGCGGCCGGGCTTGTGGCGGTAGCGGAACACGCACCACGCCATGAACAGCACCACCGCCGTGAAGACGGCGCCGGTGATCCAGAAGGTGATGACCAGCGTGGTGTCGATATAGCCCCAGTTCGAGGCGATGGGCGTCCACCACCATGGGCTGACCAGATGGAACGCCACGGAAAACAGAACAATCAGAACCAGACTAGCCGCAACGATCATGGCGATGTCCCTTCCACGCGGGGGCGCAGGTCTCGGGTGCAGGCGCGTGGCAATCTTGCGAAGTGCAGCGACCATAGCCGAATTTCGGGAAATTTTCCAGCGGCATGCGATGGCGCCCCGAAAGGGCACCCTGCGCCCGGGCGAGAGGCTGCCCTGGCGTCATGAGGGCGCGGCCCGGGGGGTCCGAAACGCGATGCACAAGTTCGCCCGACCCTTCGCGGGCATGGGGGCGGACCCGGGCGCTGGGTCCGGTGCTCGTCCAGAGAACGGGTGGGTGACGTGGCGGGGCCCGGTTCCAGGGCCCCGCGCCGGTCAGAGGCGACCCACCTCGCGCGGCGCGGCGCCCGCGTCGCGCGCCAGCAGGCAGAGCCAGTCATGCGCCACGGTGGCGGCGGCGATGGCAGTGATCTCGGCATGGTCGTAGGGGGGCGAGACCTCGACCACATCCATGCCGACAAGGTTCAGCCCGCCCAGGCCGCGCACCAGCTCCAGCGCCTGCCACGAGGCCAGCCCGCCCGCGACCGGCGTGCCGGTGCCCGGCGCGAAGGCCGGGTCGAGCCCGTCGATGTCGAAGCTCAGATAGACCGGCGCGTCGCCGGCCCGGTCGCGCAGCAGATCGAGCGCGGCGTCGATGCCATTGCGGTGCAGCCAGGGCGCGGTGAGGATCTCGAAGCCGTGGTCATGGTCGTTGAAGGTCCGCAGCCCCAGCTGCGTCGAGCGGGATACGTCGATCACGCCCTCGGCCGCGGCCCGGGCGAACATGGTGCCGTGGTCGAGCCGCTTGCCGTCATCCTCCCAGGTGTCGCAATGCGCGTCGAACTGCAGCAGCGCGATCGGCCCGTGCTTCTTCGCATGCGCCTTCAGGAGCGGGTAGGAGATCGAATGGTCGCCGCCCAGCGTCAGCATCCGCGCGCCGGAGGCGAGGATCGCGTCGGCATGGGCCTCGATGGCGGGGGCCACGCTCATCGGGTGGTGCGGATCGATCATGCAGTCGCCCCAGTCGATCACCGAGAGCGTCTCGAACGGGTCGAAACCGAACGGAAAGGCCTTGAGCTCGGCGAGCTGGGTCGAGGCGGCGCGGATCGCCGCCGGGCCGAAGCGGCAGCCGGGGCGGTTGGTGACGCTGGCGTCGAAGGGCACGCCGGACACCACCACGTCGACGCCCGCGAGATCGCGGGTATAGCTGCGACGCAGGAAGCTCAGCGCGCCGCCATAAGTCATCTCGGGCCAGCGGCCCCGCGTCTCGCCGCGCCGGAACGCCTGGTCGCCCTGCTGCATGTCCTGCGTCACCTTCAGATTCCGAGCCTGTCGCGCAGGCCGTAATACCAGCTGCCCATCACCGAATAGGGCACGCGCAGCGCCCGGCCGCCGGGGAAGGGAATCCAGGGCAGCGCCGCGAAGACGTCGAAGCGCGAGGCGTCGCCGTGGATCGCCTCGGCCAGGATGCGCCCGAAGGTGTGCGATCCGGTGACGCCGTGGCCGGAATAGCCATGCGCGAAATAGGTGTTGGCGCCGATCCGGCCCATCTGCGGCACCCGGCTGAAGGACAGCGCGAAATTGCCCGACCACGCATAGTCGATCCGCGCCGATTTCAGCTGCGGGAACACCTTGTCCATGTTGCGCTTGAGCTTGGCCTTGATGTCCTTGGGGTCGGTGCCGCCATAGACGGTGCCACCGCCGAACAGCATCCGCTTGTCGGCCGAGAGCCGGTAGTAGTCGAGGATGTAGCGTACGTCCTCGACGCATTCATCCTTGGGGAGAAGCTCGGCGGCCAGCTCCTCGGAGAGCGGCTCCGTCGCCATGATCTGGGTCGAGACCGGCATCACGCGCGGTGCGAGTTCCGGCACCACATGGCCGAGATAGGCATTGCCGCACAGCACCAGCCGGTCGCAGCGGATCGTGCCCTTCTCGGTTTTCACGACGGGTCGCGCGGCTTGGGTATCGACCGAGATGACGGGCGACATCTCGTGGATCACGCCGCCATTGCGTTCGACCGCCTCGGCCTCCCCGAGCGCGAGGTTGAGCGGGTGGATATGACCGCCGGTGGTGTCGAGCAGCCCGCCCGCGTAGAAATCCGAGCCGATATGCTCGCGCAGCCGAGACTTGTCGAGCATCACCTGGTTGTCGATGCCATAGCCTTGCCAGAGCTTCTGGCGCGCCTCGAGCTCGCGCATATGCGCGCCGGTGATGGCGGTGAAGATGTTGCCCTGCTTCAGGTCGCACTTGATGTCATAGCGCGCGACCCGCTCGCGGATGATCTCGCCGCCCTCCTGCACCAGAGACGCCACGAATGTCGCGGTATCGCGGCCATAGCGCTTTTCGATGGTCGAAAGAGAGGCGTTCAGCCCGTTGACGATCTGCCCGCCATTGCGGCCCGAAGCGCCCCAGCCGACACGCGCGCCTTCGAGCATCGTGACCTTGTGGCCCTTCTCGGCGAGATGCAGCGCCGTGGACAGCCCGCTATAGCCCGCGCCGACGACGCAGATCTCGGTGTCGTGCTCGCCCGTCAGCGCCGGACGCTCGGGCGAGGGGTTGGCCGAGGCGGCGTAGTAGGAGCCGGTGTGGCTTCCGTCGCCCGCGTAGGATGCGGCCATCAGACGATCTCCAGATAGCTGTGGAATTCCAGTTCGGTGACGTGCCGATTGAAGCGGGCCTGCTCCTGCTTCTTGCATTCGACGAACATCTTCTGCAGCCGCCGCGAATAGATCTCGGTCACCAGAGTGCCGTTCTGGAAGGCGCGGATCGCGGTGGCCCAGTCCAGCGGCAGGTGCGGCAGGTCGAGGCTGTAGGCGTCGCCGGTGATCGCTGGCGGTGGCGTCAATTCGCGCTCGATCCCCAGAAGCGCGCCACCCAGAACGCTCGCCAACACCAGATAGGGGTTGGCGTCGGCGCCCGCGACCCGGTGCTCGATCCTTCGCGCCTTGTGATCGCCGCCGGGAATGCGGATCGCCACGGTGCGGTTCTCGTAGCCCCATGCGACGTTCGAGGGCGCGTGCGCGCCGGGCAGCAGCCGGCGGAAGCTATTCTCGTGCGGCGCGAAGATGAGCGCGTTCTGCTGGATCGTCTCCAGAAGCCCCGCCACCGCGTTCAGCATCATCGGCGTGCCGTCCTCGCCGCCATCGTCGAAGAGGTTGCGGCCCTCATCGTCGGTGATCGACATGTGCACGTGGAAGCCCGAGCCGGCGCGGTCGCCATAGGGCTTGGCCATGAAGGTCGCGGCGAAGCCGTGCTGCCGGGCGATGCCGCGCACCACCCGCTTGAACAGCAGCGCGTCATCGGCGGCCCGCAGCGGGTCGGCGACGTGGCGCATGTTGATCTCGAACTGCCCGGCGCCGTTCTCGGAGATGGCGCTGTCGGCGGGGATGCCCTGGCTGTGGCAGGCGGCGTAGACGTCGTTGAGGAAGGCGTCGAAATGCTCCAGCTCGTCGAGGCAGAGCGCGCCGTCCGAGGTCAGCCGCTTGCCGGTGATCGGTGAACAGGGCGGGGCGGGGTGATCGCCCGAGGGGTCGATCAGGTAGAACTCCAGCTCGGTCGCCACCACCGGCGTCAGCCCGTGCGTCTTGAAGCGTTCGACCACGTTGGCGAGGGCGCGGCGCGGATCGCCAAGGAAGGGCGCGCCGCTCTCCTCGTTCATCCACAGGGGGATCAGCGCGGTCGGCTTGCGGGTCCAGCTCATCGGCATGGCGCCGCGGCCGGTGGGAACGCAGACCCCGTCGGCGTCGCCGGTCTCGAACACCATGGCGCCGCCTTCGATATCCTCGCCCCAGATGTCGAGGCCACAGATCGACAGCGGCATCCGCACCGTGCCGGCCATCACCTTGTCGAGCTGGTCCGCCGGCATCCGCTTGCCGCGCAGCACGCCGTTCAGGTCGCAGACGCAGCCGAAGATGTTTTCGAGCTCCTGCGGCGCGGGGGCCGAGATCGGTTCGTCTTCGTTCATGCCGGGGCCAATCGAGATACAATTTTCAGATTTGTGATACCTTTTTGCATGACAGTCCGATATGGCTGTGTCAATCGCGATCGCGCCTGCCTTGGTGACGCGACCGGAACAGGGGATGTCATGCTGGATCTGCCCGACCTCCCGCGCGAGGGCTTCGTGACCGCGCAGGACTATGTTTATGCGAGGCTGCGCAACGCCATCATGGTGGGGGCGGTACAGCCCGAAAGCACGCTGACGATCCGCGGCCTCGCCGATTGCATGGGGATCAGTCCGACCCCGATCCGCGAGGCGCTGCGGCGGCTCGGCTCGGAGCGGGCGATCGAGCTTCTGGGCAATCGCCGCATCAGCATTCCCGGGATGACGCCGGAGCGGTTCGAGGAGATCGTGAGCCTGCGCCGCGCGCTCGAGGGGCACGCGGCGCGGCGCGCGTTGCCCTATGTGTCGCAGGTGCTGATCGACGAGTTGGCCCTCATCGACGACCGGATGGACGGCCATGTGCGCGCCGGTGACTTCGATGCGCTGACCACCTCGAACCACGCCTTCCACCGGCTGCTCTACACCGCCAACCCGCATCAGCAGGCGATGCCCGCGATCGAAAGCGTCTGGCTCCAGCTCGGCCCGTTCCAGCGGCGGGTGATCCGCGACGTGCGGCAGTTCTATCTCGTCGACCGCCACAAGGAGATCCTGCGCGCCCTGCGGGAGCGCGATTGCGGGGCGCTGGTCCGCGCGATCGAGGACGACATCCGCGACGGCATCCAGCAGGCAGGCCAGCTGGTCCTTGCGGAGGATCGAGGCTGATCTGTCAGGCCGATCCCGCCGTGGCGAACCGGCCCGGCGAGAGGGCCGAGACGACGTGCGGCGGCAGGGCGGGAGCCCGGCCGAGGCAGAGATCCGCGGCGAGCCGCGACAGGGCCGGGGCGGTCTGCACGCCGTAGCCGCCCTGTCCGGCAAGCCAGAACAGCCCGGTCCGCGCCGGATCGAAGCCCACGACGGGGCTGCGGTCGGGCGAAAAGCTGCGCAGGCCGGCCCAGCTGCGTTCGACCCGGCTGACCGGGACCGTCACCGCCTGCTCGTAGCGGTGCAGCCCCTCGGCCAGGACCATGTCGTCGGGCCATGCGTCATGCGGATCGACGGGGTCCTCGTCGGCGGGCGACACCATCAGCTTCCCGGCCTCGGGCTTGGCGTACCAGCCCTCTGCGGCCGAGGCGAACATCGGCCAGTCGTCGAGCGCCACCTCCTCGGGCATCGGCAGGATCGCGGCGGAGCGGCGCATCGGCGTGATGCCGAGCGGCGCGGCCCCGGCGGCGCGGGCCACCATGTCGGCCCAGGCCCCGGCCGCGTTGATCAGCACCGGCGCGGTGATCTCGCCCTCCTCCGTCCCGATCCGCCACAGGCCGGTCTCGTGCCGTAGCGCCCCGACGCGCAGCCCGGTCACGATTTGGCCGCCCCGGTGGCGCAGTAGCCGCGCGTAGCCCTGAAGCATCCGGTCGACATCGATGTCCTGCGCGTCGCGTTCGAGCAGGGCCGCCACGATGCTCTCCCGCCTGAGGATCGGCACGATCTCCACGGCCTCTGCGGGGCTCAGCCGCTCCAGCCCGGAGGCGCCGTCGGCATAGGCCTCGAGGGCATCCATCTCGCTCTCGTTCGCGACCAGCAGCTCGCCGCGCGGTGACAGCAGGCTGCGATCCGACACGCCGTCGGGCGCGTCGAGAAACGGGGCCGAGGCGGCGTTGAGCGCGCGCAGCGTGGCGTTGCCGTAGTTGCGGATGAACAGCGCGGCGGACCGCCCCGTCGCGTGGTAGCCGATCGAGGGCTCGGCCTCGATCACGGTGACGCGCGCCTGCGTGGCGATCTCGGCGGCGGCGCTGACCCCGGCGATGCCGCCGCCCAGTACGATGACGTCGTTCTGCTTCATGCTCCAAGCGCCTCCATTCCGCGTCGGACGTTCTCGACCACCGCCCCGGCCTCCGCCTCGCCCGCGATATGCGGGGTCACGAGGATCTTCGGATGGTCCCAGAACGGGTGGCCGCGCGGCAGCGGCTCGGTCGCGAAGACGTCGAGCGACGCGCCCGAGAGCTGGCCGCTGTCAAGCGCCGCGAGCAGGTCCTCTTCGACCAGCTGGCCGCCGCGGCCCATGTGGATCAGCGCCGCCCCGCGCGGCAGCGCGTCGAACAGCGCCCGGTCGAGCAGGCCGCGCGTCTCCGGCGTCATCGGCAGCACGTTGATCAGGATATCGGTCCCGGCGAGGAACGCCGCGCGCCGGTCCTGGGTCAGATGCGTGACGCCCGGTTCGGGGTCGGGCGGGTGGCGCGTCAGGCTGGTGACGGGATAGCCGAGCGCCGCGAGGCTGCGGGCGATCTGCCGCCCCATGAAGCCGAGACCGAGAATGCCGATGCGCCGTCGCGCCGGGCTGGCGCCGCCGGCGCGGCGGGCCCATTCGTGCCGGGCCTGCGCCGCGATGAGATCGGCCATGCCGCGATGGTGCCAGAGCACCTGGAACACCGCGAAGCCCGCCATCTGCAACGCCTGGTCGGGATCACGCAGCCTGATCAGTGGAATGTCCCGGGGCAAGGAGCGGCTGGCCGTGATGCCGTCCGTGCCCGCGGCGATGGAGAACACCGCGCGCAGGTTGGGATAGGGGGTGAAGGCCTCCTGGCCCGGCCGCCATGCGAGGGCGAACTCGATCTCCGAAGGATCCGCGATCCGCTCGGGCGGGCGCAGGTCGAGGGTCGGTTCGGCATCGAAATACGGGCCGAACAGGCGCATCAGGTCGAGCCGCTCGCAGAGCGCGACACCCTTGTGCACGCGGCCCATCAGATCGCCTCGGCGCGCGCGGGCGATCCGCCATCGGCCCAGCTCGCGCCGGGCACGGCGTCGAGCAGGCTGCGGGTATAGGGATCGCGCGGGTGCAGGAACACTTCGTCGACCGGGCCGATCTCGACCAGCCGTCCCTTCTGCATCACGGCGATCCTGTCGCAGAGCTGCGCCGCGACCCGCAGGTCGTGGGTGATGAAGAGAAGCGACAGGCCGAGCCGCGCGCGCAGATCGCGCAAGAGGTCGAGCACCTGCGCCTGGATCGAGACGTCGAGCGCCGAGACCGCTTCGTCGGCGATGATCAGGTCGGGGTCCATGGCCAGCGCACGGGCGATGCCGATGCGCTGCCGCTGGCCGCCCGAAAACTCGTGCGGGTAGCGGTCGGCGGCGTCCGCGCCCAGCCCGACCACCTCCAGAAGCTCGCGGGCGCGGGCCTCGGCGTCACGCTTCGGCACGCCCTGCGCCACCGGCCCCTCGGAGATCGAGCGCAAGATACGCGCGCGCGGGTTGAGCGAGGCGTAGGGGTCTTGGAACACCATCTGCACCCGCCGCCGGGCGCGGCGCAGCGCGTCCGCATCCAGCGCGGCCATGTCGTCGCCGCCGACGAGGATCTGGCCGCCGTCGGGATCGACGAGACGCACCACGGCGCGGCCAAGCGTCGACTTGCCCGAGCCGCTTTCGCCCACGAGGCCCAGCACCTCGCCCCGCGCGATGGTAAGCGAGACGTCGTCGATGGCGCGCACCTCGCGCGCGGCCCGGCCCCAGCCACCGCCGGTGCGGTAGGTCTTGCGCAGGTTGCGGATCTCCAGCGCCGGGGCGGCGGTGACGCGTTCGGGACGCGGCACCGCGTTCGAGGGGATCGCGTCGAGCAGGCGGCGGGTGTAGTCGTGCTGGGGCGCGGCGAGCACCTCGGAGGCCGGGCCGGTCTCGACCATCTCACCATGGCGCATGACGATGACCCGGTCGGCGATCTCGGCGACGACGCCGAAATCATGGGTGATGAACATCACCGCCATGCCGTGCCTTTGCCGGATCTCCGCGATCAGGTCGAGGATCTGCGCCTGCGTGGTGACGTCGAGCGCGGTGGTCGGCTCGTCGGCGATCAGGATCTCGGGTTCGAGCGCGAGCGCCATGGCGATCATCGCCCGCTGGCGCTGGCCGCCCGAGAGCTGGAACGGGTAGGCGCGGATGATCTTCTCGGGATCGGGCAGGCCCACCTCCTCGATCAGCGCCAGCGCGCGGGCGCGCCGTTCGGCCGGGGTCAGCAGCCCATGCGCCTCGAACACCTCCGAAATCTGGTCGCCGATCCGCATCAGCGGGTTGAGTGCGGTCATCGGCTCCTGAAAGATCATGCCGATCTTCGCGCCCCTGAGCGCGCGGCGCTCGGCCTCGGGCAGGGCGAGCACGTCGCGACCGCCGAAGATCGCGCGGCCGCCGCCGATCTTCACCGCACCCGGCAGCAGCCCCATCAGGGCGCTGGCGGTCATCGACTTGCCGGAGCCGCTCTCGCCCACCACGCAGAGCACCTCGCCGCGCGCCAGCGTGAAGCTCAGATCATGCACGGCATGGGCGCGGTCGGCGCCGGATGGCAGGTCGAGGGTCAGCTTGTCGATGCGCAGCACGGTGTCGCTCATGCCCGGCCCTTCCGGTTGAGATGCGGGTTCATCGCGTCGTTCAGCCCCTCGCCGATCAGGTTCAGCGCCAGCACGGTGATGACGATGGCCAGCCCGGGAAAGAAGCTCAGCCACCAGGCCGAGCGGATCACGGTGCGGGCGGCGCCGATCATGTAGCCCCATGACATGATGTTGGGATCGCCGAGGCCGAGAAAGGCGAGCGAGCTTTCGAGGAGGATCGCGGTGGCGACCATCAACGAGGCCATGACGATGATCGGCGACATCGCGTTGGGCAGGATCTGGCCCAGCAGGATGCGCCGGTTCGACAGGCCCGCGAGCTGCGCCGCATCGACGAATTCGCGTTTCGACAGCGACAGCACCTCGGCCCGCACGAGCCGGGCGACGGGCGGCCACGAGACGATGGCGATGGCCAGCGTGATCGAGGTCAGCGTCGGCTCGAGGATCGCCACCAGCACGATGGCCAGCGCGAAGTTGGGGATGGTCTGGAAGAACTCGGTGAAGCGCATCGCCGCCTCGTCGACCCAGCCGCCGTAATAGCCCGCGACCGCCCCCAGCGGCACGCCGATGGCCAGCGCCACCAGCGTCGAGACGAGACCCACGAGCAGCGAGACCCGCGCGCCATAGGCGAGGCCCGCCGCCACGTCGCGGCCCAGCGTGTCGGTGCCCAGGGGCAGGCCTTCGGTCGCGAAGGGGGTGAGGAAGGGGCGCTGCACCATCTGCCACGGCCCCTTGGGGAACAGCAGCGGCGCGACGAGCGCCACGATGATCACGGCGGCCAGCAGTACGAGGCCGAGGATCGCGCCGCGATTGCGGGAGAAGCGGGACCAGAAATCGCTCATCGCGTGGCTCCGATGCGGGGATCGATCAGCCGATAGACGAGATCGGTGACGATGTTGAACAGGATGACCATCGCGGCCGAGATCAGGAACACGCCAAGAAGCGTGTTGTAGTCGCGCGCCTGCAGGCTTTCGAACATCAGCCGCCCGATGCCGGGCCAGGCGAAGACCGTCTCGGTCAGCACCGCGCCGCCCACCAGCTGGCCGGCCTGAAGACCGGCGAGGGTGACGACCGGCAGAAGCGCGTTGCGCAGGATGTGGCGGCGGCGGATCACCCGGTCGGGCAGGCCCTTGGCGCGCGCGGTCTTCACGAAGTCCATCTGCGCGACCTCCAGCATCGAGGCGCGGGTCATGCGGGTGTAGACCGCCATGAAGAACAGCCCTAGCGTGGTCGCGGGCAGGATCAGGTGCTTGAGGATGTCGAGGGCGCGGGAAAGCCCGGTGAAGCCGCCGCCGACCGTCTCGTAGCCGAAGCCGGGCAGCCATCCGAGCCAGACCGAGAAGACCAGCACCGCCATCAGCGCCGCCCAGTAGAGCGGGGTGGCGTAGAACAGCAGCGCGATGCCGGTGATGACGCTGTCTCCGGCGCGCCCGACCCGGGCCGAGGCGGCGACGCCCATGGCGACGCCGAACAGGAGCGAGATGCCGAAGGCGGTGAGGGTCAGCAGCAACGTCGCGGGCAGCCGCTCCATGATCAGATCGAAGACCGGCGCGCCCTGCCGGTAGGAGTAGCCGAGGTCGAACTGGATGATGTTGCCGACATAGTTCCACAGCTGCACGTAGAGCGGCTGGTCGAGGCCGAAACGCTCGCGCAGCTGGGCGATGAAGATCTCGTCGGCGGCGCCGGCCTCGCCCGCCATGACGGCGGCGGGATCGCCGGGCGCGGCGTGGATCAGCAGGAAGTTCAGCACCACGATCGCCAGAAGCGTGATCGCGGCCTTGATGAGCCGTCCGAGGACGGTGGTGGCGATGGCCATGCCGAGGGCTCTCCGTTGCGATGGCGAGGCGCCGGGGCGGACGGGGCCGCCCCGGCGGGATCAGGCCAAGATCACTGCTTGATCCAGGTGTCGCGCAGGCCGTCATTCACGCCGATGGCGGTGGTGACCAGATCCTGCACCTTGCAGTCGTAGAGCGTCGGGAACTCCAGCTCGAGCAGCCATGCCACGGGCGCGTCCTCGACGATTTCCTGCTGGATCTCGGTATAAAGCTTCTGGCGCTCCTCCTTGCCCAGCGTCACCGCCGCCTCCGCCCATTTCGCGTCGAGCTCGGGGTTGCGATAGCCCTCGACATTGTTCCACGGGCTGCCCTTCTCGATCTGGTCCTCGAGATAGTTGCGCGCGGTGCCGAGCGCCGGGTCGCCGTACTGGTAGAGATAGGTGAAGGCGAGATCGTAGTCCCATTCGCTGGTCTTCTGGTTCCAGCCCGCGACGTCGGCGCTTTCGATCTCGACCTCGATGCCGACCTCCTGCAGGTTCTGCTTCACGGCCTCGGCCCAACGCTGCTAGGTCTCGCCATAGGGCAGGGGCAGGATGCGCACCGGCTCGCCGTCATAGCCCATCTCGTCGAGGAGCGCGCGCGCCTTGTCGGGGTCGTGGCTGTAATCGGTGACGTCGTCGGTGTAGAAATTGGTGCGCGAGCTGACCGGGCCGGTCGCGACCTTGCCGAAGCCGTTCCAGACCACGTCGCGCACGAATTCGCGGTCCATCGCGTACATCACCGCCTGCCGGAAGCGCTCGTCCGAGGTCGGCCCCTCGCGGTTGTTCATCCACATGAAGCTGTGCGGCGCGAGGAACTCCCAGCCCTTGCCGGTCGAGCAGGTGTCCTCGTCCTCCATCAGCCGCGCCACGTCCCAGTTCTCGATCGAGCCGCCGGGCAGCACGTCGACCTCGCCGGTCTCGAAGGCCACGGCGCGCGAGGCGGCATCGGGGATGACGCGGAAGAACACCTCGTCGAGATAGGGCCTGCCGTCGAGATAGTAGTCCTCGTTCTTCACGAGGTGGATGTGGCTGCCCTTTTCCCAGGCCTCGAACTTGAACGGGCCGGTGCCGATCGGCGTCGCGTTCATTTCGTTGTCGGCGTAGTCGGTGCCTTCGTAGATGTGCTTCGGCACGATCGGCATGGTGCCGGCCTCGAAGCTGTTGATGAAGGGGCCGAAGGGTTCGGAGAGCTGGAACACCACCGTGTTCTCGTCGGGGGCGGTGATGCCCTCGACGTAGTTCAGGCTGACGCGCAGCCGCGAATGGGTCTCGCGCAGGAACTCGTCGGCGGAGAAGACCACGTCCTCGGCCGAGAAGGGCTCGCCGTCATGCCAGACCACGTCTTCGTGCAGGTGGAAGGTGTAGGTGAGGCCGTCCTCGGAGATCTCCCAGCTCTTGGCGAGCGATGGCTGCGGCTGGAGATCGGTGTCGTAGCGCAGCAGGCTTTCGTAGATATGGCCCGCGACCATCTGCGTGGGGCCGTTCTGCACGAGGCCGAGCATCAGGCTCGGCGGCTCGGGCTGCACCACGATGTCGAGGCGTCCGCCCTGCTCCTGCGCGAAGGCGCCGGTGGCCGCGGCCACGAGGAAACTCGTCGTCAGCAAATGCTTCATCTGTCTTCCCTGTCGGTCTGTTGGTGTGGTCCTGCTTTGAGTGACCTTCTTTTTATTCTCTTGCGCCCGGTTCAGGCGTCGAAGCCCGGCGCCGCCCGTTCGAGGCGGCGCAGCTCGGCGGCCCATTCCGGGTCGGGCTTGCCGTCGATCTCGTAGCGGTCGTAGCCGCGCTGGTACTGCCGCGCCGTGTGCGTGGCGATCTCGTCGGGGAGCGGGCGCGGCCTCAGCCCCATGCCGAGCGCCGCGATCTGCGCCTTGCAGGAGCGTTCGAGGTTCAGCGTCAGCTTCACGGCCTCGGCCACCGAGCGGCCGCAGGTGAGCATGCCGTGGTTGCGCAGCACCATCACGTTCTTCGGGCCGAGATCGGCGATCAGCCGTTCGCGTTCCGCGAGGTCGAGCGCGATGCCCTCGTAATCATGGTAGGCGACCTGTCCGTGAAACTGCGCCGACCACTGGTTCAGCGACAGCAGGCCCTCTTCGACCGATGAGACCGCGACGCCCGCCACCGTGTGGGTGTGCAGCACGCAGACCGCGTCGTGGCGCGCCATGTGCACGGCCGAATGGATGGTGAAGCCCGCCGCGTTGACGCCTGCACCGTAAGGGTCGTCGATCACGGCGCCGCTCTCGTCGACAGTGACGAGGCTCGACGCCGTCACCTCGTCAAAGCGCAGGCCGAAGGGATTGAGCAGGAACCGCTTCTCGCCGCCCGGCCCGTCGGGAAGCCGCGCCGAGATATGGGTGTAGATCCCGTCATCCATGCCTTCGAGCGCAATCAGCCGATAGGCGGCGGCTAGGTCGCGCCTGAGCGCGCCGACGTCTTCGATGGTGCTGCCTCCCAGTCCGTCGGCCATGCTCCGTCCCCTCTCCAACGATCCGTCGGGGTCGAGCCTGTCGGGCGTTTGCCGTTCAGTCAAGAAGATTGTCGACAATCGACAGAACCGGGTCTAGCTTCGATCCATGAGCATGGACCCTGCCCCCGATCCGATCTTTGCCCGCCTCGATCGCGCCGGGCTGGTGCAGCACGTGGTCCGGCTGATCACCGACGCCATTTTGCAGGGGCGTCTGAAGCCGGGCGACCGGCTGACCGAATCCGGCATTGCCCGCGAGTTGGGTCTGAGCCGCGCGCCGGTGCGCGAAGCGGCGCGGCTTCTAGAGAATCGTGGCCTCGTCGTGTCGCAGCCCAATCGCGGCTTCTTCGTGCGCGAGGTCACGGTCGAGGCGATCGACAGCCTCTACGAGCTTCGGATCTGCATCGAATGCGCGGCGGTGGAGCGGTTGGTCGCGGGCGATCCGGCCCCGGCGCTCATCGGGTTGCGCGAGCGGATCGACGAGATGCGCGATCTGGCCGAAGCTGACGATCCGCTGAGCCAGATCGAGGCCGACATGGCGTTCCACCGGCTGATCTGCCTGCATAGCGGCAACGAGCGCTTCGTCACCGTGTTCGACCAGATCGCCGACGAGACCCAGCTTAGCCTGATGCTGATCGGGCGGCTCTACGACGATCCGATGCGCATGGCCGAGACCCACGAGCCGGTCTTCGACGCCATCGCCGCCCGGGACGCGAAGGCCGCCCGCGCAGCGCTCGAATATCACATCGGCACGGCGCGGCGCGTCGTGACCGACATCTTTCGCAAGCTGAAGGAGGACGGCTCCGCATGAGGTGCTTCCACGCCCCCGAATCCATGGCCCACGACCCGGATTTCCGCATCACCAACGGTCGCGTCACGCGCAATGCCGAGCGCGCCGAGCGCGGTCGGCTTCTGCTTGCCGGGCTCGATCGGCTGGGGCTTGTCCCCGAGGCGCCGCCGCGCTGCGACGACGCCGATCTTCTGGCGGTGCACACGCCCGAATTCGTGGCCTTTCTGGAGACCGCGTGGACCGAGTGGCAGAAGCTGCCGAATGCCGGGGCCGAGGTGGTGCCGAACACGCATCCGCAGAAAGCCCGCTCGACCTATCCCCGGCATATCCTCGGCCGAGCCGGCTGGCATCTCGCCGATCCGTCGGCGCCGATCGGCGAGCACAGCTGGACCGCCACCCGTCGCGCCGCCGATTGCGCCGTCGCCGCCGCGCGGGCGGTGCTGGACGGCGATGCCCTGGCCTATGCGCTGTGCCGCCCGCCGGGCCACCATTCGGACGCGGACAGCGCCTCGGGACATTGCCTTTTGAACAATGCCGCCATCGCCGCGGCGCATCTGCGCCGGCACCACGAGCGGGTGGCGATCCTCGACATCGACGTGCATCACGGCAATGGCACGCAAGCGATCTTCTATGATCGCGCCGACGTGCTCACCGTCTCGATCCATGCCGATCCAATGGATTACTACCCGTTCTTCAACGGGCATGCGCACGAGACGGGCCAAGGCGCTGGCGAAGGCTACAATCTCAACCTCGCCCTGCCGCGAGACAGCGGCGACGGCGCCTGGCACGACGCGATCCGGCAGGCCCTCGCGCGGATCGCCGCGTTCGCCCCCGGCGCGCTGGTGCTCTCACTCGGCCTCGACGCGCATGAAAACGATCCGCTGCGCGGTCTCGCGGTGACGACCGACGGTTTCCGGGTTGCCGGTGAGATGATCGCCGCCGCAGCTCTGCCTTGCGTGATGGTGCAAGAGGGTGGTTACCTCTCGGCGGATCTGACCGACAATCTTGCCGCCTTCCTGGGCGGCGCAATGGGCAAGGCGCCTGAAACATTCGCAACCGATGGAGCGCGGTGATGAACAAGCTGTCGAATTCGCTGGCGCAGGCCGATATCGCCACGTCCCTGCATCCCTATACCAATGCCCGCCGGCACGAGGAAAAGGGCCCGCTGGTGATCTCGCGGGGCAAGGGCATCCACGTCTATGACGAGCATGGCAAGGAATACATCGAGGCGTTGGCCGGGCTCTGGTCGGTCGCAGTGGGTTTCGACGAGCCGCGTCTCGTCGAGGCGGCGCACAAGCAGATGCAGGCGCTGCCCTATTACCACAGCTTCGCGCACAAGGCGCACGAGCCGTCGATCCGGCTGGCGGAGAAGCTGGTCGAGATGACTCCTCAAGGGCTTGACCGGGTGTTCTTCACCTCATCGGGGTCGGAAGCCAACGACACCGTCGTCAAGATGGCATGGTACATGAACAACGCGCTGGGACGTCCTGAAAAGAAAAAGTTTCTGGCCCGCACCAAGGGGTATCACGGGATCACGGTGGCCTCGGGCTCGCTCACCGGGCTGCCCTACAATCACATGGATTTCGACCTGCCGGCGATCCCGGTGCATCATCTGACCTGCCCGCATCACTACCGCTTCGGGCATGAGGGCGAGAGCGAGGCCGAGTTCACGCAGCGGCTCCTGGCCGAGGCCGAGGAGGTGATCCTGCGGGAGGGGCCCGAAACCATCGCCGGCTTCATCGGCGAGCCGCTGATGGCGGCGGGGGGCGTGATGCCACCGCCGGAGGGCTACTGGAAGGGCATCGAGGCGCTGTGCCGCAAGCACGACATCCTGCTGATCGCCGACGAGGTGATCAACGGCTTCGGGCGGCTGGGGTCGAGCTTCGGCGCGGTGCATTACGGCTTCACCCCGGACATCATGGTCCTTTCGAAGCAGCTCACCTCCTCCTACATGCCGCTCGCGGCGGTGGTGTTCTCGGAGAAGGTCTACGATGCGATCGCCGACAATACCGGCAAGATCGGCACCTTCGGGCACGGCTTCACCGCTTCGGGTCACCCGGTCGCGACGGCGGTGGGGCTCGAGAACCTGAAGATCATCGAGGAGCGCGACCTGATGGGCAACGCGACCCGAATGGGGGCGAGGCTGCAAGAGGGGCTTCGGCAATACGCCGATCATTCGCTGGTGGGAGAGGTGCGCGGCGCCGGGCTGATCGCTGGCCTCGAACTGGTGGCGGACAAGGCCTCGAAGCGCGCCTTCGATCCGGTCGGCAAGGTCGGTTTGGCCGCCTTCGAGATCGGCCATGAGGAAGGGATGATCATCCGCAATGTCGGCGACACGCTGGCGCTCTGCCCGCCGCTGATCGTGACCGAGGGCGACATCGACGAGATCGTCGCCCGGATGGGACGCATCCTCGACCGCACGCAGGATCACGTCTCGAGGGAGGGCCTCGCCTGAGGCGAAGAGGGCTGCGCGATCTTCTTGCCGGGCATCGGGCAGGGTGCCGCGCAGCCGGTCTATCGCGCCCTAGGGCGCGGGCTCGGCGATGAAGAAATCCGGATGCGCTTCGGCGACCTTGGGCAGGTCGTCGAGCACGCCGCGCAGATGGGTTCGGACCGCCGCTTCGGCGGCATCCGCGTCTTTAGCCGCGATCGCGTCGACGATGGCCTGGTGCTGACCGACCAGCCGGTCGACCGGAAATTCCACGGCCGTGAGGTGCCGCACCCGGTCCATGTGCATCTTGATAGGTTGCAGATGCGTCCATGCGCCGGCGCGCCCGGCCATCTCGGCCAGCGTGCGGTGGAACAGCTCGTCCAGCTCTACGAAGCTGCGCCCCCCATCCCGCGCGGCCTTGGCCTGATCCGCCATCTGGCGGCGCAACTCGGCCAGCGCGGCGGCATCGGCGCTGCGCGCCGCCAGCCGGGCGATATCGGCCTCGACCGCCTCGCGCACGAAGCGCGAGACCTCGACCTCGGCGACGTCGATCTTGCGCACATAGGTGCCACGCTGCGGACGCACCTCCACAAGCTTTTCCCCGGCGAGCCGAATGAACGCCTCGCGCACCGGCTGGCGCGAGAGGCCGTAACCGGTGGCGATGTCCTGCTCCGACAGGCGGGTGCCCGGCGTCAGTTCGCCGGTGACGATGCGCGCGCGCAGGCTGACGATGAGTTGGAGGCCGACCGGGGCGGAGGCGTCGAGGGCGAAGGATGCGGGGTTCGTAGCTGACATGGCGCTCTCTATGGATCTGACCTCAACCTAGTCCATACTACCATACTTGTAAACTTTCGAATCGCGGTCTA
>Ga0310345_10000500_pt1 | contig 57846 bp, 38 predicted proteins | sample HC15DNA20500_MG_FD_204667 | JGI IMG/M metagenome (GOLD analysis project Ga0310345, IMG submission 204667) | Marine microbial communities from station ALOHA, North Pacific Subtropical Gyre - HC15-DNA-20-500_MG | ecosystem: Environmental > Aquatic > Marine > Oceanic | place: Pacific Ocean: North...
CGCGGCCGACCCTCCGCGCCCACAGGGGCGCATGCGCGGTCTTCGGGCCGCGCATGCGCCTTTGCCTGTGCGTGCCGCCGCGCCGGGCGCCGGCAAATCCGCGAAAGGATGGGAAGGGGATTGGTGCCCTGCGGATGACAAAGACGGGCACTCAGATCATTGGGAAATTTTTGCTGAACTGCCGTGACGATGTCGGCTTTACGCCCGCATCTCACCGTTCCGAGACCGATCCTACGAGCCCCAGAGCGGACGTCAATCGCGTGCCGCCGGAGCGGCAGCACTGTTCGACACCCCGGAATGGCTCCTTTCAGGAGCGCAGATTGGGATAGCGGACGTTACCGGCGGAGAACTGGCGTGTCAGCTTCGCGCCCCCATTTCGGACGTTTACCAAATGCGAGGTTGATCCCAGAACCTGCCGGTCTTTCTTTTCCTGGTGTCGCATTGGTCACGACCGGCGTTGGGGACATTCCCGACGTTCGCGCGCGACAGGTCGAACGGCAGCTATTGTCAGAAGCCGACGTTCAACGCTAGCCCGGCCGGCGTTCGAGGACAGAACCTGGGCCGCTAGCGGACTGGCAGGTTCCGATCGTCGACGCGGCAGAGTCTAGGACAGGCTGCCTCGGTCGGACGGCGAAATTGGAATAGTACCATTCCCAACTTGCGAAGACGAAGCAAAGAACAAAGAGCCACAGAAGGATCTAGGCTGCTTCGGCGGCCACGAGTTCGACCTTGATTATCAGCCCCGCGATTGGCTGGTGTATCCAGTATTCGTAGCAATCTCGCGCGGCCCCTTGGCGAAGCGCGCGAGTGTAGAGATCCACCTGGCCACCAAACGCGTTCAGCCGCTCGACATCCAAGGCCATCGCCCCTGGGAAGCTCTTGTGATCGACGACGGTGAAGACCTCGCCGTCGTCGATCAGCAGATCGATCCTGCCGGAGATGACCTGAAGGTTCTCCGCCGCGTGAACCGGCCACTCCCGCATCCGGGCGGAGCCGCCGTAGCGCTGATCCAGGAACGCGTGCAATCGGTCTGCGGCCTCAACTAGGTCGCCCGGCGCGAGCTGTGGCGCCCCCCACCTGCGCAGCATGTCGCCGGCAACTGCCAGCCGTGCCGGTGCCGGGCGCACTGGATCGTCGAAGGCGAAAAAGCGGTGGAAGGCCTCGCCGACCGCCTGCAGGTCAGGATCGCCGACCAGGGTGATGCGGGGCCCAAGCTGCACCGTCTCAGCCACGCGGACCGTGCCGGAGAACGCGTGGGCGCTCGGACGCAGCCGGAGCGGGGGATGCAGCTGCCTGACCGCCGTCGGCCGTGCGAACTCCGGCGCCGGTTCCCTTGCCTCCGCGTCCAGCCTCGGCGGAGGCGGCCGCAGCGCGAAGGTCTGGCCGTTGATGGCCAGGGGATCGCTGGGCAATCTGATGAGGGGCTGCCCGTCGTCCGTTGCCAACTCGTTCAACCAGTCGGTCTTACCGGTGGTCGTAAGCGCGAGATGGTCGCGGGCGCGCGTCATGCCGACGTAAAGCAGGCGGGTTCTCTCTAGCTTCTCCTCTTCAAGGGCCCGCTCGCCCTCAGCGCTGAGCGCAACGGCCTGATCCAGGCCGACGTCCTTGGCTTGAGCGCCGTACGGCCAAGGCCAGTAGCGGAGCACCCGTCCGGCCAGTGGGTCGCGCCAGTCCGGCTTGTCGAGTTCCTCGGCGTAGACGCCGAAAGGGTTGCCCTTCGCCTCGTGCTCGAGTCCGGTCAGCACCACGATAGGCCACTCGAGCCCCTTCGAGCCATGGTAGGTGAGGAGATTGACCGCCTCCGGATGACGGCTCTGGGGCTGCGCCGGCGCGTCGCGGGCCGCCAGCCACTCGCACGCTCCGGCGAGGGTGGCGGCCTGGCGCTCCGATCGCTGCTCCTCCTGATAGCTGTCCAGGAGCGAACGCACGGCCTCAAGATTGGCGAGGCGCTGCTCCGCGAGGCCCCAGCGGGCGACGGTGGTCAGCATTCCTTCAACGTGGAGGATGCTGTCGAACATCTCCCCCGGGGTGAGCTGCGGCGCAAGCGATCGAAGGTCCTTCAACTGCTGCGTGAACGGGACGCAGGCTTCGAGCGCCCCCACGTTGTTCTGCTCGAAGGCGGCGCCCAGCCAGCCGTCGTCGTCACAGGAAAGTCGGGCGAGTTCGGCGAGCGCAAGGCTGTCGGTGGGATCCGCGACCCAGCGCAGAGCCGCCAAGGCGAGTTCCACCTCGGGCTGGTCAAGCAGCCCGCTCCGCTCGACGGCCACCCTTATGCCGCGCCGCGACAGTGCCGACGCGAGCTGGAGCACCTGGTCGTTCGAGCGGCAGAGAACCGCGACGTCCCCGCCTCTCGCCGGTCGCGCCGATCCCGTCTTCGGCTGGACCTGCCAGTCGGGGCCGTCAGCGAGGAGTCCGGCAATCTGGCTTGCCAGGTCATCCGTGCGAAGGTCCTTGTTCGATCCGGCAAGCGTCCACACGGATAGCGGCGGGAGGTCACCGTCCGCGTCCGGGCGGTCGTAATCTGCGAAGGTGATCTCCTCCGGACGCATGCCGGTGCGGCGAAAGTTCGGCTCGAATGAGGCGTTCACCAATGCGCCCAAGGCCGGCCGCGTCCTGTAGGACTTGCGCAGGAATTCGAAGGTGCCGCCGGTGCCGGTCGTGATCGCCTCGGCCGCGGCCTGGGTGAGCGCGGGGTCCGCGTCGCGGAACCCGTAGATGGACTGCTTGGGATCGCCGACCCAGGCGTTCACCGGTGCGATGCTGGCGAGCGCCGAGAAGATGGCGATCTGAATTGGACTGGAGTCCTGATACTCGTCGACGAAAACGGCGCCGATCAGCTCGCCGAGGCGGGCGTGGTTGGACGGATCGCGCAGGATCTCGAGGGCGAGCATTTCTTGGTCGACGAAGTCGACGAGTCCGCGCGCGTGCTTGAAGGCGGCGTAGTCGGCGAGGCACTGCGCCGCGCACTCGAACTGCATCCTGATGAAGGTCTCGACGTCGCTGCGCAGGCGTGGGTGGCGCGCGTGCGCGGCCGCCGCCGCGATCACGTCGGTGAATAGATCCGCGTCGGCTTTGGTCGCGCCCAGCTTCGAGAGCCGCGCCCATTCGATCCACGGGAGGTGCTCGCCCCGCTGCAGCTGCGCCGCAGCCGCTTCGACGCAGGGCACGTCCTTCTTGATCGTGCCTTGCTTTAAGGTGGCCCGGTGCGGCTCGATCGCCGCTAAGCAGTCGAAGACGGCATCCGTGAGCGCGGCGTCGAGCGTCTCGGCCGTCTCGCCTGGAGCAGCCAGCGGCAAGAGCTGCATCAGACTCGCCACCGAGTGATCGGCGGAGGCGGCGATTCGCTCCGGACCGATGCCATTCGAACGGGCGAGGTCGACGATCCGGCGCAGATGGTCCTGCCAGCCGTCGATCCGCCGGCCGTGCATGAAAAAGCCCTGCGCCTGCATATCGAACCGCTCGGCGATTTGCTGCAGCGTCGGTGCGTAGCGCGACATTGCGGGTCCGATCGCCCGCGCGAAGACGGCCTTCTGCCGGTTCTCGGGGATGACCTCGGCGACGGGGGACCGGCCGAGCTCGAATGCGAATTCGGAAATGAGCGAACCGCAGACGCTGTTCACCGTGCCGATGCGCGCAGCGAGCATCGCGGCCGCGAGGTCGGGCCGGCCGCCTTTGATCAGCTGCGAGCGGATGCGACCCGCGAGCTCCGCCGCCGCTTTCTTGGTGAAGGTCGTGGCGAGCAGCCGGTCCGGTGCAAGACCGGCGTCTACCGCGGATCTGATCCGCTCGACTAGCGTGTAGGTCTTCCCGGTGCCCGCGGACGCGATGATTGTGTCGACGCGGTTGTGAGTATTGCCGGTTACCTGGTTCATGCCAGACCCCTCACGCGGCAGAGCGTCTGATAGTCGCACCACTTGCAATTGGCTTCGAGCACGATCGGAAGATCCGCAGGCAGGTGCTCCTCGTGACCCTCCACGCCGCACGCGACGAGCTGGCCCGCCTCGGCGTGCTCGGCTAATTTGCGCCAGCTCTCGCGAACGGCTGCCCAGGTGGCCGGGAAGCCCCGCGCGCCTTCCACTGCACGCCCGATGAGGCCGCCCTCCACCAGCGTCGCGAACTGACGTTGGTTGAGGAGAAAGTAGCCGGCGCGGTAGGGCTCGTCGCCAGCCGTCATTGCCCCGTAGGTGGCGAGCTGGACGGCGTTGCCCTGCTCCAGTTCCTCCCGGCGCTTCTTGTCGTTGCGGGTCCACTTCAGGTCGATGATCACGTGCTGGCCGTTCTTGTCCCGCGCGATCAGGTCGACCGCGCCGCGCACCGACAGCGCGTTCTCGAAGGTGGCGCTGACCTGCTTCTCCGCCTCCTCGACGGTCAGTTCGTTGTCGGTAAGCGTCCGCGCCAGTTCGGCCATCGCCGCAGGAAGTCTGGCGCGCGCTTCGGCGAGCTGGGCTGCGAGCTCCGGGAGCCGGAGCGGCGCAGCGATGTGATCGATGAGGTCGTCCAGCAGTTCCCCGGCACGCTCCTTGGCGGCCTCGGCGGATGGAGGGTCACCGGGCACGAAGATTTCCTGCGCCAGTGCATGGGCGAGATTGCCAAGCAGTTGATTGGCGTCGGGAATCGAGCGGACACGGCCGGGCCGTAGCCGTGCGACATGCTTGAGCGCCCATCTGAGGTGACAGCCGAGTCCCGCCTCGAAGGACGTGGCCGAATGGATCAAGCCCTCGAGTCGTTTCCGATATCCGGCCGGGGCGGGCCAGACCGGCCGTGATTGAGGCAGCGGCGCGACCGGCACCGCCTCCCGCCGGAGCTCAACACCGGCCATCGTGATGGTGGGCGCCGCCAATGCGTCCTCGATCCGAACGCACGAGGCGAGCTTCTCGGTCGCCGGCGCAAGGCGGTGCGCCAGCGGGTGCAGAGCCTCCTCGTCACCGGAGTCGAGACCGCCGGCGACGAGGAGGAGATTGTCCCGCGCAAGGAGCACGGCCCTCTCCCAAGAGGCGCTCGCGGCCCGACCTAGGCGCCCGACGTCGTCGACCGGGCTGCCATTGTCGGCGAGTTCCTGCCGTTCTGCATCCGTCCAGGGCTGTCGCTGAAGACCCTCCTGCGTGGTCCGGAAGTTCCACCAGACCACCGTCTCCGCCGGCGCCCACAGGCTCCCGGGTTGTGGCACGCACCGCCACCTCGCAGCTTCTGCCGCGGCCGCCGGATTGTCATGACCGATGTCGAGCGCCTGATCGATGATACGCTCTACCAGCGTCCGCGGCAGAACTTCGCGCCCGAGCTTGACGAGCGCGGCGCGAACGTCGCTGGCGAGCGCTACCGTGGCGGAGTAGAGCTGATCGCTGTCGATCGCGTGCCGCGCGCCTGCCCAGGCGATGGTCCGGTCGCATGCGGCGAGCGCCGTGGCGAGTGGCATGCCGGCGTTGGGATCCGCCGGCTCAGGTTCGACCCATTCGCGCCAGCGTTCGAGACGCGCGTGCGCCTTCTTGAGCTTGACCGGATCACCGTTGGCGTCCGCCAGCTCCGTTTCGCCGATTTCGGCCCATGCCTCTCGCCACGCGGTGCTGCCGCGCCCCGGCGCCTCCTCGAGCGCGGCGGCGAGCCGTCGGGCCGCACGAGGCGCGATTGGCGACGTCGGGAATGCGAGCAACTCCATCAGGGCGCGCGGATCAAAGGGAGTCCAGGCGATCTTAAACGCGAGCAAGAGGATCTGGAGCGACCCGCGGTGCGCCGAGGCGCGGCTGCGTCCCGCACGCGGCTGACCGGCGGCACAGAGGCCTTGGTCGAGAAGGTGAGTATCGGCATCTTGGGCGATCAGGACGGCCTCGCGATCACCGCGCTCGGCGAACCACTGGCCCATAATCTCCGCCGCCAGCGCCGCGCTTGCAGAGGTCGCGATGGTCACCGTTCCATCCGGTTCACCCTCAATGGGACCCCCATCCGTCATCCAGCGCTGCAGGCGCCCTAGCGCGGTGCCGTCCGGCGCCGTCGTCCCAAGTGGAACCTGCTCCACTGCCACGCCGCACGCTTCCAGCCGATCGAGGAGGCGCCGCCACCCCACGGGATGGAGTTCCCTTGGGTCGATGAGTCGGATGCGCCTGATTGGCAGCGAGGGTCCGGTGGCGAGGTCCTCCACCAGAGCGCACACCCGGTCAGCAAGTCCGGGCGGCACGTCGGCTGCGGCCTCCTCAGCCGCAGCGAGGTCCGTTAGGCGCGGACTGGTCCAACCGGCGGCGGGATCCCAGCCGGCGTCGACCAACTCGTCACGCCATCGCAGCAGCGTGCGGGCGGTCGCCCACCCATCCACCTCAAGCGACTTGGTCCAAAAGCGGGGCGGACCGTCCAATTTCTCGAGCGCAGCTTCGAATGCGGCGATGCGCACCACGTTGGGGGTCGAAGGAGCGCCGAGTCCGCGGGCGGTCTCGAGGATCTCGACGAAGCCGCTTGGCCCCACGACCGGCGCGCCCGAGGCGGCCGAGCCGGTTCCGCCGTGCTCAGGCCAAGCTCCCGCGTAGGCTTGAAGCCCGAAAACGATGTCCATCATCCCGCCCGTCCCGCCTTTCGCTATTTCCTGCACGGCACATCCACGTCCAGCCACCGCGCGTAGGCTCGCACGTCGATCATCGGCACGGTCGCCTTCTCCTGGAGGCGCGCGATGAGTTCGAGCAGGAACGCGGTGGCGGGCTTGCCCATCGGCGTCAGCGTGCCGCATCCCGCGTCGTCACACGAGAAGATTCCGTGCGCAGCAACGCACCCGAGGTCCAAGCGGTCGTCCGGGTGACCTACGGCGAGCGCCTTCACGAGCGGCTCGCCGAGGCCCGGCTTCCAGTCACTATCGAGCGTCAGGAGGCCGCCGACGATGTGCTGCAGCGGCTTGGCCGGGTAGGTCCCACCAGCGTGCGGGATCGGAAGGCTGGTCCGGTCGAGCGCCCGTACGCTGGCGACTTTTGCCCTCGCATAGGCGACCTGCTCGGCGTTAATCGACTGCTTAGCCTCGAACACCGCATAGACGCTCTCGGCCGGTATCACCGTCTGACCCTTGAACTTGAAGATGAACGGCGAATACTGCCGGTCGAACACCACGACGTCGATCTGGTCGCTAAACGCGCCGGCGCTGTCGACGACATGGGCCGAAGCAGCCTGATACCGCGCGGGCAGGTAGGTCTGGAGGAGTTCCAGCCAGACAGCCTCGCTCGCATCGCCCTTCGTACCAGGGTGGGCGAAGGCCTTTCGGGCGCGCGCCAGCTGTTCCTGGATGTCGTCGTGCAGCTCCGACAAGAGGGTCTGGATGGACCAGCCATTGCTCATCACGCGTCTCCGACCGCCTCTTCGCGGAATGCAGGCGTGGCCTTCATCGCCCTCGCGATCTCAACGGCGCGCGGACCCTCGACAGCCCGGTCAGGATACGCGTCGAGGGCGATCGCCGGCAGAAGGCGCTGGGTCAGGTCCGAGAAGGTGAAGCCAGGCTCGGTCCGCGACTGACCGGTCGCGTCCACAATCGCCTGTACGTGGGCGCGGCCGACGCCGAGTGGGCCGAGTCTCTGTGACAATATGTGCGTGCGCTGCTGCTCATTCGGCCGCGCGAAAGCCATGACGTCGGCCGCACGGCGCCGGACGGCAGGATCGAGCGCGTTGAGGCGATTCGTGCACATGATCACCGCGGCCGGCAGCCGCAGGTTGGCGAGCCGGTCGATGCCACGGATAAACGCGTTCACGCCGGCGCGGTCCTCGTGGTGCATCTGGGCTGTCTCGCGCGACTGGGCGAGCGCGTCAGCCTCGTCGACCAAGAGGATGATCCCGCCCTTCGCCTTGCCCGAACTCTTCAGCCGCGTCGCCGCCTGTACGGTGTGTTCGAACGCGGCGGAGAGGAGCTGTGTCATCTCGCCGACGCGGCCTTGGCCGCGCGTCGCCAGGCTGAGCGGGAAGAGCGTGAGTTCGATGCCCTCCTGCCGGGCGACGGCATCGCCGATCGTCTCGGCAAGCTCGGTCTTCCCAGACCCAACGTCGCCGGCCAGGACGACAAGCGGCGGACGGCGCAGGACGACGTCGAGCAACGGGCGCGCCTCGGCGGTATGGAACCTCGCGGCCCATTTCTCGAGGCCCGCGGGGTTGACTAGCAGACCGAGGATTTTGGCGAGGCGCGCCTTCTGGTCGTCGAGCCCGACCAGCCGCGCCAGACGCTCCTGCGGTTCGAAGTCCGGATACGTCTGACGACGCTCGAACAGCTCGTCGAGCCCGGGCATGTTCTGCATCAGTAGCTCCTCACGCTGGACCGGTCGAGCGCGCGGCCGCCGGCGGAATAGGTCCGATCCGCGTCGAGATAGCCGTCGACCGGCGGCTCGGTGCCACTCGTACGGTAGATCGGCAGGCCACCCTTAAACGCGTCCCGCGCCGCCTGCGACAACGCGAAGAAGGCGTCGCTGTAGGTCATGAAGCTGGTGAAAGAGGCGCCCGAGACGTTCTTGCCCGGCCGGATGCGGCCAGGATCGTCGTCGCCCGCCGAACCATCGGCGAGATCGCGTGCTGAATACTTTAGCGTCGGCTCGATCCACGCGCCGTTGCGCTTGAAGCCATAGGTGACGGTGCCGAGGTAGCCGGCCTTCATCATCGCCACCGCCTCCTCCTCGTATTCGGTGATCTCGCGGTCGGAGGGCCAACCGTAGAGGCGCTGGATGCGCTTGAGGTCGGTCGCAATCTTCGCCGCCATGTGGCGCGCGTGCGTGACCGTGAAGGTGATGCTCTCGGTGTAGCTGTAGCTCGACATGGCCGTCCTCAGACTTGGAAGGTGGAGCCGAAGACCTTCTGCCAGTAGCCGAGGGTCAACTGTTTGGTGGGGGCCGCCAGGGCGGCGTCGATCGCGTCTCCCGCGTCCAGCGCGGCGTCGACGATTCCGTCCATGCTGGCGGCGGTGTAGAGCCGCGAGACGTTATTCGCGGCGTTGACCGGGTCGATGATCCGCATCGGATCGGAGAACGCGCCGATGCTCGACAGCGGGTAGTAGTCGGAAAAGGCGATCCGCTCGGCCAGCCCGCTGGTCGCCACGTACGTGAAGAAGTGCTGCAGCGCCTCGGGATAGTCGGACAGGTCGAGTCCGTCGTCGCACAGCTTGGCGAGGATCAGCTCGATCATGAACGACTTGAAGCGGAAGCCGTCGCGCTCCGCCTTCTGGCGGCGCGCCCAGAACTTCACCAGCCGCACAACCTGGGCGAAGTGCTTCGGCTGCGCCTTCTTGCGTCGGCCGGCGAAGTCGAGGTGGAGCGGGATGCTCGTCTCGAGGAACGAGCCGTCGTCCTGGCTGACGAGGTTGCCGTACCATTGGGAATCGCCGTCGTAGAGGATCGGGACGACGTCGACGTCGAGCCCTGACCCCCGGAACGAGACCGTCACCGAGTAGGTCTGCGGCTTCACCTGATCGGGCGCGAAGTTCGGGAACGCCTTGCGCAGCCGCTCGGCGAGGTAGGTCAGGAGCGCGGCCACCGAGTGCGGCGCATCCGCGCCACTGATGTAGCAGGCGACGTCGATGTCGTTCAGCGTACGCAGGGCTGTGCCCTTGGCCAGGCTGCCCGACAGCATCATTTTGCGCAGCGTGAAGTCGGGGTGCTCACCGACATAGGCCTCGAGCTTCTCGCGGAGTCGACGCGCCTGGGCGCGGTATTCCTGCGCCTTGTCCTGCGGCAGGTTCACGCGCTCCTCGGCGAACGTCACGATGTCGCGGTGTCCGACATGCTCACGGCTCATCGACTCGTCTCCCCTTGCCAGACGCCTTGACGCCGGCCGGCAAATGCGCGAATCGGTAGGCGACCCGCTTAAAAACTATATGGGTGCAGAAACTATACCCGTCAAGGAACTATACCCATGCCAGAGGAAGAGAAGCGTCGGTGGACGCAGAACAGGCGCTTCGAGTTTATCGAGTGGAAGCTATTTTGGGAGGGCGGGTTGAACCGTAGCGACCTCGAGAGCGCCTTCGAGATCTCGACGCCCCAAGCGTCGGTCGACCTGCGCCGATATCGCGAGATCGCCGGCGATAACCTCGAGTATGACAGCACTGGCCGCACCTTCCGCCCGACGCCGGACATGAAGCCTTCGTTCCTGAAGGTGTCGGCGGACAGGCTGCTGCTGCAGTTGCGCGCCCTACTTTCTGGCGCGCTCCCGCGGCGTGAGATTTGGTTCCGCGACCTTCCCCGCACCGACATCGCGCCGGACATCGTCCGGCACGTCGACTCCGATTGCCTTCGCCGGATCCTCGACGCGATCCGCGCGAAGCGGTGCGTCGAGGTGCGCTACCAGTCGCTAACCAACTCACGCACCCGCCTGATCGCCCCGCACGCGCTGGCATACGACGGATACCGCTGGCACGTCCGCGCTTGGGCATGCGACCGTGACGACTTCCGCGACTTCGTGCTTACGCGCATCGACAAAATCAAGCCGGGGCCCGCGGCGGACTTCGACCCGGCGGACGACCTTGAGTGGGAGACCTTTGCTACGCTGGACTTGCGACCGCATCCCGGCCTGACCGACGAGCAGAGCGCCGCCATACAGCGCGATTACGCGATGAAGGACGGTCGTCGCGAGATCGATGTCCGCCTGTCCATGGCTTACTACTTCATCATGCGGATGAACCTCGACCTCTCCGACCTGCCGCCGGCCCGCGCCCAGATCTGCCTCAGCAACATTGACGAGGTGCGGAAGGCGATCGAGGACGCCAAGTCGAGCTCAAAGGCCCGCATTCTCCAAAGAAAGGGAAACGCCCCCGGCGGCCGCTAATGAGTAATCTATGCGATTCTGCCGCTTTCCCCAACGATCTTCCGAGCGGCAAGTCTTAGGATGGGCGCGAACTCTATCGATGACCGACATGAGGGTGCCTTCCTGACGGGCTCCATTGCGGCATTCCATCGGCAGCCTCTGTCAGGAGCAGACGTTCGCGGCGGCTGATCTGAACGACCGGCTTTGGTCGATAGTCGCCCCTCCGCGCCAGCAGCGAGCAGTGGCAGCTTTGGTGTAACGCTCCTCTGAAAGCTGCCGGTCGGCAAGCGGCCCTTTTCCGCCTCCAGCCTGCACCTGAACCAGTGGCAGCTTTCGGTGAGCCAAGTTAAGGTGCTGAACGTCGGCTATGTCGGCGGTGGCTGACCGAGACTCCAGCGCACCCGAATGTCAGCTTTCCCGATTTCAAACTTGGAACAGGCAGGATACACGAAGTTGCGAGGACGATGAGAGATGATGGCACCGGTCAGACCGAGAGCCGGAACAACTCGTCTGATGTCCATGTCGCGGCCGCGAACCGCACCGCGCGTGTAGCTTGGGCGGTATGGTTGCATCGACTCTTTGCATCTACCTCGCCAACGCCTAATCTTAAGCGGCCAGCAATACCTGGCTGTTTGCTAACACCCCACATCGTCAGTCCACTCAACTGACCTCGCGTCTTGTGCTGTGCGCCGGACATAGCTACGCCTGTGTCGACGTGTGCATCCACCTCACGAGCCGTTTTCTGTTAGACTGGGTGCAGATTAGGGCGTCTTCGCGCAAGCTAGCCGTCGGTTTTGCGGCTTTGTCGCTTTTGCTGTGCGGAATTCCGGTGATGCCGGCTGATGCCCAAGCGGATCGTTCGTCAGCATCGGCTTACGTGTTCGACATTCCTGCGCAGCGCCTGGACCTCGCCTTGGCGCGGCTGTCATCGATAAGCGGCGTACAGATGCTGTATGACAGCCGCTTGGCGGTGGGTCGTCGCTCCCGTCCCGTGGTCGGCCGCTATACGCTGCAAGAAGCGCTCGTGACGATGCTGGACGGAACGGGGTTGCGGGCGCGGTTCACTCAGGGTGGCTCGGTGGTCATCACGCCGTCCGCCACGCCAGACATGACGCTTGATATGCTGACAGTGCGCGCAACACCGCTGATCGGGCAATCCGAACCCGATGCAGCGGCGCTAGCCTATGTCAGCCTTGTGCAACGCGAGATCGTGGCGGCGATGAAGTCTGACGCGGCCCTCTCGGGCGGCGACTATCGGATCAGTGTCAGGATGTGGGTCGATGGCGAAGGACGGGTGGAGCGATCGAACCTGATCCGATCGTCGGGCGACGCATCGCGGGACCAGGCCTTCGGCGCATTCCTGCGCGGCCTGCGTATCAGCGAGCCGCCGCCCGAGGGTTTGCCCCAGCCAATGCGCATCGAGTTCCAGGTCCGATGAGGACACAGGATGCATGAATGTCATCTAACCGTAACAGTTCAGCCCTTATTGGGCACTAGCGTCCTGAACCTGAGGGATCGGGACTCTGCCGGACTTGCGCTTATCCGATGACGAGGAATGAGATAGTCGGCGGGGTCATTTCCTGCGCCTTGCACGCCGCATTGTTCGCGGCGCTTTTTTTGGTGTCCGCACCGCAGCCAACTTCTGACAATCGCGGCGATGCGCGGCAGACGGTCCAGATTACGCTCGTATCTGGTGATGCGTTTCGGCGGGAGGCGAAGGTTGGGGAAGATGCGCCGGCCCCTGCGCGAGCCGCGCCAAGCCCGGAACAAACTCCGGTCTCGGAGGCGCCTTCGCAAGAGTCTTCTGCGACCGAACCTGCTCGTGAGGCCGGTGGCGGTTCCCCTCCGGGCGTTTTAGCGGCTTATAACTCGACGGCGGATTATTCCGAGTTCCGCAATCGCGTCCTCAACCATATCCGGCCCTATCAATATTACCCCGACGAAGCGCGGGCGGCGCGCCAGGGCGGCATCGTCTATGTCGGCTTCGTGATGCTGCGTGACGGCACGGTGCGCGAGATATGGGTGGAGGACAGTTCCGGCATTGCGGTGCTCGACGCCGCCGCGATGGACACCGTGCGCCGCGCGCAGCCTTTACCCCTAATCCCGGCGAGCCTGCCCGAAGTCATGGATGTAATGCTTCCCATTGGCTTTACGGTGCCGGCTCGCGTGGGACAGAGCTAAGGGGCGCGGGATCGTGAGCGATGCATCGCGCCGCAACCTCCGCAATCTGATCCGCGATCGGTACGACTACTTCCTATCGCGGCTGAGCTATCGACTGGGATCGCGCGACCTGGCCGATGAGGCGCTGCATGACGCTTTCGTCAGGCTGGAGCGGGCCGAGCTTGCAGTCGAGATCAAGCAGCCCAGCTCCTATGTGCTGCGCATGGCGATGAACATCGCCGCCAATCGCCGTCGGCGCGAGGCGCGGATGCTCAGCATGGAAGAGGTCGAGGCGATACTCGACATTCCAGATGACACGGCCGATCCTGCGGCGGGGGGCGAGCAGCATTTCAATCGCAAGGCCGTCGCTGGCGCCATGGCGCGCCTGCCCGAGCGGCGACGCACGATGTTGGTGGCGATGTGGCTCGACGAGGTGCCGTCTGCGGAGCTGGCGGTCCGTCATGGGGTTTCGGTGCGCACGGTGCAGCATGAAGTGCGGCTCGCACTGGAGCAGCTCCGCGAAGAAATGGCCGCGCCGAAGGTAATTCCTTTGCGCGAAAGCGATCGGCGAATGTCATAGGAATGAGGACTCGGGCGCGCGGCAAGCGTTTGCGAGAGACGATGGGGTGGATGATCGAGTGGAACGATGAGTTGATGGTGGACGAAGCGTTGATCCGAGAAGGTGACGCCTGGGTGTTGTTGATGACGTCGGGTGCGGCGACGCACGCCGATGCTGACGCCCTGCGCGCCTGGCGGCGGCGCAGTCCGGCCCATGAACAGGCGTTCCGGGAAGCGGTGCGGCTGCGTGATGCCGTGCGCGCGGTCGCGGCGGCGGAACGCGCCGGGCCGGAGCCATCGGTCATATCCCTCTCGGCGCATCGGAAACCTCGCCGGACCGGCCTCGACCGCCGCTCACTGCTGACCGGCGCCGTTGCGGCGTCGGCCGCGGGCGTCGCCGTCTTCGCCGGAGGTCGAATGGCGGGTATCTGGGGATTGGAGACGGCGGACTTCGCTACGGCAAAGGGCGAGCGTCGCACGATAGCGCTGGCCGATGGGGTGTCGGCCGAACTCAATACCATGACGCGGATGGCGCGCCGGCCCGAAGTCGGAACGAACGGCGTGGAACTGCTGGACGGCGAGGTGCTCCTCGCCGCAGCACTCCCTGCGGATGCGGCGCCGCTCGTAGCTCTGGCGGCGGACGGGCGTGCGATCGCTCGGCAGGCGCGCTTCGTTCTGCGCTGCGACGATGCCGATGTGTCGGTAACCTGCCTGTCGGGCGAGGTGCTGGTCGAGGTCGGCGGCGAGCGCCATCGGGTCGGCGCCGAGCAGCGGCTGAGCTATTCGGGTTCGACGATGCATGCGCTCGAGAGAGTGGATACGGACGTGGCGACGGCCTGGCGGCGCGGCGAGCTGGTGTTCCGCCAGGAGCCGCTGCGCAATGTCATTGCCGAGGTGAATCGCTATCGGCCCGGACGCATCGTGATCGCCAGCGCAGCGTTGCGCGAGCGGCGCATCAACGGAACCTTCTTCCTCGGCCAGCTCGACGAAGTCATCGAGCAGGTTCGGGCGGGTCTTGGCGCGCGTGTGACGCGTCTTCCAGGGGACGTGGTCGTGCTGGCCTGAGCGGCGGGCCGTCGACGCTGAATCTTTTTTTGCGTCGGTCCTTCGCTCGTGTGTCTCCAGAATAGAGGAGACGACAATGGGCGCCTTGGCGACCGCACCATCGACCGCTTCACCGCCCCGGGCGGTCTCGGCCGCGCCGCGTCCCTGGCCGACGCCGGTGCGCGGTGCGGTGGGCGCGCCCTGCGCGCGGCTTGACCTGCACCGCACCCCTCCTGCTGTCGTGTCGCTCCCGGTGGAAGATGACTGGCTGCTCGTGGTGGCGCCGCTGCGGCACCCCATTCGGGTCAGCAGCGATCAGGCGTCGGTGCCGGTGACGCCCGGGCGCGGCCTCGTCGTGCAGTCCGCAAATATAGAACTGCGCACGCCGCATGGCGCCGAAGTCGCGTTGCTGCGTTTGCCGCGCTCACGGTTTCAGGGATGGCTTTGCGCGCGCTATTCGAGACCCCGTCGCCTGGCCCGGGCTTTGACTGGTCTGGACGATGTTCGCGCGGTCCTGGCGCTGGTCGACTGCACGCCGGGCCGCGATCTTCCGGACGGCGTGTCGGTAGCAGCCGATGACAGCGATGCAGCATGCGAAGCGCTTGTCGCCGCGCTCAACCGGATCGGCGAGACCGGCATATGGCGGTCGGCGCCGGCGCTTGAGCGAGCCGTCGACTACATCTTGCACCAATTCCAGGGCGATTGCGCGCCCGAGACCGTCGCCGATCGTGCGGGCATGACGCTCAAGACGTTGCAGCGGCAGGCTCAGGACGTGCTTGGCACCTCGCTGGCCGCTTTCATCCGCGACGTGCGACTGACGGCTGCCCGCCGCGCGCTGGTGAGCGGCACGGAGAGCCGGTCGATCGACGATCTGGCGCGCGCCTTCGGGTTTGTCGGTGGCTCGGCCTTCGCACGGGCTTACGGTCGTCGCTTTGGAGAGACGCCGACGCGGGAGCGTGCCCTGGCGGTGCACAGCGCCCGATAACGCGGCGCAAAGATTTCACTGAGAGATCGGCCCTTCAAACGGAACAGGTCGAGAATACTCCTGCGCTCGAAATAAATAAATCTCCGATGTGATTCGCTGATGTCGCGCAAAGTGTGAGATCAAGATTAACAGCGATTCCGTGATGCTTGCTCATTGAATTGCCGATAAGCTTCATACAACTGCAACACTGCCGTTCCCTGTGGAGCAAAATGCATTGTCAGGGCCGCTGACTCCCGCGCTTAACTTGACCAGACTTTTCCCGCCTCGCTAATCGGCGCGGCGAGAGAGGACGTTCATCCTTCACCCGGTCGGGGCGGGATGGTGTCCTTCGTCTGTCGCGAAGGCGGCGGGTCTGACGATGCAGCGAATTTGGCGGGGGCTTGATGAGTAGAAGCAAAGAACGGCGCGGCGTCGCGGTGACATCCGGCAAGATGCGTTTGACGCGTCTGGCGACGACCGCGCTGATCGGCCTGTTCGCCTTCCCGGCGTTCGCCCAGGAGGCGGCCGAGCCGGCGGTGACGTTCGACATCCGCGCCTTCCAGGTGCGCGGCAATGAAGTGTTGCCGCCCGAGGTGGTCGAGCGCGCGGTCTATCCGCATATGGGGCCGGATCGCACCGAAGCGGATGTCGAGGCTGCTCGCGCCGCCTTGCAGCAAGCGTTCGAAGACGCCGGCTATATCGCGGTCTCGGTGTTCATTCCCGAACAGTCGGTGGATGGCGGGATTCTCCAGCTAGAGGTGCAGCCGCAGACGATCGGCCAGGTGCTGGTGGAAGGCGCGCGCGATCCCGAGGCGGTTCGCGCCGAGGCGCCGTCACTGACGCCGGGGACGACGCCGAACCTGCCCGAGTTCCAGCGCGACGTGGTGGCGCTCAATCAGAACCCGAGCCGGCGCGTGACGCCGGAACTGCGCGCAGGCGAAGCGCCTGGCACACTCGATGTGGTGCTGACGGTCGAGGAAAGCTCGCCCTTCCATGCGTCGGCCGAGATCAACAACTTCAACTCAGCCGCAACGACCGACCTGCGCGTCGCAGGAACGCTGCGCTATGACAATATGTGGGGGCGCGGCGACAGCCTGTCGATCTCGGCGCAGACCGCGCCCGAACGCACCGATGACGGCACGGTGATCTCGGGCAATTATCTGATGCGCCTCGGCACGGGCACGCAGCTCCTGCTCTATGGCGTGCATTCGGACAGCGACATCGCGGTGGTCGGCGGCACGAGCGTCATCGGCCGCGGGAACATGGCCGGCGTGCGCCTGATCCGCTCGCTGGGCTCGAGCGAAAGCTTCTATCACTCGCTGACGGTCGGCATCGATTGGAAAGACTTCTCCGAGGACGTGATCCTGGGATCGGACCGCGCCTCGGCGCCGATCGAATATTTTCCGATCACGGCAAGCTGGCGCGGCGACTGGACCGGCGACCGGCGCACCACCGACCTTACGCTCTCGACCGTGTTCGGCCTTCGCGGCCTGGGCGACGGCTGGGAGCGGTTCGACGCCAAGCGCTACAATGCGCGCCAGAGCTTCATCGTGTTCAAGGCGGATGCCAGTCACACCGAAGATGTGATGGCGGGGATGCAGTTCCATTCGCGCGTCACCGGCCAATGGTCCGCCGATCCGCTGATCTCGAACGAGGGTTTCAGCCTCGGCGGCATGTCGAGCGTGCGCGGCTATTACGAGACCGAGCATATCGCCGACTATGGCTTTGCCATCCAGACCGAGCTTCGCTCACCCGACTTCGGACCGCGTCTCGGCGGTCCGATCGACGAACTGCGCCTCCACGCCTTCTTGGATTCAGGGCTTGGCGGGATCCACGATCCGCTGCTCGGTCAGGACGATGACTTCGGCCTGTCCAGCGTCGGCCTCGGCGGGCGGATCAAGCTCTTCCGCTATTTCAACGGCGCCGTCGATGTCGGCGTCCCGCTCGTGTCCGGCTCCGAAAGCGAGTCCGGCGAAATCTTCACCCGCTTCCGCATCTGGGGGGAATTTTAAATGTCACTCTTCACGCGTTTCAAAAGGACCGTGGTCGGGGGCGCGATGGCGCTTGCGGCGACGGTCGGGTTCGCCTCGCCGGCCATGGCCTGGTGGGACAGCGAGTTCGCCTATCGCACGCGCATCAATATCGACACGCAGGCTGCCGGTGTCACCGGCGAGGTCATGCGCGCGCCGGTGCTGGTGCGGCTGCATACCGGTAATTTCAACTTCGCCGATGTGAAGGCGGACGGGTCTGACCTGCGCTTCGTGGCCGGCGACGATCGCACGCCGCTTACCTTCCACATCGAGAAGTGGAGCCCGGCAGAAGAACAGGCGCTGGTCTGGGTCGATGTGCAGAACATCCAGCCCGGCCAGGCGGCGGCGATCTATGCCTATTACGGTAACGAGGAAGCCCAGGCGGCGCAGGACGTGGCCGGCACCTTCGGTCCCGATTACCGCGCGGTCTATCACTTCGACAACGAGGGAGCCCCTCGGGACGCCACCGCCAATGGCCTCAATGCCCAGGGCGGTGAAATTCGGAACGCGGGCGGGCTGATCGGCAACAGCCTGCTGCTGGACGGCACGGCGCCGGTCACGCTGCCCGCGTCCGCCTTTGGCAGCGGTCCGCTGTCGGTCAGCTTCTGGGTCAAGCCTGAAAGCGACGGCACGATCTTCGCGCTTCCGGGCGCGGCGAGCCTGATCCTCGAAGGCGGCCAGCTGTTCATCGAGCAGGACGGCGAGCGCTCGCCCGGTTCGCAGCTGGAGACGGGAAGCTATGCCCATGTCGCGCTGGTCAATGACGGCCAGGCGACGCGCCTGTTCATCGGTGGACAGCCCGCTGGCGAAGTTCCCGGCGCGCTCGGTGCTCCGAGCGGGCCGGCCCAGCTCGGCCTCGGCTTTGCCGGCGAGATCGACGAGCTGCGGGTCGCGGGTGCCGCGCTGCCGCAGGCAGCGTTCCAGCTTGCCGCGGCCTCCGAAGGCCAGGGCGCGCGCCTGCTGATGGCGGATACCGCCGAGCAGGTCTCGACCGGCGGCGGTCACGGCTACTGGGGCCTGTTGTTCGGCTCGCTGATGTTCGACGCCTGGGTCGTGATCATCATCTGCGCTCTCATGCTGGTCATCGCCATCGCGATCATGATCAGCAAGGGTCTGCTGATCAGCCGGGTACGCCAGGCGAACGAGGCGTTCCTCGATGCTTATGGGCAGATCTCGCGCCGCGCGGGCGATCATAACGGGTTGCCGGCTTTCGATGCTGGCCCCAAGGCGCAGGGTTCGACGCTGGCGCGCCTCTATCGGATCGGCAATCGCGAGCTGACCGAGCGCTTGCAGGAAGGGCGCGTGTCGCAGTCGCGCTTTGCCCTGCGCGCCAACTCTGTGGCCGCGATCCGCTCGGCGCTCGATGCCGGCCGGGTGCGCGAGGGGCAGAAGCTCCATGCCCGCCTTGTGCTGCTGACCATCGCCATCTCGGGCGGTCCCTTCATCGGTCTCCTGGGCACGGTGATGGGCGTGATGATCACGTTCGCGAGCGTTGCCGCGGCGGGCGAGGTCAACATCAGCGCGATCGCGCCGGGCATGGCGGCGGCGCTGCTGGCGACGGTTGCGGGCCTTGCGGTCGCGATCCCGGCGCTGTTCGGCTACAACTACCTGCTCAGCCGCATCGAGGAGATCCAGGCCGACCACGACATCTTCGTGGACGAGCTGGAGAAGCGCATCGCCGAGACCTGGCAGGACGCTCCCGCTGCACAGGCCGCCTGAGCCCCACACGGATAAGGAGTTCAAGCCATGGCCATGCAGGTCGGGGGCAAGAAGCCCTATAACGAGATCAACATCACCCCGTTCGTGGACGTGGTGCTGGTGCTTCTCATCATCTTCATCCTGATGACGACGGCGGCGGTGCAAGGCATCCGGGTCGATCTTCCCACCGCCTCTTCGGCCCAGGTGCTCGAAGCGCAGAAGTCGCGGGTGATCGCGGTGTCGAACGACGGGACGGTCTCGATCGACGCCATTCCGGTCTCGCTCTCCGAACTGGAGAGCGAGCTGCGGCGCAGCATCGCCAGCACGCCCGACCTCGCGGTCATCCTGCGGGGTGATCGGGCGGTGCAATACGACCGCATCATGCAGGTGCTCGACATCTGCTCGAAGGTCGGTGTGCCCAGCCTCGGCATGGCCTCCACGCGCCCGCCGGGCGGAGCCTGAGGGGAGAGGTGATGATCCATGCGACTTCGCATCTTGCGCTTTCTCGACCTGGCGAGAGACAGGCGGCCGGTGGTGCGCATTACGCGCTCCAGCTATCACAGGCGGCGCAGCCCCTGGCGATTAATGCTGTTCCTCGCGCTGACTATTCTGCTGATCGCCGTGCTGCTGGCGTGGTGGCAATCGTCGCGGGAAACGCCGTCCGGGCGGATAACCGAGAACTCGGCGAGATCAGCTCAACCAGCGCCCGAAGTGGAGGCGCTGCCGGTGCGGCTCGCAATCTCCTGGATGCCGGGGCCGGAAGTCGGGCTTCAACCGCGCGGCAAGGGAGGCGATCATGGCCACTAGCGCGCTGATCGCTCCCGGCGGACCCAATGGGCCTGATCGGGGCCGCAGGCAGTCCCCGCTCACTTTCGGCCGTATTCTGGTCGTGGTGGGGATCGGTCTCGCCCTGGTTCTGGTCTGGAGCTTGTGGCCGAGCGAGACGATCACCGAGCGGCCCAATGAGAGGAAGACGACGACGGTGGTGCTGCCGCCTCCGCCGCCTCCTCCACCGCCGCCTGAACCGCAGCAGGTCGAGCAGCCGCCCGAACCGACCGTAGCCCCGCCGATCGAGCAACCGATGGATACGCCGCCGCCCGAGGCGAGCAGCGATCCGACCCCGGGCGACAATGCGCTGACAGCACGCGAGGGTGCCGGTCCGTCGAACTACGGCCTTGCCGCAGGCGATGGCGGCGGCACGCGGATCGGCGGACGGCCTGGCGGCGGCGGTGATGCCTTTCGCGCCTATGCCGCCGTGGCACTCAACGGCATTCGCCAGGCTGCGCAGTCCGACCGCGATCTGTCACGCGGCCGCTATAGCGTCCAGCTCGCGGTCACCGTCGGTCCTGATGGGCGCATCACCAATGTCCGGGTCATCGGCGGCGGCGATGATCGCCGCAACCGGCGGCTGCGCGAGGTTCTGACCGGCCTGCAACTCTCTCAGCGTCCGCCCGCCGGCCTGCCGGTGATGCGGATCGAACTCAACGCCCGGAGCGGAGCATGAGCGACGCGACCTACAAACAATGCCGGGAGCCTGATGCATGTCCGCTCAGCACCCAGCGATCACACTCTCGAAGGGGATAATCATGAACCGCCTTTCCAAATCGTCCAACCGGCTCAAGGCCATGCTGATGGCCTGCGCGTCCGGCGCCGTGCTGATCGCCTCGCCCGCGGCGGCACAGGAACGCCGTGTCGACGGCGAGAAGATCCTCGAATTGCTCGTCGCGCGCGGCGTGATCAGTCAGGACGATGCCGATACGATCATCAGCCAGGCCGAAGTGGTCGAGCCGGCGCCGCAACAGGCGCAGGCTCCGACGCAGCCGCCGGTCCCGCCGGGCGGCGTCGCGGCCGATGGCACCCAGACCATTCCTTATGTGCCGCAAGTGGTGCGCGATCAGCTCAAGGAGGAACTGCGCGCCGAACTCGGCAGCCAGGCGGCGGCCGAAGGCTGGTCGCGCCCCGGCGAAACGCCTGAGTGGACGCGGCGCATCTCGCTCTATGGCGATGTCCGCGCCCGCTATGAGGGCATTTTCATGGATGACGGCAATGCCGACATCTTCGAGGATTTCGGTGCAATCAATCGCGGCGATCCGCAGAACATCAACGATTCCGATCCCGCATACATCCCGCCGCCCTTCCTCAACACGCTCGAGGATCGCAATCGCTTCCAGCTCCGCGCGCGGCTCGGCCTCAAGGCGCAGATCGCCGATTGGGTCTCGGCCGATGTGCGCATCGCGACCGGCAATGACCGCACCCCTGTCTCCACCAATCAGACGATGGGAACCTTCGGCGGCGGCGGTTATGAAATCTGGCTCGACCGCGCTTCGATCCAACTGACCCCGACCGAAAGCACGGCGATCGACATCGGCCGGTTCAGCAATCCTTTCTGGACCTCCGAGCTATTGTTCGACCAGGACATGAACTTCGACGGCATCGCCGTGTCGGGACGCGGCAATGTCGGCGACAGCTTCGCGCTGTTCGGCACCGCGGGCGCCTTCCCGGTGTTCAACACCGATCTCAACTTCGGCTCGCGCAATGCGCCCGAAGGCACGGGCGGCCCTTATGAAAGCCAGGACAAATATCTGTTCGCGGCCCAGGCCGGCTTCGAATTCCGTCCCACCAACGAGATCAATGTCCGCCTCGCGGGTGGCTATTTCCACTTCGACAATGTCGAGGGACAGGTCTCGAACCCCTGCTACTGGTACGAGCTGACCTGCTCGACCGATGCTTCGCGTCCGGCCTTCCAGCAGTTCGGCAACACCATGTTCCCGATCCGCGACGTCATCTATGATGGCGCGCCCGATCCCACGCTGCTGCCCGAGAACCAGTATTTCGGGCTGGCATCGAAGTTCGAGATCCTCAACATCCACGGGGCGCTCGAATATCGGCCGTCGGATCGCTTCGCCGTCCGGCTCGAAGGCGACTTCGTCAAGAATCTGGGCTGGGACCGCGATGTGCTGACGGCGCGCGCGGTCAACAATCTCGGTCCGCAGATCACCATCCCCGATCCCGACAACGCCAATGGCACCATCACGGTGGACGGCCCCTATGCGGGCGGCGATACCGGCTGGCACGTCCGGCTTGCGATCGGGTCGGCGCTCGATGCCGGCCAGGGCAATGTCACCGGGGCACGCGCGGGCGATTGGAACGCCTGGCTGAGCTACCGCCATCTGGAATCCGATGCGGTGCTCGACGCCTTTGCGGACAGCGATTTCCACATCGGCGGGACTAACGCCAAAGGCTGGCAGATCGGCGGCAATTACGCGATCGCGCCCAATCTCCTGTTCGGCGCACGCTGGATGTCGGCCGAGGAAATCGCCGATGCGCCCTTCTCGGTCGATCGCGGCTTCATCGATCTGTTGACGCGGTTCTAAGGCCGATGTCGACTGCGACGCTCCTTATCCTCTCGGCCCGTCTGCGCGGACATGCCCGCGCAGATGGGCGTCGTGGCTCGGCTCCGTCCGGCCCCCTCATTGGGCGGAGCCGGGTCGCCATGGGAGCGTGGGCGTCGCAATATCTGCAGAATATCTCTAGCCTTCGGTTCCGGCCTGGCCGAACCGGAACCGGTCCGTTCCGTGATGCCCTTCCCGGACGGACCGCATGGCAGGCCGGTTCGTGCGCGCAACGCGACCCTCGCGCCCGAGCCGGCCTGCCCGGCCGCCAGACCGTGCGGCTCGCCGCGACGATGCAAGGCTCCTTGCCGCGAGCAGACGAGCACCGGCATGCCGCCGATGCATGCGGTTCTGCCGCCAAGCCTCCACTGGCCTGCGCGGGTGCGCGCTTCCCCTTTGCACGCACCCGCGACCTTTTGGCCTGGCTGAACGAGTCAGTTTCTATCGGACAGATGTTCGTCACGCTTTGCCAGGCGGCAAAGCGGCAGGCCGGTGCGGGGCTTGTAAAACTCCCGCAAGCTGCCCGCTCCGGCCTGCTAGCGCTGGTAACGCTGTCCCTGGGCGGCAGCGGCGCCTGGGCGCAGGAAACCCCGTCCGAACGGTCCGCGCCTGACGAGACTTCCGATGCCGCCACGGCAGAGATCCAAGACCCGGTGCGGATTGGGGGCGACACGACGCCGCAACCTTGTGTCCAGGTGGATGTCGGCGGCTATCGCGCCGGCCATCTCGACTGCGCGAGCCAGCGGCTCGAGGCGGCGGCACGCATCGCGCAGGCGCAAGCGCGCTCGGCGATCGAGACGCCCGTCATCGATGCGACCTCGCCCGATGTGCAGACCGGCGTCGCCAATCAGGCCGCGACGCGGCTGCGCATGGGCAATGCGCTCGGCAACTCGGTTCATCCGCAGCGGCCGAACCGTCCGGCGCCGATGCCGCGCGGAGGGTTCCGGCCATGAAATCCAGGCGGAGCCCTCTCTCCGAATTCCTTCGCGAGCAAACCGAATGCAGCGCGCGCTCGATGGCGCCGCCGCGGTTCGGCCGCTTCGCTTGTCCCTTTCCCGACGCCGCGATTCCGGTCGCCGTCGCCCAGTTTGAACAGAATGCGGCCGCATCTTTCGCGGCCCCGAAGACGATGGAGTATCATTCATGACCGCCAAGGCCCCTTCGCTCCGCACCAAACTTCTGATCGGGGCGTCGATCGGTTCTCTCCTGCTTTCCGGCGTGGCCGCGGCCCAGGACCGCTCCGGCGGGCGCATCGCGAACGGGCGCGGCGGGGGCGACCCTGCCGCGGCCGCCGCCCGCGCCGCACAGCAGCAGGCCGCACGCGCGGCGGAGACCAACAGCGCGAGCCGCCGTGCGATCGAGGCGTTCCGCCGCGCGGCCGAGACGCGCCAGCAAATGTTTGACGCGCAGGCGGCTGCCCGCGCCGCTGCCCAGGCCGCGCAAAGCAACGTGCCCAACGGCCTGGGTGAAGGCGGATTGCAGGTGGCGAACGGCGTCGAGCTGGACCCCAGCCTGTGGATCGGCGCCGAAGGCCCGGTTCAGAGCCAGGGCGAGGATGGCCGCACCAATGTCTCGATCGACCAGACCGAGCAGAAGGCCATCCTCACCTGGGACAGCTTCAATGTCGGCCGCGAAACCGATCTTGCCTTCAACCAGGGCGGCGCGGACTGGGTGGCGCTGAACCGCGTCACCGGCGCAAGCGCCGATCCCTCGCAGATCCTCGGTTCGATCAAAGCCGAGGGCACGGTCCTCGTCCTCAATCAGAACGGCATCATCTTCGGCGGCGCATCCCAAGTGAATGTCCGCAACCTCGTCGCCTCGACGGCCGACATCACCAATGACGCTTTCCTCGAAAGCGGGATCTATTCGAACCTTGCCGGGCAGAACTATGTGCCCTCCTTCGCCGATGCCGGAGGCGCAGTGACGGTCGAGGCCGGTGCGCAGATCAGCACCAATGCGCCGGAATCGGTGACGGCCGGCGGCGGCTATGTGCTGCTCATGGGCACCGAGGTGACCAATGAGGGCACGATCACCACGCCCATGGGACAGGCTCTCCTTGCCGCCGGTGACGATTTCATCGTCCGCCAGGGTTATGGCACCGAGAGCAACTCTTCCTCGACCACGCGCGGCAATGAGGTGCGCGGATTCATCGACGAGGAATCGACAAGCGGCACGGTCGTCAATGCCGGTCTGATCGAGGCGCAGCAGGGCGATGTCACCCTGACCGGCCGCACCATCAGGCAGGATGGCGTTGCGATCGCCACCACCAGCGTCAATCAGCGCGGCACGATCCACCTGCTCAATTCCGCATCGGATGAGCAAGGTTCGGTTACGCTGGGGGAAGACAGCCTGACCACCGTCATGCCCGAGCTGGAAAGCGAGGATACAGCGCTCAACAGCCGGCGCGATGCGCTGATCGAGCAGTCGGACGACGCCAATGCGCGCCGCCATCTGGATTCCGTCACCGGCGGGTTCGACAACCTCTCCCTGCTCGACGACCGCCTCGATCTCTCGCGTATCGAAATCGTGACGGGCGGTAATGTCCTGTTCGAAGGCGGCTCGCAGACGCGCGCGCAAGGCGGGCAGATCGCGGTGCAGGCGGTCGGTGTGGACAGCCCGGCGGAAGGCGCGGTCAACGGCCGCATCACCGTGGAAGACGGCGCGCTGGTCGATGTCTCGGGTGTCCAGGGCGTCGCGCTCGACATGGAATCGAACTCCATCGTGGTGAACATCCAGGGCAATGAAATGCGCGACAGCCCGGCCAACCGGGAAAATGACGAGCTGCGCAGCCAGGACGTCTGGATCGATGTGCGCGATCTCGTGCTGCTGCCCGATGGCACCGGCGGATATGAAGGCGATCGCTGGTACACGGGCGGCGGCTTCCTCGAAGTCGGCGGCCATGTCGCGAATATGGAGCATGGCATTGGCGAATGGACCGCCGTGGGCGGCACCATTGCATTCGCGGCAAGAGAAGTCGTCGCCGAAGAAGGCGCGGTGTTCGATGTTTCGGGCGGCAGCCTCGATTATCAGGCTGGTTGGGTCCGCTCCTCGCGCGTGCTCGGTTCGGACGGCAAGCTTTACGATATCGGCCAGCTTCCCGCCGGGGTCGAGGTCGTCGGCTACGGCAATGCCTTCACCCGCGAGCATGAACGCTGGGGAGCCGCCTATACCGAAGTCTATTCGCATCCGCTTTTCTCGAGCCGCAGCTATGCACGCTGGGAGGACGGCTATTCGGTCGGCCGCGACGCCGGCCGGCTGATCCTCTCTGCGCCGACCGTGCTGATGGAAGGCGAAGTGGTCGCCGAAGTCATCAACGGCGAATGGCAGACCAAGGCGCGTGCCGACGGCATCACCGATGGCTATGATGTCGGCGCGCATACGGTTGCCAAAGCCGGATCGCTGATCGTCGGCGGCAATGCGGCGCTGGGTTCGCTTGGCTATACCTATGACAGCGATATTCGCGTCGATGATTTCGCCGATCTCGGCAGCGCCCTTGGCGAAGGCGGGCTGGTCAGCGAAGAGCGCGCCGGGACTGTCTGGCTCGATGCCGGCTATCTGAACGATCTCGCGCTGGGTGGGCTGGAGCTTAACACCAACACCACGATCGGCATCGATAGCGCGCTTACGCTTGCGGATGGCGGCGAGCTGGTGCTGCGCGGCGCCGATATCGGCATCAATGCCGATGTCATGGCCCGTTCGGGCAGTATCCTCGCCACCAATGCCGTGCAACTGGCGCGCTATGTCGAAACCACACCGCGCGCGGCGCTGATCGACGGCAGTTCGCATATCGCGGTTGGCGAAGGCGTCACACTCGATATGCGCGGCCTGTGGGTCAATGCGCTGGAGGATAGCGGTGATGCCGGCCTCCTCGCGCATATCGACGGCGGCCAGGTGACGCTCGAATCCACCCATCTGGTTTCGGTCGGTGAGGATGCGTTGATCGACGTGTCGTCAGGCGCGGCGCTGCTGGCGGACCGCAGCTTTGCGGGCGGCACAGGCGGCGATGTGACGCTACGGACCAATATGCGAGTGGGCGCGACGAATGAGCATGGTGACGCCAACATCGTGCTCGATGGCGACATTCTCGGCTATGGCACGGCGGGCGCCGGCACGCTGACGATCGATTCCGGCGGCGCCGTCTCCATTGGCGGCGAGTTACTGGAGAACAACGGCACGCTGGGCGCGGGCGAGACGGCGAAAGTCTATCTGACGCTGGGCGAGGATGTTGATCTCGCCGCCGGTGATATTCTTGCCTTCGACTACAGCTTTACGCGTACGCATGTGCAACCGGGCGAAAAGTTTGGCGATGCGCTGGTCAACTTCCGTCCGACAAGCGAGGATGAGTATCTCACCACGGCTGCCGACTGGAGGTTACCCAGCCCGGCAGCCAACTATATTCGGATCGTTTATTTCGATCCGAGCGGTGCCCAGCAGGTGCAGCAGGTTACCGCTGGCGAGACAAATCCGCCGACAATTCCTGCGGGCTCACGCATTCAGCAGATGCTCGTGCCCATCAACGCCTTGCCGGAATACACTCTTCCGGCCGATGTCTTCACGTCGGGCCTGCCGATGTTCAACCCATCCAGGTTCACATACAATGCCGGCGAGGCGCTCCCTGTCGATCTGACCATTCCTGCGGGCACTTTCTTGCCTTCGGGCGCGACCTTCGGGCGCGATGTCGCGGTGAAGGAAACGCGCCAGATCTCGACCGATCTGTTCGACAACGGTTTCGCTCAATATGCGATCAACGGCCAGCAGGGACTGGTCGTGACCGAAGGCGCGCAGATCGAGGTCGAGCGGCCCGTCTGGCGCGCAGCGGACGGGATGATCGACCTGCCTACCGGCAGCGATCCGATGGCAGCGCTCGAATTGTGGGCCCCGCCGCTTTACATGGCCGATGTCGAGACCGGCACGCTCACGCAGCGCGGCGGCGCGAGCCTGTCGCTGCGCGCGCTTCATCCTGATACGGATGGCTTCTCCGGCCCCATCGCCATTGAACCCGATGCGGAAATCCGTGTCGATCCGGGCCAGACCATCGATATTCGCAATGGCCTCAGATCGATGGATATCGACGGCCGCCTGATTGCGCCGGGTGGGACGATCAATCTCGTCAACGATGCTAGCACCTCCGTCGGCGCCAGCAATGCGATGATGCTGCGTATCGGCGAAAATGCGGTGCTCGATGTGTCCGGCGACAGCTTCGTCACCACCGACGTGCAGGGGCGCCGCTTCGGCCTGGTGCGCGATGGCGGCACGATCAATCTGGGATCGGATCAGCGCAATCGGCATCCGAGCACCCATCTCTATGAAGTCAGCCCCCTCGCCATCAATATTGAGGAAGGGGCCTATCTCGATCTTTCGGGCGGCGAGGAGACGCTGCTCGACATCTATCCCGGCAAGTCGGGCGTGGCCGTTGCCGGCGACGGCGGCACGCTGGCGATCAGCAGCAACAACCAGGTCGTGCTCGATGGCACAGTGGATGCCCGCGCGGGTGGACAGAACGCCTTTGGCGGCACGCTCGACATCATGTTGGAAGGCACCTTCGCCAGCGGCGAGACGGACGCCCATCCACTGCGCACGGTGACGATCGGCGCCGAGCGTTCCACTGCCGAGGATGCGAGCGGGCATGGCCGCATGGTGCTGGGCGTCGATCAGATCGAAGCCGGCGGCTATGACAGCCTGTCGATCTGGTCGCGCGATGAAATCCGCTTTGAAGGCGATGTCGATCTGGCGCTGGGGCGGTCGATCAATCTCTCCCCCGGCATTTTCTCGCTGTCGCAGGATACGCTCGATGCGAGCGTGAATATTGCCGCGCCTTATATCCGCTTCGGCGGGCGCGGTCCCCTGCCTGTGCCGCCGGGCAGCGATAGCGGCAGCAATTCGGGCTACTTCCCCGGCCTGAACGATACCAACCACGTCGGTTCGGCCCTGCTCGACCCGAACAGCCGCTTCGTGGCCGAAGCGGATCTGATCGATATCGTGGATGGGGCGACGATCTTCGGCGGCAAATCCACACGGAGCACCGGCATCAGCGGGTCGGCGGAAGTGGAATTGCCGGGCTTCGCCTCGGTCGATCTTATCAGCAGCGGGGACATGCGCTTCACCGATGGCGGCCTCGTGGCCCAGCGTGAGCTGACCCTGACGGCCGAGCGGCTCTATCCGACGACCCATGCCGCTGGCCGCATCCAGGTCGGTGTTGGGCCGGAAGGCACACGCGGCGAGGCGGAGGAAGATGCGGTGGTCCGCTTCCGCCGCTACGGATCAGGAGAATTGGCCACGCCGCATTCGGCGTTCGGCAAGCTGTTCATTCTCGCGCCGAAGATCGAGCAAGGCGGCGCGCTGTTCGCGCCGCTTGGCCAGATATCGTTCGGTGTGCTGGGCAACAGCCGGATGGGGAGCAACTTCCCCTCCTATCTGTTCCGCTATCCGGTGTCCGAAGTGACACTACTGTCGGGTAGCCTCACTTCGCTTTCGGCCGAAGGCCTCGTCCTGCCATATGGCGGCACGGTCGATGGCATCCAGTATCGCTATAACGGCGATGAGGTTGAATTCGACTATATCGGCGCCCAGCGGACGGAACAGCAGGACCGCACCGACGGCGGGCTGATCTTCGGCGTCAGCGACTTCACGGCGGAAGAAGGCGCGGTGATCGATGTGACGGGCGGTGGCACCCTGCAAGGGGCGGGATTCCGGTCTGGCCGCGGCGGATCGGTCGACCTGCGTTATACGCCGCTCGGCAACAGCAACCCCTATTACGGCAGCGCCGAGGGCCGCGAGGTCTATGCCATTCTGCCCGGCTATGAGGGCGGATATGCGCCGGTGGACCCCACCTTCGGCGATGTTCCGCTGGGCCGCCAGATCACCATCGGTGACGACGTACCCGGCCTGCCTGCCGGCACTTATACGTTGCTGCCGGCCGAATATTCGCTGATGCCGGGCGCTTTCCGCGTCGAATTGGGTGCGGAGGTGCCGTTCGACGCTGGTCGTGCCTCCACCACCGCGGGGATCACCCGCACTACGGCGCGGATGGGGATGGCGAACAGCGATATCTACGACGCGGTGCCGCGCGACATCATGGTGATGTCCGGCGAGACGCTGCGCGAGCATTCCGATTACAACATGACCACCATGACGGAATGGGCGGAGGCCGAGATGGCCCGCTACGGCAATCCGCGCATTCTCAACGCCTTTCTGCCCGCCGACGTCCGGCCGATCGGCTTTGACTATGGCTTCTCTATCACGAACACGGATGTGGAGAACGCCAGCTTCAGCTTCGACGGCACCCTGCTCAACAATGCGGCCGAAGGCGGCCGAGGCGGAATGGTCAACTTCTATGGCGCGCCGATCGAAGTGCTCGGCACTGAGGGGGAAGCGTCCAGCGAGCACGTCACCTTGCGCGACAGCGATCTGAACGCGCTCGGCGCGGATGTGCTCGGTCTCGCCATCAACGGCGTAAGCGATCTCGGCCTGGGCGTTAGCGGCAATATCGTCCTTCGCTCCGGCTCCGAGTTGAAAGCCGGCACGGTTCTGCTCGGCGGCACCTCGGGTGCCAACCAGATCGTGATCGAGGACAATGCGAGTATCGATACCCGCGGGCTCGGCGAAGCGGGCTGGACGCTGGAAAACGGCTTCCAGCTCGGCTTTCGCGGTTCCGGGAACAGTCTCGTCGCGGTCAGCAATGATACGCTGTCATTCGGCCAGGCGCTGGGAGACGGCAGTATCTCCATCGCCGATGGGGCCTCGCTCCAGTCGGACGGCTCGGTCGTACTGGTCGGCCCTGGCGGCGTGGAACTGGGCGATATCCGCCTGACCGCCGGCGATTTGCTGCTGGTGGTGGAAGACATCAATATCGGCGAAGAGGCGGCGCTGGCCGCCGCGGACGAGGCAGGAGTCTTGTCGCCCGGATGGCAGCTCAGCCAGACCATCCTGGACGGACTGCTGCGCCCTTCGGAAGGCGAAGGCTTTGGCAATCTGCGCCTTCAGGCGTCGAACTCGATCAACTTCATCGGCGATGTCACGCTCGACACCTTCGATCCGGCGACGGGTGAATCCTCTGCGTCGATCAGCCTTATCAGCCCCGCCATTTATGGACTGGGTGATGAAGGGGACACAGCGACCATTCGCACCGACCGTCTCACGCTGGCAGGGCTGATCTACGGTGAATATGTCAACACCCAGGTCACCAACTGGTTCGTGGCCGAGCCCGGCCCGGTCATCCCCGAAGGCGCAGGTACCGGCGGGGGCGCTTTCCGTGTCGATGCGCGCGAGGTGCTGTTCGGTGATGGCGAAGGTGCATTTCTGAACCCCGCGACAAATCTCGAACGGCCGCAATTGATGCTCGGCTTTGAGGATGTGGAATTCGCCGCTTCGGAACGGATCACGTCGAACTACACAGGTTCGCTCAGCGTCTATCGCGAACAGACCGGCGAGGATGCGTTCGCTGGTGGCAATCTGACGCTGACCACCGCCCTGCTCACCGGCGAGGCCGGGTCGAACATGGCCTATAATGCCGGTGGCGACCTGCTGGTCCGCCGGCCCGACGACGCGGGCGATGTCGACATGGCGGCCCAGGACTTCGGCGCTCAGATCCGCCTGTCCGGCGAGACGGTGGATATTGCCGGCACCATCGCCGCGCCCAGCGGTCTGCTGGAAGTGCGCTCCGAAGGCGACCTGACGCTGGCCGATGGCGCGGTGATCGACCTTTCGGGCCGGCCGGTCGAGTTCTTCGAGGAAGTCCGCCACGGCTTCGGTGGCGATCTGGTGCTGACGAGCCTCGGCGGTTCGATCCTCCAGTCGGCGGACAGCACGATCGACGTATCCGCCGATTACAGCGACAGCGGCTCGATCACCGCCATTGCCAATGAAGGCCGCGTCGATCTGGCGGGCACGCTGATTGCCGGCCACACATCGGCCGAAGGCGATGAAGACAGCGCCGATTATCGCGGCGGCTCGGTCGACGTGCGCGCGGGCGAGATTGTCGATTTTGTCGGCCTCAACCAGCGGCTCAATGCTAGGGCCTTCGATTATTTGCGCCGGTTCGAGACCGGCGCGGGCGATCTCACCATCGGCAGCGAGGTGCAGGCCCAGCATATTTCGGTGACGGCCAATGGCGGCGATCTGACGGTGAACGGGACGCTGCGCGGCGGCGGCCAATATGCAGGCAGCATCCGCCTGGCGGCGCGCGACAATCTGATCGTCAGCGATGGCGCCGTGCTGGATGCGAGCGGCGAGGAACTGCGGCTCGACAGCGATGGCGGCGCTATCGAGGGCGCCAACCGTGCGCTGATCGATCTTACCTCGACCGAAGGCCGCCTAGCGCTGGGCGACGGTGTGGCGATGGATGTTGGCGCCGGCGGTGAAGCGCTTGGAACCATCGACCTCAACGCCCGACGCCTCGGTGGCGTGCGCGGCAATAATGTCGCGGTGGATACGGGAAGCGGGCTTTCCGTGGACGGGGCCAAGCGCGTCGCGGTCAACGGCTTCTGGCGCTATGACGACGCGCCGGTGGACCCGGAGGACGCCGGTGGCCAGATCGTCGATCAAGCCTATCTCGACCGCCTGCATGAAGACAGCACGATCTTCGTCGATGGCGCGCTCGCCAATGGTGCGCTCCAGTCGCGGCTCGCCGGGCTGCGGCAGGCGACAGGCGGCGCGCTCCAGCTTCGTCCCGGCATCGAGATCGTCAGCGCGAGCGAAGACGGCAATCTGCGGGTGGCCGATGATCTCGACTTCTCCGGCTATCGCTACGGCCCGGATGTCGATCCGGCGGTGCGGGGCAGCGGCTTTGCCGGTGTCGTGTCGCTGCGTGCGGGCGGCGATCTGATCGTCAACGGCAATATCAACGATGGCTTCGGCCTGCCGCTGGTGACGCCGGATGATGAAATCCAGGTCGACTATGATCCGGGCTCAGGCATTGTCGACAGCCGTGGACAGCTTCTCCAGGACTTCGTTCTCCCGGAAGAACTCCAACTGCGACCCGGCTGGTCGCTAGGCAATACTTACCGATATGGCGGCGAACTGCCTTTCGATATCACGACAACAGGGAATACTCGTGTAAACTCCGGTTCCACCGTCGTGTTGGATGTGACGATTACCCTGCGCGATCCGATTTTCCGAAACGTCGAACTCACAGCGGATATGATCCTGCCCTATCCGGTGGAGGATACGGCAACGGGCATCATGTATTCCGGCACCGTTCCCGCCGGAACGACGATTGGGCAGATGTCCGTGCCAGTCGGCACGGTAATGAAAGCTGGCAGCTATGTGCCGGCCACGATCTATATCGAGAATCTCACCATCCCGGCAGGCACCGACTTGACGGGCATCTTTGCGGGAGGTGTGGCAGAAGCCGATACGGCCATCACTCTGCCAGCGGGGACTATACTGCCGCAATATTTGCAGACTGCCGGGTTCGGCGGGGAAACCCTTCAGCAGACCATATGGACGACCGCGCCCATGCTCGCCTCCGGCTCCGAGAGCTGGAACATGCGCATGGTGGCGGGCGCCAATCTGACGTCCGCTGATTATCGCGCCGTGCGGCAGGATGGCGTCGGGGATATGATTCTCGACAATCCCGTCTCCGTTGTCACCGCTTATGGCTCCGATCACCTATATGAAGGTGTCAGCGTCATCCGCACCGGCACTGGCGATCTCGATCTGATCGCGGCGCGCGATTATCGTCAGGACTCGCGCTTCGGCATCTACACCGCCGGCACCTGGATCGACACCGAAGCCACCCGTCCGGGCGGCGCGCTGAACCAGCCGCGCGCGACTTTCGCCGATGGGTCGGTGCTGGGTAGCGACTTCGCTGAATACGAGGATGCGGTTGCTGGCTATCAGCCCTGGTTCACGACCGGCGGTGGCTATGTCACGGTCGATGTTGGGCGGGATATGTTCGGCCATATGTCGGGGCAGCAAGTTGGCACGCAAACGCGTTCCAACCACGCAGTCGGCGACTGGCTGTGGCATCAGGGCGCGCCGGAGATCGGCCAGCAGGCCGCCTGGTGGATCAATTTCGGTACTTATGCGCGCCAGATGGACGACCGTGCGGGACGTCCGGGAGCGCGCTACCTGCCCGCCTTCGACGGAATCGGCACGCTGGGCGGCGGCAATCTGACCGTTTCCGCTGGCCGCGATTTCGGTGCATACGAATATGTCACTAATACCGCCTATCGCGGCGCGCTCGCTCTGGCGGTCGGATCATCCGGTTGGGTCGACGCCGATGGCACAATTCATCGGACGGGCGGCGGTGATCTGTCGCTGAATGTGGGTCGCCAGATCAATCCGGTGCAGGCCAGCAACGGGGCCATTGATTCCTACCTTCCGGGAACGCTGACCAATCTGCGCGGCGATATCGACGTCACCGCAGGGTCCATCGGGCAGGTCTGGAAGACATTCGAAGTCAACAACATGGAGAGCGACCGGGACCCCCGTCCTGACAGCTATTCGCAGTTCAATGACACGGACGGCTACGGAGCGCTCACAATTTTCCCGGGGGACGGTGTGGCCACATTGAACAGCCGAGGCGACATGGTGGCCACGGTTTTCGATCCCGGTTTGCAGAATACGCCTGCATTGGTCGGCGTGGAAGTCGATGGCCAGATTGGCGCAACGCAGACTTGGTTCACCCAATTCACCGATGCGACGCGCGTCAATTTGTTCTCCGCAGGCGGCGATCTGACGATCGGCTCGGAGAATTTCGGCGGCTATCAGGGGCCGGCTCGTGTGAGTGCCATTGCCGCGGGTGGCAGCCTCTATGGCATCGGTCGCGTGGCTGGCGGCGAAAGCATTGATCTCATGCCGTCCGACGACGGCACAGCCGAATTCCTTGCCTCCGACACCATCTACTACCTCTGGGTTCGCACCTCGGGCGCGCCGGAATCAGTACTGGCCACACCGCGAAATCCGGCTTGGGGCGTGCTGCCCGAAAGTCAGATGGGCGATCCGATCCTCACCAATGTGTCGGGGAACTACACATACGGCGATCTCTTTGCGCATGGCGCCGATACGGCCGTTGCCCGTACCCAGAAGGTCGATCCGGTGCTGATCTATGCGCGGGATGGCGATATCATCAACGCCAATTTCGGCACGCTTCTGACCGACAGGACCACGCAAGAATTGTCGTATTTCTCCGGTTATCCGGCCTATATCCGGGCGGGGCGTGATATTGTCGGCCTCGGCTCGGGAGCGCCCAGTTTCAGCGGCTCCGGTTCTCTGTTCTTGCATAGCTTTGCCGATGACATCTCGATCATTGATGCCGGGCGCGATCTGATCTGGATTGAGGCCATGGTCGCGGGACCGGGCACGCTTGAATTGAACGCGGGCCGCAGCTTCTACCAGGACGACAAGGGCGTGCTGCGCTCGCTGGGCCGGATCGGCTCCGATGCCAGCAGTGCACCGACGGGCGGCGCGGACATTGCCGTCACTGTTGGAGCTGGCGCCGAAGGACCGAACTTCGCCGCCGTGCGCGACGCTTATCTCGATCCGGCCAATCTCGCCGACCCCGAACGGCCGCTGGCCGATCAGGACGGCATGGTCGCCAAGATCTATACCGAGGAACTGGTCGAGTGGCTGGAGGGCCGTTGGCCCGAAGATGCCGAACAGTTCGGTAGCGACGAGGAGGCGCTGGCCTATTTCGACGCCCTCGCGCCCGAGCACCAGCGCATCTTCCTGCGCGACATCTACTACGAAGAGCTGCGCATCGGCGGTCGCGAATATAGCGGCAAGATCGAGAGTGGCCGGCGCGGCTCGTACCTGCGCGGCCGGCAAATGGTCGAAACGCTGTTCCCCGGCATCGACAGCGAGGAAGGCACCTCGCCCTATGAGGGCGAGTTCGTGCAGTTCTCCACGGGCAGCGTCGCCGGCATGATCCGCACCGAATTCGGCGGCGACATTCAGATGCTCGCGCCGGGCGGCGGGGTCACGCTGGGTCTTGATGCGATCCGCCCCGAAGATGGCGACAACGGCATTCTGACCCAAGGCACCGGCGATGTGCAGATCTACAGCCAGGGCGATATCGCGCTCGGCCTGTCGCGCATCTTCACCACCTTCGGCGGCGATATCTTCGGCTGGTCTGCGGCTGGCGACATCAACGCCGGGCGCGGCGCCAATACGACCGTGCTCTATACGCCGCCGCGGCGTGTCTATGACGACATCGGCAATGTGGCGCTCTCGCCGCAGGTGCCCAGCACCGGCGCTGGCATCGCGACATTGGCGCCGCTTCCGGAAATCCCGTCAGGCGATGTCGACCTGATCGCGCCGCTCGGCGTGATCGACGCCGGCGAAGCGGGCATCCGCGTCTCGGGCGACATCAACCTCGCCGCGCTCCAGGTGCTCAACGCCGCCAATATCCAGGTGGAAGGCGAGGCGACCGGCATTCCGGTCGTCGCGGCGGTCAACACCGGCGCGCTAACGGCGGCTTCATCGGCGTCCAGTGCTGTGGCGGCTCAGGCGGCTGATCTGGCCGAGCGGTCGCGCCCGCAGCCGATGCGCGACATTCCGTCGATCATCACCAGCCGCTTCCTCGGCTTCGGCGAATAACAAGCGTGAGGGGCGGCATCCCGGCCGCCCCTCGCATCCTTTCCCTACGGAGTACTACATGGCTTCCCAATCCACGCCCGAGGCGCGCCAAGCGGAATCCTCGCGCTTGCCGCTCTTCTACCGCGATCCCCAACCACTTTCCTCGAAAGTTCACGCCGACTGGCGCCTGAAGGACGGCGATGCGGGCTTCGCCGCCGAGGCGCCCTATGTTCCCATCGTTGTCGGCGAGCTGGCGGCGGCGGCGCGCTGCTACCCGGTCGTCTTCGCCGCCGGCGATGCACAGCCGATCGCGGTACTCGGTCTGGAACGCCGCAATCTGTTTGTCGAGGACGGCCGCTGGGCGCTCGATAGCTATGTCCCTGCCTATGTGCGGCGTTATCCGTTCGGTTTCATCGCCACGACCAATCCGGACGGCTTCGCTCTGGCCATCGACGCGGCTTCCGATCGCGTCGTGAAGGAGGGTGATGAAGGGATACGGCTGTTTGAGGACGGCGAACCGGCGGAGCTGACCAAACAGGCGCTCGCGTTCTGCGATGCTTTCCGGGCGGATGCGAACGCAACGCGCGCCTTCGCCGACGCGCTCAAGGCGCAAGGATTGCTGATCGAACGGCGCGCCGACGCCACCTTGCCGGACGGGCGTAAGCTCGGGCTGGAAGGCTTCCAGGTGGTCGATGCAGAGAAGTTCGCGAAGCTGGATGCCGGCACGATCGCCGACTGGCACGGAAACGGGTGGCTGGCGCTGGTGCATTTCCACCTGGCTTCGCTGGAGCGCTTCCAGAGCTTGTTGAATCGTCAGGCGAGGAGGTCCGCTCCCGCTGCTGAGACCGATCGGGTCGCCAACGCGGCTTCCGTGCCGGAGCCTGATGCCCCGGCAACCTCCAAATCGAAGAAGAAGGTCTCCGCATGACTGTCCGTATCGTCCTCTCCGCTGCCCTCCTATTAAGCGCCGGCGCCGCCCATGCGCAGACCATCGGCGGCAATGCGCAGCCCGCCCAGCAATCGCAGGCGCAAGCCCAGTCACTCGGCGGTCCTATCGTGCCGGGCGTCTGCCTGCTCTCGCGCGAGGCGATCTTTGCCAACGCGGCGGTCGGCCGCGCCGCCAGCGCCCGGCTTCAAGAGCTGACCCAGGCGGCCCAGGCCGAGATCGACGCCCAGCGCACGCCGCTTGAGGCGGAAGCGCGCGCGCTCGAAGGCCAGCCCGATAATGCCGAGAATCAGCAGCGCCGCCAGCAACTCGCGCAGCGGTGGCAGGCGCTCCAGCAGCAGGCTGCCCACAACAGCCGCGAGATCGAGGCGACCCGCGCCAAGGCGCTTGAGCGCATCGCAAACGAAGCGCAGCCGGTGATCGCCGAAGCCTATGGCGCGAAGAACTGCGGCCTGCTGTTCGACCGCAACTCGGCGCTCGGTGGCAACTTTGCAAACGACCTCACTGCCGATGTGGTCCGCCTGCTCGATGCACGCATTCAGACCATCACTTTCGATCGCGAACGTCTGCCGCAGCAGCAGCCGGCCGCGTCGGCCGTTCAGTAGACAAGGGGGCAGAATGAAGATCCGAACGTCCTCGCTTTTCTCTCGCGCCATCCGTTGGGCGGCCACAATAGCGGGCGCGGGCTTCGCCGTTACCGCGCCATCGGTCGCCCAATCGGTTTCTCCTGCACAGGCGCCCGCGGAGTGGGTGGTCTACGCCCATGCCGCGACGTCGAGTATCACCGGGTGGCTTCAGGCCGAGAGCAAGGCTGCGGTCCGCTTGCGCACTTATCTCGATACGACCCGGCCCGCACCCGACCAGGCGACCGCGCCTTTGGTGATCAAGGTCTGGGTCGAGGCCGACGGTACGATCACCCGGATCGATCATCCGCCCTTCAGCAACGCCGAGGCCAATGTGGATTTGCGCAACCTCATTGTCGGTCAGCGTCTGCCGGGCACACCCCCACCCGACGATATGCTGCTGCCGCTCAGGATTGCCGTCCAGCTCGACGCACCCGAGTCGTTTTCCGAACCGGTCGGCGGGCGTGATCCCCGCAAGCTGATGTGACGGCCGTGCGGCAGCTTGGAGGAGACTGCTCGTGCTCGCGCGCTGGCTGAGACGACGCCGTTGGCGCCGGTCAGCCGCTTTTGACGAGGCGGTCGAGGCTGGCTGTAAGGAGATGTGTGAAATCTACGGTCCGCGCGCGCTCGCAATGGCTCGTCGCAAGTACCGGCGCCGCAAGCAGCTGTCTCGCCGCAAAATGGTCTGGGGCGAGGTCGTGAAGCGTCTTGAAGCTGGGCAGGCCGCTGAGGCAATTCCACCTTGTCGTGATCTCGAGGCCGGCACCCTCCCAACGGCCAAGTGAGTAACTGCGACTAGTGCTTGAAAATGAACTTGCCGAACATCTTGCCGCCACCCAGGACATGACCAAGGCGGAGGCAAAGAATTATATCCATGCAATCTTCGCCGTCATCGGCGACGCCGCCGCCAAAGTCGACGAGACTGCGCTAGCCGGCTTCGGCAAGTTCTCGGGGAAAGAGGACACCGGTACGCGACGGACGCAATCCCCGCACCGGCGAGCCGATAACCATCAAGGCCGCCAACAACATCGGCTTCCCGCCCGCCAAGGCGCTCAAGGACAAGCTGAACGCCGAGCGCTTGCTGTCACGCGCCAGTGGGTAAAGAAGATCCGAACTGCAGCGGATCGTTCAAATCTATGGGGGCCTATTTCTCTACCAGTCTAAGATCTAGAATGCGAACTGCCCAATGTTGCCACTTCGTCACTGCACTCGCTGCGGTAACAACGAGCGCCTTCTACTGCATGTTCTGGCGAATTATGCGGCTCTGCTGAACACCTGACCCTTAAGACGAGAACGGTTCAGGTCAGCCTGGGCCCACCGGCGGAAAGTGCGGCAAACGAATCCGCTTGCTGGTGCACCCTGCGCCAAATCTTGCGCCAAAGCATGGAAGGTCGCCGGCAGATCGATTTCGATTGCACCGCGGCTGGCGAGGTGGCGCAATAGGATCACCGTAGTGGTGAGTACGTCCGCCCGGCATTGCTCTTCGACCGCATCCCAGGCGCCGCGGCGAACCAGATTGCCGATGTCCTTCGATGGTGATGGTTTGCACGGAATCGATGTCGCCGCCGCGTATTCAGGCAGATGCACGCTGGCTGCACGGCCTGCGACATCATTGCACAAGTCAATCCGCGAGCGAGAGAACGGATGAAGGTCGCTCAGGCTCGCGGGCAGCAGGAGTCCAAACTCAGCCGCGCTGCGGCGCAGAACAGGATAGTCCTTGCACTCTCCTCCCCAGGTGACGACGGCCGATCCTTGGGCGGCATTCAGCGCAGCGAACAGAGCTTCGATCAAGTCGCGCTCCTCGAGGTCGCGGGCTGAAATGGTTGCAAGTTCGCCAAACTCCGCCTGGTTGGCGCCGAGCTGGAAGGTCACTGGCAACCACGAGGCGCAACGCACCCGATGGAAGGGCCAGCGCGTCCTCTCTTCGGCGCCCTTGCCCTCTGCCGTACGGTAGGCGTGGTGCCGGTCGTCATCATACTCGTATTCAAGATCGAGAATGAGGAAGGATTTATTACCAAGTTCATCGGCGTCACGGCGCCTTGCACAGAACAGACGAGCCTCTTCCCGGAGCTTGGTTTCGAGGGCTGCGAGCTGGTCGGTCATTTGTATTCTCCAGATGAAAAGGCCCGCCGGTGAAGGCGGGCCTTGGTTGACTTGAGGATTGAAGTGTCAGCGGTGCCGATCGCTGGCGGTGATCGGCTGAGAGGTGAATGGCGGGAGACCTTGGTGGACGAACCAAGCCCTCTCTGCAGCAAGCCGGTCTGGATCGATCTCGGTGCACCAGACACGCTTGTCAGGGTCCCAGCGGTAGCCGCGGGCCTTCAGCCGATCCTTTTTGGAGTAAGGCGCCCGCGTTGCTTCGATAAGCTCCGTCAACTGGGCGCTGGTCTCGATTAATCGAGAGAGGTGACTACGCATTTGACCGGTCTTCGGATCCGGCGTTTCCTGCCTCAGGAGATGCAGGAGGGACCACACGTCGTCACCGGCCCGGTGAGCGTTGGCGAACCAACCATGCTGCAGCAGGAGATGTTGCTGGGCGCGGCCATCGAAACCAAGCCAGAGCCAGTCGACCTCCGACGCCGAGCACGCCCATTCCTTTTCGGCAAGTTCAGGGTAGCGGCGCTCGATCCACTTGCGATCGAAGGTGGCGTTGTGCGCGACAATTAGATCTGCTCGATCCAGCAGTGCGAATGCCAAGCGGTCGTCGATCGACTTACCCTGGAGGTTCGCATCCGTGAGACCGGTGAGCTGCCTGATCTTGAGGTCCAGGGGAACCTTTGGATCCTCGAGCCACGAGATCGGCTTGTGGTGTGCGACAACCTCGCCTGCTTCGTCCACCCATACTAGGAGGATGGCGAGTTCGATCAGTTCATGTTGGCCGACGTCGAGACCGGTCGTCTCGACATCTACTATGGCGAGGCATTTGCCCTCCGGAGCGGGGCCCGGCGGCATGTTGAAGACCGGCTCCGGCACGGACCGCAACACGCGGTACTTCTCGTGCTGTTCGAGTTGCTTAGCCAACCGCTCGGTCTGGGCCAGCCTGGTATGTGTAGTCATCGGTTTCTCCTTGTTGGCGAAACCGGGGAGACGTGGAGCCGAACGCACTGCTCTTTTCCTCTCTTCTCACCGATTTCACAGATCAAGGATTGATCGAGGAAGACTCGCTATCGAGGCTCTTGAACCGCTGTCTGTTGCTCCACTCCCGACGAGATCTATGAAGAGCAGACAGCGTTGTTTGCATCCGCGAACTCCCTCTTCTTGGGCTTTTCTAGCACGATGGTGCGCCCCCGCTTGGGTTTGGCAAGCAAATGGTTGCCACGCACGCTGGCCAATCCGCACTTGCTCGTTTTAGTCCTCTCGGCTGGCGTAAATGCGCTCGCCGCGCTATCTATCGGTTTGGGGGGCATGCGACTTCGTGACATGATTGCTACTTGGATCGGCAGATCTCTCGCGCCTTACCGCAAGTATGCGGTCTTCTCAGGGCGCTCGGATGTCGCCGAGTACATCGCCTTTTGCGCTCTCCAGGTGCTGGCCCTCCTTGCGGTGGTAATCGCCGTGCCAGCGGAAGTCGTGACGCCTCAGAAGGGGCAGGGACCACCGCCAGGATGGTTCAGCGCGTACATTTTCTTCTGGGTCGTCTCGATCGCGCCTTGGTTCGCCCTGGTCTCGCGTCGTTTTCACGATCAGGGCCGAACCGGCAAACTTGCGTGGCTGGCCGTGACGCCTTGGGTTGCCCTCGGATTCGGGGGCGCAGCACTGGCGGTCCTCATATGGGTTGGGCTGTTGCTTTGGCTCTCGATGCCCGGACAGCGGGAAGAAAACGCCTACGGCCCACCGCAACCTGACAGTGCTATAGGGGAAGCCAGATCTGAAAGCTCTGACCTAGCAACGATACCGGAATCACGCGTGGCGCGCGGATCGGAGTTTCTTGGCCGCGACTTCGATAGCGGCGCGCAGGCACGACGGGCACGGCGTCGGCTTGGCCTGAAGCAGGGGCGGCCGGATTCGTCGCAATCTGGTGACGATAGCGCAGACGTGCAGCTGGGAGACGACGGCCGCTATCACGCGAAAGGCTATTCGTTCGCGACTTTGCAGCAAGCCGAGGCCTTTGTCGCACGAGAGCGCCGCCGCCAACTGCCAATCAGCCACCGGCCTTCACCGCTCTCGGCGGCTACACACTCGCACGTTCGGCCCGCCGAACCGGTCTCAGCTCCATCACCAGCGACAACCTTGAGCGACGGGCCGATGCAAGCCCAGGAAGAGCCTGAGGCTAGCCAGCGTATTCGCCGGACGAGCGACAACCGCTATCGAGTGAAGGGCTTCACTTTCGCCACATTACAGCAGGCAGAGGCCTATCTCGCGCGCACTCAAAAGCCCGGCTTGCCGACCGATACGCCTCGACTGCCAATCAGCGACACCGGTCGCCCATCCGCTCCGGCTCCCACCGCTGTCGCCGCAGCTCCGAGGCCGGTGCCGCAGCTGGCCAGTTCGCGAAAGCTAACGAACGAGCGTTGGATTCATGAACGTGAAACGGTCGAGATCGGGGGGCAGAACCTTGTTCTGGAACTCACCTACTTCGGCAAGGCGAAGGATCGTTACGCTTGGCCATCACACAACTCATTGATCGATCCGACGCTGCCGGTTGCACACGAGGGGACGTGGGAGGAGCTAGGCTATTGGCCAAACTACGCGCAAATGAGCCCGCGGCAGCGACGGAGCTATATCGACTGGCTTGCGAGCGGACGGCGCGATCCAAGGACGCCGATCGGATACGTCTTTGTCTACTTTTACGGGCTGGAGCGCCGACTGACGCTCGACCATTCACGGGACGCCGCGGGGCCGATCCTCGCCGAGCTGCGAGCGCTTCACACGGTGTACGGCACCAACCATTCCTTCGATCGATACGTCGCCAAGCTAATCGAGTTCGCTGAGTATCAGACAGACAAGGACACCTTTGATCTTACCCCGAAAGCAGCGCGCGCCCTTCACAATGGGTACGAACTGCCATTGCGAGTACGGGTTGCGCTTGGCCAGGCCCTTTCTGCCGCAGGACGGCTCGATGCTGACCAAGCGCTCTGCTGGGCATTGTCCGCACCGGGAACATACTTGCGAACTCCTGCTACGCGCTGTTTCGACCAACTTTGCGAACTATGGCGCATCCGGTTCTCCCGGAACTACCCCGAGGGGCTGAAGGTCAGATCGGGCAAGCGGCACATCGAAGGGCAATATCGGCCCGCCAGCGGAGGCTATACCGCCGAGATCAGTTTCCCCGATCTTCCGGACGTAGCGTCGTTCAGCACCGACCGACTCCAGCGAATGCTGGAGGATTGCACCACTGCACTCGACGCCTACAGCCGATTCCTTGGCCGCAATCCCGCCCTTTCCGATACTGTGCAGGCAGCGGCGCTTCTCCCGGCCGAACTGCATGACAGCGCGCCGGGCCGGGCGCTCGCAGACGCGCGGAACAAGCTGGTTCAGATTATTGGCGATGGCGCGGCCGAACATGGTGTGAGCACTTTCGGTGAGGTGCGAACCATTGTTGGCCTTCCGTCACTCCCCACAGACGAGAAGATCGCAGCACGCGACATGAAGGGTATGGCCGATGTGCTCGATGCAATGGATTTTGGGTTCGAGCCAGACCGCCGCTTCGGCAAGGTCGGGCCGCTGCTTCCTGACACCCCGGTCGCCTTGTTCTCAGCTCCAGGCGGCGGTCATGTCGACAGCGAAAGCCCCGCTTATGGCGCCGCGCGGGTTATGGCCGAGATTTCGGCGCTTGCAGCCATTTCGGACGGTGTGGCGGTTGATGAAGAACTTCGATCGGTCGCCCGCGATTTGGCTCAATTCGGGCTATCGCCAGCCGAAACCAGCCGCTTGCTTGCGCTGGTTCACGCCATCCTGATCGACCCTCCGCACTCGCGGGCAGCGATGCGCCGGGCGCTGGAGTTGTCGTTCACCGAGCGAAACCGCATCGCGGATGCGGCAATCGGCGCGGTACTCGCCGATGGCAAGGTGCTTCCTGCCGAGGTCCGGTTTCTCGAGGCATTGCACAAGACCCTCGGGCTCAACGCCGAAAGCGTGTATTCGCGGCTGCACCGCGGCGCCGTGGAGGACGAGTTGGCGAGCGTCGCGCCGGCGGTTGTCCGCGCAGGCGCCGAGATTCCGGAAGAGGAGCGAAAGCGAGCCGCCGTTGCGATCGACGAGGAACGACTGGCCCGAATCAAGCAGGAGACATCCGCTGTGTCGGTCCTGCTATCGGAAATCTTCGAAGAAGAAGGCGCACCGGCTGCCATGGTGCCTTCCGCGGTTTCGGCCGACGAGGGCGGTTACCCTGGCCTTGACGCCGCCCATTCCCGGCTGCTCGATGCGTTGCTTCAGGCGGCGATGCCGCGCGATGCCTTCGACGAACTTGCCCGCGAGCTGAAAGTCATGCCCGCCGGGGCAATCGAGACGATCAACGACTGGGCCTTCGAGCAATTTGGCGAAGCCGCCCTAGACGATGACGATCCAGTGGCGATAATCGAATATCTGCAAAGCGATATCGTAGAGGCACGGGGGGAACGCTGACATGGAACGACCGATCCGACCCAAGGACCGCGACACTATCGTGCAGGCGTTGGCGGCCGGGGTAGTTCCACGCACCGGCCTTCAGCATGTGCAAGTCGGCCGCTCCGCCGAAGTCGGCGCGCTGGTCCGCGACATCGACAGGGTGGCCGACAGTGGCGCGTCCGCCCGCTTCATCATCGGCGAATACGGCTCAGGCAAGACTTTCTTCCTGAACCTCGTTCGCCTTATCGCGCTGGAGCGGAAATGTGTGACGCTCCACGCCGATCTCGCGCCAGACCGGCGCCTTCACGCAACAGGTGGACAGGCACGGTCGCTCTATGCCGAGGCCGTTCGCAATATGGCTACGCGAACGAAGCCGGAGGGCGGCGCCCTGGCCAATGTGATCGAGCGGTTCATCACCGACTGCGTCAAGGCTGCAGAAGATGCACAATGTCCTGTGGAGACCGAGATCGACCGCAGGCTGGCTACCCTCCACGAGCACCTCGGCGGTCATGATTTTGCGACCGTCCTGAAAGCGTATTGGCGTGGCAGCGAGTTTGGCGACGAAGTGCTGAAGGCAAGCGCCTTGCGCTGGCTCCGCGCCGAGTATCCGACCAAAACCGAGGCGAGGCAGGCGCTTGGCGTTCGCTCGATCATCGACGATGCCGACGCCTACGACAGCCTGAAATTGCTTGCCGCCTTTGTCCGCGTCGCGGGCTACGCGGGGCTCGTCGTCGTATTCGACGAAATGGTGAACCTCTACAAGTTACAGAGCGCGCAGGCGCGTAACCAGAATTTCGAGCAGATCCTCCGTATCATCAACGACGTGCTCCAGGGCAACACCCAAGGCATCGGCTTCCTCTTCGGTGGGACGCCCGAATTTCTTATGGACAGCCGGCGAGGTCTTTACAGCTATCGCGCGCTGCAATCCCGGCTCGAGGAGAACAGTTTTGCGCAAGGCGGGCTCGTGGACCTGTCCGGCCCGGTAATCCGGTTGCAGAATCTCAGCCCCGAAGACTTCCTGGTCCTGCTTTCGAATATCCGTTCGATTTTTGCGATGGGCGATCCGGACGCGCATCTGGTACCCGATGACGCGCTGACGGCGTTTATGACCCACTGCAACGAACGTATCGGTGAGGCCTACTTCCGCACGCCGCGCAATACCATCAAGGCCTTCGTGCAGTTCCTGGCTGTACTGGAGCAGAACCCCGGTACGTTGTGGACCGATTTGATCGAACGGGTGGACGTGGATCACGACAGCGGCGGCGAGGAAGAAGTGCTCGTCGCGGACGGCGAAGATGATGAGCTGACCTCGCTGCGGCTGTGAGCCAGTCGAGAGCCTTTGCGCTGTTCGATCAGCGCGTGCAGCGCTGGATTCGCGAGCAAGGCTGGCGAGAATTGCGACCGGTGCAGGAGACGGCAGGAACGGCGATCCTGCAAAGCGACGACGACGTTGTGATTGCCGCTGAGACCGCTGCGGGAAAGACCGAAGCCGCCTTTCTTCCACTGTTGAGCAACGCCGCCCGGCGGGACAACGAGCGCTGCCAGGAGGGTTTGGCAATCCTCTACATCAGCCCGCTCAAAGCCTTGATAAACGATCAATATCGCCGCCTTTCGGGCCTGTGCGAGGCATTGGACCTCCAATGCGTGCGTTGGCACGGCGATGCCCCACAATCCGGCAAGAACCGGTTGCGCCGCAATCCCAGCGGACTGGCGCTCATCACCCCGGAATCGATCGAGGCCATGTTGCTGCGCCGGCCGGGTGAGGCGAAGCGACTGTTCGGCAATCTGGACGCGATCCTGATCGACGAACTCCATGCCTTCATGAATGGGGCTCGGGGGCTCCATCTGGCCAGCCTGCTCCGGCGGATTGATGATTTTGCGGACAGACGCGCGCGTCGGGTAGGACTGTCTGCGACCTTGGGCGATCTGAGCCAGGCGGCCCGCTGGCTGAACCCTCGGCATGAAGGCTCGGTACGAATTGTTGCCGAGGAAGGATCGCGTCCCGAACTGCGTTTGCAGGTTCGAGGCTATGTGGAACCGCCGATTGACGACTGCGGCGACCGGCTCGACCAGAGTGTGACCCCCGACGCACTCTCCGAGATCAGCGATCACCTGTTCGCGAGGATGCGCGGCAACAATAATCTCGTCTTCGCGGGTTCCAGACGCAACGTCGAGGCCTTGTCCTGGCGTCTGATGCGTCGAGCAGAGGAAGCGGGCGTTCCCAACGAGTTCTTCCCCCATCACGGGAGCCTGTCGAAGGAGCTGCGCGAAGATCTGGAAGTGCGCCTGAAACAAGGGGAACTCCCGACGACTGCCGTTGCCACGACCACCCTCGAGCTCGGGATCGACATCGGGTCGGTCCACTCCGTCGCCCAGCTCGGACCGCCGCGCTCGCTGGCTGGACTTCGCCAACGTCTGGGGCGGAGCGGCAGGCGAGAAGGGGCGGCGGCCATCTTGCGCGTCTATCTGCGGGAACGTCTTCTGCTTTCCGACAGCGGTACACTGGACAGATTGCGCGTCGATACGGCCTTGGCTTGCGCAGCTATCGACCTGCTGTTGCAGGGGTTCATTGAAGCGCCGTCCGGCAATCCCGCGCTTGCTACCGTGGCCGTGCATCAGACGCTGTCGGCCATCGTGGAGCGCGGGGGCTTGCGCCCCGCGGCGCTACACCGCTTGCTGTTCGAGGCCTATCCGTTTGACGATATGTCGCCATCGATCTTCGCCGACGTTTTGCGTTCTATGGCGTCGGAAGACAGCGAGCTGATCGAGCAGGCGCCAGACGGGACGCTAATGCTTGGCCCTATGGGCGAGAGAGTGACCGCCGCGCACGACTTCTATGCAGTGTTCGAAACACAGGATGAGTGGCGGCTCGTGCATGGTGGAAGGGCGTTGGGTACGATCCCGCTTTCCAACGCCGTGGGAACAGCCAGCATCCTGGGTTTTGCCGGGAAGCGCTGGCGTGTCACCTCGGTGGACGATCGTTCGAAGGTAGTGGAGGTCGTGCCCCATCCGACCGGCATGATCCCGCGCTTCGAAACGCTGACCTCGGAGGTGCTCGACGATCGGCTTGTTTCGCAAGTTCGCCACGTCTTGGCCACCGATGCGCCGCGCCCGTATCTCGACGAGACTGCCGCGGCGCTGCTGCGGGAAGGGCAAGCGTCCTATCGGGCGCTCCGCCTCGACAGTGAGCGCTTCGTAAGGGAGGGAAACGATACGATCGTCCTGACGTGGCGGGGAACGGCGCTCAACGATCTGTTTTCCGCGTTCTTTCGCGCCGCAGGGCTCGAATGCGAAACTCATGACCTCGGCCTGACGCTGGCCGACACGGCACCGGACGAAGCGCGAGCGATCGTTCAGCGCGTGGAAGCCATTCCGACGGTCATTGAGCTTGCTCCCTTCGTTCAAACTTTGCGGCAAAACCGCTTCGATCCCTACTTGAACGACGACGTGCTTGCGCGCCTTTGGATAGGCCGGAACGATCGCCTGTTTGGTGCGGCGCAAGAGCTACTATTAGAACTCCAAGGCAAAGGGCATCGGTGGCCTGGATCAGCTGTATACTTCCGCTGACTGAAAAAATGTAGCACGTTCCCGCTGATCGCGAGGGAGGGGGCCATGAACGCGTTTCTTAGGACAGAACAGCTGACACGCACCAAACGCGTCGTTCCGCCAATTCCATCGTCCAAATCGCCTCAAATACCGTTCGACGAGGACGATGACGTCAACGCTGAGCGGGACGAGCTATCCAGCTGGTCCACGTTCATCCGCTACGTCAACGCCAAGGGAGAAGAAAGTCAGCGCCGCATCGCTTGCCATCGCCTGGAGGGCTTTGGTCGCCCTGAAGTCGTTCGCGGGTATTGCTTCGAGAGTAAGCGCCCGAAGTCGTTCCGGATCGACCGGATTATCGAGCTGGCCGATTACACCACGGGGGAGTTTGCGGATCCGCGCGAGCATTTTGACCGGCTCCACCTCCACGGCCTCCTGCCGATCGATGACAAGCAGCTAGGCGAACTCGCAAAAGTCCTCGTCTTTATGGCCCGATGCGACGGGACCTATCATCCCCTCGAGGAAGAGGCTCTCGAATACATCTTCTCCCGCTATGCTCTTCGGTTCGGCGGTAGCGATAGTGACGTGCTTCACGCGACCCAGCGGAGTCGGGCGCTCGCTCCAGATGGAGTCGATTTTGTGCGTTCTCTTCGCCGCATCGCGAACTGCAGGGATGCGAGGCAGCTGTCGAGATTGGTGCTCGATGGCTGCGCATCCATGATCGACGCGGATGGTCGGCACACGCCTGAAGAAGTTGAATGGGCTGTGGAAGTCAGCGGTGTGCTAAAGCAGTTGGCAACGAGTTGAGAGACGCTCTTTACCGAATCCGGCTGGTCAACACCTGAGTGCGCGCAGACTCACGCCTATCGCTCTTGCTCTGCAGGTGGAGAAAATTCTGGCTGATGAGCCGCCTCCGGACTCCGACGCCATTGCCGGTGCCTTGCAGCGAGGCTGTCCGGATCGAGGCCCGTCCGTAGCATCTCAGCTTTCCGCGTCATGACCCGACCGCCGCGCCTGCGTTCGTTCAGGCGGAGCACGAGTTCATCGAAGAGACGGGATTGATGGTACGTTGCCCTGATAGCATCGGCCTCTCTGGAGAGTTCCATCTTCGCGACATCGTCACAGCGGACCCAGCTGTCGTTGTTCTTGCGCGGCGAGCTACTGGAAAGCCGACGGAAGACCTCTTCCTCCAGTTTGTCCATCGCGAGCTGCTGTTCGGCGAACAGGGGGAGAAGGCGCCTTTGTGCCTCCTTGGACGCTACGTCGGCGTTCGTCAGACCGAAGCTTTCAATCCGAACGACGCAAGGCCTGACGATGCCCGCGTCATCCATCCGTAGCGCGGAGGGTGTTCTGGCAAGCGTCAGCGCCAAACTGTGCAGTTGCCTGCGCTTGGGCGCGGACACTTCGCCGAAGTTTATCTCAGAGCTGGGCTCTTGTTGTGGCGCAGGCCGCCGAGCATCTTCAGCGGCGCGCGACTTTAGCGCGCTAAAGTCGGCGACGTCATCCCGGTTCCGGTCCATTGTGGCGCGCGGGCCAGACGGCGGCTTGGCCGGGCTTGCTGCTCTGCGAGCAACTTCGTGGGGCCTCCGAGCGAAGGCAGCCGGTAGTTCTTTCGGACGTGACAGCTCCATTTGCTTCCGATCTTTCTCGGCCGTGGGTCCGCCGAGAACAGCGTCCTCGAGTGAAACTGGCAGTTCCGCGAGAGGGAGGTTGGACGTCGGCGCAGACCTTCGGATGCTGGAAAGCGGCTTAAATGGCTCAGGGCACGCTTGGGCGAGACCGGCAAGCCATGCGGCGGCCTTTTCTGCAAACGACTGCATGGCGGGCGCGCGCAGTTGCCTGGGCGGGTCGCCCACCGTGATCTTTGGCAGCAGCGATCCTGTACGCGGCAGGAATACGTTCAGCGGATTGGGCGGAGTGGCTGGCAGCCCGAGGTCTGTCGCCGGCGTTGACGAGCGTGCTTCGAGCGGCAGCGGGCACTTACCGATCTCGGGCGGGGCCGGAACACTGGTCTTCCCACGCGCCTTCCTGGTCAATGGCGCAGGCAAGAACGATGGCAAAGCATAGTCCGCAAGCCGCGCTGGCATCAGTCCCTTCTTATATCGCTTCAGCGGCGTGGGAGTAGCCGCGGGCAGGTCACCCACCGGGAGGCTGAGGCCCGAAGGCAATCTGCTCCGGGTTCCCCACGCACCCGCGCTGGCGCGTGCCGGAACCTTGTCACTCGAAACAGTTGATGCGGTGACTGTTCGTGCCCCTACTTCCTTACGCAAGTTCTGGTCGAGGCGCTCCGGCAATTGCGAGATCGGATCAACGATGCTCCCGGTTCTCCGAACGCGGCCCGGAGACGCTACGGATGCGGCCAGGCGCGCCACCTCCAGTTGTTCGCGGGTATGCTCGAGAACGGCCGCCACACTGGTTCGCAGCGCCATCCGGGTTTCACGAACGGCATGCCGCGCCGAGTTCCGGGCCACCGCCTGCATGTTGCGCATGTTCTTGCGAACGGTCTCCCCGCGGCGGGCCTTCGCGGTAAGTGCAGGACCCAGGTGTTCCTGTGGGATAAAGTCGACGCCTGCCGCCTGGTAGGACAAATGCGTGTAGCGCTTGGCGATGCCTGCCCTCGCGCACGCTTGGTTCATCTCTTCAGCCCACAGGAACCGCAGACGCTTGAACTGCTCCGGATTGTCGAGGTCGGTGCGCAGGAACCGGCCGACTTCCCATTCTCCTTCGCCCGTGTGGACCATTGGGCGGAAGGAAAACACGACATGCACGTGCCAATTGCGTCGGTCGCCATCTTCACTGGGGGGATGCAAGGCCAGCGAATAAGGCAAGTCCTGGCTGCCGAATGCATATTCGCAGTAGCTCCTGGCCATCTCGAACTGCTCTTCCGGCGTCAGGTCATGGCAGGACTGCATGATCGCGTGGAACACGGTTTTTGCGTTCCGTGCGGAAGTGCGATTGATCAGTTCAATCTGGTCGAAGGCTTCACCCGCTTCCTCGCGCGATTTCCCGACGTTGCTGGAGAATGCGGGCGATCCATCTTCGAAGACGTGAGCCCCGTCGATTCCGTAATTGACCAATTCTCTGGCGCGGCCCTGCTTCGAGTTCGCGGCGCTGGAATAGCGAATCCGCTGGAAGACGAAGAGCTTTCCGGCCTTGTCGCGGATCGCGAAACCATACGACGGCAGAGCGCCCCTGGTCGAAGCGGAGCGGATCGCGCGATGCGGCGCTGAAGTCCTGCGCGTACCTTTGCCATTGTCGCCCCACAGGACACTGCTCTTGACCCGGAACCAGTAACTCGAGCGCTCGCGTTCGCGCTGCCTCTCGGCCGCTTCGCGTTCGAGGCGCCGGACCGCCTTGATGTGCTGGGCCTCGGCCCAAGCACTCTGCCGGATCTCGCGCTCCATCGAGATACCGCGCGACAGCATGCCATCGGGCTTTCGGCAGAGCCGCTTCTGCTCTGCGGAGCCGGCTTCGACGAGCCTTCGGTGATGATCTCGATCAAGTCTCATGGGGCGGGTATTTGCAAAACGGGGGCGGCGGAGCTGGCTTAAGTGTGCAAAGATTTATTTCGCCAACCCGCCCCCTACAAACTCCTTTAGCGCGCTAAACTCTGACCGGAATTGTCCGCGCCGCCGCTCGCCGTGGCAATCGGTTTTCCTAAGGCGGGTACAAAAAAAGGCGCTTCTGACGCGCGCTTGTTTGGGTCTGGAGATTCCGCGACCTAGAAGTGTGGGATGGAACAGAACATCGCCGCCCCAGATCCGCAGAATATTGAAGATCATGTCGATCAACTTGGCAGGACTCTCGCCAAGCTGGAGGACATCGAGCGCCGCCTGGCTGAGCCGCGGATGACACCCGGTGAGGTCGTATTCCGCGACCCGCGGGATACCTATCATCAGATTACGCTTGGCGCCGTGCTGACGGCGCACGGGATGTCGGCCCATGATGCACGGCGTCTCGATGGACTGCTCTCGCTGCAGCTGGGTGAACTCGAGAGGCTGGCGGATGACCTGGCGGATTTCGACAGCCTGGTCGAGCCGGGCCACACGGTCGGCCAGGCTCTGGTCCGCTTTCTTTCAATGGCGGCCGGCCAGCTGGAAGCCGGCGGGCGGTATGCAGAATGGCGCCGGGCATTCGACCGCTATCAGGATCGGACCCGCGCGTATCTCGAGGCCCCGACCGACGAAAAGCTGGAAGAGCTTCGGCGCAGGCCGATATCCAGGAAGCAGACGGAGTTGGTCCGTTACACCTGTGCCTGCCTGGGCCTTGAGTTTCCGGCGCTGAAGAACAGGGGCGAGGCCTTCGAGTGGCTGCACGAGATCGGTGCCAACCCACGCTACCGGGCGGTTGCCCGATGATCTACATCTGGACCAAACCCGACGGCACCAGGGTCCGGATCGAGAGTTCGGCACCGATCAGGGCTGCACTCGACGACCTGAATGCGAGATTGCAGGCGCTCGGTCCGGGCAAGCGACTGGCGGCGGCCACGTTGGCGGCAGCCTACGAGAGCCAGCTGGTGGAATGGCGGCAATGCGAGCGTGCATCCTCCGAAACGGCTCTGGCCGAGGTGCGGGAGCTTATCACGATGCTGGCGAAAAGGCTGGCGTGGTGGCGGGAATACGCGACGCAAGGCGAAATCTCGGGCGAGCTGTCTGCCGCACAACGCGCAATTTTCGCGGATCTCGAGGAGTCGGTCTACCCTCGCAGCTGGGAGCACGCGGCACGCGCGCTGAATATGCTGGACGAGTACCGGTTGCCACCTCGCCCGGACCTCCCTGCCGCCATCAGAGCGAGTCAAATTTGCTTGGAAGAGGCTCGCCAGGCCGAGCACGTGCTGTCCGAATTGATCGATGACCTCCGGGTGGGCGTGCCCACCTCGGAGACTTGGGACGGATACCGAGAAGCAATTCAGACGCTCGACGAGGCAGCTCGACGTGCCCAAGCGTAAGATCTCGACAGCCAGCGCCATCGCCGCCGACCATCGGCGCGAAATGCCGGGGCCCAGCGCTGCAAACGGTGGTGAGCGAGCGACTTTCTCTCCCGGTTTCCCGTGTTCGGCTTGGACTGCCCATGCGCACGTACAATAAAAAGCCGACCAGGGTCGCGATCACCCAGCTTCGCAAGGAAACAGCTTCTGCTGCCGTGGGAATGATGGACCACATTCCGACACATCACTTGCCGGCCAAACAGTCGCGGCGCCCGGACTATCTCGCGATAGAAGCCACAGACTCGCAAGCCGACAGGCTGTTTCGTGCCGTTCCACCCAGCGAGCCTTATGGCGCGCGCGTTGTCTTGCGGCATGATGCATTCACGGCGCGCACCATCGTTGATGAACTGCGGTTGAAGGCTGGTGAACGGGCCTTCATTCCTGGGGGGCGGCACGAAATCCGCGCCTTCGTTGCATGCCGCTTCAGGTACCTGTTCGATCTCGGAATGAAAGGGCGCTGGCTCGCGCAAGGCGGCGAACAGTCGGCAGAGTTGTCGGCAGGATGCAGGCTCGTCCTCGGATTCGACCTCGATATGCTCGTGCTTGCCTGGGAGTGGGTTTGGGATAATCAGGTGCCGGGAGGAAGGAGCGGCAGGAGCTCTTTCGATCTTCTGTGGTGCCGAGACGTGACTGCGTGGGAGCAGCGCATGCGGGCAAAGCCACAAGGTCCGCTGCCGGATTCCTTGCGAGACTATGCCGCTCGTCACCGCATCCGCGGTAGTGCTAAGCGGATCATCGCGCGTATTGTCACCGATGCGTTCGAGCTAGAGCGAGCCTGCGAGTATGTTGCGGGCTATCTGAAAAACCTCGCGATGAAAGGCGGGGAAGATCGGTCCGTCATGTCGAAGGCGCGCGCGGAAGTAAGCCCGGTCGGTCTGTTATGGGCCGTCTATCGCCCAAGCGAAGTTCGGCAGGGAGATCCCAGTGATCACGCCGACCGGAACGCATCAATCTTGAGTTCGGTAAAGCCGCGATATCAGTCGACCTTCGGCCAGGTCCGCGTCCCGTATCATCGATGCCTGGGTCATGACGATTTAGGCTACCTTATCCATGTCCTGTTCTGGATGATGCAGGAAAGGACATCGAGAACCGACGGGCTTGGCGCCGCCAACGGATCGATCCTGTACCGGCTTGCGCTCAATATTCTCGCTTGGGTCGATGACGATCGCGCGAAGGCGCACCTGGTCAAGCGCCTCAGGGGTGATGCTCGCGCCTCCTTGCGCAAGGAGATCCTCGCCGCTGGCACGCCGGGCGTGTTCGCAGAAGATCCCGGCAAATCGTGGCCGCAATTCCGGCAGTTTGTTGCTGACGATCTCCTCCGCACTCTCGGCGGCGATTACGTCGTCAAGCAGGTCAGGCGGGAACGGGAACTTGAGCGAGTTGGTCTGCGCGATCCGCGCCGCAATCCGTTGGTCCGGGCCTCGTATTGCCCGCAGGCCTGGCGTTGGCAGGTCGGACAACAGACAATGCTGGATGCGTGGATATGTTCGCATTCGGCATTGCAGACCCTCGATCTGCACTATGCGTCTCCCTGGTTGAAGACGCGCGAATTGGACATGGCCCTGCGCTTCGCCACCGTCATGAGCGAGACGCCATGCGCGCCCTTGACCGACTTCCTCTTTGCTTGTGACATCAACCTGCCCACGCTGTTCGCCGGCCGCTTTATTGGCCTCAACTCGCGCCTAAAAGCGATGCATTTAGGACAGAAAACGGAAATCTCAGGATTGCCCAAGTCCAAGAAACGGCTGAATTCCGACGTTCTTGGCGCTCGCCGCTTCTTTGATCGCGAGGCAAAACGCTTTCGACGCAGCCGCCGATAGCGGCGATCTGACGTGTCCCCACAACGGAGGACACGATGTACGACGAAGCACGAAGCGATCTCTTTTCGGCTGAGCAGGAGGATAACTCCGGCAGTGTCGCTCGCGGTCTGGGTGACAATCTCGTCGTCACGGCGGGAGAACTGGAATCCTACGGTCCCATTCACGAGCGCCTTCATCACGGTGAAGACAATATCATCCGTGCGAGCCATCTGCTCGACGCTCCCGAACTCATCCGGCCGATCCCTGTGGTCGACGTTGATGATCGTCTGTTGGCGGTTGACAGCACTGCGTTGATCGAAGCGGCGCGCCAACGTGATCCGAACTTCCGCCTGCCCGTTCGCTTGGTGGCCGAGCAGGAAGCATGGGCGATCCGCCATGAGCACCATCGTAAGCAGTTCGAGAAGGAGCCAATGGCGCTCGCCCGCCGGGCCTGGCTGATGACTCAGTCGTCGCTCAACCAGGAGCAGGTTGCCCAGATCATCGGTTGCAACCCCTCAAGGATAAGTCAGCTGGTAGCGGCCGCGAAGCAGGAAGATCAGTTCAGCGAACTCAAGACCGTCATCATTGAGCCCGAGCGGATCGCGATCAGCTTTTGGGAAGAAGTGCACGCGACGATCCAAGCGCTCGCGGCCAATGATAAGGCGAAGCCAATCGAAGACGGCCCGAGCCGCATCGAACGTTTCGCAGCGCGTGCTCGCGCACTGGTCGTCAGAGGCCAGATGCTGAGCGTCGAGGCCGTACGGGGTGAGCTCAATCTCGTGAAGCTGCGGACACCGAAGGCGCGCCGCGCGCGCAAGATCGGGAAACCGGTTCCGGTCCCAGGTACCGCGGCGCAGATTTTCGTCGCCCGCGACCGCGCCGGCGGAGCCGTCCTGAACCTCCCGCAGGATATTGATCAGGCGATCGTGGATGCGGCGATCCGCGCTGTTCTCGAGGTGCTCGCCGGCACCGCCGGAAAAGCGGCCTTAGGCCACAGCCAGAACTGACTCGGATCGGGACAGCGAGCGCGGCGGACGTGACGGCGATGGACAAACGTGGCAGGTTCTTGCGCGCGCGCGAAACCGTGCTGCCGCTCGCCGACGTCCCTGTTGGAATCGAGTGGCAGGCGGGTCCCGAAGAGGATGTCCTCGCACGCCTTCTGCTCGACCTTATCGGCGAGGACGAACTCCAGGAGATTTTCAGATGAAGAAGAAAGTGGTGGGCTACCTCAGGAGCAACGGCAATCTGGCAGGTGAAGCAACGGATTCTGTTCTGGCACAGCACCGCGAGCTTCAGCAGTTCGCGGCTGATACGAATGCAGAGCTCACGAACGTCTATGTCGATCAATGCAGCGGGGTCGGGGAGTTCGAGCAGCGCGACATCATGATCGCGGAACTTGCCGACGAGAACGTGGATGCGGTTATCGTCGCGAGCCTCTCGCGACTTTCGCGCGATCCTGTGCATCTCCGTAGGATCATCCAAGCTTTGGCCGCCTGGAACATTGAGGTCATTGCGGCCGACGCCGAGGCGGCCAATACAGCGCTGAGCCTCGTCACTCCCCACAGCTAAGGAGACAAAATGGACATCGGCCTGGGCCTTCCGCAGCCGGCGCGCGCATATGGCTATGTGCGCGTCTCCACCGCCGAGCAAGCCGAGCACAAGACGTCGGTCAAGCAGCAGGAAGCCGACATCCGGGCCTACTGCGGGACCCACGGCATCGATCTGGTCAAGGTTTTCACCGAGCCGGGGCTGTCTGGCAGCGACTGGTCCAGACCCGAGTTCAACAGAATGCTTCTACTCGCCACAGGCGATGATCGCCCGGTTGACGCGATCATCGCCTGCGACATGGCGCGTCTCGCGCGGGACGTCGAATTCACCGTAACAACGCAAGGGCAGTTGCAGCGAGCCGGTGTCCGGTCCTTGTTTGTGTATCAAACGTTCGAGGACAGCCATGTCGGCCTGCTGCACAAGCTCCTGACCAGCTGGCAAGATCAGGACGCCATCGTCAAAGCCTCGATGAACACGAGGCGTGGCTTACGCGGTACCGCCGAAGAAGGTTTCTGGATCGGTGGGACAGTTCCACTGGGATACGAATCCAGAACCGTCGAAGTCCGCTCGAAGAAGGAAAAGAAGAAGCTCTTCATCAAGGATGATGAGGCCGCTCTCGTCCGGCTGATCTTCGACCTTGCCGAGAGGGGCCTCAATGGCGAGCCCATGGGTGGCCGTGCGATCGCCGACTATCTGAACTCGCACGGCTACACGCGCCGGGGTAAGCCATTCTACAACGCCACGCTGGCGAAGATCCTTTCCCACCCGCACTACCTCGGGCGGTTCCCAGGCAACAAGCACGATGTCCGCGGCAACCTCCTGCCGGAGGATCAATGGACCTGGGTCGATTGCCCGCAGATCATTGAGCGGGAGCAGTTCGAACGCGTTGCTGCGCTCCGTGCCGTCCGCGCTCCTCGCAACACGCCGCCGCGGGTGACGAGCGGGCCCACGCTGCTCGTCGGGCTCGCCAAGTGCGGCATCGAGGGATGCGGCTGCGGCATGACCATCGCCACGGGCAAGTCCGGCCAGTACAAATATTACAAGTGCCACGCCAAGACCAACAGGGGAGCGAAAAGCTGCTCGTGCCCCAACGTGCGCGCCGACAAGCTCGATCCGCTTGTGATGCAGGCGGTGGCCGACGAGATATTTGCGCTGGACAGGCTCGAGCCGCTGCTGCGGCGAGTGCTCGATACATCGGATGCCGCCCGAAATCGCCGCAAACAGGAGCTGGAGCAGTGCGAGGCTCAGCACAAGCAGACCAAGAGCCGGCTTGCAAACCTCTATGACGCGATCGAAGTCGGCACGATGTCCGCACGCGATCCCGACATCGCGGACAGGATCAAGAGACTTCGCACCGAAGTCGATGGCCTCAACGTGAAGATCAAATCGCTGCGGACACAGCTCGAGCAGGGCCGCGGGCGTATCACGCCTGAGACGGTCGAGAAATTCGGACGCATCGTCAGGGAGAAACTGATCTCCGGCGACGGGGATGCCCGCAGGCAGATTGCCCGTGCCTTTATCAAGGAAATCCGGATCGGCGAGAAGATCACGATCAAAGGTGAAACAGAGGCGCTGGAGCACGCCGCCGCATCTCTTGCAGGGTCAACGGGCAAGGTGCCCATCTTTGACCGTAAATGGTGCGGTCGAGAAGACTCGAACTTCCACGGGCGTTAGCCCACAACGACCTCAACGTTGCGCGTCTACCAGTTCCGCCACGACCGCACAGTCAGAAGGGCGCTCGCTGCGCCCC
>Ga0310345_10000501_pt1 | contig 57684 bp, 46 predicted proteins | sample HC15DNA20500_MG_FD_204667 | JGI IMG/M metagenome (GOLD analysis project Ga0310345, IMG submission 204667) | Marine microbial communities from station ALOHA, North Pacific Subtropical Gyre - HC15-DNA-20-500_MG | ecosystem: Environmental > Aquatic > Marine > Oceanic | place: Pacific Ocean: North...
CATAGAGAGAGGGTGAGATGGCGAAGTTGAGGACCGAACGGTTCAGTCGACCGATCGTGACACTGGGAATAATGACCATCTTCGCGCATGTGGCGCCGTTTGCGGACGCCCAGTCGCGCGATGTCGAGATTCCCTATACAAAGTACGTGCTCGACAACGGACTGACCCTAATCGTTCACGAAGACCACAAGGCGCCGATTGTCGCCGTCAACGTCTGGTATCACGTCGGGTCCAAGAACGAGCGGCCTGGAAAAACTGGCTTTGCACACCTGTTCGAGCACCTGATGTTCAACGGCAGCGAGCACTTCAACGACGACTACTTCAAGCCCTTCGACCGGGTCGGTGCCACCGGGATGAACGGCACGACCAACCCCGATCGCACCAATTACTTCGAGGTGGTGCCGACCACGGCTGTCGACATGGCGCTCTGGATGGAGTCTGACCGGATGGGCCATCTGCTCGGCGCTGTCGATCAGGCGAAACTCGACGAGCAGCGGGGTGTGGTGCAGAACGAGAAACGCCAGGGCGAAAACCGACCCTATGGGGTGACCCGTCAATTGATCACGGAAAATACCTATCCGGTTGGTCATCCCTACTCTTGGACCACGATCGGGTCGATGGAGGATCTCGACGCCGCGTCGCTGGAAGATGTCCGCGAGTGGTTCCAAACCTATTACGGTGCGGCCAACGCCGTCATCGTGGTCGCCGGCGATGTCGACCCGGAGACGGTCCAACAAAAGGTTAAGGCCAATTTCGGCGACATCCCCGCCGGTCCGCCGATTGCCCGAAGCCGCGACTGGGTCGCGAAGCGGAGAGGCACCCGTCGTGGTGAGGTGCGTGACCGCGTGCCACAGGCACGCATCTACATGGTCTGGAACGTGCCGAGTTGGCGGAGCGAGGAGGCGAAGTATCTCGATCTGGCCAGCGACTTGCTCGCCGTCGGGAAGACCTCCAGACTCTACAAACGCTTGGTGTATGACGACCAGACCGCCACCAATGCCACCGCGTATGTCAGTCTCCGGGAGATCGGCGGTCAGTTCTACCTTGATGCCACGGTGCAGCCAGGCCAGGACGTGGCGGTTGTCGAAGGTGCGCTGACCGAGGAACTCGAGCGGTTTCTTCGCGATGGCCCGACGGCAGCGGAACTCACCCGCGTGAAGACCAACTACCGTGCTAATTTCATTCGGCAGCTCGAGCGAGTCGGCGGCTTCGGTGGTAAATCAGATGCGCTCGCCCAAGGGCAGGTCTATGCCGGCCGGCCGGACTTCTACAAGCAGCAGCTCGAGTGGGTCGCTAACGCGACGGTCGACGATCTACGGAACGCGGCGCGGCGCTGGCTGTCTGACGGTGCGTACATCTTGACCGTCCTCCCGCACGACGAGGGCGAGACGACACTCGCGGCGGTCGACCGCTCGGCTGGGGTACCAGAGGCTGGCGACCCACCCACTGCGCGCTTCCCAGAGGTCGAGACGACCACGCTGTCGAACGGGCTGGCCGTGATGCTCGCAGAGCGGACGGCGGTGCCCGTGGTGACCTTCAACCTGCAGCTCGATGCCGGCTACGCTGCTGACCAATTTGGCGCGCCCGGCACGGCCAGTCTAACGATGGAGCTGCTCGACGAGGGTACAACGAGCCGAGACGCCCTGCAGATCAGCGACGAACTCATGGAACTCGGTGCGCGCGTGGGGACAGAATCCAACCTCGATATGAGTAGCGTGACGCTATCGGCACTCAGCGAGAACCTAGATGGTGCGCTTGAGCTTTACTCCGACATCATCTTGAACCCGGCTTTCCCCCAGACCGAGTTCACCCGACTCAAGGCGCAGCAGCTCGCGCGGATCCAGCGTGAGAAATCAAACCCGACACAGATGGCGCTCCGTGTTTTACCACCCATTCTGTATGGCGATGACCATGCCTATGGCATTCCGGCGACCGGGAGCGGGACCGAGGCAGCGGTTTCCGGTCTGACCCGTCAGGATCTCGAGGACTTCCACTCGACGTGGGTCCGACCGAACAACGCTACCCTCATCGTCGTCGGCAACATCACGATGGCGGAGCTCACATCGCAGCTGGAAATCGCCTTTGCAAGCTGGGACCCGGCTGACGTTCCGGAAAAAAGTATCGGGACAGTGCCCGCGCGGACACAGAGCGAGGTCTATTTGATCGACCGACCGGGCTCGCAGCAGTCGCTGATCTTTGCTGGTCATCTCGCACCACCAAGATCAAATCCAAACGAGATGGCGATCGAGGCGATCAACACCGTGCTGGGAGGATCCTTCAGCTCCCGCATCAACATGAATCTGCGCGAGGACAAACACTGGTCGTATGGTGCCCGGACGCAGGTGATCGAGGCACGCGAACAGCGACCTTTTGTCGTCAACGCGCCGGTCCAGACCGACAAGACCAAGGAGTCGATGCAGGAGATCCTGGACGAGCTCACTGGGATCCGGGAAAGTCGGCCGGTCACATCGGACGAATTGGGGAAGGCGAAGGACCTCCGTACCCTGACCCTCCCTGGGAGGTGGGAGACCAACAGAGCGGTCAGTCGGGATCTGGTGTCGAGGGTCCGCTACGACCTTCCGGACGACTACTACGATACGTATGCTGCAAGCGTCAGAGCCCTCGATGTCTCGAGTGTCTCTGAAATGACTCAAACCCTGATTCGTCCCGACCGAATGGTATGGGTGGTCGTCGGAGACCGGGCGGTAATCCAGGACGGCATCGCGGATCTCGAGCTCGGAGAGATGCACCACGTGGACGCCGACGGAAACCTGCTTGACCGATAACGGGCTGTCACCGATCACAAAGTCCTTGAAGCGACCTAAGCCAGCCTGTCAGAACGACCGAATGAACCCCCCGCTCGAGCCGGCAAATCTCGAGTTCACCACGTTGTTGAAGATCGATCCAAACGAGTAGTGAAGCCGATGCGAAATCGCCACTCGTAGTCCGTGGCGAGCTGTCGTTGCCTCACCAGGATCTCCTCATCGCTCGCGTTTCGACGGGGCAGATAGATCTGGTCCCGGATCCGCGAGGTGTCTCCGCTCAGGGTCAAGAAGAAGCCTCTGAACAGCCTGACTTCCAAGTCCCCGGAAAACACCAGTCGGTTTTCCGCCGGTGCATCGAGGAAATGTGAGAACTCCAAAGTCACATCGCTGTCGCCCCACGGTTCGTTGACCTCAAACGATGTCTGGACGGCGTGATTCGCGCGTTGTTTCTCCATCTTGTCGAAGAGCGTCGGTTCGTTGTAGTGAAACGAGTTGTAGTCAGCCGAGTAGCTCACCGTGAACTGGCGGCGTGTCGACTCGGAGTAGGGAAAGAAGTTGTACTGGATGGCCGGGGCCACCCGCAGCGTCAAATCTTGGTTGCGGAAGCTTGTCATTACAGCCAACGGCTGCCGCGGGGTGAGCGGGACCAAGGGACTGTCCCTCTGCCAGCCCAACGATGTGTACGCACCTTGGCGACGGCGCGGAGGTAGCGCGCGGGTGGTATGTGCAAAGGGTGCTTCGAGGGAAGGCTGGTCATCGGACTCTCGTGGCTCGTAAGGTTGGTGGGGTGCTGGCCGGTGCGCTCGCTTCTGATCAGATCCCTGATGCGGCTCGGGTTACGCTGAGGGGGCAGTGCCATGACTCGCAAACTGTGAGTGACGGTACTTTCCAGGCAGCTTTCCGGAGGTCGCGCTATACTTGCCCCTTCTCACGTGTTTCGGGAGGGAATTTACATGAAACGCTCAGCAATTATCACTCTTGGACTACTTGCGATGGGAATCATCAGTTTTCAACCAGTATCTGGTGTCGCGGGCCAAGCTGGCGGCTGGACCGCGTTGTTCGACGGCTCCAACCTTAATAACTTCAATCCAATTGGTAACGCAAACTGGGAAATCGTAGATGGCACCGCTGGTGCAGACAGCGGGAGTGGCTTCTTGGTGACCAAGGAGTCGTACGATGACTTCGAGCTGACGCTCGAGTTCTGGGTCGACGAGCCGGCGAACAGCGGCATTTTCATTCGCTGTGCCGATCCATTGAGTGTCAACGACAGAAACTCATACGAAGTAAATATCTACGACACACGTGCCGATCAAACGTATCGTACCGGCGGTATCGTACACATTGCCGCACCAAACAGTGTCATCATGACTGGCGGTAAGTGGAACAGCTACGCGATCAAGGCGCAGGGTTCCCGACTGATGGTGACACTCAACGGCGAGGAGATGGTTGACGTCGAGGACTCTCAGTTTGCCAACGGACCGATCGCGTTGCAGTACGGTGCTGGTATTGTGAAGTTTCGGAACGTTCAAATCAGGCCACTATAGTTAGGTTCAGTGCCATAGCCGCATGCGGAACTTTCACGTTATTGTGATTGGCCCGCTTTGTGTAAGCGTTCTCCTCTGGGATGATGGGCAGTTTCTCTGTGTTTTCTCGGGCTCTGCTCGCAGATGTTACCGAATTGTAACGAGTAGAGTTCGTGACTAATGAAGCAAGAGATTCATTAGAATCGACCTGAGTCCGCGGCGCGCTTCTACTCTCATAACACATGGGTTACCCTGGTTGGCTCGAACGGCTCGCCGATGCACATAGGACCGCCGGTGTCATGAGTAGAACGAGGCACGATAAACTAGGCAGCGAAGGAGAATCGACCATGAAGTTGCTGTTAACGGCCGCTCTGGCTCTCGTGCTTGCCACGCCTGCGTTTGCCCAGCTTGCATCGCCGAACGACGACGGTATTACGTATGGGCATGTGCACCTGAACGTTACCGATATTGAAGTCCATAAGAAATTATGGGTGGAATGGTTCGGTGGAGAGGTGGTACAGAAGGGACCACTCACGGCCATCCGGCTACCTAATTTTCTGATCGCGCTCACCGAGCGTGATCCGACCGGACCGATGCAAGGGTCGGTGCTCGACCACTTTGGCTTCAAGGTACGTGACACAAGCGATTTTGTGGCAAGGTGGCGGGCGGCAGGTATGGAAGTTGGTCCGGAGTTTATTGGGGCTGAGGGCATGCCAAACGCCTACGTTATGGCCCCAGATGGTGTCTGGGTAGAATTGCAAGAGGACCCCTCATTGCATGTTCCGGTAGCCGGCTACCATATTCACTTTATTACGCCGGAGTACGAGGAGTTACTTGAGTGGTATTCCAGGGTCTTTTCCCTCGAGCGGCGCCCACGCGGGCGGATCGAGTCGACCACGGACGTGCCTGGAATGAATATGAGCTTCGGCAACTCAGAGGAGTCAAAGGCGGCCACGCGAGGCCGAGCACTCGACCACATTGGGTTCGAGGTGAATGACCTTGAGGCATTTTGTCAGAAGCTTGAAGCGATGGGGATCGAATTCGATGTCGCGTACCGGGAAGTGGAGAGTGTTGAATTGAAGATTGCTTTTCTCACCGACCCGTCTGGCGTCTACATCGAATTGACCGAAGGTTACGACGAGTACTGAATGGACGGCCCACTCGAATCGTACCGGTTGGTTTAAGCGCTGCACGATTCTCCGCCGGTTGTACTGTTGTTCCAGCCTGGTGCACTCATGCCCGACCGTGTCGGTGGTGACGTTTCTCACCGTTGTATCGAGTATTCAAATTAACATCGGTGTGCCTTTGTGGGCACAGAGGGTGTCTACCAGCAGCATGCTGCTTGATGACTGTGACGCTATCCTCAGGCACTAGCGAGCGGGCAAGACCGTGTCGGTGCGCGGTCTATTCACTATCTGGCGCCGCCGAGGCGATATGGCACCCAGGCGAGTTCGGCTGCGCGCGAGAAATTATAGAGGGACCCGACCATGGCCTTGTAACGTTTCGGCATGCGGGCAGCCCGTACGGATGAGACAGACCTACGCAACGACCGTCGTCTAAGCGGATACTAGGTTTCAGCTACCTGTTCCGGTACATTGATGGTCATTCCAGCCCGGAGGACTCATGAGTCATTTTTTCCGACTTCGACGCCCGTTGTTGTCGTTCGCATTCGCAGTTGCCCTCACCGGAATGTTGGCTTCTGCCCAGAATCGCCAGGGTGCGACCGCTTTGCGCGGTGTGCCGGCTCTGCCACCACCGAACCGGCCAGTTGTTCTTTATACGGCCGAGCAACCGCGGATTCGTGTGGTGCCGATCGTGAGTGGACTCGAACACCCTTGGGGAATGGCATTCCGGCGGAATGGCGACATCCTAGTAACGGAACGTGACAGAGGAACGCTCCGTATCATTCGTAACGGGCAACTCCTCGACCGAGATATTCCAGGGACGCCAGAAGTTTTCACCGGGGTCCGGCTCGCGGGCTTAATGGATGTTGTTGTCCACCCCGAAGATGACACTCTCATTTATCTCACGTACTCCAAGCCTGAAGAACGTGACGGCCGCCGGGGGGCCACGGTCGCCCTAGCTCGCGGACGGCTTAATAGTGGTGCACTGACCGAAGTCCGTGACATCTTTGTTGCCGACGGCTGGGGCGGAGGAATCGCTGCATCGAGGCTTCTCTGGGGTCCGGACGATAAACTGTACATGAGTGTTGGCGGTGCGTTTCAGTTCGCTCAAACAGGCCAATATGCGCAGGACCCGGCGACGCACTTCGGGAAGCTGCTCCGGTTGAACGACGACGGGACAGCGCCTGACGACAATCCATTTTCCGGCAATCCAGACTACCTCCCCGAAATCTACTCGATGGGGCATCGCAATCAGATCGGCCTCGCCTTCCATCCAGAGGAGGGCGAACTGTGGGCGACGGAGAACGGTCCACAAGGAGGCGACGAAGCGAACATCATCATGCCCGGGGCCAACTACGGGTGGCCGGTTGCGTCGTACAGTCGTCAGTACTCAGGGCTCCCCGTGACCGATACCCCGTGGCTCGCTGAGTTCACGGGGCCTGAGATTATCTGGTGGCCATCGATCGCGCCATCCGGGTTGACTTTCTACGACGGAGACCAGTTTCCGGCGTGGCGGGGCAATCTCTTTGTCGGTTCAATGACAGTTGGTCGGATACAGCATACGGGTCACCTGGAGCGCATTGTTTTCAACCGGCAGGGCCAGGAAATCAGACGTGAGTGGTTACTTACCGAGCTCAAGCAACGCGTACGCGACGTGCAACAGGGTCCAGACGGCTATCTCTACGTCCTAACCGAAGAGGACAACGGGGTGCTTCTGCGTATTGAGCCAGGCCGTGCCATTACCGAGGCACCCGGAAGTATCGTCCCGGCCGTTCGGTTGACCGAGGCACGTGTGCGACCACTTGCCGAATCTGAATGGACCGGCGAACAACGTGCGCTTGTCGAGAAGTACGCACCAGACGGCAATCCTGGGAACGCGCTCCTGACATTGGTTAGGGTGCCGGCGCTGGCTGACCGAGTGTTTCCATTTATGCGCTATATCGCCAACGACTCGACGTTATCGTCGCGCCATCGTGCCATTCTGATTCTGCGTACCGCGTGGCTTACGCAAAACGCTAATCTCTGGGCGACACACGCCAGCCAGGCGACCGAGTCCGGACTGACCGAAGAAGACGTCCTGCGCGTTGCGGAAGGCCCAAACGATGGCTGGGACGAGTTCGAAGCGAGCCTCGTTGGGCTGGTCGATGAGTTGTTCCGAAACTCGTCGATCACTGACGTGACATGGGAGATTCTCTCTGAGCGGTATGATGCGCACAACCTGATTGACGCGGTCATGACGGTCGGCGACACTACTGCAACAGGCATCCTATTCAACTCCCTAGGGATCCAGCCGAATGACCTCGCGACTGCGCAAATTCCAACGAACGACGTTGGCTATACCGTTGTCGTGCCGGACCAGGAAGGACCTCTTACAACACCGCGTATCGAGCCAACCGATGGCGACGGGTTGCGGGTCTCGAGAACGTTTAGTCGGCACCCTGCGATGGTTGAAGCACGCAGTCAAAATCAGGGCTACGTACTCAATCCGGAGCGGTCGAGGCTGACGCCGCACGACCGTGAGCTGCTTATTCTGCGCATGGGATGGAATGCGCAGGCGGTGTACGAATGGGCGAAACATGTCGGCAGCGTGGGTCGTGCACGTGACCACGGGCTCGAGCCGTTGTGGATTGCGCAGGGACGGGACCAACCGGGGTGGAACGCGAACGAGCTTGCGTTGATTGATGCCGCCAACGAGATGTATCGGGATTCAATCATCGCCGACGCGACTTGGGCCACCCTGGCCGAGCGTTACGACACACACCAGATGATGAGCATTGTGCTTACCGCGGCAAGGTATCGGATGGTATCGATGGCACTCAACGCGTTCGGTGTGCAGCCGCTCTCGGATGACGAATTGTTTCCTGTGCTCGAAGGCTACTGACAACGGCCACACGCATGTTCGGTGCTGTTCTCATGCAGCCGCTAAGAGAACGGGCTGCCGATCCTGCTCTCGTTGACCAGTGTGTCACGTCCTCGACAACTGAACTAGCTATCGATTTTATTGGCGGGTATCGTCGGAAAATAGGGATACGTGTCTAGTGACACGACACGGGAAACGCGGAGCATCTCCTTGAGGATCACTACATGTCCAGTCTAGGGGTCTGGAGCACTCCAGTTATGGTTGTAGCCTACGGGCACGATGGGCAAGGCGTGGCACCCCAACGGGACGTCGTTCCTCAAGGCCACTGTCTTCAGGGTCGTCGGTTCCAATTCTGGCTTACGTGGGACAGACAGACCGGTCTGGAGTCCAGCCTTGCCTTGCGCATCTAGGCCAAAGTCTGTTGCGCACCTGATATCGGGGTTATATCTGTCCGGCTGATCAAAATGAGTGATGTGTGCCTGTTATCAACGGTTCCAGCTCTTTGGTCGAACCAAGAGTTTTTGTAGCCGCCGACCTGCTCACCGATCGGTCAAGATCTCTGGTTGGAGGTATACTATTCACTTCCGTAATTAGGCTTGGGAATGGGCGCTCTCAGGGGCTAATGACCATGTTTATTTCAAGACTGCTGGCCACGATAGGATTGATTGGTATCGCGGCGGCTGGAAGCGAATACTTTCCGATCATCTCAATACAGGCTGCGAGTGCTCAGGCGGCGAACGCGCAAACAACTGCCCAGGAACCGCGCAACGCTACTGACGCACCATCACGCGAACTCTTTGATCGTTACTGCGTCACCTGCCACAACGAGCGGTTACAGACCGCCGGTCTCATGCTCGACCGGCTCGATATCGGGCAGATCGGTGCCAACGCCGCTGTGCTGGAAAAGGTCGTGCACAAGCTCCGCAGTGGACAGATGCCGCCGGAGGGACGGCCCAGACCCGATGCGGTGACTATCGACGCTTTTGCGACGACGCTTGAGACTGCGCTCGACCGCGCGGCAGCGGCCTCGCCTAACCCGGGTCGCGTCTCGTCGCGTCGGTTGAATCGCGTTGAATACGTCAACGCCATCGAGGACTTGCTAGCGCTCGAGATCAATGGTGCGGAGCTGTTGCCGAGTGATATGGCGGGCTTCGGGTTCGACAACAACGCCGACGTCCTCTCGGTTACCCCTTCGTTAATGGCCCGATATATCGCCGCCGCGACGAAGATCAGTCGTGCAGCGGTCGGCAGTCTAGACAACCGACCGATGATGCAGGTGTATAAGGTTGGGTACGAGCGTCGGGACCTTCGTGCTAGTGAAGCGATGCCCTTCGCGACTCATGGTGGAGTGGCGGTCCGGCATACATTTCCGCTCGACGGCGAGTATGTCTTCGCGATTCGCTTGAAACGCAACGAGACAATCGAGACGATCAACGGTATCGCTGAAGACGCGCACGAACTTGAGTTGCGCGTCGATCACTCGCTCGTTAGGCGGTTTGACATCGGCGGTAAGTTTCCCGGACCTGATCCAGGGAGCTTGATCGCGGTGCCCGAGGACGACATTGCTGGCCAGAGGCTTCATGAGTACCGGATGACAGCCGATCACGAACTCGAAATCCGCGTACCACTTGAAGCCGGCACGCGGCTGGTGTCCGTCGGATTCACCGACTCCGCTCCGTCGCCGAGTATCCCGGGCGATTTGCCCGGTGTCGACATGCTCTATATCTCGGGTCCGTTCAACGGTACGGTGCCTGAGGATACGCCCACTCGCGACAAGATCTTCAGTTGCCGTCCGGTCGGCAGCACTAAGGATGCCGAGGATGTGTGCGCCCGCGAGATCCTCACCTCGCTGGCGCGGCGCGCGTATCGTCGGCCGGTCAGCGAGGTCGATATCGATCCACTGCTCACGGTGTATCGTGAAGGTCGTAACGACGGGGAGTTTGAGACGGGGATCGAGCGTGCTCTAGAAGCGCTACTTTCGATGCCGAGTTTCTTGCTCCGGGTTGAGCGTCAGCCGATCGACACGCAGCCCGGTACCGTCTATCGTTTGAGTGATCTGGAACTCGCCTCGCGGCTCTCCTTCTTTCTTTGGAAGAGCATCCCGGACGAGGAGCTCTTCAGGATCGCCGAGAGCGGTCAGTTGAGTGACCCTGCGGTTCTGGGCGAGCAGGTTCGGCGCATGCTCGCCGACCGACGCGCTACGCGGTTTATGGATGATTTCGTCGGCCAGTGGCTGCAGGTGCGCAACATCCATTCGCAAGACCCAGACGGTGCGTTGTTCGCTGGGTTCAACGACTCCCTTCGCAAAGCGATGGTGCGGGAGACGGAGCTGTTCTTCGAGAGTCAGGTGCGGGAAGATCGGCCGACACCTGAGCTACTACGGGCCGACTATACGTTCTTGAACGAGCAGCTGGCCGATCACTACGGCGTCGATGGCATCTACGGCAGCCGGTTTCGGCGTATTGCATGGACTGATGACCGACGCCACGGTCTGCTCGGACACGCGAGCTTACTGACGGTCACCTCGTACGCCAACCGGACGTCGGTCGTGCTGCGCGGGAAGTGGGTGCTCGAGAACCTGCTCGGCTCGCCGCCGCCGCCGCCGCCGCCGAACGTGCCGCCGCTGGAGGAGAGCGATCGGGCAAACCCGACCTCGCTCCGCGAGCGGATGGAGCAGCACCGGGCCAGCCCGGTGTGTGCGAGTTGCCACCGGCGGATGGACCCGCTGGGGTTTGCGATGGAGCACTTCGACGCGATTGGGCGCTGGCGCGAAACCGATGGTGGCGCTGAGATCAACTCGACCATCGAGCTATCGGGCAAGACGATCAATAGCCCGCGTGCGTTTCGAGAGGCGCTGCTAACCGAAGGAACCAACGAGTTCATCCGGACAGTCACCGAGAAGCTGCTGACGTACGCGTTGGGCCGTGGCGTCAACTATTATGATGCGCCGACGATTCGTCGCATCGTGAGCGAACTGGCCCGTGACGACTATCGCTGGTCGTCGCTCATCGTAGCGATCGTTGCGAGTGACCCATTCCAGTTGCGGCGGGCCCCCGGCGTGGACGACCTGGTTGCTGCACAGCAGTAGTTCGATTGAGGTTAGGGAGACAGAGGCGATGTCCTACATCACAAAGACCCATCTGCCACGCCGGACCGTGTTGCGCGGGCTCGGCGCCACGATTGCACTGCCGTTGCTCGACGGCATGGTCCCGGCGATGACCGCGATTGCCCAGACCGCGGCGGCACCGGTACGCCGGTTCGGGGTTTTCTACGTCCCAAACGGGATGTCGATGCCCTACTGGTTCCCGAAGACCGAAGGGCCTCTGCAGGAACTGCCACCGACGCTGCAGTCGCTGAACAAGTTTAAGGACCGGGTGTTGCTGTGCGGGGGGCTCGACGACGAGTCGGCGAACCTCGTTAAGGGAGGCGGCGACCACGCCCGTTCAGCCGGTACCTTCCTGACCAGCGTGCCGTTCAAGATCACGAGTGGCGCCGACGTCTACAACGCGGTGTCGATGGATCAGATTGCGGCGCGGGAGTTCTCGAAAGAAACTCAAATCGCCTCGCTTGAGCTCGGGATCGAGTCGAACGCGATGGTGGGCAATTGCGACGGCGGTGCGAGCTGCGCGTACACCAACACCATCGCGTGGCGCACGCCCACGACACCGCTGCCGATCGAGAACGACCCGCGCGCGGTGTTCGAGCGTCTCTTCGGGACAAGTGGCAGCACCGACCCAGAAGCCCGTCTCGCTCGTATGCGGCGCGACCGGAGCATACTGGATGCCGTCGGGGGTGAGCTGAAAGGGCTCGAGAAGGTCATTGGACCAGGTGACAAGGTTAAGCTGGACGAGTATCTCGATGCGATGCGCGACGTCGAGCGTCGGATCTCCATGGCGGAGCAACAGAGCTCCCGGGAGCTCCCAGTCGTCGATCAGCCGGTGGGGGTACCGAGTGACTACGCCGAGCACGCCAAGTTGATGATGGACCTGCTGGCGCTCGCATATCAGACCGATCTCACACGGATCAGCACCTTCATGCTCGCCCGCGAGGTGAGCGGACGGGCCTATCCAGAGATCGGTGTGTCCGATTCGCATCACCCGCTGTCGCATCATCAGGACGAGGCCGCGAAGCTTGAGCGGTTGCACAAGATCAACGAGTATCACTTCCGTCACTTCGCGTATCTCGTCGAGAAACTAGCAGGATTGCCGGAAGGCGACGGCACTATGCTCGATTCGACGCTGTTCCTCTACGGCACAGGGATCAGCGACAGCAATACACACTTTCACGACGACCTGCCGATTGCGCTGGTGGGCGGTAAGACCGCAGGCATCAAGGGTGGCCGCTACATTCGGTATCCACAGGACACGCCGCTGGCGAATCTGCACGTCACGATCCTGGAGAAGCTGGGGATTTCCGTTGAAACACTGGGTGACAGCACGGGTCAGCTCGATCGTCTCACGCACGTCTAGGGGAGTTCTGACCGTTGCCGTGGCAACGGTGGTCGCTGGGTCTGTGGCGCTGGCGCAGAACTCCTATCCCATCCTCACTCTGGACCACTTCGTTAGAACGATGAAGACCCTCGGTCCGAACTTCGCTGGGGCGACCGCCGCTCTAGCCAACAATAACTACGAGACCGCGAAGGAACGGATCACACGCTCGCGTGAGCAACTCGCGACAACCATCACCTTCTGGAGAGACAATCAAAAAGACGACGCGATCGCGTTCCTCAGGGATACCGTGAGGAAGATGGACGACCTCGACGCTGCGCTCTCGGTTGACTCGATCGATTCGGTGACGGTTAATGCACTCGCTGCCGAGATCGGTGCCGCGTGTCAGGCGTGCCACATGGTTTATCGGGATCAGGATCCGGTCACCAAGGAATATAGACTGAAGCCAGGCTCTGTGGACTAGCACTTATTCACTCCTGGCCAATTCCGCGACCACGGCACAGAAACAGTCATTCAGTAGCCACCGAGCAGACGGCTGTGAGGAGGCGAACTCATTCATTTACGTTTCGGCTGATCCGCTACAGGCATCTGCCGAACGAGAGGACGGAAAGAGTAGGAACTGAAGGTTAAAGTATCAGTTCGATGGATTGAAGAATTAATGGAGGCTTGCCAAAGGCTTTAACAGGACACGCAGTTGTGGTTGTTGACGGCCCCAAGGGTTTCCAGTACCGCTAGCGTATCGGGGAACGGCAGGGTTCGCTGATACGGGCCGTTAGCCATATCAGCCGTCGTCTGCCCGCGTCGGCTCACCGTCATAACATCAGCGCCCTGTTCCACCAGATAGCGAACCATGTCGGTATGACCACGCGCCGCGGCGTGATGGACCGCGTTGTATCCATCGTGATCTCTCATATTCACGTCGACATCAAGTTCTTCCACGAGATACTTTACTGACGCTAGCCATCCGTCCGGAACATGACGGTGTGAATTCGATTCGAATCCTTCACCGTAGCCGACCCCTGAGGCCGCGTGGATTGGCCATACTCCGGGTCCGCCCGCAACAACATGTGGTAAACCGGATGGATCGGACTCCGCTTCGTTCCGACCTCGTGGCTCAGGGGCTCTCGTTGGGATGTTGGGGTCCGCGCCGTAAGCCACGAGTAGCTTCATAGCTTCTACATCAGTCGCATACGCTGCGCGCCAGAACGGCGTTGCTCCATCCACACTCTCCGAGCAGCAATGGTTATACGACATGTACCACAAGTGCTTCTCCAGCCTGGCGTTCGGTCTTGCCCCAACCTCGAGCAATATCTTCATAAGTTCGAGGTACGTCGCCTCTTGCTGGTCGTGTGCCCTGGGCTGCGGATATCGCGCCCGAGGTGCCCACTGAAGATTCAGTGCTGCGAAGAGGGGCGTAGCCCCTGCGTCGGTCGCGATGTTGGGATCTGCACCGCGCTCGACCAGACGTAACGCTAGGTCGAAGTGGCCATTCATTGTGGCGATTTGTAGAGGGCTGGTGCCATCACCACTCACTCGGTTGACATCGGCCCCTGCATACAAAAGTGCCATCGCCACTTCCGTGTGGCCCTGGCGGGCCGCGTGAAGGAGGGCGGTCATGCCGCCTTGGGTGCCCACGCGCTCGGTGTAGGCTCGCGGTGTTCCCCTAGACAACTGCTTCCCGTTATCTCCTTCCGTTGGAGCGGTTGTAGATGATGCTTGAACTTCTCGTGCTGCTAGAATCGCCGATTGGACCTGACTAGCGCTTGGCTGCCAACCTTGCTGCTCATGTGGTTGCACCGCTGCACGGAATCCGTCCAGGACTTCTTGGCGTCGCCGTGCAGCTGCTCGATCCACCGCGTCAACCACAGGGAGATCAACAACGTTGGTTGCGGCCTCGTAGTTCGCTCCCCGCTCCATTAGCACGTTGACCGGGCCTATCCGGTTATACGCTGCGGCGAACATCAGTGGTGTTTGTCCCCAGGTGGACTCGCGTGCGTTCACGTCCGCACCGTGATCCAGTAGTGCCGCAACCGCTTCCCCGTTTCCTGACCTCGCCGCAAGATGGAGGGGGGTAGTCCCACTTGTGGTTGTCGCATGTGGAGTACTACCGGCCGTGAGGAGCACCTTCACCAGCGTCGCGTGTCCGCTCTTACTCGCTACATGCAACGGTGAGTGCTGACCAATTCTTGTGACTGCCTCTAGGTTAGCTCCTGCATAGATAAGCGTCTCCGCGATCTCAAGGTCATTCTGCATGGCTGCCCAGTGGAGTGCCGTCATACCGTCCGCTTGAGCTGTCTGCACGTCGGCGCCCTGCGTAAGCAACGTCCTGATGGCCTCTGCGTCACCTCGCATCGCCGTGTCCGCCACAGGCGAATCAGTGGGCGCAGCCACAAGGACCAACAACATTGTCGGCACGGAGAACAGAGCAGTCAGCATGGCGGAACGCATTGCCGTGTCCATTGCAACTTTCCTGGGTCAAATACTGAGCGCAAACGCGCTCGTGCTGTCGCCAAAGTTCGACATGTCCTCGTGACCGAGGACGTGCAGGAGGCTAAGCATCGCGTTAGCCATCGGCGTCCCACCTGGTGCTTTGAGGTGGAGACCGCCCGGAAGCTTCCCGTTGGCATGACCGAGGACTATGAGGGGACAGCGCTTGTGGTTGTGCAGGTTGGGATCGCCCATACCTGAACCGTAGAGGATCACGCTCTTATCCAGCAAATGCGTGTCGCCCTCAAATGTGCTTTTCAACTTCTCGAGGAAGTACGGTAACAAGCTGACGTGGTAGCGATTGATCTTACTGAACTCGACAATCGCATCCTCCTTGCCGCCGTGATGGGAAGCTGAATGGAACGGTCTGTCCGTCCCGCTCAACGGGTAAACTCGGGCAGACGCGTCGCGTCCCATCTTGAACGAAAAGACCCGAGTCACGTCAGCCTCGAAAGCCAATGCCTGTACATCGAACATCAGTCGTACGTGCTCGTTGAACGAGTCGGGCACGCCAGCCGGTGCTTCCGGCAACTCCCGCGTCTCATCGCTGATGTTGCGAGCCTCGACCCGTTGGATACGCCGTTCGATTTCACGGATGTTCTCCAGGTAGCGCTCCATCCGTTGCCGATCCGCTGGTCCTAGCTCGTGTTTCAGTTGGGTTACCCGTGAGGTCATCCAGTCGAGGATGCTCGCGTCGGTTTGCCGGCGGGCCGTCCGTTCTTCGGCGGTGCCACCGACGCCGAAGAGTTGTTCGAAGGCGACCCGTGGAGACCGCGTCACGGGGAGTGGCTCGGTTGGCGACGACCAGCTGATGGAGTCTGTATAGACGCATGTGTAGCCGTACGCACATCCACCTGCCTGATCGACGTTCTCGATACAGTGCTGCATGGATGGAATTGGTGTGTCTTGACCAAACCGCTGCGCGTGAAGTTGGTCCAGTGAGGTTCCCGCGTAAACATCTGAGCCCTGAGTTTGCTTCGGGTGGGATTGGGTCAGGAAGACCGAACTTGTTCGGAAGTGGTCTCCACCAATTTCAGGTGGCAGGAATGCCTCTGCCATTGCCACGTCGGTGTTACTAATGATCGTTAGGTAGTCGCGATAGGGCTCTAGGGAACTCAGCGCGCTCTGGCTCAAGTCGAAATCGCGGCCTACCTTAGCCGGACTCCAAAGGTGTTGGGTGGCGCCCCAAGCGTTGGAGCCAGCCGCCCCGTGCACCATTTCGATACACACTAGGCGAGTCGGGTCGAGTTTGGCGGCTGTTTGCGCAGACAAACGCCCCGCTGGAAGCATCGCGTCCAAAAACGGTAGCGCCAGCGTCGCTGTTCCAACGTCACGGAGAAAAGTGCGCCGAGGGATGCGCTTCCCAGTAATGAACATGATCTGTCTCCCTACCTACCAATTATGGGTCGTGGTTCCACTGCTTCTACTGCGCATTACTAGTGCCACCGGTCGGTTCTGACCTCTGCATCTGGAACGCCAGGCTATTGACGACACCCAGAATGAAGGATGACATACGGTAGTCGTTGGCTTCGGCCGCACGTGTGATCGCTCGGATCGTCGGCATGTCGTAGTACTCGATTCGCCGGCCTAGACCATATGCCATCAAGTTTTCGGTGAATGTTCGAACCAATGGGATGGGCAACTTGAGAAGCGCCGCCCGAAGATCCTGAGGACTCGCGACCTTGGTCCCGTCCCACATCTCACCCTGGGTGTCTAGCGGCACGCCGTTTTCACGGATACGCCACTTTCCAATGACATCGAAGTTGTCTAGCGCCAACCCGAGCGGGTCCATAAATCTGTGACAGGCGTTACACGTCGGGTTCGTCCGATGTATCTCCATCCGCTCGCGCGTTGTGAGTGGTCGGCCGTCCTTGATCGTCGCCGTTTCATCTAAGTCGGGCACCGCTGGCGGCGGTGGCGGAGGTGGGGTGCCGAGGATTACCTCCAACAACCACTTGCCCCGGAGCACGGGCGAGGTCCGGTTGGCCATCGACGTCAGCATGAGAACTGAGCCGTGACCAAATAGTCCTCGTCGTTGGTCGTTCACGTAGTTGACTCGTCTGAATGTAGCTCCCGCGACGTTCGGCATTCCGTAGTGTCGGGCAAGGCGTTCATTCACGAAAGTGTAGTCCGCCGTGAACAATTCAAGTAGGCTCACGTCTTGTCTGATGAGGCTGTAGAACAGCAGTTCTGTCTCCCGTCGCATTGCCTCGGCGAGCTGCCGGTCAAAATTAGGGAACCAAAACGCATCCGGCTGGACCAAATCCATGTCCTGCAGTCGCAGCCACAAAGCGGCAAACCGTGTAGCGAGCGACTCCGAACGCGGGTCGGCGAGCATTCGTCGCGCCTGTGTCTCGAGTACGTCCGGACTTGAGAGTTTGCCCTGAGTCGCCAGCGAGATGAGCTCCTTGTCAGGGGGTGTGCCCCAGAGGAAGAACGAGAGGCGAGATGCCAACGCAAGATCAGTGATCCGATAGTTTTGACCGTGTTCGGTATTACCCACTGGCCGTTCTAGCCGAAACACGAAATCGGGGCTTGCTAAGGTTGCCTGTAATGCCGTCTTGATACCCGTTTCGAAACCACCTTCGCTCACACCGGTCTCATAGAACGACATAAGGTCCGCGAGGTCCGTCGCGGTCAAGGGGCGTCGGTATGCCTCGGCCCCCAGTTGCGAGATGATCTTTTCAGCACAGGGACGCTCTTTCTCAGGGGATGTTGGACGGCAGGTGAAGATCTTCCGGCGACTTGGTGTCTCCGATACTCCGGTGACGTTGTAAGGTCCATCGATAACGAAATCCCTCATATGGGGCAAGGCGGTGATCCCGTAACCGAGGTCACCGATCTCGGTGTCGACGATCGACCACTCGTGCGGAGCAAGTACGTCTTCGATCGGTCCCTCGAACTGTTTTATAAAGACGGCGGAAACTCGCTGAGGACCCGCCCTGACGAAGATCGGGTCTTCGACCTCGAGACTCACGCCGTTGGGATCAGAGGCCTTCAACCATTGGTCCATTGCTAGGAGAGACACCGGTTCGCCGTTGAGCGAGATCTCGATCTGCTCGTTTCTGATGGTCGAACCAGATAGACCGCCTGTAGTTGTATGTTGGAAGGCCATCTTGAAGATGTACTCACCGTCGGCTGGGAAGTTGTGGATGACGGAGAAGCCACCACGGGTTCCGTACGGAGCGCCTTCGACCCGATCCCACTGGGAATATGCCCTCGACTTTGAGTAGGTCGTCTGCTTAGGGGTGGCGTTGGGATTGCCGACAGCCAGCTGGCTAATCTCGCTGGCCGCCCTGAGATATCCGTCCAGAAGCGTTGGTGAGAGCATCTGGACGGCGGCGATGTTGTCGAAGTTCGCGCTCATCGTGTCAAGCGGCAGGTAGTCGCCGGTGTCAATCTCCAGCATCAGAAGGTTGTGAATCGCGCGCTCATACTCGTGTCGGTTCAGCCGCTGGAAGGTCCGATAGCCTGGGTTTGGATCGGCGGCGGCTGCTTTGTCCAACACCAACTCCAGCGTTTCGACGAGTGCCAGGAGTGTCTCGGCCTGGGGCCGCCTCACGCCCGGGGGGGGCATCATTCTAGCCCTGAGTTTGCGGACCATTTTCTCTGATTTTTCAATTGTTTCGGCGTCCCTCGCGGCACTTGTGATATCGAATTCCTCGAACGAAATGTTGCCAGTTAGCATTCGGTCGTTGTGACAACCTTGGCAGTAGTCTTGGACCACTGAGGTCAGGGTCTCATGCTCGTGGGTAGCTTCGGCGCTGAGACGACGGTCATTGTCTTGAGTGGTGGCCTGCGTGGCCGTTTCAACAGAACGATCCGAGACGGCAAGGACGAGAGTTAGCATCGTCGTCGTCGCAGCAAGTGTTCGCATTGTGTCCTAAGTAGTTTTTCTAGGCACTGACCAGACGTTAGTCTAGTTTCAGTTCCCTTCGATTTTAGACTAGATCGGTGCGTGTTTGTTTGAAATCTCTTGTACTGGACCGACACGTCAACCGGGCGTAGGATGTTGCGGGTGAAGGTAATCAGTCAGCTGCAGTCGCCGTCCAATCGCCCGGGCCAGATCCTTGATTCTGTTCACACGAGAGCCCCGGTCTTCACTCCACGAAGTGGTCCGACTGGTACCGCAGTAACGGTAGAAATGAAAGATCTACCGGCAGTGACACCGGTTTATCTCGGAATGGGTGCAACTCGCTCCAGTTTCGAAGTTCTATCGCGATTTGTCACGGACCAGAACGGCGAGATGTCGCAAGTAGTGGAGATTCCGTCATGGGCTATGTCCGACCGGACGCACTTCTTTGTCTTGGTTGATGTGTACTTCAGGCCATTGGCGATTTCGGAAGCATTCCACGTGACCGAGCAAGATGGCACTTTGGTAAGAAAAGGTCGGATAACAGATGAAAGCGGCAGTTGCCTTACCATGAGGGAGGAGGGTGAAAGTCAAGGGCTTTACGCACTGCTCGGTGACACACATGGCTTGAAACCGGGTGAGGACGTGGTCGTTAAGGGAACCCTTACCGAATTTTCCGATTGTACCGAGGGCTCCGCCATACAGCTCACCGGCATTGAGCCATTAAACATTGAGCGATGACATGCTGAGAATGCTGGCGAAGTTTTTTAAAAGGATGCCTTTAAGGGTAAGTAAGCGTAGTTGGGAATTAAAGCCGATCTAACACCAGCAGTTTAATGACACTTAAATAAAGCACATCAACCGACGACCGAAAGGATGCGCGAGGAGCGATGTGTTCGTCCTGTTGGGAAGCACGAAAGTGTTCGCACGCGATACATGGTCGGGAGCACGCGGTTTCGAGTGTAAAGGGTGGCACAGGCGCTTGTGTCGTCGTGTTTCTTAGTTTGCGTGGGTTTCACTGAATGAAGCCCGACACGGAAAGAAGAGACTAGCCATTGCGTCTGCACGTTCCGGGGAACCATATCTTTGGTGCAGACATGCGCACGACTCTAGCCGTTGTTCGTAGTGGGCTTCTGAGATCACGGTGCCAGCAGTGCACAGGGGTTCCCGGGTTCCGGTAAATATTGTGCGGTCAAAAGATTGACCGGTCGGTGAAAAGACTTTGGACGCGGCCGCGCGGACTTCAACTCATTTTATTGTGGGATGTAGGCGCGCGCCGGCCCGCTGAACTCAGTGGCCTCGTTGCCGGACGGCGCGCTCGCGTACATCCGGGCGGCGCGTTCACTCACCGTGGGCGGTACCGTGCTCTCACGAACCAGCCACTCGGATTCTGTGCCCGGTTCGAGCAGGCCGGGTCGAAGCTCTTCGATGTTAGTGGACACACGACCGAATTCACTCTCTTCGACCGACCGCCATTCGACGCGCACCTGCGTGTCACCTTTGTTCGTGATCAGATAGCGGTATTCATAGCCGGTGCCGGTTTTTTTCACGCGGGACTCGAACACGACGTTGATGTAGTACCACAGCTCGTATTCGACATCGAAGGAGCGTGTTCCAAGTGTCGTTACGAGCGGCTCGAACTCCTCCGTCTGGGCAGTAGGGTGGGCCCCAAAACTGCCGGAGCACACCAGGGAAAGCACGATGGCGGTTCCGAGGACGAACTGGGCACTAAGCGTGCTCGACATCGCCTGATCTTACATCGTGAGGATCCTCAGCGAAGCATAAGATGAGAGTCGGCGTCTACCGCTGGATGTCCTCTATTTTGCGACCAGGGTGTCTTTTCGCCTTGGAGACGGGCGTAAACGGTGAGAGCATCGTACTCATAGCTCTTGTGATGGGCGATCACGAATAATGATGATGGATTCCGGCTTAAGGCCCCATCATCGGACACACGGTAGCCGATCCGTTGCCACGCGAGGATTGCGAATATAACGCGAAACAGTGCAATCTATCATTATTAATGTTGCAAGGTTTGCGATGACTCCCGAGTTGGGTTCTGTGGTCATGCCTGTAATTACGTTAAGATTTGGACACCGACGGATCCCGCACCGCTGTGTCGCTCATTGGCCGTATACTCCCGGGTGTTCTCCGTTTCGTGCAGGGTGGTGCAGCCGTGACTCAACACAACGGGCTGAGAATGCGGCAACGTAATTACAAACGGGACTGCTACGCTGCAGAGCCGGGCACAAGAATGTTGGGGCGATGCCCCTAGGCTTGTTTTCGAAAGGAGTTGAGCGATGAGACTCACCGGCATTTTGTCCATGACCACGTTGTTCGTTATCGCTACCGCGTCAACTGCTTCCGCGCAGCTCAGTGCTGCTAGTGAAGGCCCGGTAGTCTACGGGCACCACCATCTGAATGTGACTAGCACGGCCGAGCACAAGAAGTTCTGGGCCGACACACTGGGTGGCACATCGACCATGTTCGGCCAGCGCGAAATCTTCAAGTTCCCAAACGTGCTGGTTTTTGCTCGTGAGCGAGCGCCGGATGGTGGGACGGTCGGGACGACGGTGAACCACATCGGGTTCTGGGTACCGAGCGTGCGTGCGATGCTCGATAAGGTGCGCGCGGCTGGTTACCCGATTGTGACTCGGCAGGAGCTACCGCCTGCACTGGAAGTCAATGATGACATGGCCTACATCGCCAACCAGGATACCTACATCGCCTACGTGATGGCGCCTGATAACGTCAAGGTCGAGTTGGTCGAGAACCGGGGACAGTCCGAGCCGATCACTCTCCATCATATCCATTTCGCCGCACCGGACGTAGATGCGATGAAGGCGTGGTACGTCGAGACTTTCGGTGCCGCGCCCGGGATGCGTGGGTCGTTCCAAGCAGCCGATCTACCGGGTGTCAACCTGACGTATTCGCCAGGGGAGTCGCTTGTGGGTACTCAGGGCCGGAGCCTCGACCACATCGGCTTCGAAGTGGACGGCCTTGAGGCATTCTGCAAGAAACTTGAGGCGCAGGGCGTTACGTTTGATGTGCCCTATCGGGAGCTCGATCAGTTTGGTATCGCCATTGCGTTCCTTACCGATCCGTTTGGCACATACATCGAGCTGACGGAGGGTCTTGATAAGTACTAGTATGGAGGGTTAGGTGTTCGTGGTCACCGTGCGCAATCTTGCCTTTCTTCTCGCGCTAGTGATAGCCACCGGTGCGGCGCTGCACGCTGGGGCGCAGTCCCAGGCGCGTCTCCGCGTCGATCCGGCAATATTTGGCTTTTACGTTGGCCGTTATCAGCTGACACCGACGTTCATTCTCACCGTCACGCAGGAAGACGACCGTCTGTACATTGAGGTCCCTGGACAAGAGCCTAGACAACTTGTGGCTATGTCCGAAACCGAGTTCATCGTCTACGGCATCGGCCTGCGGATCATCTTTGGCATTCGGGAGGATACCCGGGAGGTCGACCACTTAATCTTCAGCCAGGGAGGCATTGGTCGGAGAGCCGAAATGTTGCGTCGGGATGTCGCGGTTGACGACCCGCGAAATCGAGTGGCCGTCGGCGTCTCGGCGGAAATACTGGAACGCTATGTGGGGGTCTACGAGGAGCAACCGGGCTTTGCCATCACCATCACCAAGGACGGCGATCGCCTGATGACTCAGATGACCGAGCAGGCCGTCGTGGAAATCTTCGCGTCGTCGGAGGCTAATTTCTTCTACCGAGCGATGAACGCACAGATCGCGTTCTGGGTCGGGAACGATGGCATTGTGCAGGGTCTCATCCTGCATCAGGGTGGTAGCGCGGTCGAGATGACGAAGGTCGAATGACTGATCGCAATTTGGCCAGGGGCATCCGGGATGTAACGTGTTTGTTACTTTGTCGGTTATTCCCAATATTCTAGATTTGAAAACGGTGCGGCAAGTCGCGTTGATGGGAAGGCCGTTCACAAATATCTTAGGTGGCAGGACGGCCGTTGTGTAGCCAGGCTTGGGCACAGGTGGCGGCGGTCTGTGACCGCATGTAGAAGGTGTCCCGTTCCGAGAACTCTGGTAACCAAACGAGACTGTAAATTTATCTGTCATTCGGCTACTTCAATCGGAACTCGGAAGAAAGTCTGTCCATCCACCTATCGCGCAGGATTCTCAGGACCTAGCCACCCACACGGAAGCCAATCACGGCAACTCAATCTGAACCCGACACCGTGGGTCCGCCATGGAGCCCAGACAGTGGACTGGATAGCGCGTCTTTCGGTGGACGTGGCGTTGCAGGTTGGTGAAGGCTACGAGAGGTTAGCGGTTGAACGAAGAGCGCGCGAGAGTGACTAAGACGGAAGGTCGCTTAGGAGGACAGCGAAAAAGCATGGCAGTTCACGGCTTCAAGTCGCCATCCTTTGCGTTCGTCCTACTGTGCCAGCTTGAGGTCGGACACGGTAATCGTCTGCCCACTGACGTCGCCGGTCGCCTCGACCTCTTTCGCCATTAAGCTGGCTAGAGCGTCCCCGTTGTTGGCTGTCCAGTCGCCGAGGATCGTGTAGATCCCATCGCTCGTTCTGATACCGATCGGTTCGCCTCGCTGCGCGCAGCGTAGCATACAGGCCGTGTGGGCGTCGCTGGCTGGTTCGTTGGCGCAGCCAACCTCGACGAGCACGCCGGTCACGGTTCCTTCGGCTGCCACTACTGCTGTTAGCATTATTGCCGTTAAGATTCCGCAGGCGATAAATAATGTTGATAGCTTCCGCATCGGGTTATCCTCCAGCTACTTAGAACTGATAGTCTGAAGTGACCTCGCGGCTGCTGTCAAGGTGGATGCCAAGGACAAGTGAACCAAGTGTTGCAAGGTGCGCCGGTAGGTGGGACGCGGTAAAGTGGCGTTTTCGTAGTTTGTCCTGTAGCCGTGGTCGTCACGTTCGGGCTTTGGGGGTTGTTGTTTCTGGATGCACAGGACCTAGATGAGCTAGTGCCGGTCCACTCACGCTACTTTAGGTAGTGACACGGTGTTTACTCTCGCCTGCCTTCTGTTGAGGTGTCCGTGTTGAGCAGCCAGTGTGGCAGGATATTTTCAGCTGCCTGCGCCTACCTAAATAATGTAGTGGGTAAACAGATAGGAGAACACAGTTGCACATTGACGCTATAGATTTAGGGGATCGTAGCAAGCTCAGTTGGGTGACGACGACGGTGATGGTAATTTTTCACGTCCTTGCTGTCGCCGCATTGTTCTTCGCGACGTGGGATGCCGTCATTGTCGCAGTGGTGCTTCACTGGATTTGTTGCAGCTGGGGGATCTGCATGGGCTACCACCGACTCCATACGCATCGGTCCTATAAGGTTTCGCGATGGCTCGAATATTTCTTCGCAGTGTGTGGCACGATGACGCTTGAGGGTGGACCGATCTTCTGGACGGCGGTCCACCGCGTCCATCACCAAAACTCCGACCAGGTGGGTGATCCGCATTCTCCTCGTGACGGCCGATGGTGGGCACATATGCTTTGGGTACTCTTCGGCGACCCACTGCACGCGAACACTACGGTCATGGGCAAATACGCCCCCGATCTCATGAGGCATCCGTTCTACCGTTGGCTTAATCAATGGCATTGGGTGCCACTCACGGTACTTGGTCTTGGGCTGTTCGCAATCGGTGGGTTGCCCTGGTTGCTTTGGGGGCTGTTCTTTAGGGTCGTTTTCGGTTTGCATTGCACCTGGCTCGTGAACTCAGCGACACATCTGTGGGGCTCTCGCCGATTTTCGACGCCTGACGATTCAAGGAACTCATGGTGGGTTGCCCTGCTCACTTTCGGTGAAGGCTGGCATAACAACCATCACGCTCATCCGACATCAGCCCGTCACGGTCTAATGTGGTATGAAATTGACCTGGGTTGGCTTCAGATTAAGTTGCTCGAAAAAATTGGCGCTGCTTGGGATCTCCAGCTTCCCACCGCCGGGCAAATCACTATGAAAAGGAGCTCGTTCGCCGCGAGTGCCGAGAATTCCATCTAGAGTTCTAGGCAGTGCTGTGCCTGTCACGCACCTTGAAGCCGTGCGCGTGTGCGAACGAAGAATCCCACCTCTGCAACGAATAACTTCTCTTCGGGGAACGGTTTGCAGAGGGGTTCGTCACCGGGAGAACGACATTGTTGGATAGAGCGTGAGGGGGACTTAGCTAAGTGATTGGCTAGTTCTAACCCTCCGGCAGAGGTTTTTCCACGAAGGAATGACGTCTCATGCGCCTGAGCCCCGTAGACCGGTTGAACCTGTAAGGAATGAGCGGGTTCGTTGTGGCAGACTCTTTGAAGAAAGTCGCACTGATGGACTGGGCATTCGTTCGGCGCGCCACCGCCGTCAGTCTTCTTGATACCGCGTCTAGGGACTACTATCATGTTGTCGCGTTCGTTACCCGTTTGATTCAGGGTAGGAATGTCTTCGCACGCTCGGCGGACCCATCGGCAAGGGCTTGCGGCGTCTCAGCGTCTCCAGTATCATCCGTGCCGCTGTCCCGATGTCGGGATGCTGATACGGTGGCCCGGACATGATGAGAAAGGGTTCTGATGGCGATTTATACGTGTGACAAATGCGGAATGAGTGTTGGCACGATGACATGCGGTCACTGTGGCAAAGACCTCGTCAACGACACGATTGACAAGGATGGCACCAATATACAGGTTACTAAGTGTCCAGACGGGCACGGCATGGTCAAATCACCGCTGTGCTGTGGCGAGGACATGACCTGTACGGTCTGATTAGTAAACTATTTTTCACCACAGGCTGCTACGGTTTGGGGCTAACTTTGAACACGACCTGTGCACTGTTTTTACGATCGGTGTCGCTGGCCTGAAACTTTAGTTAGTAGGTCCGAGGCGCGATTGGTGGGGTGAAGGTCGCCATTCTAGGGTCGCTCATCTTTTTTCTCCGGTAGGCAGCCTTTCTTCTTCGCGCCTTTAGGAGCTCTCGACCAGAGCGTTCTCATGCAGCAAAGGGTGTTCGTTTGTGGCTGTCTCGTTACCCTGATCTGGTTGATTGATGGGACGATGTCGCACGGTCAACAGGCCGGGCCCTATACGATTGCGCAGGCTGAGGCGGGTAGGCTAACTTACGAGCGCGCATGCGCCACTTGCCACATGAGTAATCTGAGCGGGGCATTCGAGGCTCCAGAGCTGGCTGGGCCGAATTTCAGACAGGCTTGGGGCCGCAGACCAATTGCTGAACTGATCCACTTTGTTAGCACGACGATGCCGCCCGATGATCCCGGCTCGCTCGGCGACGACGGGTACGCGAGGGTCATTGCCTACGTCCTGCAAGCGAACGGCGTGCTCCCCGGCAGCCAGGCACTCACGGTGCAGAACCAGACGCCGGTCGCAGTTGGCACACAGGCGGGTCGACCGTCGACACCGCGTGCCCTTCCGACTGGCCAACTGGCTACGGCGACACCTAACGCTACACGTGTGTTCGCGGAGATCCCCGAGCGGATGGGCGTGACCGATGCGATGTTGCGCGACCCGGATCCGGCTGACTGGTTAATCTACCGCCGTACGTACGACGGATGGGGTTACAGTCCGATCAATCAGATCGCGCGGGACAACGTCGGTAACCTTCAGTTGGCGTGGGTCTGGGCGATGGGTGACGGCCGGAACCAGCCGACGCCACTCGTCTTTGACGGAGTCATGTACCTCGCGAGCCCAGGTAACGTCGTGCAGGCGCTCGACGCACGCACGGGGACGCTCCTATGGGAGTACCGGCGCCCGCTTCCAGATTCACTGTCTGGGGGGTCCGTTCGGAACCTTGCTATCTACGATGACAAGCTATTCATGGGGACGCGCGACGCGTTCATGGTCGCGCTCGACTCGCGTAACGGGTCACTCGTCTGGGAAACTCGGATGGCCGACTATACCGAGGGGTACAGTAATACAAGCGGGCCACTCGTGGTCGGTGGCAAGGTGATCAACGGGATCAACGGTTGTACCCGTTTCATGCCCGACAGCTGTTTCATTACGGCGCACGATGTGGATACCGGTGAGGAGCTGTGGCGGCGCGGGACGATCGCGGCGCCGGGCGAGCCTGGTGGCGACACCTGGGGCGATCTTCCGTTGACGTTGCGCGGTGGGGGCGATTCGTGGATACCGGGGAGTTACGACCCGAACCTCGGATTGATCTACTGGCCTGTAGCGCAGGCCAAACCGTGGGTGCCCGCGAGCCGTGGGCTCACGGTGCATGACCCCGCGCTCTACACTAATTCGACGCTTGCTCTGAATCCTGAGGACGGTTCGATCGCTTGGTATCGTCAGCACGTGCCGGGCGAGGCGCTCGACCTTGACGAGGCCTTCGAGCAAGTCCTGATCGACATTAACAGCCGGAAGACACTCTTCACTATCGGCAAACACGGCATCCTGTGGAAACTTGATCGGGAATCGGGAGAGTTCCTAGACTTCAAGGAAACTGTCTTTCAGAACGTATTCGACCGTATTGATCCCCAAACTGGTGCGGTTACCTATCGCCAGGACATCGCTGAGGCGGGGATTGGCGACTGGGTCTCGGTCTGCCCGAGCACCGCCGGCGGTCACAACTGGCAAGCGATGGCCTATAGTCCGGAGGCGAGTGTACTCATCATTCCACTCAGCCAGAGCTGTTTGGAGATCGCAGGGCGTGAGGTTGTGCTCGAGCCTGGATCGGGCGGGTCGGCCGCCGATCGCAAGTGGTTCGAGATGCCTGGCACCGACGGAAACCTCGGTAAGATCGCCGCCTACAACGTCGAGACGTTGGAAGAGGTCTGGAGCTTTGAGCAGCGGGCGTCGTTTCTCACCGCGGTCCTCACTACAGCTGGAGGGATCGGCTTTGCAGGCGACGTGGACCGGTACTTCCGGGCGTTTGACGTCGAGAGTGGCGAGATTTTATGGGAGACGCGGCTCGGGACATCGGTGCAGGGGTTCCCTATTAGCTACGGTGTCGACGGGGACCAATACATCGCCGTGCCGACAGGTCTGGGTGGGGGCAGCCCGCGCCGCGTGCCGCGACTGCTGAGCCCAGACATCCGCCATCCTGACACTGGCAACGCTTTGTACGTGTTCAAGTTGGGTTCCTGACGCCTTCCGGCTTTCAAGTAGTCCGACTGATGCTTGGCGAATAGCCACCGCCTGGTACAAAATAGGGTTCGTAAAAGCAACAATAAAAAACGTCCTTTCACAAGCGTGTGGGGAGGCACGGATTATGTTATTCACATATGCGTCACGGATTGGGTCGGTAATCGTCGTGGTGGCGGTTGCCGGAATCATCACAACACCAGCGGCAGCGGTCGCGCAGGAGGTGACGTTCACCAAGGACGTAGCGCCGATTCTGCAGCGGTCGTGCCAGGACTGCCACCGGACAGGCTCGATTGCCCCGATGTCGCTGCTGACTTATGAGGATGCACGGCCGTGGGCGCGGTCGATCAAAGAAAAGGTCGTGACGCGCGCGATGCCGCCGTGGTACATCGATAAGAACATCGGCGTCCAGGAGTTCAAGTACGACTATTCCCTGAGTGACGAGGAAATTTCGATCCTCGCAACCTGGGTCGACAACGGCGCGCCGCGCGGTAATCCAGCCGACCTCCCGCCACCTAAAGAGTTCCGTGACATTGCCGAATGGAAAATTGGTGAGCCCGACTGGGTAGTTGAAATACCAGAACCGTTCGTCGTTGCCGCCGAGGCGCCTAACTGGTGGGGCGATCTTTACGCGGATTCCGGTCTAACGGAAGACCGCTGGATAAAGGCGGTTGAGACGAAACCGTCGCTTGAAGGGTTTCCAGTGGTGCACCATGCGGTAACTAGCATGGAAGACCTTGAATCCGAGGACGGCGACTACAACTTTCTTAACGAGTACGCACTCGGGAAGAACGGCGACATATTTCCTGACGGCACGGGTCGTGAGATCAAGGCAGGCGGCCAGATCAAGTTCAACCTGCACTACGCCGCGATCGGGGTTGAGACGACGGACCGGACGCGCGTTGGTCTTCAGTTCTATCCGAAGGGTGTGGTGCCTGAGCGCAAGCTTATCTCTGCCCACGTTGGGGATGATGAGGACTTGGATATTCCAGCCGGCGAATCCAATGTGCGACATGATGGCTTCTACCGTCTCAAGGAAAACGCCAATATCACGGCTTTCCAGGCCCACCTACATAACCTTGGCAAGCGCCAGTGCCTTGGGGCGATCTTGCCGGACAATACAAAACAAATCTTAAGCTGTGCCGATTGGGACTTCGGCTGGCACATTGTTTACAACTACGAAGACAATGTTTCACCGTTGCTGCCGAAGGGCACGACTTTGCATGTGACAAGTTGGCACGACAATTCCGTAGCCAACCGCTGGAACGACGATCCGACAAACTGGGCTGGCTTTGGACAGCGGTCGAGTGATGAAATGAGCTTTTCCTGGGTTAGCTGGTATGAGATGGACGATGAAGCGTACGAAAAGGCGATAGAAGAGCGGCAGGCGTTGACGGATGACAATAACTAGTATGTAGCTGCACTTTAGGTTATTGCGTTCGTGAGACCTTCGGGATCGACGATTTCGGAGGTCTCGCCTTTTTGGGCCGATGAAGGGAACTATGGGAAGGCGATGATGGAGTTAAAGCGGCGGATACCCATATGCGCGGCGGTGTTTGTTGCCGTCGGACTGATCGTTCCAGTATTGGCACAAGAGCGATGGAGCCGGGGACAGAATATTCAACCGGTCTTCGAGGGGTGGGAGCGGAACGACGATGGGTCGTTCAATATGGTCTTCGGGTACCTCAACCGAAATTACGAAGAGCAACCGTTCATTCCTACCGGGTCTAATAATTCGTTCTCGCCTGGGCCGGTTGACCAAGGGCAGCCCTCCCACTTCTACCTCCGGCGCCAACAGTTTGTCTTCAAGGTACGGGTTCCAGCCGGTTGGGGAGATAAAGACCTTACGTGGGCCGTGACGCACAATGGTCGGACCGACTATGCCTATGGCCATCTGCTGCCGGTATGGGAATTGGACGGTGGTGTCATGCGTCTGAATCGTGGCACCGGTTCCGCGCAGGGGTACGTGGATAATCAGCGGCCATCCATTCGGATCGACGGACCTGTAACGAACACGGTGACACTCCCTGACTCCATCGAGTTGGTAGTCATCGTTGGCGATGACGGTGTGCCAGGGCCGAATCCACGCCTCGCAGGGCGGTCGCCGCGCCGGGGGCCCAAGTCACAGGCAGTCGTCGATCCAAGAGCGGCTGCAACCACTGGACTCGCCGTCACGTGGCTGCACTGGCGCGGGCCCAATAAAGTAACGTTCGATCCACAGGTCCTCAAGATTGGTGAGGAGGGACGCGCCGTTACGACGGTCAGCTTCAGCGGGCCGGGTACGTATACGTTGCAGGCCGTCGTCGACGACACCGTCTATATGACGCCGGCCAACGTGACCGTGACTGTGAACCCGATGCCCGCCGGGCAATGATTATCCGGCTCGAGGGGTAACCGGAAACGCTCTCACGGCAGCTCTATTTCCCTGCGCACACCCCTTCGTCGATTCTGGCCCCCTGTTACCATGAATGTTCCTTTTTTTGATCTGCACGCGCAGCTTGCTGGTATTCGTTCAGAGATCCGGACCGCTATTGACGACGTGATCGAGTCCACACAGTACATCGGTGGTCCCAAACTAGAGACCCTTGAGCGCACGATCGCGAACTATTCAGGTGCCGGCCACGCTATTGGTGTTTCTTCGGGAACGGACGCTTTGCTCGCGTCGCTGATGGCACTGGATGTGGGACATGGTGACCTCGTTGTCACGACGCCGTTTTCGTTTTTCGCCACGGCCGGCGTCATTGCGCGACTGGGAGCGACGCCGGTATTCGTCGATATCGATCCCGTTACCTACAACATGAATCCCGCTGCGTTAGCTCAATGGTTCGATGAGGCAATTGACCGCCGTGGCGCGGTTAAAGCGATCTTACCGGTCCATTTGTTCGGCCAGTGTGCCGATATGGGACCGATTCTGAAGGTTGCGTCAACTCAGGGTGTGCATGTATTGGAAGATGCGGCACAGGCCCTCGGTGCGGAATATCCCATGGACCGCGGTCGTGCGCAGGCTGGCACGATGGGTCTCCTTGGGTGTTTTTCCTTCTATCCGACAAAGAACCTCGGAGGTGTTGGAGACGGGGGAATGGTGGTGACAGACGACGCGACGTTAGCCGAGACACTGCGTCGCTTGCGGAATCACGGTGTGTGTCCGAAGTCCCATCACACGATCATCGGCGGGAACTTTCGCCTCGATCCGATACAGGCGGCGGTGTTACTAGTCAAGTTCCGACACCTTAACGCGTGGCAGGTTCAGCGACGAGAGCACGCCGCGTATTACGACGACCACCTACACGTTGATGGCTTGGTGACGCCTCACGTTGCGTACGGTCGGGATTGTCATACCTATAGCCAGTACGTCGTGTCAGTGCCAGAACGCCGCGACGCACTGCGTCAGTGGCTCTCCGACCACGGAGTGGGTACTCGGGTGTACTATCCGATGCCATTCCACGAGCAGACATGTTTCGCGGGTCTCGGATACGTGCAGGGCACGTTTCCACATAGTGAGCACGCGGCACGCCACACGCTGGCCCTACCCGTGTATCCGGAACTCACACCGGACATGCAGGACCATGTGATCGAGCAAATCGGCGCGTTTTTCCGATGAGCTACACGTATCCGACGGTTCTAGCGAACCATAAGTCGATCGACTGAATGCCGAATTCTACAGACCTGGCTACTACGCTCGAAGGGATTCGTGTCCTTGATTTCGGCCGCTTCATCGCCGGGCCGTTCTGTGCTGCCCTACTCGCCGATCTCGGAGCGGACGTCATCCGCGTTGAGAAGGTACGAGGAGGGGAAGACCGGTTCCTCGTTCCAGTTACGTCTGGTGGTGACGGTGCGTTCTACCTTCAGGTGAACCGGAACAAGCGTGGTATGACGCTTGAGTCAAGAACACGAGAGGGACGGGACGTTTTGCATCGCCTGGTAACTTCAGCTGACGTCGTTGTCGCGAACCTGCCGGATAAGGCTCTGTCGTCGCTCGGTCTCGATTATGCTTCGCTTGTTGCGGTGAAGCCAGACATTATCTTAACGAGCATCTCGGCATTTGGTTCCGGAGGACCATCCTCGCACAAACTCGGCTTCGACGGACTTGGACAGGCGATGTCCGGGATTATGTATCTGTCCGGTCATCCGGACGAGCCCACCAAGGCTTATTCGCCATATGTCGATTTCGCGACGGCACTTGCGGCGACTATCGGCACGCTCCTAGCGCTAATGGTTCGTCGAGACACCGGTCAGGGCCAGGAAGTCAAGGGATCACTCTTGGCGTCGGCCCTTACCATAGCGAACGCCGCGTTGATCGAACAGGCAATCGTTAAGCCTGACCGAGTCGCGACACTGAATAGAAGTCAGACTCAGGCACCGTCTGACGCATTCCGGACGAAAGACGGATGGATATTCGTGCAGTGTATCGGGCAGACATTATTTAGTCGGTGGGCTAAGCTGATGGGTGAGACCAATTGGCTCGATGATCCGCGTTGCACCAATGATCAATCACGCGGCGACAATGGCGAGCTGATTAGTGCCCGCATGGCGCGCTGGTGCGCTGAGCGCACCAGCGCCGTGGCCCTCACCGAGCTCGAGGCGACACGCATTCCGGCAGCGCCGGTTCTTTCGATGCAACAAGTCCTTGACGACACGCACGTCAGGGCTATTGAGTTCCTCAAGGGGGTCGAATTTCCAAGTGCCGCCGGGACCCCGCCGGTGGCCGATACCCCGTTTTCGCTTTCACGAACGCGTGTTGGAATTCGCCACCGGGCACCAACGCTTGGCGAGCATACTGATGAGATTCTGAACGAAGTGGGCTACACGGAGCCTGCTATCGCGGCGCTTCATGGGCGCGGTGTGGTTTAGTCCGGGGCGACGACACAAAGCGTACGAGCAAGTTACAGAAGATCATTTGGAATGCCCACTAGGCGCCTCAGGCGTGAGCACATCCTGCTGTTGGACATTTAGATCCCCAAGCTGTCGATCATGCACCGTTGCCACTCCGCGTGTTGCACAGAACCCCCTGGCGTGACCAGTCTCGCAACGGTGATCGTTTCCGCCTTCTAGTCACGTTCGCCCAAGATTAGCCATCACGACCGAGGCCTGAGCATTGCTTCGGAGCTGGGGAGGTTCCAAGTGAACTGAGAGATGCCATTCTTTTCGAAGATCACAAGGTGCTAGGTACATGTGAAGGTGTAGTTGTGGATCGCCGAACTCACGTATCGCGCTCCCACCACCGTGCTGCACGGGTATAAATCGGTCCAAAGCAATATCCCCTCAGACTATTTCTACGGTGAGGTTGGCACCGCGAACGTGTCGAATCTTACCCACGCGTAAATTCGGTCGGTGCACCCTGTGTGGCCGCTATACTTCTGATGGATGACATTGCAACTAGATGGTCCGGCCACTCCGATTCTCGTTGTCTCCTGTTCACTTAACCCGACGAGCCGATCACACCGGCTAGCGCTCGTGGCCGAGGCTGTGTTACGAGGACTAGGTGTAACTCACGAGCTGATCGACCTGCGCGAATGGGAACTGCCTCTCTGCGATGGGAGTAACAGCTACAGCCACCCATTGGTAAGGCCAATCGCCGATAAGGTCTCCGGGGCTGCGGCGGTCCTGTTGGTTTCGCCAGTCTACAACTATGACCTAAACGCTGCGGCCAAGAACTTGGTAGAACTTACTGGCCAGGCGTGGGTGGAAAAACCGGTCGGCTTCCTGTGTTCAGCGGGCGGTCGTAACAGCTATATGTCGCCCATCGGGTTAGCCAACAGCCTCATGCTGGATTTCCGTAGCCACATCATCCCTCGGTTCGTATACGTTACCAAGGAAGACTTCGCGTCGAATGGTGAGCCATCGAATGAGATCCAGGCCCGTATCCGGCAGTTGGTCGAAGCTACGATCGATATGGCCATGGCGTTGGCGTGGGTCAGGAAAAAGTCGTAAACACCAACCCGGTTTTGCTCGGGCAGCTAGCGTTCCCAGCCGCGGCGGCTCCTGAACTCATAGCGCTGTGCTGCTCAATGCCGAAGGGACGACGGTCATCTACGGTGCGCATTCCGATGTGAACGCGTCGCACAGTGACAGGATCGTACAGGTGTGTAACAAGTGGATAGTTAAGGATTAGTCCACCAGGGGTCGAGGATCAGCGACTGCAGAGATGTGGTGAGCCGGGAGCGTGTCATGGATACGGCGTTAACGGATCGGATGATCGACTTTGATCTGACAGATGAACAACGACAGGTACGCGTGGCTGTCCGTGAGTTCGCCGAACGAGAGATCTTGCCCTTTGTTGAGGAGCATGAGCACGACGGCCGGTACCCGGCGGCGCTAATTCAGAAGCTGGTACCGCTTGGGTACCTTGCGCCGCTGATCCCGGAAGCTTACGGTGGATCCGAAAGCGATGTCGTTACCTACGGGGTGATCTGTGAAGAGCTGGCGCGTGTGGATTGGGTTGTCGCGTCAGTCGTGTCGGTCACTAATTCCCTCGTCGCAGGATCGATCCTGCGGTTTGGCACGAACGAACAGAAACAAACCTGGCTCCCTAAAATCTGCGCCGGGTCAGTGTTGACGTCAGCCTGTCTGACTGAGCCCGGAGGAGGTACAGACCTCGCTGCCCTTCGGACGCGGGCGGTGCCGACTGCCGGCGGGTGGGCGCTGAACGGTTCGAAGGTGTTTATCTCACACGCCGCCCATTCTGGCCTCTTGCTGGTGGCGGCAACGGTTGACCCGGCACGGAAGCACAAGGGTATCACGGTGTTTCTCGTCGACCCGCACGCGCCGGGCGTGCACATTACCGAATTGCCGATGCGAACCCTCCAGCGTGATAATCTTGCCGAGATTCATTTCGATGAAGTAGTCGTTCCGGACACGGCTGTTCTAGGTGAAGTTGGTGGAGGTTTTCCTATCCTAGGCGGCGCTCTTGATATGGGGCGCTTTTCGGTGGCAGCCCGATGCGTCGGGCAGGCTCAGCGGTCGCTCGATCTAACCCTACCGTATGCCCGAGAGCGAGAGGCATTCGGACAAGCAATCGGTTCGTTTCAGATGATCCAACAAAAGATTGCCGACATGATCTGCCGCACAGAATCGGCTCGCGCGCTCGTCTACCGTTTGGGACGCATGAAAGATGCGGGTGTCGAACGATGTTCGCTGGAGGCCTCGATGGCCAAACTCGTCGCGAGTGAGGCAGCGACCGCAAACGCGCTTGACGCGATCCAGATTCACGGTGGGTATGGGTTCTCGGCCGATTACGAGGTCGGGCGTCTATTGCTTGAGGCTAAAGCTCTCGAAGTGGGGGAGGGCACGAGCGAGCTACAGCGTAAACTGATTGCCGAGTTCGCCCTTGGCATGCGCCAGTGATAACTGCCACCGGCGACGGAGCACTGGCGCTGGGAGTTTGACGTAAACGATCTGTATCACTTATTGGAACGAGACTGATTCGATAAAGGTAGCGAATTGATCATTCCACCGCAGCACGGTCCGATTTGGGCCGGTGAGCTTGAAGAAATACGGCCCGTTGGGGGTGTCGATGACTGCGGCCATCAGTCGGAAACCTGGCTTGTGGTAGCGCATCCTCGAACCGGGGCGCACCTCGGCCGAGAATGTACCGGGCACGTCCAGCGTTGTTACAGCGAGCTCGTCGACCAGGAAGCTGGTCGTCGTGGCGACATCGGTCGAGGGACGCCCGTCAGGCTGAAGCATCTGGTTCGTCCAGCGCTCGAGATTAGCCTCGACCGAACCACCTGCCCCACCAAAGAAGTAGACGACCAACGAGGCATCCTCGACGTCGCCGTCGGCCTTTGGGAGAACGAACTGAGCCACACGCATCGGTGACGCCACGTTTTCGACGATCCAATCATCGGGCGGCTCGAAATCCAACGTTCTCGGAGGGCCATTCTGTGCGGTGACTACAGGACCGGTCATGACCACACAGACGAGAGAGATGGCTCGGATCCAAGACGGTGTGCTAAAGGTAATCATCTCAGTAGTGGCTGCTCAATGATCCTAGCACCTTAGTGGCCACGTTCGTAATTACGGTGGCATATGATTACCGATGCATTACGTTTGGGGCACCGCTGGATCTCACATCAGCGAGGTCGCATGCAACTGGGATTCTACCGCCTCGTTCAGTGCTGATTAACTGTAATTCCATGCGAACGGCCTTCGGTGCATCACCGTACTCATCAACGAGCCCACTTGGGTCAGGCATGGCAAAGGACCGACAATCGGCTACAATGACGCCCGCTCATCGTTTGTCCGTCTAGGTTCCTCATGGTTGCCACCGTTACCCGTGAGATTCGAACAACCGGTCAGGGTGACGTCCGCGATATTTCTGGCGAAGTTGCCGCGGCGGTTAGCGGATCGGGTCTTTCGGCAGGCATCGTGACCGTGGCGGTCATCGGATCCACGGCCGGCGTGACGACGATCGAGTTCGAATCGGGGGCGGTTACCGACCTCGATACCGTGTTCGAGCAATTGGCACCACGACACGGTTACTACAAGCATCACGAACGGTGGGGTGACGATAACGGGTCGAGTCACGTGCGCGCTGCCTTGCTCGGACCGTCCATCACGGTGCCTTTTGCGGACGGCCGTCTCTTACTCGGCACCTGGCAGCAGATCGTGCTTACCGAGTTCGACACCAGAGCTCGTAACCGGCAGGTGGTCGTGCAGATATTGGGAGAGTGAGGGTGGACGTTTCATATGAGAAGCGGACGCTGGACAACGGGCTTGACGTGATTGTGCATGAAGATCATGGATGCCCAATCGTCGCAGTCAACATCTGGTACCACGTAGGTTCTAAGAACGAACGGCCTGGCCGGACTGGCTTTGCGCATCTGTTCGAACACCTCATGTTCCAGGGTTCCGAGCATCATGACGCGGTGTACTTTCACCCGTTACAGGAGGCAGGCGGTGCGCTCAACGGATCGACAAACGCAGATCGCACGAACTATTGGGAGGTCGTCCCGCCTGGTGCCGTCGAGCGTGCCTTGTGGATGGAATCAGATCGGATGGGGTATCTGCTCCCAGCCCTCACAGCCGAGAAGTTTCGCACGCAGCGTGACGTCGTACTGAATGAACGGCGCGAGAACTATGAAAATCGTCCCTATGGCCTGGCGTCGATGGCGCTGGTAGCGGCGCACTATCCGGCCACGCATCCCTACCACTGGCCCACGATCGGAGCGCCTGCCGATCTGCGTGCGGCTAGTCTCGACGATGTCCGGGAGTTCTTCACTACGTATTACCATCCCGCGAACGCATCGCTGGTGCTTGCCGGTGATATCGTGGTCTCAGACGCGCTGCGTCTGGCCGAACACTACTTCGACGAGATTCCAGCCGGTCCGGCAATCGCGCCGGTCGTCCCGCCACCGGTGCAGGCAATGGATGGGCACCCACCTCTGGTGCTTGAGGACCGGGTTGAGTTCCCGCGTCTCTATCTCAGTTGGCCGTCACCAGCGCTCCATGCCCCTGGCGATGCCGAGCTCGATCTCTTGGCCGACATACTGGGTGGAGGCGCGTCGTCGAGATTGCATCGTGCGTTGGTCCACGACCGAAGCATCGCGACGGACGTGAGTGTCGGCCAAGGCTCTCGCGAGCTCGCCGGGCTGTTCACGATCGTCGCAACTGTAGCCCCCGGACATACGCTCACGGAACTAGACACCGTGATCTCCGTGGAGGTAGATCGCATTGCCGTGGACGGCCCAACTGACGGTGAGCTTGAACGTGCACGCGCCCGGGTCGAAAGTGATTTCGTACAACGACAGCAGACCGTTGGCGGTTTCGGGGGCAAATCAGATCAACTAAACGCCTACAATGTCTTCGTCGGTACGCCAGGCTATTTCGTCAGCGATTTCGATCGCTATTCACGAGCCGACCGCAACGCCATTAAGGCGGCCGCTACCTCATATCTGATGCCCAAGCGGCGCATCGCGCTCAGTGTCGTGCCCGTCGGATCGGCCACCGTCGCGCTCGCAGGGTCAACCTGCGTGAATGCTTCCTGATGGTAACCGATCGCACGAAACTACCGGTCCTCGGGGTCGATCCGCAATTCCGGTTTCCCGGTGTCGAGCGACGGATGCTGACCAATGGTGTTCGTCTCTGGAGTGTTGATCACCGCCACACGTCGCTGTTTACTTTACTTCTGCTCATCCCGAGCGGGTCGGCAGCGGACCCGCTCGCCCGGCCCGGTTTAGCCGCCCTCACTGCCGACCTGCTGGATGAAGGGAGCGGTGATCGGTCCGGGATCGAGTTTCACGAGGCACTCGGGCGCATCGGTGGACATTTTAGGACCGAGGTTACTAGCGACGCGACACTGCTGTCGGTCACGGCCCTTGCCCGCCACGCTAACGAAGCGATAGCGCTACTCGTCGAGGTGGTTACAAGGCCACTATTTGCGACGTCTGAGTTCACCCGTGTTCGAGATCTTCGACTACATCGCCTCACACAGTTGCGTCAAGTGCCAGCGGTGGTAGCCGAGCGTGCGTATCTGGAAACGTTGTATGGCGCGCATCCTTATGGGCATCTCGCGATTGGTACAGACACGTCACTCCGCGCGCTAACTACTGAAGACGTGGCGGCGTTTCACGCTGAGCACTATGCGCCATCGCGGTGGACGTTGATTGCAGTCGGCGGAGGTGAGGGTGCCGAAATGCGAGGGCTGGCTGACCAACTCCTTGACTCGGTTCCGGTGTCGCCGTCAGCGGACGCGGCTCCGCCGTCGCCGCATGGACCGCCCGCTCCCCCACCACCTCGTGATCGTCTTGTGTTTATCCCGCGTGTTGGAGCCGTGCAATCCGAGATCTGGATCGGACATCTTGGTGCCACGCGCCGCACGGTGGATTACCACGCGCTGTTGCTTATGAATATGGTGCTCGGTGGACAGTTTGTTAGCCGCCTGAACCTGAACCTGCGCGAGGACAAGGGGTACACGTACGGGACGCGAACGGTGTTCGATTGCCGGCTGGGCAGGGGTCCGTTCACGTTCCAAGCGAGCGTTCAGACCTCAGCCACCGCAGACGCGATCCGGCAGGTAGTCCGTGAGATCTCCGATATCCGGGACAAGAGACCGGTAACACCTGCAGAGGTTGCTATGGGGTGCGCCGCACTGACCCGTGGATTTCCGCGCAACTTCGAGACAGCTGGTCAGATTGCCGTCGCAGTGGCGAAGCTAGCGCTATTCGACCTTCCACCCAACTATTTCAGTGAGTTCGTCCGTCGTGTCGCTGCGGTCGATGTGGCAGAGGTCACACGTGTTGCGTCAGTGTATCTCAAGCCTGAAAAACTGGTGGCGGTGGTGGTTGGGTCACGGGCAGAGGTGTTAGCGTCACTCTCGAACCTCGGATTCGGTGAACCGGTTCAGCATTGACACACTGACTTTATTGATAGGTGACCTCTATGAAAGCTATTCGTTTTCACGCGCACGGTGAGTTGGATGTTCTCCGCTACGAGGACGTGCCCGATCCAGAACCTCGACCTGGAGAAGTGATCGTGCGCGTTCGGGGCTGCGCGCTAAATCATCTCGATCTGTTCCAGCGACGTGGCATTCCTGATGTGCCGCTACCCCATTCACCCGGTAGCGACGTCGCCGGTGAAGTGATTCGCACGACGGTGCCAGACGTCGACGAAGGGTTGCGCGTGATGCTACAGCCTGGTCTGAGCTGTGGACGCTGCCGGGCCTGTCTAGCGGGCGAGGATAACTTGTGCGCCAGTTACGACATCATCGGCTATCGGAGCGAGGGCGGGTATGCCGAGCTCGTGAGAGCGCCGGCGGGTAACGTGATCCCACTCCCTGCCCACGTCGGCTTTCCCGAGGCAGCAGCGTTTCCCCTCACGTTCGTGACGGCGTGGCATATGCTCATCACGCGAGCCAGGTTGCGCGTCGGTGAGACGGTGTTGGTAATAGCTGCAGGAAGCGGTGTCGGACAGGCAGCGATCCAGGTAGCCAGGTTGCACGGCGCGCAGGTCATTGCCACGGCAGGATCAGGGGCGAAGCTCGAGCGCGCGCGCGAGTTGGGCGCGCACGACGTCATCAACCACTACACGCAAGATATCGCGGCTGAGGTGCGGGAGTTGACGTCTCGTCGCGGCGTCGATGTCGTGTGTGAGCACGTTGGGCAGGCGACCTGGATGGCTACTACGAAGTGCTTAGCTCGTGGCGGACGCCTTGTTACCTGTGGTGCGACGACCGGACCAAAGGTGTCCATCGATCTCCGGCATCTGTTTGCAAAGCAACAATCACTAATCGGGTCGTACATGGGGACCAAAGCGGAGCTGCTCCAGGCGGCTGCGCTGTTCTTCGAGGGCCAGTTGCGGCCGGTGGTCGACCGAGTCTTTCCGCTCGCTGATGCGGCAAAGGCTCAGGCACGCCTTGAGGAGAAGGCACATTTTGGGAAGATCGTTCTCGAACCTTGAGGGACGTCCCACGAAGAACTAAATGGAGTTGCTCTTCTGAACGTATAATGTTCGACGGCGCCTAGCCCTGGACCATTTCTTTCACGAGATTCGGTTTGCGTTTCGTCAGGGTTGCCGTCCTGCTTGCCGGTACATTGGACGTAATGACCAGCTGTGTTTTTTCAGGCTCTGAGACGCTAGTCGGTGCCGCAAGCGAGTAGGACATCACGTCGATGGATGGTGCACGAGATGGCCTAGGCGTTCTATGAAGATCTTAGCAGTTTGCTCTGGTACCTCTAGCAGCCAGTGGTGAGACATGAGTGTGAAAAACGTAGACGTCAAGCAGGCGTATGAGCTTCAGACCAGCCTCGGCTACACCTACGTCGACGTACGGTCGCTTCCAGAGTACGACAAAGGCCACCCGGCCGGGGCGCATAATGTCCCGTTGCTGCACTTTGACGCCCAGGTGGGACAGATGCGACCCAACCCTGATTTTCTCGCGGTCATGCAGGCGAGTTATCCACTCGACACGAAACTCCTCGTCGGTTGTCAGGTCGGCGGTCGCTCCGCGCAGGCGGCCCAAATCTTAGATTCGGTCGGCTATACCGATATATCGAACGTACTTGGTGGGTTCGGTGGGGCACGTGATCCCGCCACCGGCCATGTGCTCAGCGAGGGCTGGGTACAGGCCGCTCTTCCAGTTGAGATCAAAGCAGCCCCGAACGGGAGCTACGCGGAACTGAAGGACAAGGCGGACAAGTCGACAGACAACGTCGGTAAGCTTTCCGAGTAGTGCTTTGCCACCTTACGCTCGTATCACCGCTTCGTAGGATGCGGCAAGTTGTAGCAGATCGTGGGTGTGGCCGTGCGCGCCGACGAATTGGGCCGCCACCGGGAGTCCCACATCGGTCATACCACACGGAACAGACAATGCCGGGTGGCCGGTCAAGTCGAAGAGCTGTGTGAGTCGTAACGTCAGTGCCCGCACCGAGTCCGTGACGTCTCCGACGGTAACCACTTTTGTGCCGAGTGTAGGCGGCGGCATTGGGAGTGTTGGCAGAAGGAGCGCTTGCCTGCCTGACAGTGCGGCGTCTACTTCGCGCCTGAGCACTTGGCGACCTGCCTGTGCACGTGCGTAGTCTTCGGCCAGCACGTAACGGCCCATCTCGAGTCTTAAGCGAACGTCAGCACCGTAATCGGCCGCTTGCGTCTCAAGCGTCGGTGCATGCAGGGCGGCGGCTTCGGCCAACACGGTGTGGATGTATATTGGGGCGGTGTCAGCCGCGTGCGGGATGTCTACGTCCTCAACGACGCAGCCGGCAGCGCGCAGCCGTTCCAACATTAGTTCGAACGCCTTCAGGATCTGTGTGTCGAGGACGTCGAAGAAGTATCGACGTGGAATACCAAGATGCGGTTGGGCGTTGCCTTTTAGTTCCCGGGTGCGCGATCTGCATTCGGGTGGGTGCATGTCACCTGTCATGACCGCATAGACTAGCGCGACATCTTCTACCGTGCTGGCCAGTGGGCCGACGTGGTCCAGCGTGCGGGCGAGCGGAACCATGCCTGAACAATTCAGCTCGCCAAACGTCGGCTTGAGACCGACGACGCCACAGGCGGCCGCCGGGATCCGAATAGAACCACCGGTGTCTGAACCGACGGAAGCGAGAGCCATCCTTGCCGCAACCGACACCGCTGATCCGCTGCTTGAGCCTCCGGCTATCCGATCTGGCATATACGGATTTCGAGTCGGTCCGAACGCCGAGTCTTCGCCGGTTGTTCCGAACGCGAACTCGTGCAGGTTACACTTCCCGATAAAGATGGCACCCGCTTCGCGCAGACGAGCTAGGACCGGGGCATCAGACGCTGCCAGATGCCCTGCGCGCACCCGCGACGCCGCCGTCGTTGGTAGGCCTCGGAGATCGATCAGATCTTTGACCGAAATTGGTATGCCATGTAGCAGGCTGCGTGAACGACCTGCTGCCAGTTCGGTATCGGCGCGGTGCGCATCGGCACGCGCCGCCTCCTCCATTACGGTGATGAATGCGTTGAGTTCGTGATCGCGGCGCGCGATCGTGCACAGACACTGATCGAGCAGCGCTGTCGCGGTGATCTGTCCTGTGCCGAGTTCAATGGCAAGCTGCGCGATAGAGGGGGAGGATGCGGAGGTCACGGTTTTCGTGGGGCGGACTTGGGCTCGTTAACCGCGTGTGGTGCCGTACCCGCGGCGTCGTCGAGCCAGTCGGCGTGCCGTAGAACGGCGGTCGCGCGTGCTAGCCTCTCGAGCAGGGTCTTGAGCTCGGGTAAACCGCGCCGATCCGCATCAGTCTTGGCGTGGTCGAGCCAGTCGTCCAGTCTCATTGAGGGTAACCTGATACTGTGTCGATTGTACGCTAAGCGAATTACAGTGACGGAACATGATGTTCCTCGGATACTTGACATGAAAGATAGAGCTTTACGTCACACGAAGATCATCGCGACCATCGGACCCGCGAGCGACTCAGACGCTGAGGTCGAGGCTCTCATTTCTGCGGGCGTCGACGTCTTCCGGATCAATTTCTCCCACGGTAATTGCGAAGGCAGGAAGCGCATGTACGATCGAGTGCGCGCGGCTGCGAGTCGATCGGGACGTGTCGTCTCGGTGCTTATGGATCTGTCAGGTCCAAAGATCCGCACCGGCCGATTGGCGGACGGGGCGAACGTCAATCTTGTTACCGGTGCGACTCTGCGGATCGAGACCGGCGATTTTCCCGGCAGCGCCGAGCTTGTCTCGACCAGTTATATGAAGTTAGCCAGGGTCGTGACCGCGGGCGACCGGTTAATGCTTGACGATGGACGCATCGAACTTCGTGTTGTCGAAAGCGACGGGTTCAGAATCGTGACGCAAATTGTGCATGGGGGGGTGCTGGGCGAACGAAAAGGGATCAACGTGCCGGGCGTGGATCTGTCGCAATCGGCCCTCACGGATAAGGATATGGATGATCTTGAATTCGGCTTGGAGCTCGGTGTTGATTTCGTCGCCGTCAGCTTCGTTCAGAGCAGCAATGACCTACAGCGTGCCCGCGATGTCGCGAGGCGTTTGGGACGTAATGACGTGGCTCTTGTCGCTAAGATCGAGCACCCAAAAGCGGTCGATCGATTTGCAGACATCCTTGCTGTTTCTGATGCCGTAATGGTAGCGCGTGGAGACCTCGGCTTAGAGATTCCATTGGAGCAGGTGCCGCGCGTTCAAAAAGACCTCACGCGGCGAGCGCGAGCTGTTGGTGTGCCGGTCATCGTGGCGACACAGGTGCTCGACACCATGCGGTACGCGCCGCGCCCGACACGGGCCGAGGTGAGCGATGCGGCTAATGCCGTCGACGACAGCGTCGACGCGATCATGCTGGCTGGCGAGACGGCGGTAGGTTCGTACCCAGTACTTGCAGTACGGATACTCGATTCGGTAATCCGTGACGCCGAGTCGGTGCTTTCCGGGGCCACACCACCTCCACACGAGGTCGGGCATCGTCACGGACGAGCTCTCTGTGAGGCGGCGGTGACGCTTGCTGAGACGTCGGAGGCCACGGGGATCGTCGCGGTGACCCTGAGCGGTGCTACCGTGCGCCAGTTAGCCACGTTAAGACCCCGTGTTCCAATCCATGGGGTGACCGATAACGCGCGGCTCGCACGCCGGCTGACGATGTATCGGGGTGTCGTTCCGGCTACAGTTGAAGCCGGTGAGTTGGAGACCCGTAAGCTTCAGCGAGAGTTGCTACGGCGGGGCACGGTTGCGTCGGGTGATTTGGTTGCCTTCGTCCGGGTTCACTCCGACCTAAGCATCCCGGACGCAAATTTTGTCGAGCTTCAGCGGTGCTGAGATCCCGGTAGTCGCTCGGCTCTGGACCGTGGCGCTTGGCTTCTGTTTCTAGATCATAGCGTCGTCCCAGAACAGCTCGTCGCGCGCAAAGCGCCCGATGTCGAACGGTGTGATATCGATACTCATGCTCCGCCCGTCACGGATCAACTCGGCCATCGCGGCGCCTACGGCAGGTGCCATCATTAGGCCGTGGCCGCTGAAGCCATTGGCTATGTAGAACCGAGCGAGGTCAGGGTGCTCGCCGAGTACCGGGTTGTGATCGGGTGTCATCTCGTACAACCCGGCCCAGCCTTCCAATAGCGTCGCATCACTCAAGGCAGGGAGCCGCATGACGAGGGGTGGACGGAAGTCGTGTTCCCAGCGGCTCATGTCGCAGGTGAAGTTCTCACCTGGGGTCTCGTCGAGTTTGGTGCGTGCGACAACGATACGGTCTGGGTCGGACAAATCCTCTGGATCCTCATGACGCCAGTGAACGCCGCTCGGATCGATCACGACCGGAAATCGATATGGCCAAGTCTGAGGTAGCGCACACCGAAACAGTTGCTGCCGAACCGGCATGACCGGCACCTTGGCACGTGCCAGAACGCCGAGGCTGGCGGCGAAGGGGCCAGCGGCGTTGACGACTGCACTCGCCGCGATCCATTCTCCGCTCTTGAGCGTCACGCCGCATGCGCGACCGCCCTGCTGTTGCACCTTTATGACCTCGCCGGTGACGTACTCAGCTCCGGCCGCCCCAGCTGCAGCGCGGAACCCGGCCAGTACGTTGCGCGGGTCGGCATAGCCGTCGTCGGGTCCGAAGATCCCGAACCGGATATCGTTCAGGGCAAGGTCTGGCACGAGATCCCGAATCGCGTCGACATTCAGGCGCTTGACCATTGCGCCGAGCGCGCGCTGGCGCTTGTAGCGTTCCTCGAACCGGTCACTGAGGTCATCGTTGACCAGGAACAAGTATCCGCGCTGCCGGAAGTGTACTCGCGGTGCATGGCCGGCGACACGCAAAATATCGTCGAAGTGCTGGTAGAACCGCACGCTGTACTGTGCGAGCCGGATATTCGCCTGAGAGTTGAACTGCTGGCGGACTCCGTCCATGGCAAGGAAGGACGACGCACGTCGGTAAGTGGGATCGCGCTCGACAACGGTGACAGCATCGACGAAATGATCATGGCACAGGTGATACGCAATGCTGGAACCGATAACACCACCACCGACAATGACGATGCGGTCAGTGGACATGAGCGCTGTTACACTGATGCTCACATGCGGCGTGTAATGCCGCGCGATGGCAACCGAGGTTCGGCACCATGCTCTAAGTAGCGCTTCAGTGCAACCAGAGAGTCTTTCCACCCCGAGGCAATGAGAGCGTAGTAGCGCAACCAGCGAGCGCTGTCTTCTGCACCGCTTTGACGCACTTCAAGTCTGGTCGCCGGTCCGTCGATGCGGCAGCTCACCTCGAGTGCCATCGGGCCGATAGGATCACTCTCCGGTGGAAGCCAGTAGGCATCGGCAAGGAAAAATTCCCGACCGTTGCGGAACTCCATCACAGTTCCATGAAACACTCCACCGAGAGTCCCAAGGACGTCGTCTTGAAAGGGAGTCGTTTCCCATTCGATAGCGTAGACGCCGAGCGGTCGCGGGGTCGTGACCGATCGGACCGTGCCCCACCAGACCGCTAGCGCGTGTGGATCAAAGAATGCCGCGAGCACCTGAGTCGGCGCGGCGGTAATGACCACCGAGTGGTCGAAGTGAAAGCCCTGAACCTTTGCCATGGCGAGTTCGCGGGCGACCATGCCGTGGCGTGCGGTGGGCACGCCTGTGGCGTAGAAAGTACCAATCGTATCATGCGCCGCAGGAGGAGGCGCGTGCACACCGGATTGGGTCCAAGTGGTTGTTCGCGTGCAGCACATAGATCTCCTGCTAGTTCTCTACGATGTAGTTTTCCGGTTCAAGGCAGGTGTCCTCACGATCCTAACCCGGTGCATCTCGGCGGTCACGAAGCTTTACTACAACCAAGTGTGCTGGCCAGAACGCGTCAAGCGATGCTTCGATCAGGTGGTAGGATGCGAACAGTATTTGCAGCCGGATATTGCCCATCATCTTGGTGTAGGAGCGGTGATATACGTTCTCGCGAGCTAACTATTTACACGAACTTATTACTCGTTGGTTAGCTACTATCGAGTTGTTGAATTCATAAAACTTTAGTACAAGAGAAACTGCGTCCGGATCTCCGCGAACGCGGCCAGGTCGTCGTCCCAGCCGTGCGCGATGTCTAGTGCAGTAACGCCGGCGTCGACCTGGAGACGTAAGCGGTCCGATCCTGACAGAATGTCGATCGGCATCTTGTGGTGCTCGTACTCGTACGGCGGATCACGCCAGGCGAATGCTTCCGGCGCGGCCTCGCGGAACGTCTGCATGACCGCGACGGCGGCGAGCACCGGCCTGAACGAGCGCCGGTCAGTAACGTGCAGCTGACAACCGCTGCAGGGTTGGCGCGCATGCTTCTGGAAGGTCGGTTCGAAGGTCACCGGACGAAAATGGACACCAGGTAACGCCAGCGTGTTGAGTCGTGCGGCGACGCCGTTGGCGTCGACTCCTGGTGCACCGATTAGCTCGAACGGTCGTGTGGTCCCGCGGCCCTCAGACAGGGTGGTGCCCTCAAGCAGGACACATCCTGGGTAGACGATGGCGCTGTCGAGTGTCGGAAGATTCGGAGACGGCATCACCCACGGGCATCCCCAATCGTCATGATACGAAGCGCGTGACCATCCTTCGACAGCAAAGACCTCTAGGTCTGCACCGATCGAGTATTGGTCGTTGAAGAGCCGTGCTAACTCTCCAATTGTCATCCCGTGCCGGAGTGGAATCGGGAACTGCCCAATGAAGGATGTGTACCCGGCATCGAGCACGGGACCTTCGATCACTTCACCACCAATCGGGTTCGGTCGATCGCAGACGATGACCCGCACACCGTGGCGTGCCGCAGCCCGTAGACAGTTTGCCATCGTGTAGATGTAGGTATAAACACGAGTGCCGACGTCTTGGAGGTCGATGACAAAGAGATCGAGGCCGTCGAACATAGCGGCCGTGGGCTCGTGCGTCTCGCTGTAGAGTGAGTAGATCGGCACATCGAAACGCGGGTGGCGCGCGTGAGGTGTCTCGATCATGTTGTCCTGCAGGGTTGCGTGAAAACCGTGCTGTGGGCCAAACAATGCAGCGAGTGTCACGTCTGACCGTACTGCAATACGATCGACGATATGTCGGAAGAGTGGATCGACGGATGCAGGGTTCGATAGCAGTCCAATGCGATGTCCGGAAAGATCGGTAGACGCGAGAAGACGGTTTGAACCGAGTGTGACGGGCACAGGGGGATTATAAGTTCTTCGTCACGAGGTGACTCGCGCGACGGCCGGTATTTACCGGCGCGATCGATCCTGCGTGGTGTGAGAGGAATCTGTGGACTCTGTGTGCACGGCCGTCACGGTTGTAAGATGGTATCGGACGAAGACAGAATGTGGTGGGCGCACTTCGGAGGGCCCTGGTGACCGTATCGAACGTCGAACTGTATCGGGATCTACGCAACGCGGTCGGTGAGATCTGCCGGCGGTTTCCTAACAGTTACTGGCGTGAATTGGATGCCGATTTAGCCTATCCAGATGAGTTCGTCCGCACGCTCACTGAAGCCGGGTATCTAGCGGCATTGATCCCAGAGGCGTACGGCGGATCCGGTCTTGGCGTCATGGAGGCGTCAGTTATCCTAGAAGAGATCAACCGATCCGGTGGAAATGCAGCCGCGTGTCACGCACAGATGTACATTATGGGCACGCTGCTTCGTCACGGGTCTGACGAGCAGAAGCGCCATTACCTTCCAAGAATTGCCGGCGGCGAGCTACGGCTGCAGGCGTTCGGTGTGACCGAGCCGACCACCGGCACCGATACGACACAGCTCAAGACGATGGCGGTTCGAGACGGCGACCACTATGTCGTCAACGGACAGAAGGTCTGGATCTCAAGGGCTGAACACTCGGACCTCATGTTGCTGATTGCTCGGACGACACCACTTGAGGCTGTCAAGAAGAAGACCGAAGGACTATCGGTGTTTCTTGTTGACCTCAGGACCGCCGTCGGGAACGGTGTCACAATTCGCCCGCTGCGGACGATGATGAACCACGCGACCACCGAGGTGTTCTTCGATAACCTCAAGGTTCCGGTAGCAAATCGGATTGGCGAAGAGGGTCATGGTTTTCGTTACTTGATTGACGGACTAAACGCCGAGCGGATACTGATTGCAGCTGAGTGCGTCGGTGACGGAAGGTGGTTCATCGAACGCGCCGTCAAATACGCGCAGGACCGCATCGTTTTTAACAGACCGATCGGAAAGAACCAGGGGATCCAGTTCCCAATTGCTCGTGCACACGTCAACGTTGAAGCGGCCGACCTCATGCGAATTCGGGCGGCCGAACTCTTCGACGCCGGTCGCCCGTGCGGTGCCGAGGCGAACATGGCCAAGCTGGTGGCCGCCGACGCGTCATGGGAGGCCGCCAACGTCACGGTTCAGACGTACGGGGGCTTTGGCTTTGCCGAGGATTACGACGTGGAGCGGAAGTTCCGCGAGACCCGTCTATATCAAGTCGCGCCGATTTCGACGAACCTCATCCTGTCCTATATCGGTGAGCACGTGCTCGGCTTGCCCAGGTCGTTTTGATGCTGCCGCTCGACGGCGTTACCGTGGTGGCCCTTGAGCAGGCGGTTGCTGTTCCGTTCGCAACACGGCAGCTAGCAGATCTTGGTGCACGGGTCATCAAGGTCGAGCGCCCTCGTATCGGCGATTTCGCGCGCCATTACGACCGCACGGTGAATGGGCTGTCAAGCCACTTCGTCTGGCTCAATCGTTCGAAGGAATCGCTGACTTTAGACCTGAAGCGACCCGAAGCGCATGACATTCTGATACGCCTGCTCGCCAGAGCGGACGTGTTCGTGCAGAATCTTGCCCCTAGCGCCGCTGAGAGGCTTGGCTTGGGCGTGGCGTCGCTTCGTCACACCTATCCACGGCTGATCGTCTGCGGCGTGTCTGGTTACGGCGCGCCCGGGCCTTATAGCCATAAGAAGATGTACGACCTATTAGTACAGGCCGAATCGGGTCTCATCTCGATCACGGGCACAGAGACCGAGCCGGTGAAAGTTGCCATGTCCGTAGCCGATATTGCCGCTGGCATGTACGCGTACACGGGGGTCTTGACGGCTCTCTTTGCTCGCGAGCGGACCGGTGCGGGCACTTCGATCGACGTGTCCATGCTCGAGGCGCTGGCAGAGTGGATGGGATTTCCACTGTATTACACGACCTATGGTGGCTCGCCGCCGCCACGTAGTGGAGCCCGGCACGCGACCATCGCTCCCTACGGACCCTTTGCGGGTGCGGACGGCCAGACCGTCTTTCTCGGATTGCAGAACGAGCGTGAATGGGCCGCATTCTGTTCAGAGGTGCTCCGTCAACCCGTCTTGGCGTCAGACCCACGGTTCGATTCTAACGAGAAGCGGGTCAAGAATTTGGAGGCGCTTGATGCCGAAATCAACAAGGTTTTTACTCGTTTGTCGAGCGTGTCGATTATCGAACGGCTCGATCAGGCAAGAATTGCCAGCGCACGACTGAACTCGGTCCAGCAACTAGCCGAGCACCCGCAGCTAGTGGCGCGCAACCGCTGGCGTTCGGTCAGCTCGACTGCCGGTCCGCTCCGCGCAACTGTACCGCCGGCGACCATCGAAGGTGTCGAACCGCGTATGGATCCGATCCCGGAACTCGGCGAGCACACCGACCGGATCTTGGACGAGCTTGGGTATGATTCTCGAACCGTGGCCACCTGGCGTAGCGCCGGCGTCATCTAACGGGTTACAGAAGGAAAATCGGTATGCCAGTAAAAGAAGGTTGGACCGGTCGTATCTACGAAGACTTTGCAGTAGGGGACGTGTACCGCCATCCACTTGGTCGAACGGTACTTGCCGCGGACAACGTCTGGTTCACGCTGCTGTCGCAGAACGTCAACAAGATTCACTTCGACTACGCTTACGCTGCCAAAACGCAGTTCGGAAAACCGTTGGTCGATTCGACGTTCACGCTGGCGTTGGTCACTGGGCAGTCGACCATCGATCTGTCTGTGAACGTCATGGCAAATCTTGGTTGGGACCAAGTGCGACTACCCCATCCGGTCTTCGAAGGCGATACGATCTACTCGCAGAGCGAGGTGCTGTCGACCCGTGAATCGAAATCCAGACCGAATGTCGGTATCGTGGCCGTCAAGACCATCGGATTTAATCAAGATGGTACCGTCGTCATCGAGTTCAAACGGACGTTTATGGTGTACAAGCGGGGCCATGTGCCCCAGATCGCCCAAGTGTCTCCGCCGAAGGGAAAAGACTGAACGAGGACAGCAGTGCGAAGCCAGAGATTAAATGTAAGGAACGAGCACGACAATGCACATTAGACGAGAAGTGGTCTTGAGTGTGGTGGCTTTGAGCCTAATGGGAGTCGTAACGTGTGGAGGCGGAGAGCCGGTGATCCTGGTCGATGGCGACATCGCGTTTGTTAATGTCAACGTGCTCCCGCTGGATGCCGAACGCGTGGTCGAAAATCATACCGTCGTGGTCGAGAATGGTCACATCACGGCACTTGGGTTCTCGGAAGAGATAGAGCTTGCCGTCGGTGTCGAGACCGTTGAGGCGGACGGCCAGTATTTGATGCCGGGTCTTACAGAGATGCACGGCCATCTTCCGAACCCGCAGATGTCTGATCAGGACACGAAGAATCTCCTTTTTCTCTACATCGCGAATGGCGTTACTACCGTGCGCGGCATGCAAGGTAACCCGTCTCAGTTCGACCTGCGTAACGAGATTGGCCGCGGCATACTTGTCGGTCCGCAGCTCTTCCTTGGTAGTGTGTCGATGGGTGGTGCGAATGTCGAGACACCGGAACAAGCCGCGCAGCTCGCGCGCGAATACAAAGTCGAGGGCTACGATCTGATCAAGACTCACGAGGGGCTCTCCCTGGAGACTTTCGACGCATTGGCCACTACTGCTTCCGAGGTCGGTATTTCGTTTGGTGGACACGTGTCGGACTTTGTCGGATTGCATCACACTCTGGCTTCTGGTCAGGTATCGATAGATCACCTCGACAACTACGTCGAGGCACTGGCGCCGGAGGATAATCGACCGGTCGAAGCACGCGGTCTCACTGGCGTCGGTTTGCTGCTGGACCAGGTGGACGAATCGCGGATCCCGGATCTCGTTGCGGCGACAGTTAATGCCGGTGCGTGGGTTGTTCCGACGATGGTGCTGTGGGAGACGGCGTTCTTCAACGACCGTGATTCAGTTGAAGTTATTCAGGAGCGTCCTGAGGTGAAGTACATGCCGCCTGAGACCGTCGCTCGGTGGCGCCAGGCTGTCGACATACGTCTCGGGGCCTCTGACGTCGCGACGAACCGTAGGGTCGCGATGCTACGACGCACGATACTCAAGGCGCTGCATGATGGCGGTGCAAACATTGCACTCGGCACCGACTCGCCACAAATTTTCAGTGTTCCCGGCTTCGCTATCCATCATGAAATGGAGTTATACGTTGACATAGGTATGACTCCATACGAGGTCCTTGAGATCGGAACGCGGAAGCCGGCAGAGTACTTTGATGCGACTGATGATTTCGGCACTGTCGCCGTTGGGAAGCGAGCAGATCTGGTACTGCTTACCAGCAACCCTCTTGATGACATTGCCAATGCGGCGAGACGCGCAGGGGTCATGGTGGCCGGTCAGTGGTTTCCAGAGGACGAGATTCAGGCTCGCCTGACGGAGATCGCGTCGTTTTATGGGAACTAGTAAGACGAGGGGTTTGGATTCTGGGGCTGGCGAAGCGTACCGCTAAGACGACGTGATGACAGCCATCGAGTCGTTCGCTCAGTTCGTGACGTTTGCGGAGATTCCCGATCGCGCGCTTGCGGCCGCGCGTGACGCGGTCCAAGACACGGTGGGTGTCATGCTGGCGGGGGTCGCGGAGCCATCCACCCGGATTCTTCAGACCGTCGCGCGAGCCGAATGCCCGGATGGTCCAGCGAGCATCATAGGTACACCGATGACAACCGGGGCTGGCTGGGCCGCGTTGGTGAACGGCACAGCGGCGCACGCACTAGACTTCGATGACATGTGTTGGGTCACGCTCGCTCATCCGAGCGCACCGCTTGTTGCGGCTGGCCTAGCGGTAGGTGAAGTTGTCGGGGGGTCTGGCCGCACGCTTCTTGAGAGCTATGTTGCTGGTTTCGAGGTCGAAGCCGTGTTGGGTCAGGCGATGAACCCGTCGCACTACGCGCGCGGATGGCATGTCACCTCGACGATCGGATCAGTAGGCGCGACTGCAGTGGCTGCCCGGATCATGGGTCTCGACATGGATGCTACCGGACGGGCGCTCTCGATCGCGGCATCCGAAGCCTCTGGGCTCAAAGAAAACTTTGGCACAATGGTCAAGCCGCTACAGGCTGGTCTAGCGGCGCGAAACGGCGTGCTGGCGGCAGCGCTGGCGCAGGAAGGATTGACCGCGTCGGAACACGCCATCGACGGTGCGCAGGGTTTCCTGAGCGCCATGGGCAGCGAGCGAGACAACCTTGGCGAACCGCTTACGCACCTAGGACGACGGTGGGAGATCATCGATGGGGGCATTACTGTCAAGTTGTATCCGTCGTGCGCCGCAACGCATCCGACGATCGACACGTTGCTAGACCTGCGACGTGAGTATTCGATCGAGCCTGGTGCAATCGAGGCCGTCAATATCGCCGTGGATGCCGTTACACCGACTGTGCTCATCTACGATCAGCCGACAACGGGACTGGAGGGCAAGTTTAGCCTGCACTTCTGTGCCGCTGCTGCACTGGTGCACGGGCGCGTCGGGATCGACACTTTTGAGTTGCCTGGACTAGATGATCCGGCTGTGCGTTGTCTCCAGCCGCTTGTGACGATGGTCGTCGATGAAACGCTTGGTAAATCCGCGCCGCCACTTACACAGGCACACGTGCAGGTGCGTCTACGAGACGGTCGTCAGATCGAACGGTCGGCGAACGGTGCGAGGGGATATCCACATAACCCATTGACGAGGGACGAGTTAGATGGCAAGTTCCGTGACTGTGCCGCGCGTACGGTGCCGGAACGAACCATAGCGGACGCGCTTGACCTCCTGCGGGCTCTCCCGGTGGCGGGTGACGTCCGTAGACTCGGAGAGGTGTTGGCGTGTGCTGCGGTGGGTTCGCCGTGACCGCTGTTAGGGTCTAAACGAGACCCTCGTGCCGCGTATTTCTTAGAGTGTGATGGGAAACATAAGAAGCAACAAGCTATTTTTCCTCGATGCTGTGGCCGTCGCGGTCGTGCTCGGAATCTGGCTAGGTGCAGGAGTGAAGACACTAGGCCATGATGATGACACGAAAGCATTCTGGCCATCCTGGCGTGGTCCACTTGCGACCGGTGTAGCGCCGGAGGGCGATCCACCTCTCGGGTGGAGTGAGTCGAGGAACATCCGTTGGAAGGTCGAGATCCCTGGTCGCGGTTTGGCATCACCGATCGTTTGGGGTAACCAGGTGTACGTGACGACGGCGGTGCCAGTCGGTGAAGCGGTGAGTGGGGGCAACTTGGGCGGTGGTACTGCTAGCAAGCGCGGGCGGCGTAGCCGGTCGCCGCATCGGGTGCGCCAGTTCACAGTGCTTGCCTATGATCGTACGGACGGCCGCTTGGCTTGGCAACGGATCGCTAGAGAGGAGCGGCCCCATGAAGCGGTCCATTCGGAGAACGGTACGTGGGCCTCAGGATCCACGGTCACGGACGGCAAGCGGTTGTATGCGTACTTCGGATCGAAGGGGCTCTATTGCTACGACCTCGAAGGCGAGTTGATATGGGAACGTGACTTCGGCGACTTGCAGATGCGAAACCAATTTGGCGAAGGCAGCACGCCCGCACTACACGGTGACACTATCGTGGTGGTTTGGGATCACCAGGGCGATTCGTTTGTCGTTGCGCTCGACGCGCAGACGGGTGACGAGCGGTGGCGAGTCGCGCGTGACGAGATCGATTCATGGGCGACGCCGATCATTGTGGAGCATAACGGTCGGCATCAGGTGGTGGTAGGTGCGATGAACCGGGTTATGAGCTATGACCTTGAGACGGGTGCTATCGTCTGGGAGAGCGATGGGTTGACGATGAATCCTATCCCCTCGCCAGTTGCGGCTGACGGGTTTGTGTTCTTGACGAGTGGCTATCGTGGTAACAGCCTGAAGGCGGTGCGTCTCGATGATGCCACTGGGGATATCAGTGGCACGTCGGCGATTGCGTGGACGCTCGATCGGGATACACCATATGTTCCATCACCGTTGCTCTACGGCGATACACTGTATCTCATCAAGAGAAACGCGGGACTCCTGTCGGCGTTCGATGCGAAGACCGGTACGGCCCACTATAAGCTGCAACGGCTTGCAGGTGTCTCGAACGTGTTTGCGTCACCCGTCGGCGCCGGCGGCCGTATCTACATCGTGGGGCGTGATGGCACGACACTCGTGATCCGCCAAGGAGCGACGTTCGACTTGCTCGCCACAAACGTTCTGGATGATAGGTTCGATGCCTCACCGGCAGTAGTCGGCAATCAGATATATTTGCGCGGCTACAGATATCTTTACGCGATCGGCTGAGCCGAGTAGCTGTTGCCATGACCACGCCGTTTCGTGTCCGGCGCGCCCTGCTCTTCGTCCCTGCAGTCAGAACCGATCGCTACCACAAGGCCTTGGCGACGGGGGCCGATTCGATTTGCATCGACTTGGAAGACGGGGTTGCGTTAGGGGAGAAGGCCGAGGCGCGAGATGCGGCGTTGACATTCTTCGCCAGGCGCGAGCCGACCCACACGGAGGTCGTGCTGAGGATCAACGATCCAAAGACTGATCTGGGACAAGCCGACGTCACGGCGCTACGCAACGCCGCCATTCGCCCAGACGCACTGATGTTGCCCAAGGCCAATGGTGCGGATGAGATTGTCGAGGTCGAGTCCTTACTCGCGGATGTGCTACCGGATCTTCCTTTGATTGTGATGGTCGAGACTGCGCAGGGACTGGCGGCTGCCAGGGAGATCGCGACTGCGACACCGAACGTGGCAGCGGTGTTTTTCGGTGCCATTGACTTCTCGTCCGATGTCGGCTGTGCGGTCGAATGGGACGCACTGCTCTACGCCAGGTCTCGTGTCGTGTTGGCGGCTGCGCTTGCGAGAACCAGCGCGATCGATTCGCCCTTTATGGACGTCTCGGCCGTCGAGACACTCTCCGAGGAGTGCCAGCGTGTGCGCCGGCTAGGTTTCATCGGAAAGGCGGCAATTCACCCAACCCAGGTAGCAGTAATCCAGGACACGTTCTCGCCGTCGGCTGACGAGATTCGGTGGGCCCACAAGGTTCTCGAGGCCTATAAGCAGAATCGGGGTGGTGTGCTGCTTGTTGACGGGAAACTCGTTGAGCGGCCGGTAATAATCGCGGCGGAGCGCACGCTTGCCATCGCCTCAAAGATAGGGTGCTAGTGCGGATATCAATATGGTGTGTTGTGCGGTGTCCTGATGCAGATCTTGCCTAACGCCAGAGAACCGGGCACTCTCCTCAACAACCGGTAGTGCCGAACTGCCTTCCTTTGGTGGCGCATTTGAGGAGCGCGTGGTGCGCGGGAGGGGCAAGAACGATGCCGTCGAGGGGAGAATCAATTTCCGCGACAGGCCCTGTTTAGCTAGTCGGACACTCGATCGGTTCGGTGTCTGGACCGTAGCAGGACAGGAGTCCTACAATGCAGCCGCTGTTAAGGAGATGTCGTCGACCGCCTGGGATCGATACTTACGCATTGCTTCCGCTTGGTCGTATGCGAGTAAGTTTTGCACGAGCGGTAGGTAGAATACCCCGTCACCTTCGATGCCGATTCGGTTGGGTTCGACGCTGGCCCAGCCCATTGTTTCGAGCGTTTCCCACACCGGTCGGTGATCCTTGAGGACATCCCTTCCGAAAAGTTTCTGGTAGGCCGTACGGTTAACCGATAGGCCTTGCAGTTCTTGGAAGAGCAAGTGCAGGCGGAGGTCAGTATCCGAGTAATGGAAGCCGCGCATGACCGGAAACCGCCCGGCGTCGATGTCACGAAAATAGTCGTCGACCCGCACCTGGTTCAGGTACGCCCAACCGGGCGCGGTTGGCGTGCCAAAGAAGAACGAGATGCCGGCGAAGCCCCAGCCCCAAGCATCGAATCCGACGAGCTCGCCTTGATCTTCGCGGAACGGCCTACGGAACAGCTCTTCGTAAAGGTACGTGCTCGAGACCTGTCCGGTACGTCGTTCGAAGTCGTATGGAGTTACCTGTTGAAACCCCTCGATCTCGAGCAACTCTTTCCCGAGGCGGTACATCTCAAGGTTCTGCTCGGTCGAGGGAAGCTCAGCACGTCGATGCCGAGAGAAGTCAGTCCGCCCGGCAACGTTCAACTCGTAGTGGGTGATATGGCTGATGCCGGTCTCGACCATCGCTCGGAGATCGGTGAGCATGTGGTCGATCGTCTGGCCGGGCCACCCGAAGATGAGGTCGACACTTACCGGTAGCCCGAGGGCGTGACACCATTCGATGGTCTGGAAGACTTGTTCGGCTTTCTGTTTTCGGCCGCTGAGCTTGATCAGTTCGTTGTCGAGTTGCTGTACCCCCATACTGATACGAGTGATGCCGCATGCCTTCATAGCCGCGAGTTTCTCGTAGCTGAATGTTTGGGGAATGCCCTCCAACGTGACCTCGACATCGCGCGAGATGTCGAACACGCCGCGCACAATATCCATCAAGGTGGCGTACTGATCAGCCTTGTAGAGATTAGACGTGCCGCCGCCAAAGTAGACGCTTACGAGCTCTGATCCGCTGAGGAAGGGCCTGAACATGTCGCCTTCGCGCTTTAGATAGTCCAGATACTCTTCGAGCTGGTGACGATCCTGGTAAACCTCGCTCGGGAACAGGCAGAAGCCGCAGCGGTCTGGCTCAGTCGGCAGACAATATGGCGTCCCGACGTACAGATTGATGCGCTTTCTAACCGTATCGATCGTCTGTTGGCGACGTCGCATGACCTCCGAAATGGAGACCTCGCGGTCGTTCCAGAACAGTGGCGACGGGTGGCCGTAGAGTACTTTGTTACTCTGCCGACGCTGGCGATGTGTGTCGATGTACGTGCGGACTGCGGTGACGTCGAGCATACGTTATGGAGTTTCCTTGAGGCGTGTGTTGCATTGCTAGGAGTAAAGGTCGCGCGACTCAGGGGTTACA
>Ga0310345_10000502_pt1 | contig 57670 bp, 58 predicted proteins | sample HC15DNA20500_MG_FD_204667 | JGI IMG/M metagenome (GOLD analysis project Ga0310345, IMG submission 204667) | Marine microbial communities from station ALOHA, North Pacific Subtropical Gyre - HC15-DNA-20-500_MG | ecosystem: Environmental > Aquatic > Marine > Oceanic | place: Pacific Ocean: North...
TCGCGGCGCGATTCCAGACGTTGGGTTATCGCGCCGCGAGCGACGCTCCTACGGCAGGATTTTGGTGTTGCGTGTTACTCAAAACGTCTCCATCCACGGACGTAGATCGATCTCGTGGGTCCAGGCGTCACGCGGCTGTTGATGCAGCATCCAGTAGGTTTCGGCAATGTGTTCCGGATTGAGAATACCGTCCTGCGCTTTTTTCGCGTACATGGCCGGGAAATTGTCGCGGATGAACGCGGTATCGATGGCACCATCGATCACCGGGTGAATGACATGGATGCCTTCCGGCCCCAACTCCCTTGCCATGCTCTGGGCCAACGCTCGCAACGCAAACTTGGCCCCGGCGAAGGCAGAAAAACCCTTGCCTCCGCGCAAAGAGGCCGTCGCTCCCGTGAGAATAATGGTACCCCGCTGGCGCGGCACCATCACTCGGGCCGCCTCCCGACCAGTCAGGAAACCTGCAAATGCCGCCATCTCCCAGACTTTTCGATACACCCGAGCCGTCGTTTCCCGGATCGGGAAGAAAACATTGGCACCGATATTGAAAACCACCGCCTCCAGTGGCCCCACTTCCGATTCAATGGTATCGAACAAGGCTACCATCTGCTCTTCATCGCGGGCATCACAGCCAAAAGCGCGTACCCAGCCGCCGTCCCCCTCGATCTCGGCCACCAACTCAGCCAGGGCCTCCTTGGTGCGGCGAGCGACACAGACCCGATACCCTTCCCGGGCGAAACGTTTGGCGATGGCGCCGCCGGTGGCATCACCGGCACCAATAACCAGCATGGCCGGCGCAGTCTCTTTCTGACTCATGGCTCCTCCCGGGCAGCCCTCAGTTAGTTCCAATTTGGAACCCATGGTGAGTTCTTTTTTGGAACCTGTCAAACAGGTATGATGTGGGGACACCTTTTCGGAGAGCCTACATGCGCTGGCAAGACATCGACCAACAGCCCTGCTCCGTGGCCCGCAGCCTGGCCATCATCGGCGACAACTGGACACTGCTGGTGCTGCGCGACTGTTTTCTTGGCGTGCGCCGTTTTGATGATTTTCAGCAACGGCTGGGGGTGACCCGCCATGTGCTCAGCGACCGCCTGCGCAAGCTCACTGAAGGCGGCATCCTCGACAAGGTTGCCTACCAGCAACGTCCGGTTCGCCACGAATACCGTCTTACCTCAATGGGACGGGATCTCTACCCGGTGATCGTGCACCTGGCACAGTGGGGAGACCAGTATCTGGCGGACGACCACGGCGCCCCCCTTACCCGCATTCATAAACAATGTGAGCACACGCTTCAGGCCCAGCTGCACTGTAGCCATTGCGGCGAAACGGTAGCTGCGCAGGATATCCGAGTGGAGGAGAATACGGGATTCGAGGGGAAAATCTTACAGGCCAGAGTTCAAGACACTGCGGGATAACGCCGAACATTGCTTATGGCCATTGTTGCGCCGCGTGAAGCACCTGAACGATGACAATACTGTCGCCAGGCGGTGCGTAAACAACGATGTAGTTGTCTCTTACCACCAACTCCCTTGTCCCCGCCACTCTTCCCTCACGATGCATGAGCGGGTTATCAGGCAAGCTCCCTACCTTCCTGACAATATCATCCAGAAGTGTCTGTGCTGCGGCAGGGTTGTCATCAGAAATATAATCGATAATCGCCAGCAGACTTTCCTTAGCCGCTGGACGCTATTCAATTGCCGTCACCACGCTTCCTTGTGATTAGTGCCTGCAGATCCTCCATGACCTGCTGGTGAGATTCCTGAGGTCGCGGATCTTCCAACGCCTCTCGGACTTTCGCGCGGAACCAGGCATCATAAGCATCAGGGTCCGCCGTCAGCCCGGCAGGCAAGGCTCCCTCCTTCACAACGCGCGTCAAAAGAATGCGCACAGCATCAGATATCGACAGTCCAACATTACCGAGCTTCTCCGCCGCTTCGGTCTTAAGCTTTTCATCGATTCGCACATGCAGCATCGAGGTCTGGGTCGCCATAAACATCGCCTCCTGATCGTATATTGTATCTCATTTGAGATACAATCAAGCCACATTCATCACTCCTGTGACCACTGCCCCTGTTGCTCTTCCAGCAATGCCAGCACCTTCTGTCGTAACCAGCGATGCGCGGGATCACCTGCCTGGTCACGATGCCAATACAGATGCATTTCCAGGTCCGCAAGGTCCGCAGGGAACGGCTGCAGTACCATCCTCTCACGGGACAAACGCCCTGCCAGCGTCGCGGGCAGGGTCAGTAGCAGATCCGTGTTCTGCACCGTGGAAATCGCGGCCTGATAGTGCTGGCAACGTAACCGGATATGGCGGCGGTAGCCCTGCCGGGCAAGACCGAAATCTTCCAGCCCCGGCCCTTCCCGCCGGGACGAGACCAGCACATGCTGTGCGGCTAGGTAGGCTGGCAGGTCCATGCCTGCCGCCAGAGGATGCCCCTCCCGCATCATCACCACCATGGGGCCGGACAGGACCGGCACATGCTCAATGGTCTCCGGCAAGGCCAGCATCACATCACAGGCCAGATCCAGTCGTCCGCTGGCCAGCTCCGTGGGCATCTGCCGCCGCCGGATAGTCAACGACTGCAAGCGAATCCCCGGTGCCTCTTCCATCAACTGCCCCATCAGCGGCGGCAGCAGGCAGCCCTCCAGGCCATCCCGCAGGCCAAGCACAAAAGTCCGCTCGGCGTCGGAGGCATCGAACCCGCCTTCATCACTGAGGCAACGCTGAAACCCGCCCAGCGCGTGCCGTACCGGGCTCACCATCGCCCGGGCCCTGGCGGTGGGCACCATGCGGCTCCCCTGGCGCACAAACAACGAGTCTCCCAGGCGCTCGCGCAGCCGTCCCAGCGCGTGGCTGACCGCAGGCTGGGTCAGGTTGAGCACCTTGGCCGCACGGGTCAGGGAGCCCTCGGTATAGATGGCGTCGAATACCACAAACAGATTCAGATCAAAGCGCGAAACATGCATAGGATTTATCAGGTTTCATTTTGAGGATTCATTGGATTTATTGAAGCCCGCTCTCTAGCATCGGTCAATGAATAGCTGCCCGACGCCAACATGCTGTCGTCTTACGCACGCACGATGACCGAAACCACCACAGCAGGACACCCCATGAGCCAGACTTCCCAACGCATTTTCATCACCGGTGGCGCCTCCGGACTGGGTCGCGCCATGGCCGAAGCCTGGTTGCGCGAGGGTGCCCGGGTACTGATCGGTGACGTGAACGAAGAGCGCGCCGCCGAAACCCTGGCCGCATTGAAAGACTTGCCCGGCGAACTGGCCTTCCAGTATGTGGACGTGCGTGACACCGCCAGCCTCAATAACGCCCGCGAGTGGCTCGAGCAACAATGGGGAGGCCTGGATGTGCTGGTAAACAATGCCGGGGTAGCAGGCGCGGCCCGTATCGACCGTGGCGACATGGCGGACTGGGACTGGATCTTCGATATCAACGTGAAGGGCGTAGTCCGGGGTTGCAAGGTGTTCGTGCCGATGATGAAACGCCAGGGCCATGGCCATATCGTCAATATTGCGTCGCTGGCGGGACTCCTCAACGCACCGGTGATGGGCAGTTATAACGTGACCAAGGCTGGCGTTATTTCCCTGTCGGAAACCCTGCGCTTCGAACTGGCCCCTTTTGGTATCCACACCACGGTGGTGTGCCCCGGTTTCTTCCGCACCAACCTGCACGAATCCATGCGCAGCCCCGAGCCAGGCATGATCGAAACCGTGGACAAACTGCTGGCCAGCAATGAGCTGACCGCCGACCAGATCGCCAATATGATCAAGCAGGCCGTGGCAAACCAACAGTTCTTCCTGCTGCCACACAAAAGCGGGCGGCGCGCCTACTTCTTTAAGCGTTTTGTCCCTGCCATCTTCAACCACATGATGCTCAAAGGTGCCGAAGGGTTACGCCGCAAACTGGAAAAAGCGGAGAACGCCTGATGCCAGTGATCTACCTGATTCGTCATGGTCAGGCCAGCTTCGGCAAGGAAGACTACGATCAGCTCTCCGAACCGGGTTGGGAGCAAAGCCGTATTCTCGGCCGCGCCCTGCAAAACCAGGATCTCGGCGTTGCCCGGCCGATCTGCGGCACCATGCGCCGCCACCGGGAAACCGCAGAGGCCGCCCTCGGCGAACTCGGGCTCCCCGCCGAGTGGCACACCGACACCGGCTTCAATGAGTACAACCATACCGAGCTATTGGCGCTGGACTGGCCCATGGCCAACGACCGCGCCGCCCTGACCGAGTGGCTGGGCAAACAGGCTAATCCGCGGAAGGTTTTCCAGGTCCATTTTGAACAAGCCCTGCGTCGCTGGCAGCGTAACGACGACAGCGACCGTAGCGCCTACAGTGAAACCTGGCCCGCCTTTCGCGAGCGTGTTCTGGCCAGCACCTATAGCCTGGGCAACAGCCTCAGCAGTGGCGAAAGCGCGCTGGTGTTCACCAGCGGCGGCGCCATCAGCGTCATCATCCAGCACCTGCTGGGCATGGACGACGAGGCCCTGATCACCTGGAACCGCACCTTGATCAACACCAGTGTGACGCGCATTCTTGTGAATGCGGGCAAGCTACGGCTAGTCTCGGTGAACGAGCACCTGCATCTACCGAGCGATCAGGTCACGTATCGATAGAACATTTTTCCGCAGGAGCGTCGCTTGCGGCGCTCCTGCAGCAAACCATTTAACGCGGGGATAACCATGCCGACACGCAAGACGATTCTGATCACTGGCGCCAGTTCCGGCCTTGGCGAAGGCATGGCGCGAATTTTTGCGGCCATGGGGCGCAACCTGGCCCTGTGTGCACGACGCATGGATCGGCTGGAAACCCTGAAAGCGGAACTGGAAAACAAACACCCGAATATTCGCGTGCTGATCAAACCGCTGGACGTGAATGATTACGATCAGGTGTTTGCCGTGTTTGACGCCTTCCGCACGGAACTGAGCGGCATCGACCGGGTGATCATCAATGCCGGCATGGGCAAGGGCCAGCCGCTGGGCACCGGTTACTTTTATGCCAACCGCCAAACCGCCGAAACCAACTTTGTGGCGGCCCTGGCCCAGGCCGAAGCCGCCATGGAAATTTTCCGGGCCCAGAACAGCGGCCACCTGGTGATGATTTCTTCCATGAGCGCCATGCGCGGCATGAAGAAAAATCTCACTACCTACGCGGCCACCAAAGCCGGCGTGGCCATGCTGGCGGAAGGCCTGCAGGCAGAGCTGATCGATTCGCCCATTGAAGTAACCACCATTTTCCCCGGGTTCATCAAGTCAGAGATCAACGAAAAACTCAAAAACACGCCTTTCATGGTCGACACGGAAACCGGCTGCAAGGCCATGGTCAAAGCCATCGAAAAAGAACCCCTCAACGCCGCCGTCCCCGCCTGGCCCTGGGGCCCCATGGGCATCGCCATGCGCCACTTCCCGCTGAAGGTCGTGACGAAGATGATGTAGTAGAGGGCAGTGAACAGTTAACAGTGAATAGTGAACAGCGCGCGCAGTAGCGCCGTGCAGAACAAATTTATGAGGCCGCGCCCAAATGTTGGACGCGGCCTCATACGTTTAAAATCCTCAAATCGTTCGACGCGAACTGTTCACTATTCACTGTTAACTGTTAACTACCTCACCCCTGCCACTTCAAGATCGGCGCCCACTCACGCCAGTCGTCTTCTGCTTCGCGGTGCAGCTCGAAGCGGGTGCCGGGCTCGGCCAGGTTGCCGGCTTCGGGTGGGGTGGCGAAGCTGATGCCGCCACGTAGCAGGTTTTCCAGGGAGCTGGCCTGCACTTCCGCTCCCTTGAACAGGCCCACATCCACAGTCAGGCCAGAGCTGTTCCAGAACTTGCTGTTGGTGCGCACCAGCTTGCTGTATTCCGGTTTGATGATGGCCTGGATTTCAACAAAGCGACCATCCTGGCTCAGCTCACTTTCGCCGATGGTACCCACTTCCAGATCCCGGTAGTAAATGTGGCGGCCCTTTTTCAGGGAGCCTAGCTGGTTGGCAACCAGGGTGATCTTGAGCCCCAGATCGGGCTGTTGGTCAGGCGGGGTTTCCAATCCCTTGAAAGTCTTTTCCGGTTCGCCTTCGCCCGGTTCTACGGCAATGTATTTCCCGGACACCAGGGTATCCAGGTTACGGGCACCGGCAATGCCCAGCTCCGGTTCCACGATCCAGAACTTGCTTTTTTCCCGTGCCAGTTTTTCCGCATCACGATTCAGGCTGGCATGCACGTTCACCGTTTTCAGGTCATCACTGAGCACGATTTCATCCACGCTGCCCACTGGCACACCACGATAACGCAGCTCGACCCCAGACTTGATGCCCGCGCCGTTTTCAAAGCTGATCTCAATCTGCACATCGCGCTGCAACAACTGGTCGTACAACAACCAGGCCGCCACGATCAGGCTCAACAGGGGCACCAGCCAGATAGGCGATGGCCAGTGCGAGCGTTTCACTTCAGCTGTTTCCATGATCCTTGTTCCATAGTTGATTGGGCGAAAAGGCATGAGCCGACAGCATGGTCAGCACCACCGCAATACCAAACGCGAGAATGCCGGGCTCCGGTTGCACATTGGCCAGATTGCCAAACTGCACCAGCGCCACCAGCAACGCGACCACAAACACATCCAGCATGGACCAGCGCCCGACCCAGTACACCAGCCGGTAAGCCCGGGTACTGGTCAGGGGCTGCGATTCCGTCGGCGCGCGCCAGTAAACTACCGCCAGCACCAGCACCTTGAAAAACGGCACCAGCAAGCTCGCCACCATGACAATAATGGCGATGCCCGGCATGCCCGCGTCAAAGAGCTGCCAGATACCCTCTGCGATGGTACTGGTCTTGCTGCGCCCCCCCTGAGTGACGGTCATGATCGGTAACAGGTTGGCGGGCACCAGCCACACAGTGGCGGCAACCAGTAACGACCACGCTTTGGCGTGCGGCTTATCAGGCATCGCTCACCTCACCGGCGCGCTGGTCAATCAGGCGTTGCAACTGCTCCGGCTGCGCCAGGGTTTCCACGATCAGCCGTAACAGCACCGCCAGCCCCAGACAAACAATGCCGGCGCCCGGGGTCACCGTGGCCAGGTCGCCCAGTTTGGTCATGGAGATCAGAATCCCCAGCAAAAAGATATCCGTCATGGCCCATTCCCGACTCTGCCGATACACCCACATCCAGCGTGGCGACGGCACCGGCTGGTGCTGGCGAGCAGCCCATAGCAGCCGACTCACGGCAACCAGATTCGCCAGCGGCATGATCAACAAGGTAAACAGCAACAGCAGTCCGGCGGGCAAGTACAGGCCATGCATCAGGGCAAAGATGCAACCGAGCAGGCTGGCGTGGTTATCAAGGCCGAGGTTTTCAAGACGCAATAGCGGCAACGTCAGGGCCGGGACCCACAGGAAGGCGGTGGCCAGAGACAGGGCCAGAAGGGAATCCGGTTTCAGGCGCCAGGCACCACTCAGTTGACAGTCGCAACGGGGACAACGCCACGTGCCGCGCCCCTTGCCGGAGGGCAAGGCAAGATCAGTATGGCAATCCGGGCACTGCAAGGTGCCCGGTTCGGGGGACACATCCCTGTCCGCTGGCAAAGGCCGCTCCTTTCCCTGAGAGAAATACTAGGATGACATTGCCTGATTACCCCGTCTGTGAAAAGACACCGGGGTTTTACCGAGTTTTATAAAGCGGGGCGGGGGGCCTCTGACGTCTGACGCCAAGCTCAAAACAAAGCGGCTCCCGAAGGAAGGATGACCTTAATCCAGCGGCCCCGGGTTTTTCTTTTTCTTCACCGTGGCATAGCCGCCCTGGGTATCCGGTGCGGCAGGTTTGCTGCTGCGTTTGGCGGGTCGCTTGGCGGCGGCCTTTTTCTTCAGCGGTTTCTTTCCGGTTTTTTTCGCGTCGGTTTTCTTTTTGATCTTTTTCTTCTTGCTGCCAGCGGCCTTGCCGTTGGACTTGAGTTTTTTCGGCCCCATGAACTTGCCCTTCAGGGCATCCACAATGCGGAATTCAAACTGCTGGCGCAGGTAACGCTGAATGCTTGCCATCAGGTTCCACTCATGGGCCGCAATGAGGGAAATGGCCGTGCCTTCACCGCCAACCCGGCCAGTGCGGCCAATGCGGTGTACGTATTCGTCACCACTGCGTGGCATGTCAAAGTTAATGACCAGATCCAGCCCTTCCACATGAATACCGCGGGCCGCCACATCGGTGGCCACCAGGATACGCACGCCGCCATCCTTGAGCCGGTCCATGGCCAGCTTACGCTCTTTCTGTTCCTTCTCACCATGCAACACAAACACCTTGTGACTGGTGGCGCGCAGCACGCCGCCCAGGCGGTCGGCCTGCTCACGGGTATTGGTGAAAATCACCGCCTTGTCATAGGTCTCATGGGCCAGCAGCCACTGCACCAGGCGCTCTTTGTGCGCCACATCATCGGCGGTGATGATCTGTTGCTGAATGGATTCATTCAGGTCGCGGACCGTGTCCAGCAACAGGAACTTCGGCTCCTTGAGCACACTTTCCACGACCCGGTCCATGGCATTGCCACCGCGGGTGGCCGAAAACAGCAGCGTCTGCCGTTCACTGCGGCATTCCGCCGCCAAACGCAGCACATCTTCACTGAAGCCCATGTCCAGCATGCGGTCGGACTCGTCCAGTACCAGCACTTCCAGATCACCCAGCAACAGGTTGCCGGCTTCCAGATGCTCAATCAGACGCCCGGGGGTGCCGATCAGGATTTCCGGGTTCTTGCGCATGCTGGCGGCCTGAACCTTGAAGTCTTCCCCACCGGTCACCAGCGCCGCCTTGATAAAGGTGTAACGGGCCAACGCCTCCACTTGTTTGAGGGTCTGCTGAGCCAATTCGCGGGTGGGCAGCAGAATCAGCGCCCGGGTATCGGTACGGGGGCGGGAATGCTGCAGCAGGCCGTGTAGCAGGGGCAGCAGGAAGGCGGCAGTCTTGCCGCTGCCGGTACGGGCAATCACCCGCAGATCATGGCCCGCCAACGCGTCGGGAATGGCCGCCGCCTGCACCGGGGTAGGCTCGGTAATATCCTGTTCGTCAAGCGCGCGCACCAGGCGCTCGTGCAGGTTCAGATCAGCAAAGGTGGACATGGGAATCAGCTCCGGAGTTGAAGGGGCATTGTAGCAGCTGCCAGAGTTGAAAGTTCAAAGTTCAGGGAGCAAAAGTGCAGGAATGCCGTCCGCCCCGGACCGCGTTTCAACCTTTCACTCACCGATCCAGGCAAAGCGGGGTTGAACCTGACCGTCTCGCTCGACGGTTTCGGCGAACATGGCCAGGGGACGCACCCACAGAGCCCCATCCCCGTAGAGAGGCCGATAGACCACCACCGTCTCTTCGGTCTCTGAATGCGTGGCCAGACCAATTACCTGGTATTCATTGCCCTTGAAGTGCCGGTAACGGCCGGGCTTCAGTTCCGTCATTTGTCTCTCTCGCTATCGTACCGGGCCAACCGTTCCGCGATGGCCGCCAGCACCGCGGGGTTCCAGGGCAGCCCCACATGAGTCCCGGCCACTTCCACGTTATCGGTATTCGGGCCGTCATTCTCCAGACAGCACGGCCAGCTGACAATGCCATCATCACGGGTATAAATCGCCGTGCAGGGGACGGGCGGCGGCGTAATCCGTGCCTGAAAGGCATCGTGATCCGGGTTTTGCCGGTTTGGGTTAAACAGCTTGAACAGGGCGGTCACGTTGTTGGCTTCAGGGTCCCGGTTGATCGGGCTGCCCAGGGTGAAGACCTGACTGACCTGTTCCGGAAACGCTCGAGCCAACTCACGGGCGAACACCCCACCCAGACTCCAGCCCACCAACGCCACCGGCGTGCCGTGCCGGGTGTGGATCGCTTGCAACTGGCTTACCAGCAACGACTTGCGCTTGCGGTTCATACCCAGATTGGTGCCCTGCGCCCAGCCATAACTGGTATAGCCCAGCTGCGCCAACCCTTTTCGAAGTGGGCGCGTACTTACGTCACTGGCACCGAACCCTGGCAGTACCAACACCGGCTCGCCATTACCCCGGGGTAACTGGCGATAGCCCATCCCGCGCAACAGGTAACGCCCATAGGCCATCATCGCCCGGCTTTCTCCCAGTAACAGCCGCAGGGAGGGCGGCGCCAACTTGTCAGTCATGGCAGTTCCATTTTTCGGTTCATGTCCAGATGGTACCCTGTGAAAAACACTGTTAAACCCTGTCCGGTACGATTGGCTCAGCCGGCCTGCCGGGGAACACAGCGGCCCGTCCCCGGTCGTAAAGAGGGAATCACGGAATCACAAGGAGCTTCCATGAAGAAAGGTCTCGTTACCGCACTCGCCCTGTCACTACTGAGCACATCCGGCCTGGCCATGGCAAAACAGCCACAAGGCGCCAAGAACGTTTACGGATGGGTCGAGAAAACCACGTTGGAACCGTGGGGCGTTGAGCTCAAGACCAAATTGGACAGTGGCGCACTAACCTCGTCCCTCCATGCCACCAACGTGGAAGTCTTCGACAAAGACGGCGAAAGCTGGGTGCGCTTCAAGGTGGAAGTGGAAGACGAAGCTTCTGGCAAGACTGTCAGCAAGACGTTCGAGAAGCCTCGCTACCGCAAAGTACTGATTCGCGGAGCCGGCGGTGAAGAACGTCGACCTGTGGTACTGATGAAATTGTGTGTTGGCGATACCGTCTATGAAGAGCAATTTACCCTGAATGATCGCTCCGACATGATTTACCCGCTCCTGCTGGGCCGTCGTACGCTATCTCACCTGGGTTATCTGGACGTCACGGAAACCTTCATGCACACACCCAACTGTGATGAAGACTCCCCCGTGAAACTGGACAAGGACCAGAAAGACGACAAGGACATCGACGACTAACGAGGGTGATACAGGGGCCTGGCCTGCCAGGTCCCTGTGGCGGTCACCTGACCGTTACGCCGGATTCACCTCGAAGTAACCGAACAGGCCATCCAGTGCCTCGCGCAGCACACTCCCCTGCAGGCTGATACGGGCCTCCAGTTCCGCCACGGCATCATCTGCATCCAGGGTGTCGATGTTTTCCTGCAGGACATCCAGCGCCTTGATGCGCTTGATCTCCAGTTTGTCATTCACATCCAGTTCCAGACTGTCCTGCCAGGCCAGATTGATGCGGGTGACCACCATGCCGGTTTCCAGATGGGCGAGAATCTCTTCCTGTCCCAGATCCACCGCAGTGAACTTCACTGCCGCCCCTTCATCCTTGGTGCCTTTCAATTCACAACGGTCGCCCAGGGTAAAGCCCTCGGGCAGCAGCTTGGTATCGCGCAGCCAGTTGCTGTAGCTGGTGTAAGGGGCAGAATTAGGCGCCGGGTAAGCGACAGGCAGGGTACCGATGGCCTTGCGCAGGCACGCCACCACTTCTTCCGCACGGGTTGCAGAAGAGGCATCCACCAGCACCCGCTTGCGCAGGGTATCGATCAACAAATTGGTACGGCGGGAACGGGTAAAAGCACGCGGCATCAACTCAAAGGTAATCTGCTCTTTCAGTTCGGCCTTTTCCTTTCGCCCAACCTTGCGCCCTTCTTCGTCCTGGATGTGCTCGACCTTTTCATCCAGCAACTCCTTGATCACCGGCCCGGGCAGCAGGCGCGTGGTCTGCTGGTAGGTGCAGTAGATAAACCCCTCCACCGCATAGACCATCGGGTCCTGACCTTTCAGCGGCGGCACAAAGCCCTCGGTACTGAGCGTCTGCGAGCCGCAGGGCTGGCAGCGGTTATCCGCAAGAATCTGGTCCAGCTCGCCAACGGAGAAAGAAAAGGCGTCATCGCCCAGATACACAATCAGGTTCTTGATCCACATAGTTCCATATCCAAAAGCCGGGGCGAGATAAAGGCGCCCCTGGGTCACAGGGAGGGCTGGCCACAGTAGCGAAATGGCGGCCAGGGCTCAACCTCCCGCTGCGCCTTCGTCATTTGACCTGTAACGACATGGCGGAACATCGCATCCATTGCTATTCAATACAGGAATTTTGTACCCACGAGGACACCCCATGGAGTACCTGCGCACCCCGGACGACCGCTTTGAACGCCTGCTGGATTATCCCTTTGTCCCACACTATGTGGATGTGGGAGGGCTTCGAATGCACTACGTTGATGAAGGCCCAGCGGATGCCCCGCCGGTACTGATGCTGCACGGCGAGCCCACTTGGTCTTACCTGTATCGCCACATGATCCCAGTCTGCGCAGCCGCCGGTCATCGGGTGATCGCACCAGACCTGATCGGCTTCGGCAAGTCTGACAAACCCACCCGCATCGATGACTACAGCTATCAGTCCCACATGGACTGGATGCTATCGCTTCTGGATCAGTTAGCGCTCACCCGAATCACTCTGGTCTGTCAGGACTGGGGCTCCTTGCTCGGGTTACGCTTGGCCGCAGAAAACCCTGATCGCTTTCGCGCAATCGTGGTCGGCAACGGCATGCTCCCCACCGGGGACCAGACCGTGCCAGCCGCGTTTCAACTGTGGAAGAATTTCGCTATCTACTCGCCAGTGTTCCCGGTCTCGCGCATTATCGATGCCGCCAGCTTCCGCAAACTCGGTCCGGATGAGAAGCGCGCCTACGAGGCCCCCTTCCCGAATCGTAAATACAAGGCCGGCGCCCGTGCGTTTCCCAAGCTGGTCCCGGTTACCCCCAACGACCCGGCCACCCGGGCCAACCGCACCGCCTGGGAATCACTGAAACAATGGCGCAAACCTTTCCTGACCACCTTCAGTAATGGCGATCCGATTACCCGTGGTGGAGACAAATACATGCAGGAGCAGGTACCCGGCGCCAAGGGACAGCCTCACCAGACACTCACTGGCGGGCACTTCCTGCAAGAAGACTCACCCGTAGCGTTTGCCCAGGCCGTCAATCAACTGATTGCCACTCTGCCCTCCCAGGGCTGAAACGGCGGTGCTGCGATCAGGGAAACGCCGCAGCACCTTCCTCCTCCTGAGACCAGAACATCACCCGGTTCCGCCCTGCCCCCTTCGCCAGATACAGGGCTTCATCGGCGCGCGAAAGCAACTGGGTATCCGTCAGGGCGTGATTTGCGGGATGACCAGGCAACCAAAGAACTGCCCCAAAACTGGCCGTCACAGTCAGGAAGTCCCCACTTTCCAGAGGCACCGGGGATGACGCAATGGTCTCACGGCAACGCTCCAGCACGGTGGCGGCTCCGGCCGCCCCGGTCTCCGGCAATGCCAGAACAAACTCTTCACCGCCAATACGGCCAATCAAATCTGTTTCACGCAGGCAGGCTCGCAGAATCTCAGACACCTGAACCAGCACCTGGTCTCCAACCCCATGACCATGGCTGTCATTGATACGCTTGAAGTGATCCAGATCCATGACACAGAGGGTCAGAGACTGTCCACTTCTGCGGCCTCTCGCCAGCTCGTGAGCCAGCTGAGCGAATAGCTCACGCCGATTGGAAAGGCCGGTAAGGGGATCGTGAAGCGCCTGGTCACGAATCTGCTTTTCCCGATGCACCCACCGGCCCAGCAACAATGCCACAAGGGTGATCACCGACGTGATAAAAGGCACCATGAATGCCACAGTGCTGGCAATCCAGTAGTAAGATAAATGCTGTTTGGACACCGGGTCCCGGGCAAAATAAATGGCGTGTTCTACGTAACCACTTACTGACAGCCAGGCCAGCAGCAACACCACACACACCGTAAAGGCGAAGTTCCATGCGACGCGGGTGAATCCAAACAGGATAAAACCGACCAGTGGCGAGCCCATCAGCACCATTCCTGTCATCGGGCTGTAGAGGCCGAACACCCATCCCAGCAGCACAAAGCCCACACTGAAGAAAGACAGGAACACATTGGGGTAGATTCGTGAGTGCCGGTTCTCGTGCCGCAACCAACCGCCCCATGCCAGCAGCAGCGCCCAGCCCAGCAAATTAATCAGTACCACGCTGTTGAGCATCGCCGTCCCCTGCGACGATACATAGTTGCGACCGAATTCAGTGAGATGAACCGTAACCTGGTGCCAGACACAAATAAAAAACATGTACCCCCACAGCAGCACTGACAGCAGCAGGCACTTATCCCGGTCGGACCAGTCAAGCAGCTTCAGCAAGCTGGAACGGGGGGCAGGCGGATCGGTCATTATTTTCATTCTTGGACGTGACCTGTTTCACACTCTTTCCGCCATTATGTCAGTGCCAAGACTTGCCGGCGGCCCTCCACCTCTGCGTTGGTCCTGCCAAGCCGGCCAATGGTCGGAAAACAACCACAACGCGGATCATTATTCATAGCTCAGATCGCTGGCCTTGCCCCTGAACACCCGGTAGATGAACACGGTATAGCCCAGAATCATGGGCAGCGTAATGATAGCCCCCCAGAAGGTGAACAGCAGCGATTCCGTGGACGACGCGGACTCCCAGATGGAGAGCTGACCCAGCACGATATCGGGAAACAGGCTGTACGCCAGGCCGATGCCTGCCAACACGCAGATAACCACCAGCGAAAGAAACGCCAGCCAGCCATAGCCATGATGCAGAATCTGGCGACTGTTAAAGATCCAGATCAGTCCAGCCCATGCAAGGCCCGTGGCAATGGGGATGGGCATCAAGCCAATCGCATTGGGCAGGGTGAACCACTTGTCCGCGATGGTCTGACTGACCAGCGGGGTCGCGATGGAAATCAGCACCAGAAATCCTCCCATGGGCCAGACCGCCAACCGCCCCCAGTGAGCCGCCTTGCGAAACAGTTCTCCCTCCGTCTTGATCAACAACCATGCCGCCCCCAGCATGATGTAGAGTGCAGGTAATGCTACCGCAATCAGGGCGGCAAACAGGGTACTGGTGGCATCGCCGGTCAGCCCCGTAACAAAGGCGCCCAGCATCCAGCCCTGGCAAACCGAGGCAACCAGCGACCCCAAGGCAAAAAGGGTATTCCACTTGGCCTTGTGCCTGTCTCCTGCCTTGACCCGGAAATCGAATGACACCCCCCGCAAAATCAGCCCCATCAACATGATGGTCACCGGCAGGTAGAGGGCCGTCAGCACTACACCGTGCGCCTGGGGAAAGGCAATCAGAAGAATCCCCACCCCCAACACAATCCAGGTTTCATTGGCATCCCAGAACGGGCCGATCGCCGCCACCATGACATCTTTTTCCCGGTCATCGGCAAAAGGCAGCAGCATACCGATTCCCAGGTCATAACCGTCAAGGATGACGTAAATCAGTAGTGCCAGCCCCATGGCGCCAGCGAAGAAAAGCGGTAACCAGTATCCCAGATCCATCATGCCTCTCCTTGTGCACGTTCGGCATTCATGGCGCGCTGCTGTGGCATCAACGACAGGGAGCGTGCCGGTTTGGTCGCCATATAACGCAGCGCCGCAATGTAGGACACGAGTAAAAACAGGTACAGCAAGACATAACCAAACAGAGTACCCGCCACCGTCGCACTACTGTGATCCGCCACCACATCTGCCGTGCGTAACAACCCGTCCACAACCCAGGGTTGGCGGCCGATTTCGGTCACGTACCACCCGGCCAGTACTGCGACCCAACCGGAGAACGTCATGACTGACAGTATGCGCAGCAATACACCTTGCCCCTCACGGCTCTCTTTACCCCGAACCCACAATTGCCAGGCAGACCATAGCCCGACCAACACCATCAACACCCCGACACCCACCATCACCCGGAAAGCCCAGAACACCGGAGCGACCGGCGGATGCTCGCCTTCGAATTCGTTGAGCCCGCGAATCTCGCCATCCCACTCATGCGTCAGGATCAGGCTGGCAAGACCCGGCACCTTGATTGCCATATGGGTGGTGCGAGCCTCCTCGTCCGGAAATCCGAACAGGGTCAGCGGTGCATGCCGTTCGGTTTCCCACACCCCTTCCATCGCCGCAATTTTGGCGGGCTGATGCTCAAGGGTATTGAGCCCGTGAAGGTCACCTATCCAGACCTGTAAGGGCGCCAACAACGCCGCCATCACCGCCCCGGTACGCATGACTTTCCAGGTGGCAGGGCCATCCACACCGCGCCTGGCACGCCAGGCGCTGATCCCCATGATCAGGAACGCAGCAGTCAACAGCGAGGCATTGAACATATGCGCAAACCGATATGGAAATGACGGATTGAAAATTACCGCCCACCAGCTCTCCACATGGAAAATGCCATCTTCCAGTCGGTAACCTGCCGGGGTTTGCATCCAGGAATTCAGGCTGAGAATCCAGAATGCCGAGAAAGAGGTGCCCACCGCCACCAGAGCAGTCGCCATCAAGTGCATACGATTGGAAACACGATCCTTGCCGAACAGCATGATTCCCAGAAATGAGGTTTTTAGGAAAAAGGCAGTCAGCACTTCATAGCCGAGTAATGGCCCGGCAATATTGCCCGCCCTTTCCATGAAACCAGGCCAGTTAGTGCCAAACTGAAAGCTCATGGTTATCCCGGAAACCACCCCCAGCGCAAAGCTGAGCGCAAAGATTTTTACCCAGAAAAAGTAGGCGTACTCCCATGCCTTGTCTCCGGAAAAGGTATATCGCAACCGGAAATAGAAAAGCACCCAGCACAAACCTATCGTGATGGTGGGAAACAGGATGTGGAAGCTGATATTGGCTGCAAACTGCAGCCGGGCGAGCAGAAACGGATCGAATTCCACCAGAGCACCTCCCTAAAGAATGCCAGCGATAACGACAGCGCTGTCCTACCGTAGCACACCGACATGAACGGTAAATGAGACAAATTGACCGCGGCAATCTGTGCCGCCGTGAACAGGGCGACAAGACCAAACGGTCGTTAACACTTTGTATACACCCGCAACAATTCATTGCTCTGCTCACAACAAGGATTGCACAGCAACAGGCCCGTGTAGCCAACAAAATGCACTGACTGGAAATGGGCGCCTGTCTTGGGTGCCCGCCATACCCTTCTTGGAGAGCACACCATGAAAACAACAACCGGATTGGCAGCCCTGGCCGCTGTCGCCCTGTTAAGCCTCAGCAGTAATGCCATGGCGTTAACCAAGCGCACCTTCTGCGTGTTCGACATCATTGGCGCCAATGGTGACACCTACAACATCATGCGCGACTACAAGACCGCCGCGGTGCAATGGGGTGTGGATGTAGAACTGAAACCCTACACCGATGAAAAGATCGCCTCGGAAGATTTAAAAGCCGGCCAGTGCGACGCCGCGGTTCTCACCGGCATCCGGGGTCGTCAATTCAACAGCTACACCGGCAGCATGGATTCCATCGGTGCCATTCCCAGCTACGACGCCATGAAAACCGTGATTGCCGTCATCGCCAGCGGCAACGCCAGCGTCAATCAGCACCTGGTATCCGGCCCCTACGAAGTGGGTGGCGTGGTCCCGTTGGGTGCCGCCTTCCTGTTTCTGAAAGACAAAACCATTGATACCGTCGAAGAACTGGCTGGCAAGTCCATTGCCGTTCTCGAGTACGACAGCGCCCAGGCCAGCATGGCCTCCCGCGTGGGCATGTCTCCGGTCATGTCCGACATCACCAACTTTTCTACCCGGTTTAACAACGGCTCTGTCGATATCTGCTTCGCCCCGGTGATGGGGTATTCCGCCCTGGAACTGTACAAGGGCATGGCGCCGGATGGTGGCATTCTTGATTATGTGCTCGGCCAGCTAAGTGCCCAGGTGATCCTGAAGAAAGACAAGTTCCCCGCGGGTTTCGGCGAACAGTCCCGCGCCTTCATGTTCAGCCAGTTCGACCGCGCCATGAAACTGATCGATAACGCCAGCGGCGAAATCGACGACAAATGGTGGATCCGCATTCCCAATGCCGACAAGCTGCGTTACGACGAAATGATGCGTGAAGCACGCATTGAGCTGACCCGGCAAGGCGTCTACAACAAGGACATGATGTCCCTGTTGCTGAAAGTACGCTGCAAGCAGGAACCCTCCCGCGCCGAGTGTGTAAACCCGGTGGAATAACAAGCCCATTGCTGGCGCGAGCCCGTCAACGGACAGTGCCAGCACATCGCCTCTGTGGGAGCGGTTGTTCGACCGCGATGTCTTCTCCGCCGCCAGGCGGAGAGCCCCCCCTCTCTTCCCCCACCGCCACTCTGTTACCCTGTAGGCATCGGATTCATTACCCCCCGGATGCCCATGTCAGCCACGTTTGGATTTCGTTTCGATAACCGCTACGCACAACTGCCCGAGCCGCTGTTTTCGCTGTGCCCTCCGCAGCCGGTCAGCCAGCCGGAAATGGTGTTGTTCAATGCCGCTCTGGCGGAGCAAATGGGACTGGAGACAGACGCCCTGCGCACCCGCTCTGACCTGTTCAGCGGCAACACCCTGATTGCCGGGAGTGAGCCACTGGCCCAGGCCTATGCCGGTCATCAGTTCGGCAACCTGACCATGCTGGGGGATGGTCGCGCGATCCTGTTGGGAGAACACCTGGATGCCAGCGGCAACCGGATGGATGTTCAACTTAAGGGCGCTGGGCGCACCCCCTTCTCCCGTGGCGGGGACGGCAGGGCAGCGCTGGGGCCGATGCTGCGCGAATACCTGATCAGCGAATCCATGCATGCCCTCGGCGTGCCCACCTCCCGCAGTCTGGCAGTGGTGGGCAGTGGCGATCCGGTGTACCGGGAAGAGGCCTTGCCCGGCGCCATCCTGACTCGCATCGCCGCCTCCCATCTGCGCGTCGGCACCTTCCAGTACGCTGCCGCCCAGCAAGACGCGGCATTGATGGATACCCTGATTCAATACACTCTCGCCCGGCACTACCCGGATCAACAGAACAGCGACAACCCCGCCCTGGCGCTGCTGGATGCGGTGATTGAGCGTCAGGCCTCACTGATCGTCCAGTGGATGCGGGTGGGCTTTATCCACGGTGTAATGAACACCGACAACGTGACGCTGAGCGGCGAGACCATTGATTACGGCCCCTGCGCCTTTATGGATGCCTACGATCCAGACACCGTGTTCAGTTCCATTGACCATCAAGGTCGCTATGCCTACGGCAACCAACCCACCATTACCCAATGGAACCTGGGCCGTTTTGCCGAAACCCTGCTGACCCGTATCAACGACAACGTGGACAAGGCCATCGAGATCGCCACGGATCGCATCAAGGGCTATACCACCCTGTACGATCAGAAATGGCTGGCCATGATGCGCCGTAAACTGGGCCTGTTCGGCGAGGACGTCATGGATGCCACCTTGATTCAGGATCTGCTCGACTGGATGCAGGCCAACCGGGCCGACTTTACCAATACCTTCCATGCTCTGATCGGCGGCGAGGTGCCCGACAGCGACCTGTGCCAGCAACCCGCATTTCTTGATTGGCACACACGCTGGCAGGCGAGACTGGCGCGCAACAGCAAACCACGCGAGTCGTCCTGGTGTCTGATGCGCAACAGCAATCCTGCGGTCATTCCGCGCAATCATCTTGTCGAGCAAGCCCTGACTGCCGCGACAGAACAGCACGATCTGGCCCCCGCCAAGGCACTGCTGGCGGTGCTGGACCAGCCCTATGGTGACGACGCACCCGAGCAGTACCGCCGGCCACCGGAACCACAAGAGCGCGTGTGCCAAACGTTCTGCGGCACCTGAACATCGCGGCGCGATCATTGTTGTTCACTACAACTTCATCGAACACACAAAGCCGAGGGAGTGAAGACGGCTTAGTTCTGTGAGTTCAGTGCTCTCTGTGGTGAAAACGCTTTTGATCCAGGCCCGCAATCGCGCCGCCACCGAGCGCAGCGAAGGAACGCCCGCAGGGCGGCCCGAAGGGTGAGACCGACGCTCCTGCCGCAAGCCGGGAGGAGTCAATCGGGCTTTACCTCAAATCTGCAATGCACCAAAAAAACGCCTCCACGAAAAGTCCGGGGAGGCGTTACAGTCTAACTTTGCCGGTCCGTCAGAACTGGTAGGCCACCGTCGCCTTGATGTTGCGACCCGGTTCGAAATCCTGCAGATAGAGGCTGCCAAATACCGGGTGGAACGTTTCCCCGGTACGGGAGGATTGCGAGGCGTAGAATTCGTCAAACAGGTTGTCCACCCCTGCCGTAATGGTCAGCCCTTCCACCTGACGGGGCAGCCACATCACCGACACGTTATGCACGGTGTAGCCTTCCTTGGAGCGATCCAAACCCGCGCCATCAAGATCCACGGCATTATGCAGGTCGTTCACGTTCACCATGTCCCAGTGCAGATTCAGATCCAGCGGAGCAATAAAGTAATCCACTTCCACACTGATGCTGTCGCCCTGCTCGCGATCAATACGGGCACCATCCAGCGCGGCGTACTGATCAAACGCATCCAGATCGCTGTTGGCATTGGCATAAGTCAGCAGCACATTCAGGTTGCCTTGCTCAAACCCGACGTAACTCTCGTAACCCTCGATGTGCATGTCGCCCACGTTATCCTTGCCAGCGGCGGTGTTGTCATAGATGTAGTTATCGATGTCGGTACGGAACACGGTGACCCCGACGCTGAAGCGATCAACCCCCAAATCTCCGCTGGCAAAATCCGCCGCCAGCTCGTGGTTGTTGCCGCTCTCGGCCTTGATATCCGGGTTGGGAGTATCGAACAGGCCCGCACCGACAAACACCTCGCCAATTTCCGGCCCCTTGAACAATTGGGTTGTGCTGGCCCGCAGCTTGAGGGAATCCATCACCTGATAGTCCACCGCAAACGCCCCGGTCACATCATCGTAGGTGTCGTCCACCACCACGGAGTCGATCTTGTATTGGTTGTAGCGCACCCCCGGGGTCACCACCACGCGCTCGCCCAGATGCACACGGTCTTCAACAAAGACGGCATTGGACTGGGCATCTTCAGACGACTCATCAACGGTGCCATTCACATACTGCGCCTGGTAGCGGGTGTCATAGCGAATCACCTCCGCTCCATACACCAGCTCCTGTTTGATCCCGGCATCCAGCCAGGTCCGCGCCAGCAGGTTCAGGCCGGTGTTCTCGGCCTGGCCATACACTTCCCCGGCGGTGGCCGCAATAAACGGCAGAGTGGACTGGGCAAGCCCGGTTTCATCCCGCTCCAGTTCGCTGTCGTTGTAGAACAGCGTGGACTCAAGGGTGGTATTACCCAGCGTCGCGTCATAATTCAGCGTCCAGGTATCGCGGGTAAATTCGGTGGGATACGTCAGCGGAGCATTGATGCCATTGGCAATGGCGATATCTGTGGCCAACCCCATGTCTGGCCGGTAGCTGTAATCCCCTTCGTCCTTGTAGCTTTCAAAGCCCAGGGTCAACCGCTGACGGGACGTAAGATCCCAACCCAGCTTCACCAGCGCATTGTTGAGCTCGCCTTCCAGGCCTTTCACTTCGCCATCGGTACCCGGCATTTCATTGCCGTTGGCATCTTCGATAACGCCGCCACCGACCTCGAAATTATCCCGGTCCAGATAGTTGTAGTACGCCAGATAATCCGCGCTGTCACCCAGCGTTCCAAAGCCGGTCAGTGAGGCGCTTTCGTAGGCATTGGTGGAATAGGTGCCCTTGCCCAGCACACCAAAACTGTCCCCCGGCATCAGCAGGTCACGAGCTGACTTGGTGCGAAACTTCACCACGCCCCCCAGCCCACCGTTGATCACGGAATTATTACCCACCTGGATATCCACCGATTCGAGAATGTCGGCGTTGATCTGCAGGTTACCCATGTGGTGGTACATGTAGGTGTTCTGGTTGGCGCCATCGATACTGATTCGCAGGTCCTTGTCATCCATGCTGCGGATGGTGATGCGCTGGTTGAGTGAATGCGCACCGCCCACATCCACCCCGGGCACGGTGCGTAGCAGGTCACTGATGTGGTCTGCCTGACGGGTCGTCATGGCCTGTTCATCCATGTGCACCGAGCTGGCCGTCACTTCGGTAGCCCACACCGAGACCTTCTCCAGCTCATTGGCCTCGTTTGCGGCCTCCTCGGCCATGGCGGGCGCAGCCACCATCACGGAGCTGCCCAGCAGCCCCCACATCACCTTACGCATAAAAACCCCGATACTTATGACAAATTTGGACAGCAGCAAGCCACAGCAATCGCTGCAAATGAGAGTTGTTATTATTTATGATAGCCACTACAGCATAATGCGGCGCCGCTAACTGCTTTGCGGAAACCGCAAACCGTTATGCGAAATCATCAGGGATCCAGCCATGAGCGGAATCAGTCAGGAACAGCTCGCCTCGCTCTCACGCCAGGCCGGCGTAGAGCAACGACACGTTGGCGACACCGCGCAAGGCGATGGGCAGGTACTGGAGGGGGATTTCGTCCTCAAACGTCACCATTCCGGCATTCTGGTGCATGCGTCCGATGCCGTGGAGCGACAAGATACCCAGGTCAGCTTTGAACTGCCGGCGGGACTCTCGGCAACACTATTACTGGAGGGCGAGCTGGCGTTCCGGGTCGACCAGACCCACTACCACCTTGAGGCCAGCTCGCTGAGCGGCTTTGCCCTGGTCTGCGACCAGCCCCGGGAATTGCAGCGCGAACTTCGCCAGGGGCGCCGCCTGCGCAAGGTCAATGTGTCGGTGCCCAAGGCCTGGCTCTACCAGTACTGCGGCGATGACGAACACGCGTGCCGCTGCATCGACCAGCTGTTTGCCACCCATCAGGCATCCTGCTTCCGTGAATGGCCTGTCTCTTCTGACCTGACCGCGCTGGCGGAACAAATCTTCCGCCCTTCACCCTACACCTCATTCATGCAGAACCTGCATGTGGAAAGCCGTGCACTGGAAATTCTGGATGCCGCCCTGGCGCAATTACTGAAGGACACACAGGCCCCTTCAGGCCCTCGCAAAGTCGAACGGGCACGGGATTTTATCGAGGCCGAATTACAGACACTGGACAGCCTGGAGCAGGTCGCCAGTCATGTCGGCATGAGTGTGAGTTCACTGCAGCGCCAGTTCCGCCAGCACTATCAACTGACGCCTGCGGCCTACATTCGCCAGCGACGTCTGGAGAGAGCCCGGGACCTGTTGCGCCAGCAGCAGCTCTCCATTGGCGAGGCGGCCTACCTGGCAGGTTATCGCCACCCCTCCAATTTCATCACTGCCTACAAGCGGGCGTTTGGCACCACCCCCGGTGATCTCTGAAAACGCCGGGGCACTAGCACGCTGAGCATGCAAGGCGTTATTCAGAGGCCCCCTGGCCTTGCAACTTGTCTACGGTCTTCAACTCGAAATCGCTGGCATCGTGCCGTTCCAGCAACTGGCTTGATGGCTCGCCCCAGGCACGATTGACCATGCGCCCGCGTTTCACCGCCGGGCGTTCTGCGATCTGGTGGGTCCAGCGCAGTACGTTGGTGTAGGTGTGGGCTTCGATAAATTCCGCCGCCTCGTACACCTTGTTGGTGACCAGCGCACCATACCAGGGCCACACCGCCATATCGGCAATGGTGTATTCACTACCGGCCAGGTAGGCGTTGTCGGCGAGGCGGCGGTCCAGCACATCCAGCTGGCGTTTGATTTCCATGGTGTAACGGTCAATGGGGTACTGGTACTTCTCCGGCGCATAGGCATAGAAATGGCCAAAGCCGCCGCCCAGCATCGGGGCACTTCCCATCTGCCAGAACAACCAGTTGAGGGTTTCGGTACGGACCGCAGGATCCGATGGCAAAAACTCGCCAAAGCGCTCCGCCAAGTACAACAGAATACTGCCGGACTCGAACACCCGATGTGGCGGGGTCACGCTGTGATCCATCAGCGCCGGGATCTTGGAGTTGGGGTTCACGTCCACAAAACCGCTGCCAAACTGATCACCATTCTGGATATTGATCAACCAGGCATCGTATTCCGCTTCGCGATGGCCCTTCTCCAGCAGCTCCTCCAGCATCACCGTCACTTTCACCCCGTTGGGGGTCGCCAGCGAATACAGTTGCAGGGGATGCTTGCCCACCGGCAGGTCCTTGTCGTGAGTGGAACCGGCAATGGGGCGATTGATACTGGCAAAGGCGCCACCGTTTTCCTTGTCCCATTTCCAGACCCGTGGCGGGGTATAGGTATCGTCAGACATGTTGGCTCCGCATAAACGTTAATGGCTTCACTATGGGCAGGCGCCCTTAGTGGAACAAGGGAAATAATCCGATCTGTTCCTTCAGCTCAGTGGATCAATCAGGGCGCTGGTCCGCGATTTGTTGGCGCAGGGCCTGTTCTGCCTTGTCGGCGTAACGCTGGCAATCCAGCGGCGAGGACCTCGCCGGGTCGCGATAGTGCCAGCCGCTGGCGCCAGGATGCGGGGTCAGTAGCACATCACAGGGGAGCGCTCTCACGGTGGCAAAAGTGGCGTTGAAATCGTCTACGATCCGCGGGTAACGCGGGTTGTCCAACAGCTGGTATCCGGGCGCGGTAAGGCTGTCCACATACGCCATATCGACTGTCTTTCCCTGCCGGCGCGCCTGCCAGGTCCAGGCCATGCTGCCGGGAGTGTGACCGGGAATAAAATGGCCGGTCAGCGTCACCTCGCCCAGGGTGACCTGTTCGCCATCCTGCAACTGTCGGTCCACCGACACGGGCGGGTAAAGAATCTCATCGTCAAAATGGATATCGTGGGCACCGCCTGCCGCCATCAACATGGCGGTTTCCGCATTGGCCGCGAGTCGGGCGCCGGTGGCACGCTGAATCGCCGCCAGCGACCCCGCATGGTCACCATGGCCATGGCCATGGCTCACCAGAATCCACTTGAGGTCCTCTGGTGCAACCCCCAGCGTACGCATGTTGTCCAGCAACATATCCGCGCCTTGCGGCATGCCACCATCGATCAGAATCGCGCCGTCAGCGGTTTTCACCAACAGCGCCGTGAGTTCTTCGGTCCCGATGTGCCACAAGTTATCGGCAAGCGGCAGAGGCGACATGGGAGCCAGCCAGGGCTCGGGCACCGTATACGCCTGCAGTTGTGGCAATGGATCGGCCTGCGCAACGGCACATGCCAACAGCCCGCCGGACACCATCACAGAAACATGTATTCTCACTGGCATTCTCCCGTAAACACCGTTGGACACGCCGGTTCTCACACCGTTCGCTGTTGCAGCCAGACCACCAACCCCTGACTGTTCAGCTGAATATCAAACCCCAGTGCGTCATCCAGGGCCGCATCGGACAGGTTCACCCCGTGCTCACGGGCTTGAGCGAACAGATAGTCTCGCAGGGCAGGTTCCAGTCGCCCCATCAGATCATCGTCACCACCTTCTGCCGCCTGCTCCGCCAGCAACACATAGTCATCCACCATGGCCAGCAAGCGCTCCCCCGGTCGCGCAGGCGCTTCCAGCAGTCCGTAATGGGTAAGAAACATGCGCTCCGGTTCCAGCGCCAGCAATTTGCGAATCGACGCTTTCAACGCGGGCGGGTCAAATTGCACCGGCGTAGTGGTGGGCAAGATGAAGGGGCCGCGTTCTGTCACCAGGGAAGGGTAGGCCAGACCAAAGGTATCGCCGGTGAAAATGCCATTGGACGCACTGTCCTGGACACAGAAGTGATGGCGGGCATGGCCGGGGGTATCGTGAAACGTCAGGCGGCGCTGGCCAAGGGTCACCTGATCGCCATCGTGCATCACCGTCACCCGCGATTCCGGCACCGGAATAATGTCGCCATACATCTCGGCAAACGCCGCTTCACCATACACCGCCGTGGCGCCCGCCTTGAGTTTGGATGGGTCGATCATATGGCGCGCCCCGCGGGGGTGAATCAGCAGAGTGGCCGCGGGCAACGCCTGCATCAGGCCACCCACCCCGCCGGCATGATCCAGATGCACATGGGTGGGGATCACATATTTCACCTGGCGGCGATCGATCCCTTTCTGTTCCAGCAGATCAAGGATGATGGGGACGGTGTGATGGGTGCCGGTTTCGATGATGGCGCACTCGCCGTCATCTTCCATCAGGTAGCAGGCGGCCAGTTCATCACGGACCATGGCCGTATCAATGCGGGTAATACCGTGGGCTAACGGCTGGTAAACCTGGAAGGACATGATAGCTCCGGGAATGACTGGGAGCCTCACTATACGACAGCGTTTTTCACCACCCCAGTGGACTTCCGTCGCAGGTCGGAAAGCGCGCCTGATACGTCGTTTTCCGCCGGGAAACGGCTCCGTTTAAGGGCAACGCAGCCGGTTAAGCGTGGCCGCCGAACCTTTCAGGGAAAAGTCCGACACGTACAGCACCTCGCCCGCCTTGTTCAGGTAAACCACATCCAGCTCCCTGCCCTGCTTGAGCGCGCGAACCACCGGAGACGAAAGCGGCACCGCACTGGCAAAGATCAGCAGGTTGTTGTCGGCATCGTAGCTGCCATGGCGTGCGCCAAGATCACCAAAGTGCACCCCGTCCACCCGGAACTCACGTAACAACTCGCCCTGCTCGAACTGTGCCGGTAGCGTGGTGGCAGGACCGCTGGCGGTCACAAAACGACGGTGGGCCAACACATACACCGGCTGCCCGGTGCCCTGTTTGCACAACATGCCCACCGCGAATTTGGCTGCACCATCCTGCCCACCATGGGCTCCGGCGTAGGGGTGGCCATGATAGGTCGCCATGGTCCAGTCGGCATGGGCCGACAGGCTGAAAAATGCCAGACAGAAAAACAGCAGGCCGCGTGTCATACATTCCCCCGGGTGGTGTGTTGTTGGTGTTCTGTCCAAGAGACTAAGGATCCTAACAGACTCCTGAATGGGAAACCCGAAACACCGCACACCCGGATCAGCCGGCGCGCGCCACCTTCAGCGAGGCTTCACCACCATAGTTTTGCGGAAACTGACGGGCGTCCTGAATGGCACTCCAGGCCTGGGGCACCCAACGGGATTTTTCAGGCAACAGTGGCCACACGGCACGGAAGGTCAGGCTGATCAGCTGGAACAGGGTCTTGTCCCACCAGTTCCAGCGAATCCCGAATCGCTCGCGGTAGGCCTTGGGGAAAAAGCCTTTTTTGAGATGCCAGGTCATCGAGCCCACGACATACTGGTACATCTTCCAGCGCCCGTCAGAGACTTTCATCCCCGGCGGCTTGGGCTGGTTGGTGTAGTAACCGCGATGTCCTTCGTACTCGGTGGCGGGGTTTTCCTGTAACCGGTGACGGATAGTGTCATCCAGATACGCCCAGTAGGCGGCCCGGGTGGCAGGCATGTCCTTGTCACGGATCCCCATCTGGCGACCAAACTGCAGCCTTTCCTGGAACAGCTGTTCCTTGTCAGCCTCACTGAGCTTGTCGCCGTTGAAACGGGCCAGATAGAGCATGCCGTAGTAGGTCGTGATGTGGACCCAGGTGTACAGCTCCGGGTTCAGCGCATGGTAGGGTTTGCCGTTGAAATCGGTGCCCTTGATGCTGCGATGCATTTCCCGCAACCGGGTACCGAAATCCCGCACCCCTTCAGCAGTGTTGTAGAGCACCGGCCACAGCAACGCCAGCGAACGCTCGGCACGACCCCAGGGGTATTCCTTGTAGGCCGAGTGCTGCTCGACGCCGGCACCAATACCCGGATGCGCCACCTGCAAGGTGGTCGTGCTGGGCAGCAACATCAACACCCGGCTGTCACCGAAGTACTTCCACATCAATGAATCCGGACCAAGGACGGTCTGTTCCTGTGTCATGTTGCGCTCCCGCGTTGCCGCTATCGGTGCGGCGTATTGGTTTTTCTTCAACGCCACACCGTGTATACCCTGCTGTCCCGAAGGGTAAATAAAGGATTCTCGCCTGTTCGTGACCAAAAGGCGCAGGTTTTGGCAAAAAAGACGGTGTTTCGCCAACCCGGTCAGGAAATATGGCGAAAGGCGCGCTTTTGCGGGTCTTCTGGCAAATTCTTGTGCAGGGCGGTTCGCAGCATCCGCACATTCAGTCGTTCACTGATGCGATCCACCACCGGCACCCGGTAGTGAGCCAAGGTCGCCACCTTGTTGGCCGCCTTGTAGGCCAGCACTGCCCGCAACCAGAAGGTACTGCGCGGCAGCTCATAGACATCCGCCAGCTCGTCGCCGAGACAGATACGACTCAATTCATACAGCAAGGACTCCTGCAGCCGGAACGGCGGCTGCCCAGCCAACGCCGTGATCACCGCCTGGGCCAACAGCCGCCCTTCTTCGTTGGGGTTGTACTGGCGCTCCCGGATACGCTGATATTGATAGATTTCCTCGTCGAGCGAGTCGGTCAGCATGTCATCGCAGACACCGTTGAGATGGGCCATGTAACGCCACATGTGATGGCAGGCCACCTTGTCATCGTCGCTCAGTGACGCCCCCATGCGCTCCATGCCGCGCAGGGCCAGGTAATCAAACTCGATGATGGTGAAAGCCATGTCTTCCTGGTTGATGGGCTCGTCGTACTGATCGGTTTCCCAGCCTCGCCCACGCAGGTATTTACGCACCATGGCGTGCAACAGGCGCACTTCCATCACTGTGCGGTGGCCTTCGGCCCCCGGTCGCAACCCACCGGGCACATTCATGTTGTGGGTCATCTGTGAGGTTTCATACACCCGCCGCATCACGTCCTGGTGCAGGCGCCCCGTGGCAATCAGAACATGGGTGGCTTTGCTCAGGGAATAGCCTTCCACCAGGCTGCTCACCAGCAAGGCAATCGCGCGGACGTTGGCAAACCCCAGATTCACCCGGGCCGCGTGCTCTACTTTCTGCCAGTCCACCCAGGACGGAGTGCTGTGGCATTGATCGACGTAATCAGCAAAGGGGCCGCCCTCGGATTTTGCCCGGGCATACACCTCATCCAGCATCTGTGACGGTCGGGCCCGCTCAATCCGCTCTGCTACCGCATCCGCCAGAGGGTCACAGGTGTAACGCATGCGATCCATTACCTCATCGCGGTACTTGTGTTGCCAGGCGGGCGGGATGATGACTGATTCGCTCATGGTGTCCTCGTACTTGCCATTTTCGCCACCCTGACGATAATCCAAGCAAATACTTGGTTAAAACTTGGTTTTATGACACAGCCTTTCCCCCATCTCTCCGCCCTGAAAAAACAGCCCACCCAGCCGCGGGCCATTCGCACCGTGGAACGCATCATCGCGGCCACCGGCGAACTGGTGAAGGAGCAGGGGCTGGAGGCCCTGACCACCAACAAGGTGGCCGACCAGGCCAACGTGAATATCGCCACCCTGTATCAGTATTTCCCCCACAAGCAGGCCCTGCTCAGCGCGTTGATGCAGAGCTACCTGAACGACCTGACACGGGTATTGAATGACCTTCTGGACGGATTGGGGGACATATCCATCGAAGAGTCCACGCGGCTGTGGGCGACACTGGGGATCCAGTCATTCCGGCAAAGCGGTGGCGTGTTAACCGAACTACTGCGCAGCCAGCACACGCTGACCGCCTTGCCGGAAGGCAAGGAATTCGAACGACGATTAATGGAAGCCATGCACCGCTTCCTGATCAAGCAGCGCCAGCGGCTGCAGGTGGACAACCTGGACCGCGCCATCTACACCGCCTTTCATGCCTGCACCGCCATCCTCTCCCAGCACCTGCTGGAACCGGTGCCGTATTACACCGACGAGGAAATGGTGGACGAAGTCGCCACCCTGATGAGCCGGTATTTCTATCAGCCGTAGCGGTCAGTCAGGCAGGGCACTCACCGCGAACCATTGCAGAATCGCCTCCCGCTGCGCCTCACTGTGAGGGTGCGCCAGCAGGCCCTCCACCAGAAAGGTGCCTACCGTCGCCAGCATGGCCGCACGCGCCGGGGCCACTCCTTCCGCCTCCAGGGTATGAATCACTGCCGCCTCCACAAAGTGATGGAACTGCTCGTGCCATTCCCGAATCACGGCAGACTGCTCCAGTCGCGCATGCACCGTGGTCACCAACTCGCGACTCTGCTCGAAGGCCTGCAGGGCCCAGGCCATCTTGTCCTTCAGTGGCAGGCCAGCAATGCCCGGCAAGCGCGCCAGGGTTGCTGACATCTGCCGGTTCAGCACAGCGACCAGCAGCTCATCCTTGCTGGGGTAGTACCAGTACAGGGTATTCGGCGCGACCCCCAGCTCACGGGCAATGCGACTCATGGAGGTGCCGTCATACCCCAGCGTCAGGAACAGCCGGGCAGCGGTGCTCTCCAGCTCTTCCTGTTTCACTTTCAAATCGATCTCGCGCTTGTTCTTGGCCACGGCGCATGCTCCTACAGTCTGCCCGGTCATCTTGTATGGTATTCAAGAATGCTAGCCTGCGCTCTTGAATGCCATACAAGATGACGGAGCCCCACCATGGATGCCCTGCGACACAACCCCAACACCCTGACCTGCGACAGCCAGCGAACCGGCTTTTACTCAGCGGGAACCTGGTGCGCTGCCACCCTGCACCGGCCGGCAAACCCTGCAAGCAAGCCCCTCCCGGCCATCCTCATGCTGCACGGCTGGGGCGGCATCCAGGACGCCCTGACGGTGCCGTACTACGAGGAGTTCACCCGCGCAGGGTATGCAGTCATGACCTTTGACTATCGCAGTTGGGGAGACAGCGCCGGGCTGCCACGACAGGTGATTTCAGCAAGAGAGCGGGTTGCCGATGGCGATGCGGCCCTGGCCTTTCTGAAAAGCCTGCCTGGCATCGACCCCCACCGTATCGTGTTGTGGGGGTCGTCCTTTGGCGGCGGCCACGCCGTCGAGCTGGCCGCCGGGCATCCGGAACTGGCGGGCGCCATTGCCCAGGTGCCCATGCTGGATGGCATGGCCGCCGTGCGCGCCGTACCCGTTGGCCGGTTATTGCGGTTCGGCCTGTATGCCCTGGCTGACTTGCTCAAACCCGGGCACCCGATTTACGTGCCGGTGGTCAGCGAGCCCGGCGCCTTCTCCTCCATGGACCGGGACGACGCCGGCAAAGCCCTGCAACTGGCAGAAACCAGCATCGGCCGGCCCTACGACAACCGGGTGGCGGCGCGGTCGCTACTGACCATGGGGCCCTATCGTCCCATCAAGCACCTCAAGAACATCCGCATCCCCACCCTGCTACTGGGGGCCAGCGGTGACTCGGTGGCACCGTTTGTCGAAAACGCCATCCGCAAGGCGAACAACCCTCACCTGACCCTCGCCAGCGTTCAGGCCAACCATTTCGAGCCCTACTTCGAACCGGCCTTCAGCGATGTGATCCGCCAGCAACTGGCGTTTCTTGCCAGGCTGGATAACACCGCATGATCAGTGACTGGACTGCTGACGCCACTCCCGTGGCGTCATGCCCGTCCAACTTTTGAACGCACGGGTAAAATTGGCCGGGTTCAGGTAACCCAGCTGGTCACTGATGCGGCGGATTTCGCGCTCCGGATCCCGCAACAACTGGCAACTGTCACGGCGCCGCGCCTCCTCCAGCAACTGCTGGTAACTGAACCCCTGCTCCTGCAGCCGACGACGAAAGGTGCGCGGGGTCATGTGCAACCGTTCCGCCAGCATCACCGGGCTGGGGTACCCGTCGGGCCCGGCCAGCAGCATGGCCCGCACCCGCCGCAACACATCCCCACCCGGATCGCTGAGAGCACTCTCCCGTTCACACTGCGCCACCGCAGCGCGCAAGCCTTCCGGGTTGGCGGTGGCCAGTGGCTGGTCCATCACACTCAGGTCGCCCACAAGGTGAATACCCGCCCGGGGCATACTGAAACGCAAGGTCGGCAAGCGCGCCTGCCAGGTCTCCACCCCGTCTGGCGCGGGGCCTTGCAACCAGATTTCCGCTGTCCCCGGCAGATCTCGAATCAGAAATTCCATGCCACGGAACATGCTGGTGGCAATGGAACTGAACATCAGGTCCACCAGCCGTGGCGGCAACGCACACTCCGGCACCAGCTCCATGAACATGTCATTGTCGGATTCATTGACCAGCAGCTGCACGCCCCGCCCACGCAAGTGCCAGAAACGCTGCAGCAACCCCACGGCTTCCCGCGGCGTCCCGGCACACAACAAGGCGTAACCCAGATTGCCATGGGCGGTCAGGGGCATGCTGTCACCACAGGCAAACCCCAACGTGGGATCCCCGCTGCGCACCCGCGTCACCGCCGCCAGCATCCAGACTTCACGCAGCGACAAACGCCCCTCCGGATCCTCTACCCGCTGCGCATCCAGCCCCGCGTCCGCCAGCATCTGGACACGGTCGGCCCCACGGGCCTCTGCCGCCGCCAGAAAAGCCCGCGGATACGTGGACGACTGGGTCTGCTGGCTGATCCAGCCAGGCATCGCATCGAGACGCTCACGGGTCTCGGCGATCAGGGAGTCGGTCTTGAAGTCGCTCGCCACATTGGCCACCAATGATAATTATTATGTCCATGCAGAATCTCACGCTGCCCCCGGCGGAACCAGTACCGTAGAGGCCATATTGAGACAAAACGCCCTGACGGGCAGAAAGGAGCACAGCCATGAATGCCATTGTTCCCATTGGACCGAACCGCAAGCGCAAGGGAATTACCGGTGCTATCCGTGCCGTGGCCAGCAAGACACCCAAGGGAATGATCCCGCAGGTGCGCCGCCCGGAATTTGAGTTCAACACCGATGACATGCCCCGTTACTGGTGGGACAACAACCCGGTGAAAACCCTGCTGCTGGCCGCCATGTCTGCCGGTTTTCCGCCGGGCGAGCGGTTCTTTATCGATTCCGTGCGTTACTTCGAAAAAGAGATCACCGACCCGGAACTGAAAAAAGCCATCAAGGGTTTCATCGGCCAGGAAGCTCACCACTCCCGCGAGCACGAAATGCTCAACGGCTTCCTGCAGGACAAGGGCGTAAACCTGGCCCGGCTGGAAAAAGAGATTCTCGGGTTCATGAACTGGATGCGCAAAAACCTGAGCCCGGAACGCCAGCTGGCCCACACTGTCGCAGTGGAACACTTCACTGCCCTGATGGCCGAAGAGTTCCTGCTCAAGTACGACGCCCTGGAAGAAATGGACCCACGCATGGCTCCGGTATGGGCCTGGCACGCGGTGGAAGAATCCGAACACAAGGCGGTGGCGTTCGATGTCTACAAGGCCGTCGGCGGCAGCGAATTCACCCGAGTCACAGAAATGATGCTGGTAAGCGTGCTCTTTCCGTTCTTTACCACCATGCACCTGACCCAGCTGATGCGGGAAGAAGGACAACTGACCAACATAAAGGCCTGGGCCAGCACCCTGAACTATATGTGGGGCAAACCCGGCGTATTCCGCAAACTGTTGCCATCCTACTTCAAGTTCTACAGCCCCAACTTCCACCCCTGGAATCACGACGCCAGAGACCTGGTAGAAAAGGCCAAGAAGAAATGGTTGGGCGACTGGGCCTGAGCCGGTCTAACCCTGCCCCCCAGCGGCCCATTCCAGGGCCGCTTCCTTATCGTCATACTGAAAGTGTTTCACTTGGGCTGAGACAAAGTGCCCGGCCACCTTTTCAGCCACATCGCCCAGGGCCGAGTCCGTGACCATAGCCACCCGTGCTACCTGCCGATGATGGGAATGCACAAAACGCATGTGGGCCACGAACGCGCCCAGTGACTCCCAGCCAGGAAAGCTTTCCGCCACGATCACCAGCCCCGCCAGCCCTGAATGCTCTTCAATATGCGGATCAATTGTTGCCGCCGCCCTCTCGAAATTCTCGCGGCTGAGCGCCTCATTCAGGGTAAATACCGCAAGATTACGCTTCCCATCGTATTCAGCTTTCATCACGCACTCCATGCAGACGAATGTTCAAAACACCGGCGCGCCCTAAACGCGATCACCGGTTATTCAACGTTACCCCATTTATATTGTGTGACTAAAGTTCATTAACAAATCACCACAGTCTCTTCGCACCCGGACTATGTTGTAATACTCGAAACCCGGGGCTGCGCCAAAACACCCGGCACCGTTACGCCACTATCATCAAAGGTACCGTAAGGTGAATTCCCAATTCCGGCATTTGAACACCGCCCTGAAAGCGCTTGCCGTCACCCTGTTGGCACTGTCAGCAGTGCACGCAGGGTCGCAAGAGGCGTGGCCGGAAAGTGTTCGCTTCGCTCTTGCCAAAGCGAAAGCAATCGCCAGCGCCCCCACCGTCATTTCTGCGGTGGAAGAACAAAACCGGTTAAACCGGCATATCAAGCCGACAGAAATAACGAAACTGGATAATCAATGGCGAGCCCAATACGGAAAGGCCGACGCCACATTGATTAGCTTGATGATGGAAACCCCTCTCTCTGATTTCCTTCGCAATATTCATCTTCAGGAAAAGGGCATGATCACCGAAATCATCGTGATGGATAACAAGGGCCTTAACGTGGGACAGAGCGCCATCACCACAGACCTGTGGCAGGGAGACGAACTCAAGTGGGAAAAAACCTTTCTGGCGGGCCCAGGATCCTATTACGCAAGCCCTGAGCGGCATGACGACTCAACCGGGGTACGGCAAATCCAGGTGAGCTATACCATCAGCAATGCTTTGGGAAAAGCCATCGGCGCAGTGACGGTCGGCGTGGCACTTTCAGAGTTTGGACAGTAATTTCTAGCGCCTGCGTTGCGCCCGCCCGGGGTTTTCTCCATACCAGCTTTTGTAAGCCCGGGAGAAATTGCTGACATGGTTGAAGCCCGCCCGCAATGCGACCTGCTTCAGCGCAAGCTCCCCTTCTTCGATCAAGCGTCTCGCCAAAGCCATCCTCTCGGCACGAATAAACTCCGCACAGCGTTTGCCAGTGCGAATCTTGAACAAATTATTTAACCGGGTTTCCGCCATGCCCATTTCATCGGCCAACTGACGAGCCACCAACGGGGCACCTGGATCCTGCTGGATTCGCACCATGATGCGCTCCAGCGCAACCTGCTCCCAATCCGGCAAGTCCTCGCTGTCATCACCCAGCCCTTCACAAAAACTGTCGATAATTTCATACAGAAAAAGGGTCGCCAGACCTTCCAGTTGGAAGCGACGGCCCGCCCCGTGGAGCTGGCGGGCAAACATGGCAGCCCCCACGCTACGCATCCGCGGAGTGACTTCTGTGACGCGCATATCCACCACATCGGCACCGTGCTTCACAAACGGCGCCAGCGCCGCCGGCAAGCTTCCATTGAAGCGCTGACGCAACGACTCCAGCGTGCAAGTCACACCGATGTGGCGAATCAACTGTCCCGCCGGTAACAGATAGCGGGTCCCCGTGGTATCCACCCGCATGATCAAGGCATCCGATTCGCCGCACGATAACGGCGCCATTCCCGGGGGCTGAACCTGCAGCTCACCAAGAATATTCCAGCTGCCACCGATCCAGCCCGGCGCCATATAGTTTTCCACCGCAAAAAACGCGTCCTGTTCAACCTCCAGCTCAGCAAGATGCAGAAACAGGCCCGTGCCGAATGCCAGCTTTTCCATGCGCCCCCGCACTCCGGGAATCGCGAATCGCTCGCCATTACGCATGCTCAGCCGATCCTCAGGCTCCCCCCGATCCAGAACACCAGCGCATTCCTCTTGCCGAACATTCATTCGCGCCACCCCTTCACCCTTTCCTCAACCAGTACTTTTCATAATGATGCCATGCATGACAGCCACGCCCCGCACTCTCTCCCAGCATTCACGGACCTGCCGGACTCCCCGGGGGTATACCGGTTTTTCGGTAACCAGGGCGAGCTTCTCTACGTCGGCAAGAGTATCAATATTCGTCAACGGGTGCGGAGTCACTTTCAGGCCAGCAACCCCAGCCCAAGAGCCAAGCGGATGTGCGGCCTTACAGACCTGGTGGACTTCACCGTAACCGCCGGCGAACTGGGAGCCCTGTTACTGGAAAACCGTGAAATCAAGGAGCGTCAGCCCATCTTCAATCGGCGCCAACGACGCTACCGGCAATTGCACACCTGGGTTCTGAACCCCGCACCAAACGGGTTTCTGGTACCCGGCTTGTTTCGCCCCGCCGACAACAACCCCTTATGGCAACAGGACTGCTTTGGTCTGTATCGCAGCCCTCGCCAGGCACACCAGGCACTGGAAAAATGGGTAAAGGATGCCCAGTTATGCCCTGCCATCTGTGGCCTGGAGCGGCATCAGGGTGCGTGTTTTTCGTGGCAATTGGGCCGTTGTCGTGGCGCGTGCTGTGGCGAGGAAACCGCGGACCAGCATAACCAGCGCCTGCTGGGCACCTTGCTGGCTCACCAGATACAAGCCTGGCCTTACCGTGGCACATTGGTGATCCGCGAGCGCAGTGACGACGCAGAGGACTATCATCTGATTCGTCAGTGGTGCCATCTCACCACCCTGCAGCAGCCTCCTTCCCCCGACGACCTGAGCCAGCCCTATTCTCCCTGTTTCGACCTGGACAGTTATCGCATGCTGGTACAGTTTCTCAACCGCGGTATCGAACACTTCGTGATGCCCTGACCCCCTTCACGGGGCATTGCCGCGCCAGTCGCATACTGTCGGAATGTCTGCCATTACGCCTTCCCCCATCACCCGACTGATTACCGGAGCAAGCTCTGGCATCGGCCTTGCTCTTGTCAGGTATTGGCTGTCACAGGGCAGTCCGGTGATCGCTGTTTCGCGTCGCGCCAGCCATTGCCTGGCGCTATTGCAACTTCAATCTGAACATCGCACAGGCGGTGGCGCCCTGCGGATTCATGATGCGGATATCACCGATGAACAACAGCTTGAAGATCTGGCAACCTGCTTGCGCAACGACAATCAGATTCCTGATCACATCATCCAATGCGCGGGTGTACTCCACGATCCAGCGCAGTCACTGACCCCGGAAAAAAGGCTGGAAGATATTTCGCTCCAGGCACTGCAGCGCAGTTTCGCAATCAACGCCTTTGGTCCCATTCTGCTGGCGCGCACCCTGCTCCCCTTGCTCGACGGCAAGCGACGCAGCGTGTTTGCCAGTCTCTCGGCCAGGGTGGGGAGCATTCAGGATAACCATCTAGGTGGCTGGTACAGCTATCGCGCCAGTAAGGCCGCACAGAATCAGCTGTTACGCACCCTGGCAATCGAGACCCGGCGCCGGTTACCCAATCTGACCGTGCTGGCTCTGCATCCCGGTACCACCGACACCCCATTGTCGCGGCCCTATCAACGCAATGTTCCCGAAGGAAAGCTGTTCTCGGCCGAACGATCAGCGCACCAACTTGCCGCCATCATTGATAACGCAGGGGAAAACGATCATGGCCGTTTCGTCGCCTGGGACGGCAGCGATATTCCCTGGTAGCAAACAAGCCGGGGTTTCGGACTACGACAAGGCAAGCAAACCCGCGGCGTAGGCATTCACGTCAAAGCCGGTGCCAGTTTCATCACTTCGGGCGATATGCGATGCCAGCACATCAGCCATGGCAGTTAGTGCCTCCTCGTGGTCCATCCCTTTGGAGGTCAACGCCATCATCACCAGGCCCGCCTCACGGGGGTGCCCCTCTGCAATCTGATTTTCAATCGCCTCCACCAGTGCCTTGTGGGCGAAATCATCCTCGGCCTGTTCCAGCTCTTTCATACTCACTCCCGTTACTCACACCCCCGTTTCACAAGGGACTACCGGCAAAGGCAAAAACGGTCCACCGCCACCGGGCCAGTGCAGCGTATTGTACCGCTATTTAGGGATAAGACAGTGAGGAAACAAGACAGGAAACTCGCAGGAGCTGCCCAGGCAGGGAGGCACCTTCCCCCCGGAGTTTACCTCCCTGAACCTGAACGCCACCACACTACCGGCCTGCTCCACCGGCCTCCAGAATCGTTTTATATGATTTTCCGGAAAGTTATCATTTTTCTGCGCGGGCACACTGCGCTCAAGACTCCAGCAACCACTTGGAGAGAGTCTCGGCCAAGGCATCCAGAACCGGGTCCACTTCCATCGACGGCGGCGCCATCAGCACCATGTGCATCAGGGTTCCCGCTGCCGATGTGGACATCAAATACAGAGTGGTGGGCGACACGGAAACCCGATACTGCTCGTGGGTTCGCTTCAATCCCTCCTGCAATACGGTTTGCAGTTCCTGCTGCAGCTTGCGAGTGGCGGGCAATTGATGCAGGTACGGCACCTGAAACACCAATACCCGCAGCAGTCTGCGATGCTGGTGCATCAGCGCATGCAGTGCACCGAGAAAATGGCGCATGGCCACGTTCAACTCGCTGCGCTGGTCGGTCATGGCCAAACGGCCTTGCAACAAGTCGGTGGTTTCCGCCAGCAACGATTCTGCCAGCCGCGCCACAATGGCTTCCTTGCCAGGAAAGTACTCATACACCGAACCAATGCTCACCCCGGCCACCTCTGCCACCGCATTGGTACTTAACCCCGCGTACCCACGGCGCTCCAGAATCCGAGCACTGGCTTGCAGCATGGCCTCTACCGAGGCCCGCGATCGTGCCTGGCGGGGCTCTTTTTTCATTTTAAAAACAGTATGTTGACGATGATCAGCGGCCATTCTTCCCCCGTTCTTGCTGCAGCGAAAACCCGAGTTTTTCCGAGTATATGCTCAGGTTAAGATGTAAGCCTATCTGCAACGACGAGCCAGAGCACCCCGATCATGTCCAGCGAATTGAAGTTCCGACTCCCGACCATCCGCCCCTATTTTTCGCGCTTGCGGGACCACTGGTCCTGGAATACCCGCAGCGTGATTCAGCCCGGCACCGCTCTACGCAGGCGGGTGAGTGGCAAAGTCGTCATGCTGACCGGCGCCAGCTCCGGCATTGGTGAAGGGGTCGCCGAAAAACTGGCCGAGGCAGGCGCCACGGTGTTGCTGGTGGCCCGAAACAGGGACAAGTTGAATGTCATTGCCGAGCGTATCCAGGCCAGTGGCGGCAAGGCCGGGGTGTACCCTGCCGACCTCACCAATCTGGAAGAATGCGACCGAATTTGCGAGCAGGCACAGCAGGATCACGGCCGCGTGGACATTCTGATCAACAACGCCGGCCGCTCCATCCGCCGCTCCATCAAATTCACTTACGACCGCTTTCACGATTACGAACGCACCCTGCAACTGAATTACCTGGCCTCAATCCGCATGGCCATGAACCTGTTGCCCGGCATGGAAGCTCGCAACGAAGGCCATATCATCAATGTGTCCACTGTCGGCGTGCAGGCAAACCCCGCCCGGTTCTCTGCTTATCTGGGTTCCAAGTGGGCCCTGGAAGGCTGGACCTGGGTGGCCGCCAACGAGTTCGCCCACACCGGGGTGCGGTTTTCTTCACTGAACTACCCGCTGGTGCGCACGCCCATGATTGCGCCAACCAAGATCTACCAATACATGCCGGTGATGTCGCCGGAAACGGCCGTGAAATGGATGCTGGATGTGATCGTCACCCAGAACAAACGCAAGCTAGGGGTGTTCGGCAAAGGCGCGCTGGCCATGTACTACCTGCTGCCGAAAACCTCCGAGTCCATCGTTAACGTAAGCTACCAGAGCATCTATGAAGAACCGCCGGAGAACCAGGGAGCCTCTAAATAACTCCTTGCATGCTCAGCGTGACCTGGAGCGTGCAGCTGTTGTGTCTTGTCTCGACGGTAAGGGTGGTTCCCTTTCCTAGAGACAAGGCGCAGCAGATGTGCGCTCCAGGCCGCGCCCTTCGGGTCTTTCAGGCTGGCCCGCACTCGTTGTTGCGCTTTTTCGATGGATGGACATACACCTTCAAAATCGCGCCTAGATTGCGAACCAGCCTGAAAGACTGAGCACGCAAGGAGTTATTTAGAGGCTCCCTATGTCTCCAGCAAGGCCCGGGCAGGCAAGGCTGCCAACGGGCCGGAAGGAAAAACCCAAGAACGGGCGTGACGGGGTCCGTCACGCCTTGCGCGGGTCAATCAGGATCTTGGCGTGCTGTTCCGGGTCACGCAGGGCCGTAAAGGCGTCATTCACCCCGGACAGCCCCACCGTGCCGGTGATCAACGGCTCCACATTGACCTTGCCCTCGGCAATCATGTGCAAGGCATCGCGGAATTCGATTGGCATGTAGCCGAGCACGAAACGCAGATCGATTTCCTTGTTGATGGCATTCACCGGCACAAAGTTGTCGGTCTTCATGCAGACCCCGACCACCACCACACAGGAACGCAACGGCGCTTCATCGATAATGCTGTTGATCACGCCGGGCACCCCGACACATTCAAAAATCACGGGCCGTTTGGGTTCCGTCACCCCGGCCACCTCCGCTGCCCGCCACAACGGCTCCCAGGGGAACGGCGTCAGGCGCAACATGGACATGCCATCCAGGGCCATATCAAACAGCTGCGGCGCATTGACCACAAAGCCACGTTTGGCCAAGCCTTCGTAGGGGCTGCCCTCTGACGGGTCCACCACCACATGGGCGCCCATGGCACGGGCCAGTTTACGGCGGGTCGGCGAATAATCGCTGGCCACAATATGCCGTACCCCCTTGGCCTTGAGCATGGCAATCACCCCCAGACCAATGGGGCCGCAACCGATCACGATGGCGGTATCGCGGCGGCCCACACCTGAGCGGTTCACTGCGTGCAACGACACGGCCATGGGCTCGGTCAGGGCGGCATGGTCATCGGAAATCCCGTTGGGCACGCGGAAAGTCAGCGACTGCTCCACCACCATCCTTTCGGCATAGGCCCCCGGCGCACAGGTGGACAACCCAGTAGGGTGCGCCTCGCCATCGGCACGCATCAGCGGCATCGCAACGACCCGCTCGCCAGCCTTCCAGCGACGGTGTGTCTTCGGCCCGTAGTCGGCAATTTCCCCTACAAATTCGTGGCCCAACACCACCTGGTCCTGACTGCGCATGATCTTGTCATAACCCACCCGCTGGGTGGCGTCGGCCAGTTCATCCGCGTGATCACGGGCATGCAGGTCCGACCCGCAAATACCGCAGCGCAGCACATTGAGCAGCATCTGCCCCTTGCCGGGCTCCGGCTCGGCCACTTCCTGCACATTCAACTGACCGTGATGACAAACAACGGCTTTCATTGGCTTCCCCTGAGTGATTGGTGGTGGGTAATGGGCGGCAGCGCGAGGCGCAGGGGATTCCTGCTGGCGTGTCACCGATCGGCCCAACCATGACATTGATCGATGTAACCATGAAAGTGCCCAACAGGCCAAACCGCAACGCCCATCACCCCGGGCGACACAGCCCGCCCCGCTTCGCTACACTAGGCCCGGTTAACGCCACCCCAATCAGAGCGATTTCATGACCACCTTGCTACTCAACCTGCGACAGGTACCGGACGACGAAGCCGAGGAAGTGCGCGCCCTGCTCAACGAGCATCGCATCGCGTTCTATGAAACCACTCCCAGCCTGTGGGGCATTTCCTCCGGGGGTATCTGGCTCACCGATCCCGAAGAGCGCCAGCGAGCCAAGGCATTGATGGAAACCTATCAGCAGGAACGCGCCCTGCGCGAACGCCAGCGCTACGAAGAGGCGCAACGCAATGGCACTGCGCCGACGCTGGGCCAGCGACTGCACGAGCACCCCGTCCGTGTGCTGGGCGTAGTGATTGCCGTCAGTGTGCTGATCCTGGTGACGTTGGTGCCGTTCCTGACATTGGGTTAGGCGTTGTCGTCCCCGCGTTGTTGAAGCTGCTTTTCCAGCCGGGAGACCTTCGCCAGCGCATTCACCCCGAACACGAATCCCAGCACACCGAACACCATCCCGATAATGCCAAAGGTTTCCATTCACTCACTCCGTAACTCGTCTTGTTACCGGTAATCACCCGCCTACATAACGGGCTCACGGTTTCCCACGTTTCGCCTTAGCGGTTTTGGCCTGCGCAGACGCCACCGTCATCAGACGACGAAACCGGTCGCACTCCAGATGCCGTGGCGCCGGGCAATTGGCCGCATGTCGAAGTCCATCCCGCATGGCAGACAAACGCCGGATAGTCAGCTCCAGCTCATCGGCCTTGGCCGCAAGCGCCTGTCGATCAATGGTGGGCTCGCCGTCAGCGTCAAACATCTCACCAATCTCATCCAGCGAAAACCCCGCCGCACGCCCCAGTGCAATCAGCGCCAGCTGATCCACCACCCGTGGCGCAAACAGCCGTTTCAATCCGCTTCGCCCTACCGATGCGATCAAGCCCTTTTCTTCGTAGTAACGCAGGGTCGATGCCGGCACACCGGACTGGCGCACCACCTCGGAAATATCCATGCCCTTGACCTCAAGCTGACTTGAAGTTGTACGTTAACACCCACCGCAACCCGAGGACGAGCCACCATGACCCACTTGCTGGATTTTCTGCTGAACACTGCCATCGTCGGCCTGTGCGCCACCCTTGTAATGGATGCCTGGAGCTGGCTTCGCCAGCCGCTGCTTGGCGTCGCACCGCCCAATTACGCCCTGGTCGGCCGGTGGGTACGGCATATGGGCAACGGTCAGTTCCGTCACCCTGCGATTGCCCAGGCCACCGCCATGCCCCATGAAGCCATCACAGGCTGGGCCGTCCACTATCTGGTGGGGCTGGGGTTTGCCGGCGCCCTGTTGTTACTGGCGGGCCCCGGCTGGTTGTCGCACCCTACCCTGTGGCCCGCCCTGTTGTTTGGTCTGCTTTCCGTCGCCGCACCCTTCCTGCTCATGCAGCCTGGCATGGGCGCCGGCCTCGCCGCACGCCGCACGCCCAACCCCCGCGCCGCCCGCCTGCAAAGCCTGCTTACCCACACTGTCTTCGGTGCAGGGTTATACCTGGGGAGCCTCTGAATAACTCCTTGTATGCTCAGTCTTTCAGGCTGGTTCGCAATCTAGGCGCGCTTTTGAAGGTGTATGCCCATCCATCGAAAAAGCGCAACAACGAGTGCGGGCCAGCCTGGAAGACCCGAAGGGCGCGGCCTGAAGCGCACATCTGCTGCGCCTTGCCTCTAGGAAAGGGAACCACCCTTACCGTCGAGACAAGACACAACAGCTGCACGCTTCAGGCCACGCTGAGCATGCAAGGAGTTATTCAGAGGCTCCCTGGGTGGCTGGGTCGCCCATGCCCTCACCCACTGAGCCGGTCTGCCGTTGACCATCCCGTTCAGAGATCCGTCCAGAGTGATACAAATTACAATTATCGTCTCATCCTGCGGGTGCTAACCTGACTTTAACAGATTACCGGTCGACTCCCCGGCGCGACCCACCTAGGCTGATAACAGTCTGGGCGCGACCGCCAGGGCCCAAGAGGACAACCGCCTCAATAAACGCGACCACCAATAACAAAGAACAGGGAAGCCCGCATGGACAACGAATTCGATTACCTCATCATCGGTGGCGGCTCAGCCGGGTGCGCCCTGGCCGGGCGACTGAGCGAAGACCCCGACACCCGCGTGTGCCTGCTGGAAGCCGGAGGCAAAGGGGACGGCCTGCTGGTCAACGTCCCCGCCGGGGCCGTGGCCATGCTGGCCAAGCCGGTGAACAACTGGCTGATGGAAACCGTGCCACAAAAAGGCCTGAACGGTCGCCAGGGTTTCCAGCCCCGCGGCAAATGCCTGGGCGGCTCCTCTGCCATCAATGCCATGGTCTATATTCGCGGTCACCGCGAGGACTACGACCAGTGGGCGGCACTGGGCAACGAGGGGTGGTCCTACCAGGATGTGCTGCCCTACTTCCGGCTCAGCGAAGGCAACGAACGCCTGCGCAATGATTACCACGGCAACGATGGCCCGCTCAGCGTCAGCGATATCCGCACGGACAGCCCGTTTCACGATTACTTTCTGAATGCCGCGCGCGAATGCGACATCCCCATCACCGATGACTTCAACGGGGAAGAACAGGAAGGCGCCGGGGTATTTCAGGTGACGCAGAAAAATGGCGAGCGCTGGAGCAGCGCCCGCGCCTACCTGTTCCCGCACCTGAATCGTCCCAACCTGCAAGTGGAAACCCTCGCCCAGGTGCAACGCATCATCGTGGAAGACAAACGCGCCGTCGGCGTGGAATTCAAGCAAGGTAACCAGACACGTACCTTCCACGCCCGCAAGGAAGTCCTGCTGTCCGCCGGGGCATTCCAGTCACCACAACTGCTGATGCTGTCCGGCATCGGTGACGAAGCCGAGCTGAAACAACACGGCATCCCCGTGGTGCATCACCTGCCCGGCGTGGGCAAAAACCTGCAAGACCACCCGGACTTTATCTTCGGCTACACCACCGACAGCCCGGACACCTTTGGGTTTTCCCTTGGCGGCATCTGGCGGGCCCTCAAGGCCATGGCCACCTACCGCAAGACCCGGCGCGGATTGTGGACCTCCAACTTTGCCGAAGCCGGTGCCTTCCTGAAAACCCGCCCCGAACTCTCAGCACCGGATATCCAGCTGCACATGGTCACTGCCCTGGTGGACGACCACGGCCGCAAACTGCACTTCACCCAGGGGTATTCCTGCCATGTGTGCCTGCTGCGCCCGCGCAGCCGCGGCAGCGTCCAGCTGGCCAGCGCCAACCCCGATGACCTGCCACTGATCGACCCGGCTTTTCTGGAGGATCCACAAGATCTGGAAGACATGGTCGCCGGCTACAAGATCACCCGCGACCTCATGCACGCCCCGTCACTCAAACGCTGGATCAAGAAAGACATGTTCACCGAAAACGTGAACAGTGACGACGAGATTCGCGCCGTCATCCGACAACGCACCGACACCGTCTACCACCCGGTGGGCTCGTGCAAGATGGGGACCGATGAAGCCGCCGTGGTGGACCCGCAACTGCGCGTGCATGGCATCGATGGCCTGCGCGTCATCGACGCCTCAATCATGCCCACCCTGATCGGGGGCAACACCAATGCGCCGGTGATGATGATTGCCGAAAAGGCCGTCGATATGATTCGCGGGCAAGTGCGCGCCGGCTAGCCGGCACCGCTACCGAAGCCCCGCCAGTAACGCACGAACGGTGGCCAACCGGATTACCTCCGGCTTCCCCCAGGGGAATTCGGGGATGGTAATCAGGTTCATGGCCACCCCCTGCATACCGCACAACAGCACACTCTGCATCTCATCCGCATCGCCCGCACGCAACGCGCCGTGCGCCTGGGCATCTTCAATGGCCCGCCGAAAAATCTGCAGCCCTTCCTGCACTCCCGAGCTTTCCACAAAGTAACTGTCGCCATCCGCTTGAGGGTGATCCTCAATCAGGAAAATGGCCCGGTAGTCATCCGGCCGCGACAGCCAGAAATCAATGTACAGCAGACACATGGTTTCCAAGCGGTCTTCCACCAGCGCCGTGGCGTAGCACTGATGCAACGCGTCGATCAGCGCCACAAAGATTTCATTCCAGATATGCAACAGCAGCTGACGCTTACCGGGGAACAATTGGTACAACGCCGCGGGGGAGCACTCTGCCCGCGCAGCAATCTTGCGCATGGACACACCGTGATAACCCTCCTCGGCAAACAAGGCACGGGCGGCGGCAATGATCCTTTGGCGGCTGTCCTGAGCCTGCTGGCTGCTGCGGGGCGGACGGCCACGGCGGGCCGTTTTGGTCTTGGTCGAGGTCATGGCTTGATTTTAATAAACGCGTTTATTAAATTATAAATCCAACACGGACAATGTGCGAGAACACCATGAACCATACCGATCTGGAGCAGGATGTCATCATCGTTGGCGCAGGCCTTGCCGGGCTCAAGGCTGCCCTTGAGCTACAGCAGGCAGGCAAACGCGTACGGGTTCTGGAAGCACGCGACCGGGTCGGCGGGCGCTCAATGCCCGGTGAAATCGCTGGCCAGACCATCGATCTGGGCGGCCAGTGGGTGGGCCCGCAACAAACCCTGCTGCTGGAGCAGGCCAGCGCCCTCGGCGTCAAAACCCTGCCCCAATACACCGCCGGGGCCAGCATCCTTTCCCTGGATGACAACGTCAGCGCCTTCACCTCGGACATCCCCAAACTCCCGTTCCTGTCGCTGATGGAGCTGGCCCTGCTGCAACGGCGCTGGAACAAGGAAATGCGCAGCCTGCCAGTCACAGCAGAACCCTGGCTCGCCGCCAAAGCCCAGCAATGGGACTCGCAAACCCTGGAAAGCTGGATACTCAAACATGTCCACACCCGCGGCGCTCGCGAGTTCGCCCGCACCATCACCCGTGCGGTGCTCTGTGCCGAACCTCGCCAGGTCTCGTACCTGTGCTTTCTCGAATATCTGCGCCAAGGGGAAAGCCTTGAAAGCCTGATTGGTATAGAAGGAGGTGCCCAGCAGGACAAATTTGCTGGCGGCGCCTGGCAAATCCCCCAACGTATGGCCGCGCAACTGGGCGGCAGTGTGCAGCTTGATTCACCGGTGCACGCGGTGGAACAACACCACGACGGTGTCAGCGTCATCAGCAACGGCCACACCTACCGCGCCCGGCACCTGATCATGGCCATCCCACCGATCCTCGCCGCCAAGATTCGCTATAACCAGCCACTCCCCGCCAAGCGCAACGCGCTACTGGAACGCATGCCCATGGGCTCGGTGATCAAGATCCATGTCGCCTACGAGCGCGCTTTCTGGCGCCTGCGTGGCCTCAATGGTGGAGTGGTCAGCAACAACCGGGTGTTCAATGTTGTATTCGATCAGTCCCTGGATGATGACGGCATGGGCGTTCTGGTGGGCTTTATCGACGCCGACCATGCGATTGCGATGAGCGCCACCGATGAAGCCACCCGGCGCCAGCAAGTGATAACCGATCTGGTTCACTACTTTGGGCCAGATGCCGCTCACCCCATCGCCTATGTAGAACAGGACTGGACTGCAGAACCCTGGAGCCGCGGCTGCTACGTGGCCCACACCGCCCCCGGGGTCATCACGTCCTTCGGTGATACCCTGCGCGAGCCCTGCGGACGAATTCACTGGGCCGGCACCGAAACCGCCACCCGGTGGTGCGGCTACCTGGATGGCGCTTTGCAATCCGGCATTCGCGCCGCGCAGGAAGTGCTGAACAGATAACGTGAGGCACCGCTTCCCTGTCATGCTGAACCGCCGGGCGGATGTCACTTCATTGTCGCCTGCAGCCCTCATCCTGAAACGGCTCAGCACACACCTCAGGCATTACAATGCCGACGAATGGTCTCCATCATTCCTTTGACATGGCCCGCTCTCACACTCTTTCCCACACTTAGTTGAAAGGGTACTCCAGGCCCAGTGTGTAGGTTTCCACATCCACCTCATCCAGCGAATAGCGGTCCACACTGCCGCGGAACTTCAGTTTATCCAGCCCGTAGGTGAAACCTAGCCCCCAGAAACCGTCAGTGCCGTCGTCATCACTGCCGTGATCAAGATCTGCCTCCCAGCGCAAGGCGCCGGCGCGCAAGAACACATCAGTGCCGTTGGCCACATGGGCTTTACCCATTACCGCGGCTTCGATACCGGAAAGTTCGACCTCACTGTCATTGCCAAAACTTCCCAACCACACACCGCCACCTTCCAGCCCCAACGAAAAGGTGTCATGGCGATCCAGCGGGAAGCTGACACCCACCAGCAATGAGAAGCTGGCATCCGTGGTATCTACACCAGAAGGAATATCCCGAGCATCCAGATCTGACCAGCCCCCCTTCAACGTCCCGTAAACACTTTGCGAGGCAAACACGGCTGACGATAACGTCAGTGCACAAAACGCAACGCCGACAAACCATGGCTTTTTCATTCTTTTCTCCCTGAAAAAATTATCCTTCCATGAAAATACCACGGCAGAAAAGATCGCGAGAAGCCCACAACGAGGAACGGGGCACTCAGGCTCACCAGCGGCGAAACGATGCCGGCATTCATGGCTCCTGAGACGCTGCCTTGCCTGCGCTCTATCCTCTAAAAAATAACGGGGCCATGAAGGCCCCGTTTTTGTTACCTGACTGACTCAGTCCGCCACACTCAGGCTGGACATGTCCATCACATAGCGATGGGCGATATCCCCCTTCACCATCACGTCGTAGGCATCATTCACCTGATCCGGACGAATGATTTCACAGACCGGATGAATCCCATGCTCGGCACAAAAATCCAGCACCTCCTGGGTTTCCTGAATGCCACCAATCAGCGACCCGGCTACCCGGCGGCGGCCAAAGATCATCGGCGCCGATTCAAACTGATCCATGTCACCCACCTGGCCAACAATCACCAGAGTGCCATCCACATCCAGCAAGGGAACGTAGGGGTTCAGGTCATGGCGTACCGGCACGGTGTCGATGATCAGATCCAGTGAAGACTCGGCGGCCTCCATGGCGACCTCATCGGTGGACACCAGCACCCCGTTGGCGCCAAGACTTTGCGCTTCTTCTGCCTTGCGGGCAGAGCGGCTCAGTACAGTCACCTCGGCGCCCATGGCCACCGCCAGCTTCACCGCCATATGGCCAAGGCCACCCAGGCCAATCACCCCGACGCGGCTGCCCTTGCCCACCTTCCAGGTACGCAGCGGGGAAAAGGTGGTAATCCCGGCGCACAGAATCGGCGCTGCACGGGACAAGTCCAGGGCATCCGGCACCCGCAACACGAACTCCTCCCGCACCACGATATGCTTGGCATAACCGCCCTGGGTGATCTCGCCATCAATGCGGTCCGGCGAGCCATAGGTCGGGGTCATGCCATGACGGCAATACTGCTCTTCACCATGGTCACACTGATCACAGGCCTGGCAGCTATCCACCATACAGCCCACACCCACGTTGTCGCCCACCTGATAACGGGTGACCTGTGGGCCGACCTCAATCACCCGGCCAATGATTTCGTGGCCGGGCACCAACGGGTAATGCTGGTCGCCCCAGTCGCCGTTCACCGTATGCAAATCGGAATGGCAAATGCCGCTGAACAGAATTTCGATGGCCACATCATTGCCGCGCAAGGCACGCCGCTCAAAATGATAGGGCTGCATGTGGGCATCGGAGGAAAAAGCCGCGTAACCGACGGTTTTCATAGACTCTCCCGGGAATGGATTTCACTGGAAACACTAACGACGGCGCCGTGAACACCGCGCCAGAGAGAGCACCATGGTAAGGGAGCGATGACCCCGACCGGCCACCGGATACTGTCGATTTCTTGCCAGATTCTGCAGAATTCGGCGACATTCGTGGCCGATCAGGGAAAACAAAAAAGAACGAACGCAGAGGGGAAGGGCGGCAGATGGGAGGGCTACAAGCCCAGATACGCCCCAATCAGAAACGCATCCCCCTGCCCTTCACGCTGACCGAAATAACTCACCGGCTCGAACTCACCGTCCTCCACCGAGCCCACCTCGCAATCAACGCGGTACTGTTTGGCCAGGTCATTGAACAGCTGCACCGCCGGCTTGATCTGGGCCGCCTTCTTCACCGGCTGCTGGATCCCCAGACGCCAGTCTTCGCACTCCTCGCTGTCACACTCGTCGATCACCGTGACCTGGCTGTCAGGGTTCTCTTCCGCATATGCCTGCAATGCCGCCTGCACATCAGACCGGCAACGCTTGAGGGCCTTTTCCTGTTTTTCATCCAGGCCATCGCAGGCCACGAGAAGATAAAGGAGCATGGACTGAAATCCGGTTGGGAAGGATGCGCTACTGTACCATAGCGCGAAGACAACGTTGTGACGGAAACAGGGCCTCAGTGGGTCATCTTCACGGCACTGCACCACCGGGATTCATGCTACATTTGCCGCAAACCGATCACCGCAGAACAACAAGAATGCACGCTTTTCACGTTTTGCTGGGCCTCTTGATTCTACTGCTGACCAGCCCGGCCAATGCAGACAGCCCCTATCACGCCATTACCCAGGGGCAGGTCTCCTATACAGAACACCCTACAGACCAGCCTCCCTTGAGCGGCTGGCAGGAAACCGGCTTGCCATTTTCCGGCTCCGCCCGGCAGACAACGGGCACCTTCTGGTTTCGCTTCCCCCTGGAGGCCCTCCCTGCCGACCAGCGCGGCAGCCTTTACGTCGCCCATCATGTCTTTGATATCACCGTATACCTTAACGGTCACCGGGTCGGCAGCACCGAACGGCTCGATGGCCTGGAATCCACGGGCTGGAACCACCCGTTTTATACGGCCATCCCCGCGCTCTTCTGGCAAGAGACCGGCAACCAGCTGCTGGTGCGCATACGCAGCGGCGAACCCAATGCGGTATTGTCGCCACTTTTCCTGGGCGCCCAGACAGTGCTAAAGAACCATTATCAGCAAGCGGTACGACAAAAAATTTACATCTCAGAATGGAGCATGATCGCCTGCCTGATCATGGGCGGCCTTACCTTATTTATCTGGTTGCAGCGCCGCAAAGACCGGCTCTATTTGTATTTCTCGTTACTCTGTTTCAGCTGGTCAGTTGTCATGTTCTACCTAGCCGTCCCGTTTGCTCCCTTCGATCACGGTCTCTGGTTGCGCTTCGCATTTTACTGCGTGGATTTATCCGGCTTTTTCCTGTTCATGTTTCTCTACAAGCTGATGAAGCTGCACCGGCCACGCCTCAAGGCAACAGCCATCATTGCGGTTCTCCTCTCCGGGATACTGCTGTTCAGCATGCCCATGCACTTACACTCACTAGTGATTACTCTGGTTCATGGCATGCATCTGGCGCTGGTGGTCTACCTGCTCGTCATTGGTACAAGCATGGCGGTCCGCAAGCGAAGTCGCGAACTGTTAGCGTTAATCCCCGGTTTTCTGATTATCGCGGCACTGGTCTTGCACGACATCTACGCTTTTCAGATGGCGGCCAGGCAGCCGGGCGGGTTACCTGAAGGCACCTACATGCAATATGGGTTCGCCGTCCTGCTGATATTGATTTTTATCCACCTGGTCCGCACTTTCGTGCGCGCACTCAACAGCAGCGAAACCCTGAACAGTCAATTGGAGAAACGGGTTGCTGAAGTATCTGCCTCTCTTGAACAAAGCTACGCAGAAAACCATGCCCTGGCGCTCCACAATCACGCCCAGCAGGAACGTCAGAAAGTCTACAGAGATCTTCATGACGACGTGGGAGCGAAACTGCTCTCTATTTTGCATTCTCGCGCGGAAGACGAAAAATCCCTGCTAGCCCGGGAGGCACTCTCTTCTCTGCGGGAAACCGTCAATCAAAGCGCTCGCGACGTGCTCCCCATGAACGAACTACTGAGCAACACCCTCAGCGAAACAAAAAACAGGCTGACCCACGCACGCATCCCATTTGAAACCACGTTTTCAGGCGACATTCCTGACCTCCCCGCCGACCCCCAAAAGGCATACCATCTAAGTCGCATCCTTCGCGAACTGACCTCCAACATCATCAAGCATGCCAACCAAGGCACTGTCCGCTTGCACTGCGCGGCAAGTAATCACACCCTTCATCTGACATTGCAGGATCAAGGTCCAGGCCTATCGGTAATAGATAACCCGCAGGGCATGGGACTCACCAATATCCGTTATCGGGCAACCGATATCGGTGCCATAGTGAAATGGGAAAATCTGCCGGAAGGGGGGTGCCAGTGCCGGCTGGAGATACCGATCGCGGCGCTGCAACTTTCGCTTTGACTGCAGCAGCAATCAGGGATGGGAAACGCTATCGATTTCAAGCACTGCGGTTTACTGTTCTCAACAAACCATCTGACTCTGACCCGCAACCCAACGGCGTCCTGTGTGCGCCGCATACTCTTTCAGCCTCACCGTGCTTCCTACTGCCACCGGCAATCTTTTCCGTCTAGGCCTCATATGTTGTAGCCAGACAGATTCATTAATGCCAAGTCGGTTTAAAATTTCTGCAGCCTCAAGGGAAACCGCACCGCGTTTGTCATGGCGGATCGCCCGACCTGTACTGTCCACAAGCACCAGGTAGTCCATCAATCGGAACCGACAAACCGTTTCATTATCATCGGCCTCAACATGCGTATCATCCACCAGCGGCAATAACCGCGGTGTCTGGCTCTGCTTGCCAGTGCCGTTGATCGCGCTCGTGCGCTGCTGAATGGAGGTATAGTCAGATTCCTCCGGCGTCGCCGCCATCGCTGCCCTGACAGGGTTAAGATCCACATACGCCATGCACTGCAGCACCGCCTTTTCATCCAGCAGCGCCTGGCACTTGTAACGCCCTTCCCAGAAGCGCCCCTTACAGCAGTCTTCCTCATTGGCACGACGCGCAAGGTACTCATTCAGGCACTTCATAAACCACCCAAGATCATAAAGCCGCTCCCGCCACAGCCCAATGATTTCAAGCGCCTTAAGTGTTTCACCCCCTTCTGTCTGCCCGGACAACCAACGCTTTACCACCTCCGGGCCACGAAACAACTGCATCCATCGCTCAGCGACCTCAGTGTCGCCCCACCCGCTTGCCTGTTTCTCATTGATACGGACAACAACATGATAGTGGTTGGCCATCACCGCATAGGCACAGAGATCGATGGCGAACACCTCACCCAACACCGCAAGGCGATCCACCACCCACTGGCGGCGATGCTCATAATCCTGGCCGGAATAGTGGTCCCGACCACACAGAAACGCCCGCCGCACACAGCGACAGATACAGTGATAGTAAGACGTGGAATCCAGCGATATCTGGGTATAACGCGCACGAGTCATGGAACGCCTCCTTGCTTATCCATGACATCAATGTACTGGCCGTAAAGACAGACAAGTATCAGACATCGCGCATTTTCAGAGTAGGAGATCTTTCAATTTATGGGTGTCCACGATTATCTTCTCCTTCCCTAACGATTTTTCCTTTCGGTATATTACCTGCCAACCCTGGAAAGCCAACGTGTTCGCTTGCTAACCACCCGGAAGAACAAGAACATCCCTCCATTGATTGCCGCAATTATTAGCCAGCGACTATCCAGAATAATTTCCCCCTGGATCATTGTATCTTCGCCGACCTCCATAACAAACAGCAGCAACACTGTCATGGCGACAGTTATATATTCACGACGTAACACCGTTCTCCAACAAAAAGGCAATTCATCAGGCTGGTACTTTCGTAATATTAAAGGGAAGAAAGCCGGCGTTTTTTCTGCCCATTGGCGATATGAATCACCAAATTTTCTCAACAGAAATCCCTCCTCAACAAGAATTACACGTTCGAAGTAAAGCGCGAACGCCAGCACATAGTAAAGGGTTAACCATAAGGAGTGGAGCAATAGAATCACCCCCAAGCCTCCGACAAAATTCCCCAGGTAGAGAGGATTACGAACAATAGAATAAATACCGCGAGTGTTTAGTGAATCCGCCACCTGACCTTTGGTATTACGACCAGAGGTTCTTCGCGGGGTATGTCCAGTAGTCCAGACACGAATCCCAAGGCCCGCCACCACAAACGATATCGCGAACAAGTCCCACCACTGATCATAGGTGTGACTATCCAAAAAATATTGCACATCTATTAAGGCAACTATTACCGCGGGAATCATAAGCACCGCCGGAGCGATACTACGCCATCGAAAAGCCCAGTCACCTTGATTGCACAATGTAGAGTAAAGCATTTTTTCCTCCTAAACCCCCCGGCTGATAACCGCCGGGGGAAGATTAGATTATCGTTGTAACTCGACAGCTTTTTTGCTCGAGAAAAACGCATAAAGACTTGGCAGTACCAGCAACGTTAACCCCGTCGCCGACACTAGCCCCCCGACAATTACCACTGCCAGCGGCCTTTGCACCTCACTGCCCACCCCCGTGGCCAGTAACATGGGAATCAGACCCAGCATGGAAGTGAGCGCAGTCATCAGCACCGGGCGCAGGCGAGACACCGCCCCTTCGAAGATCGCCGTCTCCAGCGCCTCCCCATCACGCAGCCGATGATTGATGGCTTCCACCATCACCACCCCATTCAGCACTGCCACCCCGAACAGGGTGATAAAGCCTACGGAACTGGGCACGGACAGGTACTGGCCGCTGATGGCTAATGCGAGGATGCCGCCGATCAGGGCCAATGGGACATTCACCAGAATCAGCGCGGCCTGGGCCACGGAGCCGAAAGCGAAGTAGAGCAATAGGGCGATCAGGCCCACAGCCACGGGCACCACCATGGCGAGGCGTTGCTGGGCACGCTGCTGGTTTTCGTATTGGCCGCCGATGTCCACGCTGTAGCCGGGGGGGAGGTCCACTTCCTTGGCGATGGCTTGCTGGATGTCGGCGACCACCGAGCCCATGTCTCGCCCGGCCACGTTGGCCTGGATGACCACACGGCGTTGCACGTCGTCGCGGCTGATTTGCGGTGGGCCGGACACCAGATCGACATCTGCCACATCCATGAGCCGCACCCAGGCACCGTCGGCGGCTTTCAGGCGCAGGTTGCGGATGGCCTCCGCGTTGTTGCGGGCGTTTTGTTCCAGACGCACGTAGATGTCGTAGCGTTCGTTGCCGTTGATCACCTGCCCGGCGCTGCCGCCGCCCAGGCCGTTGCTGACCAGATCCATGACCTGATTGACGCTAAGGCCGTAACGGCTGAGAGCATTGCGGTCCGGGGTGACTACCAGCTGGGCTTCACCAGCGATCTGTTCCAGTTGCACGTCGGTGGCACCATCGACTTCTTTCACTGCCTGGGTGATGGCTTCTCCTTTTTCCTGCAACACGTCGAGATCCGGACCGAACAGTTTGATGGCCAGTTGCGCTTTGACGCCGGAGAGCAATTCATCCACGCGCATGGCGATGGGCTGGGAAAAGTTGAGCAACAGGCCGGGGTGGACCGCCAGTTGTTGCTGGATTTTTTCCTGTAGTTCCAGACGTGTGCTGGCGCTTTTCCATTCGTCGATGGGCTTGAGGCCGATGTAGATTTCCACGTTGCTCACTGGCTCCGGGTCGCCGCCGATTTCCGCGCGCCCTACCCTGCTGAGCGCGTAGGTGACTTCCGGGAAGGCCATGATTTCCTTCTCCAGTTTTTCACCCACTTCCAACGCGGTATCGAGACTGGAGGACGGTGCCAGGGTCACGCGCAAGGCCAGGGTGCCCTCTTCCAGTACCGGCACGAATTCAGTACCGATGAAGGGGGTGGTGGCCAGGGCCAACGCGAACAAACCGACGGCGCCGCCGACTACCACTTTACGGGCCTGCATGGCTTTGCCCAGCAGGGTGCGGTAGCGGGCTTCCAGCCACTGCATCAGTTTGTTGGGCTTTTCTTCCACACCGTGACGGAACAGAAAACCGGCCAGGGCGGGCACCACGATCAACGCCACCAGCACGGCGGCGGCCATGGCGAGCATGATGCTGATAGCCATGGGCACGAACATCTTCGCTTCCACCCCTTCGAAGGCAAACAGGGGCAGGAACACCACCAGGATAATGCTGGCGGCGAAGAACACCGGGCGAGCCACTTCCTGACCGGCGTCTTTCACCCGTAGCGCGATACCGCCTTGTGCATCGTGACTGCCTTCTACGCGACTCAGGTGTTTGAAGATGTTTTCCACCATCACCACCGAGCCATCCACCAACATGCCGATGGCCACGGCCAGGCCGCCCAGTGACATCAGGTTGGCGGACATGCCCAGGCTTGCCATCACCAGCAAGGCCAGACCAATGGAAAGCGGAATGGACAGCAGCACCAGCACGGTGGCGCGCAGATTCATCAGGAACAGGGCCAGCACGATGACGATAAATACGAACGCCAGCAGCAAGGCGGTGACCACGGTACTGACGGCTTTTTCCACCAGGTCCGCTTGATCGTAGAACACCTGAAATTCCACCCCGTCGGGCAGGGCCTGCTGGATGCGCGCTTCCCGTGCCTTGATACCATCGATGGTGGCCTTGGTGTTGGCGCCCATGCGCTTGAGCACGATGCCCGCCACCACTTCGCCCAATGCTTCCGGTTCGCCGTTGGCATTGCGGCGGGTCATGGTGAGCGCGCCCTGACGGATCTCGCCGCCGAATTCCACCTTGGCCACATCGCTGACGCGCACCTGGGTGCCGTCCACTTCGCGCAGGGGAATGGCGGCGATGTCTTGCAGGCCCTGCTCACCGCTGCCCACCCAGCCCATGCCACGAATCACCAGTTGCTCGGCACCGCGATCCAGATACCAGCCACCGGCATTACGGTTGTTGGCTGCGATGGCGTCCATGACCTGTTGCAGGGTCAGGTCGTAGGCGAGCAGACGGGTAGGGTTCACGTTGACTTGATACTGGCGCACTTCCCCGCCGTAGCTGAGCACATCGGTGACACCGCCCACGGGCATGAGTAGCAGCTTTACTACCCAGTCGTTGAGGCTGCGCAGTTGCATGGCATCGATGTTGGCGCCGGGTTTGGCGGTGAGCAGGTATTGATAGACCTGCCCGAGGCCGGAGGTGTTGGGGCCCATCTCCGGGGTGCCGACGCCCTCGGGAATATCTTCCCGCGCTGCCTGCAAACGTTCGAACACCAGCTGGCGGGCGAAGTAGATATCGGTGCCGTCTTCGAACACCACGGTGACGATGGAAAGACCGGTCTTGGAAATGGAACGTACCTCGGCCACCTGGGGCAGCGCGTACATCACCGCCTCGATGGGATAGGTAATCAATTGCTCCACTTCTTCGGCGGCCAGCCCTTCCGCTTCGGTGTTGACCTGCACCTGCACGTTGGTCACGTCCGGGAAGGCATCCAGTTTCAGGTTGGGCAATTGCCAGCCGATCACCCCCACGGTGATCACCAGCAGCAACAATACAATCAGACGGTTGGTCACCGCCCAATCGACAATACGATTAAACATGGCAGTGATCCTTTAGTGGTTGTGAATGTCGAAACCGGACTTGGCCATTTCGCTGGCCAGGAAGAACGCGCCGCGCGTGACGACGCGGGTGCCCGGTTCGATGCCGCTAACGATGCGTTGCTCACCAAGTTGACCGGTGAGTTCGATTTCCACCGGCTGGTACTGGCCCGGCGCTTCTTCCACAAACAATTGCCAATCCCCATCAGGGCCACGGGTGAGGGCCTCTTCCGGTACGGTGAGCGCGTTCTCCGGTGCCGACAGTGACAACGCCACATCGGCGAACATGCCGGGGTGCAACAGGTGCCCGGCGTTGGGTACCGCCACACGTACCGACAAGGTTCGCGTGACCGGGTTAAGGCGGTGGCCGGACTGGATCACTTCGCCTTCTACAGTCGCATCACCGATAAGCAACCGCGCGCCAGTGCCGGTGGGAATGTTCAGGCCGGGGCTGGGCGGCAGCGCCGCTTCAGCCCACAGTTCGGATTCATCCACCAGGGTGACCAGTTCGCTACCGGCGGTGAGCCACTGCCCTTGCTGGAAGGCATCTTCCAGCACCAGCCCTTCATCCGGGGCGGTGAGTGTGTAGACGCCCTTTTCGCTTTTGCCGCTTTCGATGGCGCGGATGGCAGCATCGTCCAGTCCATAACCCTTGGCGCGGGCACGCAGGGACTGGTACTGGCTTTGCGCATCCAGATAGCGCTGGTTGCCCACGGTGCGTCGGCCCAGATTATTGACCCGTCGCCAGGCATCGGCGGCCACCTGCAGTTCACTTTGCAGTTCCGCCATGGCCGGACTGAACAGGGTGGCAATGGGCTCCCCTTTTTTCATGTGCTGGCCCAGGGAGGCGCTGCGCGATTGCACCTGGGAATCGATGCGCACCGGCACCACCCAGGTGCGGTACTGGTTGCTGGTGATTTCCGCCGGGACGGTGAGAGTTTGGGTGGCGTTCTGTTGCGGCTGCAGAGTGACGACCTGCAGGTTGAGCATGGCTTGCTGTTCGGGCGTAAGGGTTACGCCCGATTCCTCTTGCTCGCCGTGTTCGTCCTGATGATCGTGCGTAGGTGCGTTGTCGTCATGATTATCGTGGGCGTCATGATCATCATGGTTTTCCTGCGCGTGGGATTCACTTTTTGCCGGCGCAGCATCATGGTCATGGCCGTGATCGTCTTCGCCCCATGCGGGGAAGGACAGGGTTGCCAGCAGGGCGATCGCCAGCGGCGTTTTTCTGAAAGTCATTTTGGTTTTCATAAAAAAATTCCCATTTTTTATGTAGGAGCGGGGGGTGTTGCGGGGAGCGGGTAAACGGCCGGAGGGGCCAATTTGTAGGGGGGGGATCGGCCGCCGCCAAAAAACAAATAAAAACCCCTG
>Ga0310345_10000503_pt1 | contig 57618 bp, 48 predicted proteins | sample HC15DNA20500_MG_FD_204667 | JGI IMG/M metagenome (GOLD analysis project Ga0310345, IMG submission 204667) | Marine microbial communities from station ALOHA, North Pacific Subtropical Gyre - HC15-DNA-20-500_MG | ecosystem: Environmental > Aquatic > Marine > Oceanic | place: Pacific Ocean: North...
CGCGCAGGATCGTAAGGGTTACGCGTTTGCCAGCCGAGTGAGCTGACGGTCGTAATACCACGTGCCAGTTCGTGCATGTTCGTCTTGCCGAGGATGATAGCGCCCGCTTCCCTTAGCCGGCGCACCTGATAGGCATCATCGGGCGGAACGGAAGTGGCGAGTGCAAGCGTACCGGCCGTCGTCGGCATGTCGGCTGTGTCGTAGTTATCCTTGACGACGACCGGGATGCCATGCAGCGGACCACGCACCAACCCCGCCACCCGTTCCTCATCTAGCACCCTAGCCGTAGCCCGGGCATCTGGATTGATCGCAATCATCGCATTCAGCATCGGGCCCTTCCGATCGTAGGCGCCGATGCGTGCTAGATAGTGATCGACGAGCTCTTGGGAGTTGACGGTCCCTAACTCCAAAGCGGCGGTTAACTCGCGGATTGACATCTCCATGATGTCGAAACCACCTGTCGGCACGTCCGCTTCACCGCCAACACACGCGACTGCCGCACACAGTGCAATAACCAGGCCCGAGCGGGTCCTCGTCATCAGAGCCTCCTTCTCAAAAAGTTGAGAATTGAAATGATAGTGTCGCGTCACACGGATTCGTCACATAATTCCACTGAACACTAGTATCGTTCGTCATGAGCAACCGTACTCGCATCTACGTACTAGCCATCAGTTTGCTCGGCACCACCGGTCCAATCTCTAGCCAGGACCGAGCACCTCAGAACGACTCGATACGTACCACCGATCTTGCAAGTGATGTGTCGTTCCTAGCCTCCGACAATATGCGCGGGCGGCTTACCGGTACTCCTGAAAATAGACTGGCAGCCGAATTCATCCGGTCACGGTTTCAGCAACTTGACCTCAAGCCGGTCGGAGACGACGGCCATCTCATGCAGTTCGGCCTGATCGTGCCGACGCTGGGCGACACGGAGACGAACGCTTTGCAGCTCCGGGACGGGAAGAGCAACGCAGCGCCGCCACTGCTTGGTAAAGACTTCTTCCCGGAGCGATTTAGCGACACCGGAAGCGCACGCGGGTCGGTTGTCTTCGTGGGCTTCGGAATCTCGGCACCAGCACTCGACCACGACGATTATGGTGATGCGGATGTCTCGGGGAAGATGGTTTTGATGCTCGATCACGAACCAGGAGAATTTGATGCGGCGAGCCCGTTCGACGGCATCGCGATGTCAGAGCATGGACGGTTAGTGCGAAAGGTCGCCGAGGCCCAGCGACGGGGTGCTGCCGCTGTTCTCATCGTGGCCGACGTGCACAATCATGAAACCGGCCCGGGGCTCAGTGACCAGATGCGTAGCACCTGGCCCGTCGCGTCACGACGCGTTCCACGCTACGAGTTAGCGGCCTGGACTGAGACGATCCGGATACCAGCCGTGCGGATCACCTCAGAACTCGCAGCACGTATCGTGAGCGGTACCGGCACCAACCTTGAAGTGTTCGCGCAGCGAGCAGACAAGCCAACCGGATTCACCGCAGTGCCACTAGACGTCGAAGTTGAGGTGACGACAGTGGTCGAGCGTCACTATGTTACCGAACATAACGTCGTCGGCTTACTCGAAGGAAGCGACGCGACACTTAGGAACGAATGGATCATTGTTTGCGCACATTTCGATCACGAAGGTGCAAGCGGTGCCCGTATCTTCAACGGGGCCGACGATGATGCCTCAGGAGTCGCCGGGCTGCTCGAGATTGCTGAGGCATACGCGCTAGCTGCTCAGAACGGCACGCGGCCTCGTCGATCGATCCTATTCGCCGCCTGGAACGCTGAAGAACGCGGGCTTTTCGGTTCCTGGGCGTACACAGAACAGCCACTCGCGCCACTGTCCGACACCGTAGCCCTCATTAACATGGATATGATCGGCCGAAACGAGGAAGTGCCACCGGACGCCGGGCGCCGTTTCCGGGGTCTCCCCGCGCAAACGTCAGCGTCGAACCGCAACGCGGTAAACCTACTAGGCTACAGTTACAGCACCGACATGCGACGAGCGGCCGACACCGCCAACACCGCAATCGGTCTGACACTGCGCTTCCGTTACGACAACAATCGTTCAAACCTACTGCGCCGGAGTGACCACTGGCCATTCTTGACACGCGGAGTGCCCGCCCTCTTCGTGCACAGCGGCCTCCACCCCGACTACCATACCGAACGTGACCAAGCGGACAAACTCAATTACCAAAAGATGATGCGCATCGTGAAATTGGTGCACCAGTTGAGCTGGGATCTTGCGCAGCACGACGGGAGACCGACGCTCAACTGAATATAACTTCGACCTATGGCTTGCACGAGGAGGACCTTGCTCTCCGTGCATCCGGTTAACGTTAACTGTCTGCTTGAGAACCCGACTATCGCCGAGGTCTACAATCCGAACTAGCACGACCGTGACCTCTCGTGGGCTTGCCCGACCCGCGTTCCTGGTAGTACGTAAAGTGGTTCGGTACCATCCCGGATCACGGAGGCGTTCGCTTAAATACATTGGCGTCGTCACACTAGCCTGTGTCGTCAGCGTCCGCGCCCTGGCGGACCAACTTGACACGTTCGTGGCGAAGGTAGCCGAGCAAACAGCAACCATGCACCTAGCGGCTAGCATCCCACCCCAACCACTAGCTGCCATTCCTATTCGAAAGTGCAATCCACCTTCATCGCCTCGTTCAACCGCGCCAGGTACTCGCACCGCGGCACGTCGATCGCCCCGAATCGATCTAGGTGCGCGGTCCGCCATTGGATGTCCAGCAGCAGGTAGCGCCGCTCGCGCAATCGGTCTACTAGAGCACAGAGCGCGACCTTCGAGGCGTTGGTTGCTGTATGAAACATAGATTCGCCAAAGAACGCCCCGCGCAAGCTCACACCGTAAAGCCCGCCGACCAGCACACCATCCAGCCAAGCTTCGACTGAGTGAGCAAACCCAACCTCGTGCAACGATATGTAACTCTTGATCATCTCGCCGTCGATCCAGTTGCCGACTGGGTCAGGACGTGAAGCGCACGCAATAATAACGTCACGGAAGACGCGGTTCACCGCAATCTCGAATCGGCCCTGCCTCAGCACCCTCCGGATTCGTGTCGACGGGTGAAACCGATTGAGCGGTAGGATTCCTCGCGGGTCTGGAGAGAACCACTTGATCTGCCCCGCTACTACCATCGGAAAGTGGCCGGTGCGATACGCTTCAAGCAGCGTGCTAGTCGAAATCATACAAATGTCGTATATATGGATACCTTAAAGGACTGCCACACGTGACCACTCCACACACATCACCCAACGCCTTCACCTCAGAAGCGGTTACACTAGGCGTACGCGTACGTGTCACCGCACGGTACTCTGCTGAACACTCCCAGCCGCTGCGTAACCAATGGCTCTTCCTCTACACAGTCACCATCTCGAACGAGAGAACTGAGACCGTCCAACTCGTCAGCCGGCACTGGATCATCACGAACGCATCGAACACCGTCGAGGATGTCAAAGGGTTGGGGGTCGTGGGACAGCAGCCAACACTCGAGCCGGGTGAGTCCTTCGAGTACACCTCAAGCTGTCCCCTAAAAACACCGTTCGGATCAATGCGCGGCACGTATCAAATGGTGACGTCCGGTGGTGAAAAGTTCGACGTGAAGGTCGCACCGTTTGCCCTGACCGAACCGTATACGATTCATTAGAAGTCGTTTCACAACTCGTGTACAGCGGAACTTCAGGACTGCTCTGTAACGATCGACTGCCGCCGATATAACTGCGTTCTGAAACTAAACCGACGAGCCAACCGCGGCTACGGTGACCCCAGCATCCTTGAATCCGAGGCGTAGGTGCCCGACAAGATCGACCACTCCCAAAGTGTCGCCATGCACGCAGATGGTGTCGGCGACCAAGGCGATCCGTTCGCCACTAACAGTGGTCACCGTTCCCTCAAGCACCATCTGCAGCGCGCGATCTACGACCTGGGTCGTGCCGCTCACGACCGCGCCCGGCTGACCACGTGGGATGAGCACACCGTCGGCACCGTAGGCACGGTCGGCGAACACCTCCGACGCCACCGCCAGGCCCACGGCACGTCCGGCGTCGAGCAAGCATGACCCAGACAGGCCGTACAAAATCAGCGAAGGATCCAGGGAGACTACGGCACGAGCAATGGCATCCGCGAGAGCGCGGTTGCGAGCCGCCATGCTATACAGCGCACCATGAGGTTTGACATGGTGGAGACGCGTCCCTTCTGCTCGAGCGACGCCGTCGAGCGCGCCAACCTGAGCAAGTACAAAATCCTCGACCTCACGTGGTTCGGTCTTGATTTCACGACGCCCAAAACCAACAAGATCGGGAAAGCCTGGATGAGCGCCAACCGCCACCGTGGACCTTTGGGCCAGACGTACGGTCGTGCGCATTATGCTGGGATCACCCGCGTGCGCACCGCACGCGATATTGGCCGAGGTGATATTCTCCATCACCGAAATATCATTGCCGATCGTGTAGGCACCAAACGACTCACCGAGGTCGCAGTTGAGGTCAATCCGCTGTATTCGAGTAGGCAACTGGAGTTTCTCGGTCACCGCTCCCAGGGCACACGCCACAGGTGCTGGCGCCTAGTTGGCTCGACGGGGTAGTTTCGACGTGATTTCCACCGCACCGATGGAAAGGACACTACACAGAAGATCTCAATTGGAACTACCTTCCAACACCTTCTGGATATTGCAACGCGAGGCGCAATTCACGCGCTAGCAACTCGACCGTGGTCTCCCGCCGCTTCCAGGCGCCCTCGGTCTCAAAGCGCAGGTCGCCGATCCGACGTCCCCATGGGGAAATAACCCTTCCAATCGCTCGGAAGTCAGACCTTTCCAAGTGTTCCTGGTCAAGCCGACGCACGACATCCGGTGCAACACGGATGAATGATCTTAGGGATGAGGCGGTCTTGATAGAATACTTCCGGCCATTCCAAGCTGCGCCAAAGACCAGCGCAATCTGCTTAAAGTAGTTGACAAAAAATCGTTTGGCGTCGTTTTTAAACTCCCGATTGCGATTCTCGCTCCCGAACGCACCTGCTGCGAACTGCTTCTTGAGTTCCTGTGCTAACGGCGCCTGGGCCACCGTGCCACGCCCGATGCCAAGCAATTTGATGTCACCACACAGCGGAGAATCGTCGCGGTCGTTCAACGCACGGACGACGTCATGCGATACCGCCAAGTTGCCATCGCGGTAAAGTTGCCGACCCGAAAGGGATACCAGGTGCGATGCATTCAAGCGTGTGTGCTTAGCATTGATCGTCACGAACATCTGGACGAGGTGATCGTCTGGTAACCGGTCGAAAACCACCGAGGGAACGGTGAACGTCTGACCGCCGAACTGATCCATGTTGGCGTGGAGTGCCAAGAGCCGATGCTGCCCGTCGATCGCTCGCAGAATCCCCTCCCGCTCCGGGACGCGGAGATGCCCGAGTTCCGAATCAGCTTGAAGCGGCTCAAAGTGGAGCGGCTCGTCACACGAGATGATGACAGCACCCGGAATCGACGGGAGATCGTGAGCCTGACGACATTGCTCGTAGTACTGCACGAGTTCGTCAATCTTGCGGCGAATGATGTGACGCTGGTAGGCCTGCTCACTCGTCGCAATCCGCCGCTCAAGGAGATCCCAGTTAACCTTGGCGGCACCCCGGCGGCGTCTACCTGAACGGACCGGAGTTCGACTCTGCTCGCCATAACTGAGCACTTCGAACCTCACTAGCTTATCGATGTCACTGGCACTCAGCGAGACCTGGTAGAAGTGAACCCCGAACTGCTGCATGCGGATCGCGGCGACCTTGATCATGCTATATGAGACCCTCTCCACATCAGACTTAGGACTCGTGGTACAGCTAGTCCATCGCCCCAAGAAAGCGACATCGATCCGTGCTAAACACACGAATAATAACGGGTTATCGTGTAGGATCGCAACGAGTTTTTAGCAGATACGATCGCTAAATATTCGCCTTTTCAATCACTGAAGACGTAAATCTTCTTCATCGCCAAGGAGTTGAAAAGATGTGCTTTGCTACTCTTACCAATACGTGCCTGCTCACCACCAAAGTAGCGAACGGATTCCCCCTGACAGGCCTCGTTGTACGGTCGGCAAGTCCTTCCGGTCCTACCCAAACGGCTCAACCCATAGATGAGGACTTTGCCGCGCGCAGCCGTGAGTGGACGGCCCGTCCCTGTTCCTGAGCCTATTTGTCGATCATCTGCCTCTAGCTTAGAGACGCTTTTTCGGAATCCCCCATCTCAACACCGCCAGCAGGGAAGTATTCCGTCCAGCGCTCCGTAACCCGAGTCGCGATGTCTGGCCGACAAGACAATTCCTTCGGAAACGACGGCTTCAGACGTGCGTCGATGACGATCGGTGGTTTGTACGAGAGATGGTGCCGGGCAACAGTCGTCTCCGCCGCGTAGATATCAGCCGCTGGCTCGAAACGGGTGAAGGTCACCCAAAGAAAATTCATCACCGAGGAAACCGCCCGTGTTGGCTCATCGGATAGGATTACCAGCGGCCAGTCAGCGAAAGCTGGTTCGAGTGCGATCCGTGCTGCCGCGCGAGGCTCTACATCGAACGCCGGTCCACCAATCACCAAGCAACCGGGACAGAAGACATGCACCTCAGTCACGTCGCGCGGAAGGTCCGCTCCCTGGAACTCGGCCGGCAGCGTGCGAACCGGCGGCCCCAGCCCGAGCCACACCCCTTTAGAGCCCTTGTTGACCTCCGGACCCGTGTAGTCCAACGTGTCCATCGACAGACAGGAAACAACATACAGGTCGGTCTTGGGATTGGTCCGCTCAAGCACGTGCACCAACGTCTGCTTAAAATCCCTGAGGTCGACTCGCTGATCAGTTACCAGTAAAAACTTAGTCAGCGACAGCTGCCCCTCACCAAGGATCCGAAACGCGCTCACCATTGCCTCACGTGAATAGCGCTGACGGACGACAGCACCGGCAAGGGAATGATATCCAGTCTCACCGTACGACCAGAGGTCGACCACCCCCGGCATAACGAGTGGAAAGAGGGGCGAAAGGAGCTCCTGTAAAAGGTCGCCGATGAAGAAGTCCTCCTGACGCGGTTTGCCAACAACGGTTGCCGGATAAATCGCATCGTGCCGATGCAGCATCCGATCGACTGAGAACACCGGATAGTCGTGCCTCAGTGAGTAGTACCCATAGTGATCACCGAATGGCCCCTCGGGACGTCGCACGTGCGGAGCAACCGAACCAATCAACGCTAACTCGGCGCTGCCGACCAACGGATGAGGGCCGAAACTCTCAACCAGCGGCAGTCGCTGTCCCGCGATGAGAGAGGCCAACATCAACTCTGGGACGTTCTCCGGCAACGGAGCGAGCGCTGAGAGCATCAACGCCGGCGGCCCTCCCAGAAAAACGGTCACCGGCAACGCTAGGTCACGTGCCTCGGCAGCCGCGTAGTGGAAACCACCTCCCTTGCCGATTTGCCAGTGCATGCCTGTCGAACGGGCATCGTGAATCTGCAGGCGATAGATTCCAAGATTGTGACCAGGACGATCCGGATGCTCGGTGTACACGAGGGGCAACGTAATGAACGGACCACCGTCTTCAGGCCAGCAGGTGAGAGCAGGTAATCGATCGAGACGCACGTCATCGGTCATGTTCTGCGTGACCGCCCCGCGTATCCGCCGTGTCATCCCGACTCGCAGCATCGCCGCTGCCACGTCACGAGCACCCCACAGTTTCGCCGGTGTCAGCGGCATGAGTGTTTCCGCCAACTCGACTAACCGGCTAATAAGCTGTAACGGTCGTGTGCCGAACGCTAACTCGGCGCGGCGCGGTGTTCCGAAAAGGTTCGTCACCAGTGGAAACGCGGCACCGGCGACGTTGGTAAAAAGGAGTGCAGGGCCACCCGCCGCGATCACCCTGCGGTGGATCTCGGCCGCCTCAAGGTGCGCATCCACCGGGGCTTCGACGACGACAAGGTCGCGATCCCGCTTCAACTGATCTATGAAGGCGTGGAGATCAGGAAACATAGCGGTGCTCAACACTCCCATACCTTACCTCTATTACAAGGTTCTACAATGCGGGCATGGGATACAGCCTGCCCAACTTCTCCTCATGGGGGTCACGGTGATCACGTCGGCTACACACCTCTGTGCACAATCTTGCCTCGGCCAACTATGGGGTGTGCTGAATCGACACTCTCCGCATGATGCTAAAGGAATAGTCCGGATGGCGTTCCGAACAAGAAAACCCCCGCGTCTTTGACAAGTTCGACGAGGCGCGGGAGGTGTATCGCGAATTCGCGGCGACGCCGATCGATTGAGTAAAATCACTCTGGCAATTAGAAGTTTCCGTAAACGATGGCGCTACGTACCTTCTTCTAGCGGTGCGGGCCACAAAGAAACAAGGTGACGGAATGACGGACCGGATCAAAGCTGGAGGTCTCCAGGTCGACAAGAAGCTGCACGATTTCATCAACGACGAGGCGCTACCGGGAACAGATGTGTCTCCGGAAGCGTTCTGGTCCGGCTTCGACCGATTAGTCCACGACCTGTCGCCACGAAACCGCGAGCTGCTGGCGAAGCGCAACTATCTCCAGCAGCGAATCGACGCTTGGTATTCGGAGAACCGCGACCAACCGATCGACCTTGCGGAATACAAAGCCGTCCTTCAGGAAATCGGCTACCTGGTCCCAGAGGGCGCCGACTTCACAGTAAGCACCGCGAATATCGACCCAGAGATCTCCACCATTGCCGGACCCCAGCTCGTCGTGCCACTCACAAACCCTCGGTATGCACTGAACGCCGCCAACGCCCGCTGGGGCAGCCTGTATGACGCGCTCTACGGAACGGATGCAATTCCGGAAGACGACGGAGCTGAGCGCACCAGCGAGTACAACCCAGTACGCGGCAACCGTGTGATCGCCCTCGCCCGTGACTTCCTCAATTCCGCGGCGCCACTCGCCAGCGGCAGCCACGCGGATGCGACCTCCTACACGGTCGTAAACGGCACACTGGCGGTCACCCTCGAGGATAACCAAGTCACCGGGCTCGCCGACCCGTCGAAACTCGCCGGATATCGGGGTAATGCCGACGCGCCGTCGGCCGTCTTGCTCCGAAATAATGGCCTCCATATTGACATCACCATCGACCGCAGCCACTCGGTGGGCCGGGCTGACGCCGCCGGTGTCAAAGACATCGTTCTGGAAGCGGCTACGACAACCATTATGGACCTTGAGGATTCTGTGTCGACAGTCGATGCGGAGGACAAGGTGGTCGCCTACCGCAATTGGCTCGGTCTGATTAAAGGTGACCTCACCGACCGCTTCGAAAAGGGTGGTCGGATGGTCGACCGTGCGGTAAACCCTGAACGTGTTTATACCGGACCGGACGGGTCGGAGGTCCGATTGCCAGGTATCAGCCTGATGCTGATCCGTAACGTCGGACATCTCATGACGAACCCGGCGGTGCTGGACAAGGATGGGAACGAAGCACTGGAAGGCCTCCTCGACGCCATGGTTTCAGCGATGATCGCCATCCACGACCTGAAAAGCCGCAAGAACAGCCGTGCCGGTTCCATCTACATCGTGAAACCGAAAGTACACGGGCCGGAGGAAATCGCGTTCACCGACCAGACGCTGGGTCAAGTTGAGGATGCGCTTGGTCTCGATCGGTACACGCTCAAGATCGGCATCATGGACGAGGAACGGCGGACGACAGTCAACCTGAAGGAATGCATCCGCGCTGCCAAGGACCGTGTGTTTTTTATCAACACTGGTTTTCTCGATCGTACCGGAGATGAGATGCACACCGCAATGGAGGCCGGTCCGATGATTCGCAAGAAAGATATGAAAACGGCCGACTGGATGTTGACTTACGAAGACTGGAACGTCGATGTCGGCTTGGCCTGCGGTCTACCTGGACACGCCCAAATCGGGAAAGGCATGTGGGCGATGCCGGACCTGATGGCTGACATGCTAAAGACTAAGATTAATCACCCTGAGGCCGGCGCAAACACCGCCTGGGTGCCATCACCGACCGCCGCCACGCTCCATGCTACCCACTACCACCAGGTCGACGTCGCGGTCCGACAAGCCGCGCTGAAGTCGCGGTCTTTAGCCGACCTCGACAAAATCCTGACGATTCCGCGGGCTGAGAAACCGAATTGGTCAGTGGAAGAGATTCAGCAGGAGCTAGATAACAACGCACAGGGCATCTTGGGCTACGTTGTGCGCTGGGTCGATCAAGGCGTCGGGTGTTCCAAGGTACCGGACATCAACAATGTGGCGCTGATGGAGGACCGCGCGACCCTCCGTATCTCCAGCCAGCACATTGCCAACTGGCTGCGCCACGGCATCTGCACCGAAGCACAGGTGCACGAGACCCTACAGCGGATGGCTGCCGTGGTCGACGACCAGAACGCTGGGGATCCAAAGTATCGGCCGATGGCGCCCAACTTTGACGACAGCGTCGCCTTTCACGCGGCCTGCGACCTGGTATTCAAGGGGCGCGAACAACCTAGCGGCTATACCGAGCCGATCCTGCATGCCCGACGACAAGAAGTGAAAGAGAAGTTTGGCAGGCTCGATTGATGTCGGACGTCGCCGGCGACGATCACTAGCTGGCACCCCATGCACGTCACCCTGCCATGAGGTTCACCGTTTGAATTACGGCTATTGATGCCGTCCGATGTCGAAGCGACGCTCGCGAAGCACCTTGGTCCCAACGGTCTCCTAGTCGACAAAGTTCTTCTAGAGACGCTCGTGTTTAGCGGTGCCGGCCTCACACGTAAGAACTAGACGGTCAACAAGAGCTTGCAGTGTGACAATCCACCCGGCGGCGTATACTGACTAGCATATGTGCGCACACGTTCAATGGTCTCAGCTCGTCGGATTAGTGGGCTTCATGATCATCGTAACGCTCGGCTGGTCCGTAGACGGGCGAGGCGTGCAGACGGGTGCTGCACTGCTACTCTACGGCTGCGTGGAGAACACCGGTGCAGAAGCCGAAATCGCTGGCGCGCTCCTCTGCGACGCCCAACCTACCCCGGGACTCACCGAACGTGCCGAGCGAGACAACCTTCTGGTTCGTCACGGCGCACTTGTCATCGAAGTAGACAAAACCAGTATCTCTGAAACGGCTGGCCTCAAGGCTGGCGACGTAATCTATCGGGTCGGCGGTGTCGACGTGACTGATGCGGAAACGGCCGCCGAAAATTTGGCAACCGTTCAGACCCTCTCCGACACGGTCGTCAATTTCTTGCGCGGTGGACGACCATACCGCGTGAAACTGCGGCGGTAACATGGGAGCCAAGCGGCGGCTGGACCGACGGAAGTTCTTGACGATGACTAGTGCCATGGTCGCCATGTCACCGTTCCACGCCCTCGCTTGTCGAGCGGCTAGGTCGCTGGATGGTGATCAATCAATAGCGTCCGCGGACCGGGCCTCGAATACCGGCTACGGACCGCTCGGTCCAGTAACGGATGAGACCACCGGTCTCCCTCTCCTGCTGCTCCCTACCAGCTTCCGGTATTTCTCGTTCGGCTGGACAGGCGATCCACTCGCTGACGGGCTGACAACGCCCCACGCACACGACGGCATGGCAGCGCTGCCAGCAGGGAATGGCCGGATTCGTCTGATCCGTAATCACGAAGTGCGCGACGGTGCTGCTTTCGCGCCAGGCGCCTACGACCCACAGGCCGGTGGCGGTACCACGACGGTCGAACTCGACGCCACCAGCGCCAAGGTCATTACGGCCTGGGCTAGTCTGAGCGGTACGGCGATCAACTGCGCCGGCGGCAAGACCCCGTGGGACTCGTGGCTGTCGTGTGAGGAGACGGTCGCCGAGCCTGGGACAGACAGTAGGTACGAGCGAACCCACGGGTACATCTTTGAGGTGCCGGCGGATGGGCGAGCCAGCGCCAAACCGTATCGTGAGATGGGACGCTTCGTTCACGAGGCGGTCGCTGTCGACCCGGCAACCGGCATAGTCTACGAGACTGAGGACGAGGGGTCGTCTGGTTTCTATCGATTCCTTCCGAACGAGCGGGGACGGCTTGCTGCGGGCGGGCGCCTTGAGATGCTGGCTATCGCGGATACCCTACAGGCTGACACACGTAAAGACCAGACCACCGGCGCGTGGCGCAGTATAAGCTGGGTCGCGATCGATGAACCGGATCCTACCGACGTCGACGCAAACCGCGTTTTCTACCAGGGGTTCGACCGCGGCGGCGCAATCTTCAGCCGTTTAGAAGGAGCGTGGTACGGTCACGGTCGGATCTACTTCGTCTCTACCAATGGCGGTGATGTCGAGGAGGGTCAAGTCTGGGAATACGATCCGGCTAACGACCGCCTGCGTCTGCTGTTCGAGTCACCAGACGCCGAGGTCCTCAATATGCCAGACAACATCTGCGTGAGCCCGCGCGGCGGGCTCGTGCTGTGCGAGGACGGGAGCGATACCCAATTCGTGCACGGCCTAACCGTGGACGGACAGGTCTTTAGGTTCGCGCAGAACAACGTCGCGCTCAACGGTGAACGTAACGACCTCGTAGGTGATTTCACCGAGAGCGAGTTCGCCGGTGCAACCTATAGCCCGGACGGACGCTGGATGTTTGTCAACATCCAACGACCCGGTATTACGTTCGCCGTCACAGGTCCCTGGGGTAATGGGGCTCTCTAGTGTCCTGTGTCAGGAGCTGGTCGCGTAGGTCTACGGCAATGGTGTCCTGGCCCGCGCCGTCAATCCTCATTCACAAATGCCTGATATATTCCCTTCGTCGCACCTCGATCAGTCCGGAAGCGACATTGACTCCACGACCTAAACTAAGACTACGAACCTCCGGCACGGGACACTAGCTCGCGGTGGGGACATCGAGCATCGCCAGACGTGCCGGCCTCATCGCCTGCCTAGGACTTTCCCCGCTACCCCTCGCCGCACATCCGCTGTCGTTCACCGAGACTGAGCTCACCTTGCGGATCGATGGCACCTTCCAGGTCGAGATGATCTGTGACCTTGATGCGCTCGCCCTCGGGGCGCCCCAAGATGCGGACGACGCGGAGCTCGTTGCGGCACTCTTCGCGCTATCGTCAGACGCCTTCGACAAACGGGTCGAGCGCTTGCGTGATCTATTCCGACGACGCGTGCGAGTACGGTTCGACAACGAACCAGCACCATTTCAGGTCAGTTTTATTGACCACGGCACGCCTCGGGCAACCGAGGCCGTGATTCCGACGGTGCTCGGTTTGACGGTTCAGCTTAGCGGCGTGGTGCCAGCGGGAGCAACCGAGGCAGTGTTCTTCGCGTCTCGCTCATTCGCCGATGTGCATTTGACGATCGTCGACGAAGCACGCGATCTTAGGGTGCGGTCGATCCTCGAGCGGGGCGCCCGAAGCGATCCGTTCGATCTAATCAGTTCAGTCGCGGCACCAAGCCGCATCCAGGTGATGGGCCAATACCTGCGGCTTGGGTTTGTCCATATCGTACCGGAAGGACTCGACCACATCCTCTTCGTGCTTGGCCTCGTTCTCCTAAGCACTCAGCTCCGACCGCTGGTCTGGCAAGTGACCGCCTTCTCCATCGCGCACGCGGTAACGTTGACCCTTGCCACTTTTGGTGTGTTTTCACTGCCGGCCACCATCGTCGAGCCGCTAATCGCATTGTCGATCGTGTACGTCGCGATTGAGAACATGCTCACGAACCAACTAAACCGATGGCGACCGGTGATTATCTTTCTGTTCGGATTGCTACACGGCCTCGGCTTCGCAGGCGCGCTCGCTAAACTCGAACTGCCCCAGGGGGAGCGTGTGCTGGGATTGGTCACTTTCAATGTCGGCATCGAAGCCGGACAACTTGCAGTCATCGTGGCGGCGCTCGGCTCATTCGGGTGGTTCCGCGCACAGCCATGGTACCGAACTCGTCTGGTGATTCCAGTGTCAGCCGCCATCGCGGCGACCGGAATCGTATGGGCGGTAAATCGGATTCTTGCCACCCAGTAGCCATGCTATGATTTTTATTCGGAACACCGTAACAACGCGCATTTTTCGGCCTTCCAATTAAGCGAGGGATTACGGAATGACCAAGGCTGCTCACGGCTCCTTTGTGCGCGTGGCCTTCGCGGTCGCGTGCATAACGTTCGTCACCACCAGCACGCTGCTGGCAAGCGATTGGCCTAGTTGGCGGGGCCGCACCCAGAACGGAGTGTCGGACGAGACTGGTCTTGTCACCAGATGGTCGACCGACGGCGAAAATCTGATCTGGTTCCAGGAATACACTGGGCGCTCGACACCGGCCGTCTTCGACGGACGCGTATGCGGTAACGGGCGAACGGGTGACGACATTACCAAGAAAGAGATCGTTACCTGCTGGAACGCCGCCAACGGCACCAAGCTGTGGGAGCACACGTTTAGCATCGTCAACACAACCGTCCCGTTCAATCGCGTCGGGTGGGGTAGCGTCACCGGCGATCCTGAGACTGGCTACCTGTATGCGATGAACATTGACGGTCATCTGCATTGCTTTGACCGTGACGGCACCATCGTCTGGAGCTGGCGGCTCGGTGAGGACCTCGGCCGGGCATCCGGATACGGCGGAAGGACCTCAACACCGATTGTCGACGAGGACCGCTTGGTCCTCAGTATTATCGGTTCGATCTGGGGTGATTTGGGTGGTCCGCCTCGGCACCGCTACGTCGCTTTCGACAAACGTACAGGCCGGGTCCGCTGGATCTCGACACCCGGTGGTGCCCCGGCCGACATGAATACGCAATCAGTACCGATCGTCGCCGTCGTCAACGGGCAGCGCCTGATCATCGACGGAAACGCCGATGGTTACATCTATGCACTCCAGGCACGGACCGGCGTCAAGGTGTGGGAGTTTCACCTGAGCCAACGAGGAATCAACGTCTCTCCAGTCATCGACGGCACGACCGTCTATGTCGCCCACAGCGAGGAAAACATCGATCGCGGCACAATGGGACGCGTCGTCGCGATCGACGGGACCGGGACCGGCGACATCACCGAGACGGGTGAGCTGTGGCGTATCAACGAGCTCGCCGTCGGTTTTTCCTCACCGATGATCAAGGATGGGCGGCTTTACGTCATCGACAACTCGGCCAACCTTTTCGCCATCGACGCCACGACTGGTAGCGTGCAGTGGGAACAGACCGTGGGTACCGTCGGCAAGTCATCCCCTGTCTGGGCCGATGGCAAGCTGTACATCACCGAGGTCAACGGAAACGTTTATATTCTCGAACCCGGAATCAACGGCGCAACGGTACTCGACACCGAGCAACTAGAGTTAACCGGCGATCGCCATGCGGAGATCTATGGTTCGTTCGCAGTGGCGTATGGACGTCTGTACGTCTCAGCGGAATCGGGCATCTACTGTATCGGTGACGCCACCGCTCCGTTCGCTGCCACGTCCGGTACGACGCCTAATCTCGGTCCGGAAACGGTGGCTACCAGCACGGTAGCCACTATCCAGGTCATTCCGGCCGAGGTCATCGCCGGGTCCGGACAAACAGTCCAGTTCCGGGTGCTTGCGTTCGATGCCAACGGACAGCCACTCGGGGCGCGCGACGCCACCTGGGCACTCGAAGGATTGCCTGGCTCGCGTTTGAGAGTCAACGGCGAGTTTGCGTCTGATCCAGGTTCTACGAATCAGGCAGGCCGCGTAATCGCTACGGTGGGCGACGTGTCCGCCGCCGCGAGAATCCGAGTTTTCTCCCCACTGCCTTGGAGCGAAAACTTTGAAAATGGTCGTCCACCCCAATGGATTGGCGGTGGCGGTAGCCTGCAGGTGGTCGACGAGGGAGGACAGCAGTTATTCCGGAAGGGCCCGTCGCGCACGGGCATCCACCGGCACGCCATCTACGTCGGTCCGTCGTACCTGTCTGGCTACACAATCCAGTCTGACGTCCTGTCGACACAAAAAGGCCGGCGCCGACCGGACATCGGTCTGATCAACTCCGGTTACACAATGGATCTCCAGGGTAACCACCAGCGTATTCAGGTACAGTCCTGGGCCGCCGAGCTCCGAGTCGATGAGCGCATCCCATTCGCGTGGGAGTCGGACGTCTGGTACACACTCAAGCTGCGGGTCGACGTCGATGCTGACAGGGCCCTCATCCGCGGTAAAGTGTGGCCACGCGATGAAGCTGAACCAAATGACTGGACGGTAACAGTCGAGGACCCCGATCCAGTCCGTCAGGGAAGCCCCGGGATCATCGGCTACTCTCCAATCGACATCTACTACGACAACGTCAGCGTGATGGAGAACCAATGAATCGACAGGCGTTCATGTTTGTCTACGTACTGGTGGTAGCGTGTAGCAGCGCATTATCCGCTCAGGAAACTGCGATGTTTGGTAACACGCCGTCACGCAACATGGTTTCGGACGAGACCGGCATCGTCGCCGATTGGGACATAGCTAGTGGAACGAATGTACTCTGGTCACAACCGGTCGGATCACAGGCATATGGCGGGCCGGTCGTGGCAAACGGCCGGGTGTATGTCGGCACGAACAACGAGGGGCGTCGCGACCCCGCGATCGAAGGTGATCGAGGCGTCATGATGGCATTCGAGGCCACGACCGGTAACTTCCTTTGGCAAATGGTTCATCCAAAACTCTCAGCGGGTCGGGTCAACGATTGGCCACTCCAGGGCATCTGCTCGACCGCCTTTGTAGAGGGTAATCGCATCTACTACGTCTCGAACGAAGCGCACGTCGTGTGTCTCGACGCTGAGGGCTTCAAGGATGGCGAGAACGACGGGCCGTTCGCGGACGAGGTCGACACGGGCGACATGGCCGGCGACATCATCTGGTCGTACGATATGATCGGTGAACTCGACGTTTTCCCACATAATCTGGCGACTGGATCGCCACTCGTCGTTGGCGACGTCCTCTACACCGTCACCAGCAATGGAGTCGACGAAGGGCACGTCAACGTCCCGTCGCCGTTCTCACCGGAAATCATAGCGCTCGACAAAAACACCGGCGAACTATTGTGGGAGAACACCATCGTCGGTGAAGACGTTCTCCATGGGAGCTGGACGAATCCAGCATACGCCGAGATCAACGGCCGCGCTCAGGTTATTTTTCCTGGTGGCAACGGTATCATCTACAGCCTCGACGCCGAAACCGGTGAGCTGATTTGGGAGTTCGACTGCAATCCGAAAGACTCGGAGTGGATTCTCGGCGGCCGTGGCACACGCAACAACATCCTGTCGACGCCGGTTGTTTACGACAACAAGGTTTATATCGGGGTAGGGCAGGACCCGGAGCACGGCGAAGCACCAGGTCACTTCTTTGCGATCGACGCCACCGGCACCGGTGATGTAACCGATACCCACATGGTCTGGCATCGTGGTGGCGAGGATTTCTATCGCACCATGTCGACCACCGCAATTGCGGACGGCATCCTATACATCACTAGCCTCTCCGGTTTCCTCCACGCGCTCGATCCGCAGACCGGTGAGGAATTCTGGACGTACGACACGTTCGCCGCAGTCTGGGGCTCACCGTTCGTCGTCGACGGCAGGGTCTTTCTTGGCGACGAGGACGGGGACATCGCAGTCCTCCGTGCTGGCAATGAGATGGAGTTGCTCGGCGAGTACAACATGGGAGCCGCCGTCTACTGTACGCCGGTCGTTCGTGATGGTGTTCTATACATCTTGACGCGCAACCGTTTGTGGGCGCTCCAAGCTGGCGCCTCTTCACCACCCCTGGAGTAGGCGTCGACGGCAAAACCAGCAGACAGGACGACCTGGATTCAGTTCTACTCCCTAGCCTCAGGAAGCAATTCGGTTTCCGTACGCTCGCCGTCGCGGATGAACTCGACTAACGCAGGCTCGCCGACCTTCAGCACATCGAGTGCATACGTGTAGTCGTAAACGTTGGCAATCGTCTGACCGGCTAGACCCACAATAACGTCACCAGCCTGCAACCCGGCCACTTCGGCTGGTCCAGCCGCAACAACACCCGACAGCAGCAACCCTTCTACCTCCTGCGCGTAGTCGGGAATCGTACCGGTAAAGATACGCATGGTCGCCTGCCCGCCGCGCCGGACCTCCCGTTGGACCCTAATGAAGTCTGGCGCCTCGACGCGGTTTGCGAGTCGCGCAGCGACCATCGCGCCGAACTCACTGATTCGATCTAAATCAGGATAGTTGACTGTGTCGGCGTCGTCCGTCGGCCGGTGGTAGTCTTCGTGGCTACCGGTAAAAAAGGCGAGGCTCGGCACCTCGGCTGAGTTGATGCTCATGACGTCAGTCGGCAAGTACGGATCGTTGACATAGGCCAGGTCGAACCCCAACGGCTCGTTTAATTCCTCGACGAGATCGGGCCAGATCGAGCTCGTCCCGACAGCCTGCACTGTCAGCTTGTTCTCTCTTAACCGGCCGACCATGTCGAAGTTGAGATAAGCTGCAATCTGATCCATCGGCACTACGTCCTGATCGACGAATTCAGCCGAGCCGAGCAGCCCGAGCTCCTCGCCAGACCAGAACGCGAGAATCACACCGCGCTGCCGGTCGACCTGAGCCAGTTTCGCCCCCGCCGACAGGATGGCGGCGACGCCGGATGCATTATCGTCAGCACCGTTGTGGATCTCACCCGCCTCGTTAGCCCGTGCGAGCGAATCACTACCCTCACCGCGCCCAAGGTGGTCGTAATGGGCACCTAGCATGACATAGGGCTTCGCGATCCCCGTGATATCGGTCGGCGGTAGATAACCGACAACGTTGTAGCCTGTGCCCGCCTCCCTCTGGAGTACGGCGTCCAACGTCACTTGAACCGGGATCTCAAAGCCCGTCACATGGGGATTAGCTGTGTCGAGCGAAGCCTGGACCTCAGCGAGCGTTTTACCGGCCGCCGCGAGCAGCGCGTCCCCAACTTCACCGGTCACGGTCGCCGCCACAACACCGGAATCGCCGATCGCACTGTCGAACGTCATTGGCACGAGCTCACCAGCGTTTGGCGATCGTGGGCCCGTTATGACCACCAGACCCTTGGCGCCACGCTCACGCGCGGCAAACGCCTTGTAGCGCAGTCCCGCATGACGCGACAGAGTCGCACGGAGAGCTCCCTCGGTATCCTCTGGAAAGTACCGCAGCGCAACGACGATTTTGTCGGTAACGTCAAGCGTCGCGAAACTATCGTAACTAAAGTCATCGGTCTCGGGCACCGCCAGCCCGTAGCCAGCGAAGATCAGTGGCCCTTCTACCGAGCCGTTGTCCGAAAACGATAGCGCCCGGATGTCCTCCCCGGTCCACTGCTGTCTAGCCCCGCCATCAGGATTGACGGCTAGGGCCGTCCCGCCATCACTCACCCCAACTGTAAATGCGAAGGACTGCCGGAAGTCGGTTTGACCAGGTAAGGGCTTAGCACCAATCGCTTCGAGCTGGTCGATGATGTAGTCCGCAGCCTGCCGACTCCCGACCGATCCAGTCCGACGCCCTTCAAACGCGTCTGATGCGAGGGTTTCGACGAGTACTCGGGTATCGAGGTCGACCGGTAGCTGCTCACCGCAAGCAAGCTGCGTGGTGCCGAGTAGCACGAGTACGGTCAAACGCAGACGGTTAGATATCATCGGTTGGTCCTTCTGTCGAAGAGAGTGGACTCAGGGGAACCGCGCGACCCGCGAACCAAACCGCAACGAGCGAGAATCGGCACCCCACGCGAAGTCGTACGTCTCTGGATCCGAGGTGTAGAGCAGCTGACCAGTCCGTACGTCCACGACCTCGACCCAAGATGTGCCACCGTTCGACACAAGAAACGCTAACCCGGCTGCATCAGGCGCCCACAGCGGCCGCGACAGCGTCCGGCGATCGAACCCGTTAGCCGGACCCTCAGTATGACGCGTATCGACCAAGTGCATCGTCACGCTGAGATCGGCCGACAGAACCCATAGTCCGTCGGGTGCGACGACAGCGATCCGTTCACCGTCGGGTGACCACGCTGGGTCGCAGGTACCTGGGTCAGTTGCGATTTGGCGCGTGATGGTACCGTCAAAGACCCAGACACGCGTCGGAGGGATAAAGCGCGCAGCACGCTCAATCGCCAGACCTGACTCCTCGGCACAGATCGCTACGCGCGTTTTGTCTTTGTGCCAGGTGAAGTTGACTAGGCGTATAGCACCAGGTGGCACCGGCGGCGTCCCAGGATCCTCCGCAGGGACCACCTCACCATCCGGAGGCTGTTGATACGAGAGCCCGGTTACCTCCGTGTTAACGAACGCGGACACCAGCACAATGATACAGAGCGCACGTGCGCAACTCGTCTGCACAGCCTTCACTGTACCCGATACGCGTCGGACGACCAACCGCTCGCACGAGCATACGGAATAGTCACGTTCGTAACAACGGTGGCACTCGACCACCGATACATTCCGCTTCACTTAGTTGGAGTTACAGGTTAACGCGCGCGCCCTTGCTGGAACACTCGGTCGCACGCGCGTTGGAATCTCATGCTCAACTGGCGCGCCGCCTCTCCCGATAGATCGCCAAGGCGACGGCGCTCTGCTTGAAGCCGTTTTACTTCGTCGATCGCTTCGCGGCGCCTGGCCGCCTCGTCAACACGAACACCCATCGTGTTATTGGCCAGCTGCTCTCGCCACTTCTTGGCCAAGACCTCTACCGGCGACGTACCGACCTCATCAAGATCTGTAGCGGGAACGAGTATTTCCGCCCTCGTGCAGAGCTTCTCGAGCCGCTCTAGCTTGAGCGCCGGATCGAGATCAGTCCCGCGGAACTGATCCGCGTAAATTTCTACGAGGCGAGCAACCGCTTGACCGAACCGGGTGGCGAGCTTGCGTCGCACATCGTAAGGCACCTCCGGTGCCTGTCGCCACTTCTCCCGGATAGCACGCACCGTCTCGACCAGGTCTTCCGGCGCCTCGGACGCGGCGCCGTCACCGCTCGGGAGAAGCGCCTCAATTTCGACGCAGAGCGCCTCACGTGCCGCAATCTGCTGCTCGGCCGCTTCGCGTTCACCTTCCTTCAACCGATCGAACACGCGTTCGCTGGCTGCACGGAATCGCTGCCATACCACCTCTGACTGTGTCCGGCGGACCGGACCTACGGACTTCCATTCTCCTTGGGCTTTCTTAACCTCTACGACCGCTGTAGCCAGATCGCTCACGTCAGCCAAGGCTTCGACGCGGGCACATAGAGCTTCCTTCTGCTCCATATGCTGTGCCCACTGCTGCTTCCGCTGAATTAGGTCAGCTTTGCGGCGCGTGAAGAACCCACCACACGCTTTCCGAAAGCGATTCCAGAGCTCGTGCTGTTCCTTCCGTGGTGCCGGTCCAACCTCCTTCCAAATGGCCTGAAGTTCCGTGATCCGTTGAGCAGTCGTGATCCAGTTGGTCGATCCACTGAGTCGCTCCGCTTCTTCGACGAGCTGGCGCTTGCGCACGAGGTTGCGATTTCGTTCAGCCGTCTGTTTCTCAAAATACGCCTGGCAGCGCGGATATACAGCGTCGTGTGCCTGCTTGAACCGCTGCCACAGGACCTCGCCTCTATCCCTGGGAACGTCGGCTACCTTACTCCACCGATCCATGATGTTACGAAACTTCCCGGCAAGGCCAGCTTCATCTGCCTTAGAGCCGTCGCCGGCCTTCTCTCCCAATGCCTCCATCTCCCGACAAAGCTCCTCCTGCACGCCGAGATTCGCCCACCGCTGCCAGTCCGCGAAGTCACGTAACTCGCGCACCCGCCCCAGCAGTGCCGTATGGCCCTGCCGCAAGCGTCTGGTAATAGTGTCCCGGTCGCGGCGGGCCGGAAGTGGCGGAAGCGCGTCCAGCACCCGCCGCAGGGCACGCAATAAACGTTCGGCTTCAGCAAGACCCAGATCATCCTTGACCACCGCAGCGTCGATGCTGTCCGAGAACCTCTGAAGCCGCGTGAGATTTGTCTGGGCCTTGCGTTCTCGGGCCATCTCTGCCGCGTTTCCGAGGGCGCGGTGGCGTTTAGTAGCGGCTTCCTTACGCTGTTGAAGGTTCGCAACCGTTACGCCGTTCTCCGCGTCCCCGCTGGGCGATCCAGACTGGACAGTCTCCATCAACGAACACCACGTCTTTTCCAACTGTGACCAGCCGGCACGGACGGTTTCATGGTCGCCTGTAGCCACAAGCTGTTCGATCTCGGTGGTGAGCACATCGAGCTGTCGTACGCGCTCGTGCCGAACGACCCAAGCATTGTGTCTCTTCTCACACAACGTCGCAGCCTCTTCGAATCTCCGCACGAGAGCTGCGAGGTTGTCGTTCGCCACACGGCTATTTCCGTCGGCGGCGCGGGCCTTTATCAACGTTGCCCACTCCTCACGTACCTGGTTCAATTGCTCCACCGCCACCGGCCCGTTCAGTCGCTCCACCTGCTCGCAGAGAGCGACACATTCGGCTACCACAGCCGAGTGCTCAGCCTCACTACGCATCGCATCGGCCTTCGCTGCCTCAAGCGCTAGGAGTCGATCCTCAACCGCACGGCGTGCTACGGCGAACCGACCGCTCACGTCAGCGTCGATCGTCGCATCGATGGCCGCCCAACGTTCGACGGTCGCGTTGAGTGCACGCTGTCCGTGATTCAGATCTTCTACCGAGCTCAGGGCCTTAAGTGCAGCCAACAGCGGCTCCGGTTCCGCGATCGGGAGTTCTGGCGCCCTCGTCGCCACCGGTGCGTTCAACGCCGCCTTGGCTCGTCTCGCCACCACTTTCTGTTTCGACCTCCGAGCGATAGATTTAAGGAACTCCCTATCTATCTCACCATCGTCACCCATGAGTCGCTCGTAGGCGGCCATCGCTACAGTCTTGTCGTCTGCCTTGAGTGCCACACCAAGCAGATCCTCGTGACCAGTGATCCGAGAGAGCGCTTCGTGTGCGAGGGTAACGTTCTTTGCACGACGGGCAACCACCTCGAAGAACTTTGGATCGGTCAGCTTGGCCAGTGCGGCCCGACCGACAGACTCAGCGTGCGCGATGCGCGCGACGGCGGCCAGGTCACGCGCGTCCGACAGCACGGCTAGACCCGGTGCGGCACCGGCGACCTCTTTTGCACTGATTACAAGCTCTCGAACGACAGCCACCGCCTCAAGCTTGACCTCCTCGTCGTCCTCCGACTCGTTGCGCAGGAGATCGACAAGGCTCGCTTGATCAGTTAATCGGCTGACCGCTACACGCCGCACGCCTGGATCTTCGTCATGTCGGGCAATATCGAGCAACAGATCTTGAGCCTCGTCCGACAGCTCACGCACCGCCGTCAAGCGGACCGTAGGGTCTTCACTGCGCCACTCGGGTTGGGAGCGAAATTTGTCGAGGATCTTCATGAAAACAACGCTAGCTGGACAGTGCTTTACAGATTATGCATACTCGGGGCCGAGTTTCGTGGTGAATGAACGGCTCGAAATCTGGCGTTTTTGCAAGGTTCGTATCCCGATTGGTAGCTGGTCTTAGAGAGCCCCATCCTGAATGTTGGCTCTCTGATTCTATATGCTGGACAACCCTTTGAGCACGGTCAGCGGCCGCCAAGGAGCACAGCGGTTTATGCCCCTTCGCACATCGATGGAGGACTAACCGCGACACGCAGGTGTGGCGAAGTCAACTCTACGATACACAGCGTAGGGCACCGGCGGCCATCGTCAATGCGTACGTCGACACCCAGCGGGCCACTTTCAACCGAGTCCTCAGTCACCAGAGACACTGACCACACGCTGGCACGCATACAATACGATCTTGAGAGGGGCTCGTCGAATGAGGAGACTGAACACATGAATTCGATGATGACGCCAACTAGCGCCGTATGCTTAACCACAGTGCTGATGCTTACCGGCTGTAGCGGTGGTACCGAACCAGAAGAGACCGATCCAACGGCCGTCTCTGAACCGACCACCTCACCGCCTCCGTCTCAGTCGGCCCCGCCACCTGAGAACAACACCCGCGACGCCGCACCAGCCGCTACGGTGCCTGTTGAATCGCCAGACCCACCAGACCCACCGGAAAGTAATACCGCGGCGGCTCCACTGGAGACAGACACATCCGATGCCCTGGTCGGAGACGTCGTAGTAATGGAGACAAGTCTTGGCAATATGACGATCAAGTTGTTCCCAGACGAGGCCCCCATTTCGGTCGAGAACTTCCTGAGGTACGCCAACGATGGGTTCTTCGAAGATACAGTCTTCCACCGAGTGATCGAGACCTTTATGATCCAAGGTGGGGGACTGACCGCGGACCTGTCACCCAAGCGCGGGCGTGATCCGATCAAGAACGAGGCGACCAACGGCCTGAGCAATGAGCATTACACGGTCGCGATGGCCCGAACTAACGTCGTCGACAGTGCGACATCACAATTCTTCATCAACACGTCGAACAACGCGAGGAGCCTCGATCATCAAGGTCCGGACAACTACGGTTACGCGGTCTTCGGCCGTGTCACCGAGGGTACCGACGTCGTCGATAAGATCGCAACCGTTCCAACCCAACGTCAAGGCCCACACCAGGACGTTCCCGTCGAACCGGTCGTAATTACCTCGGTAACGATCAAGAACTAAAACCCCGAACTCGCAGTACGCGAAAGAGGCTTGACCTAAGACGTAAACCCTGAGACGGTGAGATTGCGTAGCGGCATCCTCAACAAGGCAACCAGCCACTGATAGGGCTAGCGAGGCACAATCATCATGTCGCGATTGAGCACGCCGTACTCGGCGCGCGCAGAATTCTTCGTCCCCGTGTCACAGAACACCCAGTGCGGCTCTGGCGAAAGATAAGCGGCAGGCACGGGTCGACCGTTTCGGCCAATATCAACCAATCCACACGATCCGGCGTCTCGGCCATTAGCCTTCCCGTCGTTACCGGTGTTCGCCTTGAAGCGATCGCGGCCGTCTCGCACAATGAGGAACAATAGGTAAGGCTCCCGTGTATGGAGATTCCACATCCTTCGTCTGTATCGGGTTCGATCGAGGAACATGTACTTGAGATCGTGACCGATCTCGTGGACGAACTCCGTGGCACCGGCCTACCGAGACGCGTCGGATCGAGAGACTCACTCGAGCGCGATCTCGGCATCAGCAGTCTGGAGCGCGTTGAGCTGCTTGTGCGTCTCGAACGGGCGTTCGGCGTGCGGCTCGGCGACACAGCCATGGCCGATGCCCTCACACCACACGACTTAGCAATCACGATCGAGAACGCTGACCCGAACGTCGTCGACGACCTACCGCGACTCCAAGTGGAAAGCACCGCGGCAACACCTGCACCTCCATCCGCCCGAACGATCGTCGAGGCACTAGCCTGGCACGCTGAACGGACACCAGACCGAATTTCGATCCATCTGCACAAGGACGAGGGGCAACAGCCACTGACCTACGGCTGGTTATGGCATCAGTCGAGCCGGGTGGCCGCGGGCCTCGTGGCCCGCGGCCTCCGACCTCGGGACACCGTAGCGATCATGCTGCGCACCGAGCCGGCGTTCTTTCCCTCGTTCTTTGGTACGCTCATGGCCAGCTGCGTACCGGTGCCGTTGTACCCCCCGTTTCGTACCGACCGGGTTGAAGAATATGCGCAACGACAGGTCGGGATCTTACGTAATGCCGACGCCCGTCTAATGATCACATTCGCCGAGATCGAACGGATCGCTGGACTTGTCGTCAACAGAGTGCCGTCGTTGGAAACGGTCGTCACTATGGATGTCCTCGCTGCTGACGCAACGTTTCGGCCGCGTCGGTTCACAGCAGGCGATCCCGCGTTGATCCAGTACACCTCAGGCAGCACAGGTCATCCGAAGGGAGTCCTGCTGTCACACGCTAACTTGCTAGCCAACATCCGCAGCATTCAACGAGCGCTGTCGATCGGATCAGACGACGTCGGTGTCAGCTGGCTACCCCTCTATCACGACATGGGACTGATCGGCGCGTGGCTCGGCACGATGTATTTCGGTACGCCGCTCGCACTCATGTCCCCGCTCGCCTTCCTCGCGCGGCCGGCACGCTGGCTGTGGGCACTCCATACGCATCGCGGCACGATGTCGCCAGCTCCCAATTTCGCCTACGACCTATGTGTCCACCGCGTAATTGACGATGAGATCGCTGGGCTCGATCTCAGTTCTGTCCGCGTGCTGCTCAACGGCTCCGAAACGGTAGTGCCCGACACACTTGAGCGGTTCAATCGCCGATTCGCACCATACGGGCTAAACGCAGGTGCCGTCGCTCCGGTCTATGGACTCGCCGAGTGTGCGGTCGGACTCGCGATGCCTCCCGTTGGACGATCACCACGATTCGATCGTGTCGCGCGCGGCGTGTTCGAGAAAAGAGGTCGCGCCGAACCAGCAACGCTCGATGACATCTCGGCACTCCGCTTCGTCTCGTGTGGACGAGCACTACCCGATCACGAGCTCCGCGTCGTAGATGACAACGGATCCATCGTGGGTGAACGCCACGAAGGCCACGTGCGGTTTCGGGGACCGTCGGCCACAGCCGGCTACTACCGGAACCCGGAAGCCACACGTGCGCTAGTCAGTGCGGACGGTTGGCTTGAAACTGGCGACCTCGGCTACATCGCCGATGGTGAATTATTTCTGACCGGTCGTCGCAAAGATCTGATCATCAAAGGGGGCCGCAATATACACCCGCACGAAGCTGAGGAGATCGTCGGGAATATTGATGGCGTGCGTAAGGGGTGCGTCGCTGCCTTCGGGGTGGCGGACCCGGACCGTGGGAGTGAACGCTTCGTCTTGGTCGCCGAGACACGAGCCACGGCCAGCGACGAACGTGAACAGATTCGATCAGAAATCATTAGCCGGTCAAGCGACATGCTTGGTCTGCCTCCGGACGTCGTCATCTTGAGCCCACCGGCGTCTATCCTGAAAACTTCGAGTGGAAAGATTCGGCGCGGCGCAACGCGCGACGAGTTTCTCGCCGGGCGGCTGACACGCGGGCGTCGGCCCGTCCTGATCCAATGGAGTCGACTTTTCACTCAGGCCGTCATCGGCGCGCTCGGCCACTGGACGGGATGGCTAGCGCGTGTTGTGTTCACCGCGTACGTCGTGACCGTGTTTCTAGTCACCGGCCTGGTCATCTGGAGTGCCATGGCGCTTGGACCACGCGGCCGCTGGGTCGATCGCTTGGTGGGACGCTGGACGCGAATTCTCTTTACACTGGCTGGTTGTCACGTCGAGGTGATCGGACTCGACCACCTGCGTGGCGTCGGACCAGTGGTGTTCGTCGGCAACCACACCAGCTATGCTGACCCGCCGCTCATGATAAGCGTGCTGCCTACACGGATCCGCTTCGCTGCCAAGGCTCGGCTCGCCACGTACCCCTTCCTCGGACTTGCGATCCGGAAGGCCGGTCACGTGACGATTGAAAAAGCCGACCAATCGAAGCTCGTCGAGAGCGCCAGCGACATTCTCGCGCCGCTTAGAGCTGGCGAGTCACTATTCGTGTTCCCGGAAGGGACGTTCGTCGCCGAGCCCGGTCTGTTACCGTTTCGCCTCGGTGCTTTTCGCGCCGCAGCGGACAGCGACTGTCCTGTCGTACCGGTGTCCATTCGAGGTATGCGCGACATCTTTCCGGCCGGAACCTGGCTGCTTCGGCCCGGCCGTGTAACGGTCACAATCGGTAAACCAATTCGGTCAAGGAACCAGGACTGGTCGGAGATGGTGCGGATGCGTGATGAAGCGCGGGCGGTGATCGCTCGGGAGACCGGAGAAGACTAAACGGAATGAGGACTGACAACAATCCGTCCGATAGCACATCCCGCGCGCAGATCGTCAAGTGCTGCCTGCACGGCCGAGAGTGGCCGCCGGTCGATCGGAATCGCCCGCACGTGACCGGACCGGACCAGAGTCATCAACGCCGCCATCTCGGGGAGGCTCCCGGTATACGAACCACGGATCGTGAGCTGCTTAAGCGGTAGTAAAGGCAGCGAGAGTTTGAGCCCACCACCGAACAACCCGACTACCACCAGCGTTCCGCCTGGTGCGAGCGCACCGACCCCGAAGGCAGATGACGCCGCTGACCCAACAAAATCGATCGCGGCAGCGACTCCACCACCGGTCAGCCGTCTGACCTGCTTCACGGCATCTGGTGCCGCCGGATTCACCGTCTCGTCGACGCCGTACGCCCGCACCGCGGCAAGGCGAGCATCGTCGACATCGGCAACGAGGAGTGACGAGCCTAAGAGCGCCTCTGCTAAGCTCAATGCCGCAAACCCAACTCCGCCAGCACCAATGATCAAGAGCTGCTGCGGGTCCCCGTGCTCACGCGACTTGGTTTTCGCCAACGCACTGTAAGCCGTCAACCCAGAGCACGCGTACGTGCAAGCCAGTGCGACATCGACCGAGCCATAGTCGAACAAGTAGCGCGAATGGGGTACCAATACGTGATCCGCAAACCCACCGGCGAGGATCACACCCAACGGTCTGGGTGTGGCACACACATGTTCATCGCCAAGCGTGCAGGTCTCGCAGTCGCCGCAACCGATCCACGGATACACGACTCGCCGATCGCCAACGGCTACATCCGTCGCGTCCGTGCCGGTGGCCACGACCGTGCCCGCGATCTCGTGACCAAGTGTGAGGGGGAGCTCTCGCCCCTTAGTGAGATCGAGCCGGTGCCCGTCACCGAGGTCGAAGTACCCGTCGTAGAGATGCAGGTCACTGTGACACACGCCGCTGGCATCGACTCTCAGTAGCACCTCATGGCATTCCGGCCGTGGATGCAACGTCTCGGCACGGTGGAGCGGCTGCGCGTAACCGGTTAATTGATAGCTGAGCACGAGATCAGGTTCATCGACCGGTTCGAGGGACGACATCGCCGTCGTTCAAATCTGCGGTGCCGTACACGAAGAAGTTAGCGGTGCCGCGAATCCTCTGTCGCCAACCGAGTGAGGTGAGCCGCACCGCGAGATCGTCCGGTTTATAGAAGATCTTCACGATCTCGAACTCGCGACCGTCTTGGAGCCGACGCCGACTCCTGGTCTCCGGCGCGTTGTTCGATGAGTGATAGAGCGCTGTCGACGCAGGATGGTAGCGGCTGTCGACGAAGAACACTCGGCCGCCTGGGGCCAAACACCGGCCGATGGTACTCCAGAACGGAATGAACCGCGACATCGGTACGTGCGACAGCCAAAAGCCAAAGAACACGAAGTCGTAACGCGCATCAGGCTCCCAGGTAAACAGGTCGGCGATCTGATACGCCACGCGTGGCGAGGCGACACGCTGCCGATTGAGTTCGATGACCTCTGGCGACGAATCAATAGCCGTTAGTTGGGTTGCCTGCGGGGCCAATTGCTCGGTCCAAAGCCCAGTTCCACACGCCAACTCGAGCACATGACCGACCGGGCGTGCTGCAGTCAACGCCGATCGAACCTCCTCTATCTCGTCGAACCAGTACCGAGTGTGGTCGGCACCCCCGTTGTAGCGGCCGCGCCGAAAGAACCAATCGTCGTACTCTGGCGCGCGTTCACGGTAGTACACGATCTGTTCCTGGATAAGCTGCGTGTCGTCCGCAACGTCGAAATCACGCAGCTTACGTCTCAAGGTTCTACCTTCCAGGTTTCGGACGATCCCAGTTCAGGATGTGTCGCCCTCACGCGCGAGTGCCTCAAGCGCGTCACCGGTCAGACGAAATACGGTCCAATCGTCCATCGGTACTGCGCCAGCCCGGCGGTATGACTTGATCGCCAACTCGTTCCAGTCCAGTACGGACCATTCGAACCGTCCGCACCTCCGCTTGACAGCCAGTCGGGCGAGATACGACAGGAACCGGTGCCCGAACCCGCGGCCGCGATACGCGGGGCGAACATAGAGGTCTTCAAGATAGAGTCCCGTACGCCCGAGGAACGTCGAAAAACTCTGAAAGAACAGCGCGAATCCGACCGGCTCACCGTCGTAGCGGCCAATGACCGCCTCGGCATCCGGCCGATCCGAAAACAGTGCATGCGTGAGGTCCGACTCAGTTGCTATGACCTGATTTGCTAGCCGCTCGTAGTCGGCTAACTCCTTAATCAAGGTCAGGATGACCGGCACATCCTCTGGCGTCGACCGGGCGATGATGAAACGCGAGGCGGGCTTAGTCATGCCGTTGGTTCCGACCACGGTGCCAGAGCGAGAGGGTCGAACAGTATGTTGAAATTTTGGAAATTATCCTCCATGGTCACCATCATCGACGATAGAATCCAGTGCACGCTGCAACTCGGGCCGACGAGATCGTGGAAGGATCTGGAGGCGAGCAAGGTCATCCATTCCAACTTGATCGCCGTGAGGCGATCGCCGCCCCCGTGCCCGCGGTCGCGAACGTGAAGCAGGTGCGGCATCGGCGCCACGCGTGAAGAAGTGACCCTTGCCTCGAATAATCGTCGGCAACGTCGCTGCACACCGATCCGAACCTCGCAGCTTCAGGCAAGCACACTAGATCATCCTTCGACAACCACGACAGGCTGGCAGGCGTTTCGCTCGACGGTCATTTCTCGCTCCTTGTGCGCGCACTGGGCAACTTTCACGTGCGTCCCGCACTCAGGAGAGGAGGGCGACCCGACGCTTCTCTCTTGCTGTGAAGCTAACCATACTCCAAGCCATGATGGCCATCGTCCCGAGCTTCGATGATCGTACCCGTAGCCGACAACTCCCTCATCGTGGTGAACGTGGACGCTTCTATCTCCGCTGGACGGGATTGATGGGCCGGAAGCAGGTCGGCCCCGAGGTCAGGCGAGTGGCATTAACGCCTGCTCAAGATCAGAAACGAGATCCTCAACGTCTTCGATACCGACGGACAACCGTAGTAGATCGCGTGGCACGTTCGTATCGCGACCCTCCACCGGCGCGCGATGCTCGACCAGACTCTCGACACCCCCCAGTGAGGTTGCGTTGCGGAAAACCTTTAGCGCACCTACGACCTGCCGGGCTGCGTCGGCACCACCACGGAGCCGAAACGAGACGACCATGCCGAAACCGCCACTCATCTGACGTGTCGCGACGGCGTGTCCTGGATGGTGCGGAAGGCCAGGATACAACACCTCCGTAACAGCCGGCTGGCGTGTGAGTGCTTCGGCCACGCGTTGCGCGTTCTGTGCCGCCGCCGGCACGCGCAAGAACAGCGTGCGCATGCCGCGCAGCAACAGCCAGCTTTCGAACGGACCGAGGACCGCCCCACGGTACGCACGCTCGTGCCTGCATCGCTCCCACACCGCATCCTCGTTTGCCGTAACCAGCGCACCTGCAAGGACGTCGGAATGTCCGTTCAGCTGTTTGGTAGCCGAGTGCATTACCAGATCGGCTCCTAACGCAAGAGGTCGACAGAGGACCGGCGTGGCGAGTGTCCCGTCGACTACCACGCGGGCCCCAGCCGCGTGGGCAATCTCGGCGGTCGCCGCAATGTCGGTGATTGCACCGCTCGGGTTAGCGGGGGTCTCCACCCAGACAAGCTTTGTCGTCCGCGGCCGAAGCGCTGTGCGCAAAGCGTCAAGGTCGCCGTTCGGAACCACATCCAGTTCGATCCGACCGCGCCCCGCAAGGTTGTGCAACCAACTCCGAACCGTCCAGTACATCTGTTCGGGAGCGAGCACGTGATCGCCAACGTCCAACGTTTCGAACACCGTCGTCGCCGCAGCCATGCCCGAGCTAAACAGCATCGCACCCTGGCCTCCCTCAAGCTGCGCCAGTAATGCTTCGGCTTGCTCGTACGTCGGGTTCTGGTCGCGCGTGTAGGTGTGGCCACCAGGGTAAGTACCGTCCGCCGCGCGCTCGTACGGCGCGGATGGATAGATCGGCGGGACCAGCGACCGAGTGGTCGACTCTACCCACCCAAGCGCCTGTGCGGCAAGAGTTGAAAGTTTGAGTGTGGGCATGGCAGAGCTTACGTGTGAGCGGAACCGATGTCGACGGCGATGTGACGCCACTTCCCCTGGCGAAACCTGAGCACGCTCAACGTGGCCCGCGTTACGTGTCCGAGCACGATCGCAAGCCAGATGTCAGCCGGCTGAAGCCCGCGTGTAATCTGGAAGTACGTGCACATCCCGATCGGCACCATAACCTGTGAGACGATGGAAATATAGAGCGGGCTGCGCGTGTCACCGGTTCCTTGCAGTGCCCCGGTGTAGGTGAGCGCCACGGTCACGAACAAACCGGAGACGGCGAGATAACCCAGCAGCTGACGGCCAAGCTCGAACTGTACCCCGTCATCCATACCGAAGATAGCGAGCAACGTCCGAGGAATGAGGATGAACGTGACCCCGATCACGCTGGCAACGCCGACACCGATCGAGGCGGCTACAAGCGCCGCACGCTCGCTCCGTTCGGGACGACCGGCCCCGAGGTTCTGGCCGGCGACGGCCGCCGTCGCCCCCATCAGCCCGACTGCTGTCCAGGTAATGAGGGCGAACAGTTCCGTGTAGCCGACGGCATACGCCGCCTGCGCCTCAGCACTGTATTGGAGTGACCCGACGAATCTGAGCAAGAAGACACCGGCGAGGTTCATAACGATGCCCTGAAATCCCGTTGGCAAGCCGAATCGGAATAACTCGCGGATGATGCGCCAATCGGGCGCGAACGACATCGTCCGCGAGAACCGGATAACGAGCCGTCCGGAGAACAATTTCCATAGAAACGCCATCCCAATGACACAACTGGCAATCGCTGTACCCATGGCCGCTCCAAGCGTGCCATACGCTGGAATTGGGCCAAAGCCACGAATAAGGAGCACGTTCAGCGTAATGTTCAGCACCGTCATGATGACGCCGAGCTGGAGTGGGGTCCGTGCGTCGCCTGCCGCCCGGAGTGCGCCGCTCATCATGAAAAACATGAGCATTCCGATACTAAAGATGAACATAACGCGGATGTACGGCAGCGCCTCGACCTGAACATCCGGTGCGGCGTTGATCAGGTTGAGCAGCGTCGGTGCGAGAAAGTAACCCAGCGGGGCAAGCACCCCGATCGCCATAAAGACCGCGGTCAGGAAGGACTGATAGACGGTCCGATTGACGCTGTCCACATCACCCGCCCCCGCGAATCTGGCTACCAGTACCCCCATCCCGGAGAACACGGAGGCAATAAAAACGATCACCAGGAGAAAAATCTGCAGACTGACACCGATCGCCGCATTCCCCGTATGGCCAACGTAGTTCCCAACCATCGCCTGATCGACGATCCCCTGCATGCCGCCGATAACGTTCTGCAGCATTGTTGGCCATGCGAGCTTCCAGACCGCGCTGCGAAGAGGGCCGTCGACAAGGGTCCTGTCGAAAGTTTTCTGCGGTTGGCCGGTATCGTTCATCGAGAAGGGAGCGTTGGGACGCGCTGGAGTACGATAGGAGATTGCACAGTGGTTTTAGATTCCAGGTCACTCTATCAGATCGAAACACGAATCCGGGCAGCGCTCGCGGTACCACTCCCAGGCGACGACGTTCATCGCCTCCTCGCGCCGCGCCCCCGCCGCGGCTGGGCCCCAGGGTATATTCCCGCAGGCTCGAAGCGGGCGTCTGCACTTATCCTGCTCTATCCTCTCTACGACACACCTCACCTTTTGCTTACCGTTCGTGCGGATAAGCTGACCCAGCACGCGGGACAAGTCGCCCTACCCGGGGGGATGCTTGAGCCCAACGAGACAGTGAGGGACGCGGCGTTACGAGAAGCAACCGAGGAGGTGGGGATAGACGCCGCCCAGGTGGATGTGCTCGGCACATTGACACCCCTCTACATTCCGGTTAGCGGGTTCGCGCTCCATCCCGTCATCGGCCTTACCGAAACGGCACCGGCACTTCGACCTACCGCGACGGAGGTCGATCGCATCATGCAGGTACCGCTCGATGACCTGCTCAACCCAGTCAACCTACGATGTGGCACCCGGTGGCGCGGTGACCAACAGTGTCAGGTGCCGTACTTCGCGCTACAGGAAGAACGGGTGTGGGGCGCGACCGCAATGGTGCTGGCCGAATTGCTTAGCGTCCTCGGCGCTCCACCAAGCGTTCCGTGATAACCTGACCGTCGGCTGGTACGCAGCCCCCCCCCGGCCCTCTCATGCCTCGCCCGCACGGCGCGTTCCCAGACGCGCGGAACATGCCCGACGTCAAGGAGGTTCGGTCCAGTGTCCAAACGTATTGCTAAGCGTGCCCGAAAACACCGCGCCGCACCCCTACTGGACGCCGTCGATGCCGGCAGCATTGACGTGATCGGACAACTGTCAGCTAGCCATGATGTGGTCACACTGGACGAAGCAGCACAATCCCGCTATCTCAACTACGCACTCTCGGTGATCACCGCACGTGCCCTGCCCGACGTACGTGACGGGCTCAAACCGGTGCAACGCCGCATCCTCTACACAATGTGGCAGCAGCGCTTGACCTCCGAAGCGAAACATCGGAAGTGCGCCAAAATCATCGGTGACGTCATGGGAAGCTACCACCCGCACGGTGACACCGCGATCTACGACACCCTAGTGCGAATGGCACAACCATTTGCGTTACGGGAACCTTTAGTCGACGGAGCCGGCAATTTCGGATCGCTCGACGGAGACCGCGCAGCTGCAATGCGTTACACGGAGTGCAGGCTCACACCACTCAGCGCAGAACTGCTTCGTGAGATTGGTGACGACACGGTCCCCTTCCGTACGAACTACGACGGGTCAAAACAGGAACCGGTGGTACTCCCGGCGCGCATTCCGAACCTACTCGTGAACGGCACCACTGGGATTGCGGTTGGCATGGCAACCAACATCCCTCCACACAACATCAGCGAGGTTTCCACGGCACTAATCAAGCTGCTCGATAATCCCGACCTCAGTAGCGCACGTCTTGCTAGGTACATCAAGGGGCCAGACTTCCCGACCGGCGGACAGATCGTCAATACAGTCGAGGAATTGAAAAAGATCTATAAAACTGGCTCAGGAACCATACGTATCCGTGCCACTTGGGAAAAGGGACCAGAGTTCCGGTCGTCCAAGACGGTTCACATTACTAGCGTGCCGTACGGAGTTAATAAGGCACAGCTCGTCGAGCGAATCGCCGAAGTCGTGCTAACACGACAGCTCCCACCACTTGTGGATGTTAAGGACGTCTCAACCGGCGATGTTCGAATCGAGCTTGAGCTGAAAAGCGACGCCGACGAGCGCATGATAATGGCGTACCTATTTAAACATACGCAGCTGCAATCGACCTTCCCAGTCAATTTGACGTGTCTCGTGCCGACCGAACACACAGACGTTGGCCGACCGGAACGACTCGACCTACATCAACTGCTGTGGCATTTTCTTAACTTTCGGTTGCAAGTAGTCACCAGACGGCTTGAGCACGAACTGGCGGCGCGAAAGAAACGAATCCACATCCTCGAAGGGTTCGCGAAAGTTTTTGACGCACTCGACGCGATCATTAAACTGATCCGGCAGTCGGAAGGCAAAGCGGACGCCGCAGGAAAAATCATAAAACAGTTCCACCTCGACGCCGAACAAACCGATGCAATTCTCGAACTCAAAATCTACCGACTGGCACGTCTCGAAATCCTGCTGATCCGAGAAGAGTTAGCATCCATACGAAAGCGTGCCCACCAGATCAGCGAGCTGCTCCGCGGCGAGGACCGGCGGTGGAAAATCGTCCGGGACGAGATCGTCGAGGTTAAACGAACGTACGGAGACCCGAACAAAAACCCACGACGCACAATCGTAGGTGGAGCAGTCGACGATTCTGAGTTCAGTGCCGACGATTTTATTGTCGACGAAGACACGGTCGTCCTCATTTCCCGCGACGGGTGGGTCAAACGACAAAAAGAAGTCCGCGACGTGTCGACCACACGACTCCGAGAAGGTGATGCGCTACTCGCGGCGATGGCCGGCAGCACACGTGCAACCGGCATCTTCTTCACAAATTTTGGCGTTGCGTACAGCTGCCGATTGATCGACGTACCGGCAACGACCGGGTACGGCGAACCCATCCAGCGGCTCTTCAAACTCAAGGATGGTGAACGGGTTGTCGCGGCTATTAGTCTCGACCCTCGAGTGACACCAAATATTAACGGAACGAAACAGCAGCCGGAACCCCCCACGCATGGCATGGCTGTCACCGATGATGGCTACAGCCTTCGATTCAGTTTCGAACCGTTTGTCGAGCCGAGCACACGCGCTGGTAGGCGCTTTGCCCGGCCAGCACAAGATGCCCAGGTGGTCGGCGTAACCGCCGTCTCTGGAAAAGAGATAGTGATAGCAGCAACCCGCGAGGCGCGAGCCATTCTTTGCGAGGCCGTCGAGGTCAACTTTCTCTCTGGCCCCGGTAAAGGTGTGATGCTTATCAGATTTAAAAAAGGCGCCGACAGTGTGATCGGGTTCGTCGCTTCTGCAGGGGACAGAGATTTGCTGACCGTGGAAACCAGTCGCGGTGCCACACAGACAATTAGCACCGCGAAATACAACGTGGTGAGACGCGGCGGTAAAGGGCGGGAGTTGCTCCAGCGCGGCCAGTTAATCCGGATCGTACCTCGCCCAGTCAAGATCCCGTCGCTCGACGGAAACTAACGCAGACCGTTACTTAGTCTTGACACCCACGACTTCCAACGCAAACCGTGCTTCGTTAAGCAAGGTAATGGCCTCAAACAGCACAGCTTGACCACCACGCGCTAAGTTACTCTGTAAATTGAACATACGGAATAGAATCGCTTCTATGTTGAACGCTTTGACACCACTCATAAGGGATTCGCACTCCGCAATGAACGGGGCAATCTCGGCAGCATGCAACGCTGCCGTCAGCACCCGCTGGTGCGCCTCGAGTTGTTCAACCGCTCTAGCTTGATCATCCGTCGACACGTCGCCATACTCCTTCAGTACGGCAATAATAGGTGCCTATTCTTCATGCTACACTGAGCGTCCTTCCAACGAACTCGTCGAGCCGCCGAATTGAACAACGGCCTGGAATCCAGCTGGGTCGTACCAGGCTAATGGCTAGTAGATACACAGCGAAAGACATCACCGTACTCGAAGGTCTTGAGCCTGTTCGAAAACGCCCCGGTATGTACATCGGTGGTGTCAGCTCATCTGGCCTCCATCACCTCGTCTGGGAACTCGTCGACAATGCGATCGACGAAGCGATGAATGGCTACGCGTCAAACATTCAACTCACGCTTCACGCAGACGGTTCGTCAGTAACCGTCATGGACGACGGGCGCGGTATTCCCGTTGACAAGCATCAAAAGAGCCGGAAAAGCGCACTCGAAGTGATCTTCACGACACTCCACGCCGGTGGAAAGTTCGACGAAAGCAACTACCACACCGCCGGCGGACTCCACGGTGTCGGGGCCAGCGTTGTCAATGCACTTGCAAAGGAACTCATCGCCTCGTCTAAGCGTGACGGGGCCATGTGGCAGCAGACCTTCAAGCAGGGAAAACCAACAACCAAGTTCCGCAGGGTGAAGGCCGCGCGAGGCTCTGGAACCACCGTGTTCTTTAGACCAGATCCGAAGATCTTTCCGAAGACTGCATTCGATGCATCGCTCATCCGCGAACGACTTAAGACCGCGAGCTACCTACACAGCGGGGTTCGCTTGGTGTTTGAAGACGAGACACACAAGACGAAGGAAACATTCCAGCACGACGACGGGCTCAGAGACTATCTCTCAAGTGTCGTGAAAGAGCGAGGCGGCACTCCGATACACGAGACGCCGTTCATGATGTCAAAAGAACACGCCGACAGCAGTTCACGAATAGAGCTTGTGCTGCAGTGGACCGAATCGACCGACGAACATCTACGGAGCTACGTCAACGGTATTCCGACAGTCTCAGGTGGCACACACGAAAACGGGATGCGCGCGGCCCTTAGCAAAGCGATTCGGAATTTAATCGACGTGCACGGCCTCACGGCCAAAGGAGTCACCATCACGGCGGACGATATCCGCGAAGGGTTAACAGGTATTCTGAGCGTGTTCGTCAAAGACCCCCAGTTCCAAGGACAGACGAAGGAGCGCCTTAACAACCCTGAGATTGCATCAATCCTCGATTCTGTAGTCAGACCCGGTCTCGAGCATTGGCTGAATCACAATATAAGCGTCGCGGAAACGATCGTGGCACGGATCATTCTGGCGGCACGCGCGCGCGAAGCGAGCCGCGCCGCCCAGCAGTCAGTGTCGCGCAAGAGCGCAACCTCGACACGCCTCACCCTACCGGGCAAACTTAGCGACTGCAGCGACAATACCCCCAACGAGAGCGAACTGTTCATCGTGGAAGGGGATTCAGCCGGTGGGTCGGCAAAACAGGGGCGTGACCGGCGCCATCAAGCTATCCTTCCACTCCGCGGCAAGGTACTGAACGTCGAGAGCGCATCCGTGTCAAAGGTCCTCGCAAACAAGGAACTCACTGACGTCGTAACAGCGATGGGATGTGGCCTAGGCAAGCAGTTCGATATCACGAAGCTCCGTTACGACCGCGTCATCATTTTGGCCGACGCCGACTCAGACGGCAATCACATCGCGACGTTACTCCTAACGTTCTTCTACCGGCTCCTTCCGAAACTGATGACACACGGCAAGATCTTTCTCGCACAGCCGCCCCTCTATCGTATCGATGTTGGGAGGGAGACACACTGGGCGCTCGACGACGCTCACCGTGATGAAATAGTCTCAACCGCCACATCCAAGAACAACCGTGCGACGACTGAGATCACACGTTTCAAGGGCCTCGGCGAGATGATGCCGCAAGTACTCTGGGAAACGACGCTGAACCCGGCGACCCGGCGCCTTTTACGTGTCACGATCAGCGATCAGATCATGACCGACCGCGTCATCAACGACTTGATGGGTAAAGATGCGTCCGCGCGGTTCCGGTTCATCATGGAAAGAGCTGAGGATGCGGAAGCGTTGGACGTCTAAAGAGACTTTCTCAAGGCTAAACTTCTGATTTGTAAAGCGTTAACAGTTCTTATGCGCGTTCTTTGCATCATTGATAACATAGGTCGCCTGTTCGGACCGACATCGTCGACCACCGTGTCGCCAACATGACATCCGAAGAGGTTCACTATCAGCGCTCCCGGTTCTCCACGCGCCTCCTTGAGCACCGACTCTACACAGCGGGTCATAGCTGGTTGGAGCACCAAGACGACGGCCGGTGGCGGATCGGGCTCACCAAGTTCGCGACCCGCATGCTTGGTGAGATTGTTGAGATTGGCTTCGAGACCGAACCAGGACGAAACGTCGAAATCGGTCAAGTCGTCGGCTGGGTTGAGGGCTTTAAAGCTGTGACCGATATTTTCTCGCCGTTGTCAGGTCGCTTAGAGCGGTTCAATTCCAGCCTGGAGGACGATATTGCGCTGCTCACGAATAAACCGTATACACGAGGCTGGTTGTTAGAAGTGCAGGGTAAACCGGAATCAGACTGTCTTGACGTTCACGGCTACATCACCCTTCTCGACACAACGATCGACAAGATGTTGGGAAAACGTCATGAGTGACCGGTGTCGCTATATCATGGTCGGCGGTTTTCTCGGAGCAGGCAAGACCACCGCAATCGACCGCCTTGCCCGACATCTCACCGACTCCGGACAGCGGGTCGGACTCATCTGTAACGACCAAAGTACGGGACTCGTTGACACCATATTACTCCGGTCAAAAGGTTTTTCTGTCGAGGAGATCACCGGTGGCTGTTTCTGCTGCCGGTTTGATTCACTCCTAGAAGCCGCGCAGAAACTGGAGCGGGCGTCGGCGCCTGATGTGTTTCTCGCCGAACCGGTCGGAAGCTGTACCGATTTAGTGGCCACGGTCTCATATCCACTGCGCCGGATTTATGGGGAGCGGTTCTCAGTCGCTCCACTCAGTGTCCTGATCGATCCGGCGCGGTCCGCGCGGATCCTTGGGCTAACCGAAGGTCGTAATTTCTCTGAGAAGGTAATCTACGTGTATCGTAAGCAGCTGGAGGAAGCCGACTTCATCGTCGTCAATAAATGCGATGCGCACACGCCAGATTTTCTTGAGCGCCTTGTCATCGCAATCAAAGAAGCGTTTCCCCACGCGCAAACATTCGTCTGCTCTGCGAAACACAGCACGGGGCTTGAGCCGTGGTTTAGGGCCATGCTCTCAGAGCACGGGGGTATTTCACGGTCCCTAGCGATTAATTACGATACGTACGCTGAGGGGGAGGCGCTGCTCGGTTGGCTCAACTGCACCGTGCTCCTAGAATCAAATCAACCGTTCGACGGCAACCGCTCACTGGTGGCTCTAGTTGATGACATCCGCGACGGTATCGTCGCAGAGGGTGGAAACATCGCGCATCTCAAAGTGACACTCGACTCCCACGACGGGACCGGCACGCTCTCGGTCGTCAGTCTTGTTGGGAATGAGGGCAAACCAGACTTGCGTGAATCTCTACTCGATCACGTCGATGGGGGATCGCTGATTATCAACCTTCGGGCTGAAGCCAACCCGGCGATGCTTGAAGCTGTGACACGCGGTGCTCTTGCGACCCTCTCCGGGATCGAGTCCAGCATCGAGCACTTGGAGCAGTTCAAGCCGGCGCGGCCGGTGCCGGCCCACAGGATGACCTGATGAAGATCCTCTACTGCAACTGCACATACGCGAAGATCGTGCCGACTGACGTGAAACAGTCGGTGTTACGACAACTCAGTGATTCGGGTCGAGCCTTTGATGCAGTCGCAGACCTATGCGATATGTCGGCGCGACGCGATCCTGGCCTAAAGAAGATCGCTGATGGAGGATGCACAAAGATCGCGGCGTGCTATCCACGCGCAGTCAAATGGCTATTTCATGCAGCCGGCGCGCCGCTTCGTGATAAAGGTGTCACCGTTCTGAACATGCGGGATGGTGCCGCGGTAGACATCGTGAGGGAGCTCGTGAAATGAGCCGCACGGAAGGTAAGAACCTGCGAGTTGTTCTCTACGAAGGCCCAGGCAGCACTCCGCTCGGGAATGAAGCACGGTATGAGGCGATCACCTCCCTGCTTGAGAATGGCTTCGAAGTCACCCGCCCTGTTGCAGGTCAGGAGGTGGCACCATCAGACAACGCTCCACTCCTCGTTCTAGGTCTGCTCAAGGATCCACCAGTCCTCGCAACCGACTCTGACGTGCACTTCCGGAATCTGGCTGACGTGCACCCGCTCGATGCGGCGGAGGAAATCCGAGAGAAAACCGGTGCACGAACACTTGCCGCCTGGAAGCCCTGGTTCCCGGTGATCGATTTCGATCGATGCACTAACTGCATGCAGTGCCTAACGTTCTGTCTTTTTGACGTTTATGGCGTGGACAAGCAACAGAACATCACGGTACAAAACCAGGACAACTGTAAGACGGACTGTCCTGCTTGCTCACGCGTTTGCCCTGAGGTGGCCATCCTCTTTCCAAAATATGGGAAGAGTCCGATCAACGGCGACGTGGTTCGTGAACAGGACATTCAACGCGAGGCGATGAAGGTCGACATCACGACGCTCCTTGGGGGTGACCTCTATGGATCACTACGCACGCGCCAGCGCGAGGCCCGAAAGCGGTTCTCAACAGAACGAGATGAATCCAAGGCCCTGTTGGAACGAAAGCGCTGCTTAGGTAAGCTGAAGAAGGAGCTCGACATACCTGAGGAGGTTCTGATGACACTCCCTTCGGCGGAGGACATTGAGGAGCGTACGGCAAGAGCCAAAGCGAAGCTTGCCAAGCGGCAAGCGCGGTCCCAGTCCGTGAAGGATTCACGGCCCTCCCCGTCTGTAGATGAGTGGGGCATCTAACCCAACGGCTCGATTATGCTGAACGCAACAGTCGGCCTTGGGTACAGGACGGTGCGGTCCACAGACGCGCGCCTGCTCTGGAAGTTCGCTTACAACTTCGGCTACAAAGGTGTACGGTCTGTCCAACGCTTCAAGCGACGTCTGCGCAAGGGCATCAGCTTCCCACCGTTCCTCTACATCTCTATCACCAACAGCTGCAATCTCCGGTGTCAGGGGTGTTGGGTAGACGTGGATAAACCGCAGCACCTGATCAGCTTTGATGACATGAACAAGCTGATTACCAATGCGAAGCAACATGGAAATAGTTTCTTCGGCATTCTAGGCGGCGAACCATTTATGCATCCGGACCTGATCCGGATTCTCAAGGAACACCCGGATTGTTACTTCCAGATCTTTACGAACGGCCATCCCATCACAGACGCGATGGCGAGTGAGCTACACGACGCGGGTAATGCGACACCGCTTATCAGTGTGGAAGGAACGGCATCAATTAGCGATACACGGCGGGGGCGGACTGGCGTCCTCAATCGAACCCTTGATGGTATCCGCGCCAGCGTCCGGCACGGCTTGATCACGGGCGTCGCCACGAGCGTCTGTCAGACCAACATCGATGACCTCGTGCGAGAAGAGTGGATCGACGAGTTGATCGCAATGGGCGTACATTATTGCTGGTTTCACACCTACCGCGTCGTGGGGCCAGTACCAAATCCACAGCTCGCGCTCACCCCGGAACAGGTCCTGAAGGTCCGACGGTTTGTCATGGACATGCGGAATCGCAAATCGATTGCCCTTATTGACGCCTACTGGGATGACAAAGGCGAGGCGCTCTGTCCGGCAGCCACCGGTATCAGCCACCACATCAGTCCGTTTGGCGACGTAGAACCGTGCCCAATCATTCAATTTGCCAATGAAAAGATTCAAGACAACGACGGCGACCTCTACAAGACCATGACGGAATCGCCACTGTTGCAGGATTTTCGCCGCACGGCGGCCGACGCGACACGCGGGTGTATCGTGCTGGAACGACCTGATCTCCTGAAGGAACTCGTTGCGCGCCACAGCAGCGCGGACACCACGATTCGCCAGACCGCAACCATCGAGTTGGATGGACTACAGTCCCGACCTAGCCAGTACAATCCAGGTAACGAGATTCCGGAAGAGAACTGGGTTTATCGTTTCGCGAAGAAACACTGGTTCTTCGGATTTGGCGCGTACACATAGGAATCAGTCAACCGAATGAACACCGCAGAGGAACTCGAGAATAGCATCGTGTCGTTACAGCTCCCCGCCAGGGTGCCACGCCAGACATACCGACAGGCGCAGTCGAACATCCCTGACGATAAGCAGGTGCGTACCCGGCTGAAGCGCATTGCCGAAGACTACGTCAACAAGGTCGACGCGATTCCCCCGCTCACGCTGGATGAGCTAAAGGAGCACACCAGCGCGGTCCTGGATGAGGCCGGACTCGGTCCGATCTACAACGACTACGCTTCGATTCTGGTCAGCAACGCGGCTTGGCGGGATTCGCTCGCACAGATTCCGTATGATCGGCGGCTCTTGCTGATTCCGAAGTGCCTGCGAATAGAAGAACGGTGCCCGGCCCCGTTTGACGAATTCGGTCTTCTCTGCAAGGAGTGCGGCCTCTGCTCCATTCAGGATTTGACTGTCGAGGCGGAGCGCCTAGGCTACGCAGTGCTGGTGGCGGAAGGTTCGGCGATCGTGCGATCGATGATCGAGACGGGAAAAATCGAGGCGATCGTCGGCGTCAGTTGCATTAACGTGCTGGAGAAATGCTTCCCCCACATGGAGGCAGCGGCCATCCCTGGCGTGGCCATTCCGCTTCTACAGGACGACTGCGTCAATACAACGGTCGACCTCGACTGGGTCTGGGACCTGATCCACCTGACATCCGACGATAAGACCTATCGTCTTGACCTCGACACACTCAAGGCCGAGGTCCGAGCGTGGTTCGCGAAGGACTCGCTCGATGCCGTCATGGGCGAGGCCGAAGATGAAACAGCCCAGATCGCGCGTGAGTGGCTGCTCAAGGGTGGCAAGCGCTGGCGCCCCTACCTCGCCGCTTGCACTTATATGGCGCTCGAAAGCGACAGGCAGGGCGGAGAGCCCGCGCCCACGGATGCTGTAAAGAAAGCTGCCGTCGCGATCGAGTGCTTCCACAAAGCGTCGTTGATTCACGACGATATCGAGGATGGTGACGACCAGCGCTACGACAGCCCAGCACTGCACACTGTGGTTGGGATCGCCGTGGCACTCAACATCGGCGACTTCCTAGTGGGAGAGGGTTATCGACTGCTCGCGGATCTCGACAATCCAGAAATGACGGCCGTCGCCGCCCAGGGTCATGTAAAGCTTAGCCGGGGCCAGGGTCGCGAGCTGCTGTGGACACGGAATCCCAAACCCCTACCCTCCGTTGAGATCCTAAGTATCTTCCGACAGAAAACGTCGGCGGCGTTCGAGGTGGCGTTACGCCTGGGCGCAATCCTGGGCCGTGCGGACGCTGAGACGCACGACGTCCTGTGCAAATACAGTGAATCGCTCGGTATCGCCTACCAGATCAAGGATGATCTCGAGGACTTCAAGGGCGAAGGCGACTTCAACGACCTGGCACAAATTCGTCTATCGCTGATTCTCGCTATCGCTCACAAACGCGCCGAGGGTACCGACAAGACCAGGGTCGAATCGATGATCCGATCTGGCGCCCCTAAACTCCAGGATGACATTCACCGCATCGTGAACACGTGCGGGGTACTCGACAAGACCGAGGACCTCCTCGAAGCCTATAAGGAGGATGCCATTCGGTCGCTGCGATTCCTGTCGAGTCCAACCCTTAAGGGACTGATGCGTCGTATCGTCGGCAAGATCTTCGGCGAGAAACTCATCGAGGGTTACTGCAGTGAGTTTGAGACTCGAAATGCTGCAAGTCGCGCGACTGGCACCCAGTCTCCTGCGGGAAGCCGCTAATCCAGTCGCCGATTTTCTCCTCTCCCAGTTCACTGACGACGGCGGGGCGATAGACCGCGCCGGCCAGAGCGACCTCTATTACACAGTCTTTGCCTTGGAGGGACTCACCGCACTACAGCACGAGCCCCCTCCCCACACACGACAGTTTCTTGAGAGCTTCGGAGACGGAGAAAACCTAGACCTCGTGCACCTATGCTGCCTCGCACGGTGCTGGGCTAATTTGAAGCAAACAGGACCAGATCTGACGAGCCGGATTTTAGCCCATTGGAACCGCCGCAGCGTATATCACAGCTTCCTCGCCTGGGGTGCGCTTCAGGATCTGGGCTGCAAGCCAGAACCGTTCGTTCTGCAGGATGACTCACTGGCCGACACGACGCCGACAGCCGCCGCCACGGTTACGCTCCTGCGTCAGATGCAGTCGCCGGTCCCTAAGAACGCTGTCAGTTGGCTCCTAGCACGAGCACATCCGGCAGGTGGATTTTGTGCGACGAAGGATGCGCCGATGCCGGACCTATTGTCAACGGCGACGGCGCTCCACGCACTCTCAGGACAACATGTCACATTCGAGCATCTGAAGGAGAACACTCTCGACTTCCTCGACACACTTTGGACAGGGAAGGCGTTCTGTGGCAGCTGGGCCGATGATGAGCCCGACTGCGAATACACCTACTACGCACTCCTGGCCATGGGACATCTCAGCCTTGCGTGAGCGGCTGCTCGCGGAGCGTACGCGCGCTGGGCACTGGGAAGGCGAACTCTCGTCGAGCGCGCTTGCGACAGCGACAGCAGTCTGCGCGTTGATGATCGTTCGGGAACAGGATGGGCTCGTACGCGATGGCATCCGCTGGCTCAACGAGCATCAGAATGACGACGGAGGATTTGGTGATGCAGATGGCTGCCCGAGCAACATCAGCACCACGACACTCGCGTGGGCAACCCTGTCCATGCACGGTTCGTCGGCCGCCGGTCACGCAGAGGACTGGCTCAAGGAGCGCGTGGGAGAGCTCACCGCTGAGTCGATGGCAACTGCCATCAGTCGTGTGTATGGAGAAGACCGAACGTTTTCAGTACCAATCCTCACGCATTGCGCACTGGCCGGCAGGTGCGCCTGGGAACACATCCCAGCACTCCCGTTCGAGCTTGCGGCACTACCCCATGCGTCGTTCAAGCTAGTGGGGCTTCCGGTAGTCAGCTACGCACTCCCGGCACTGATCGCGATCGGGATAGCACAACATCGTCACCATCCGAGCCGAAACTCGTTCCGTCGCCACTTACGAGAACTAGTACAGGGAAAGACGCTGCGTCTCCTGGAATCTCTTCAACCTCCGTCTGGAGGATTTCTCGAAGCAACCCCACTGACAAGCTTCGTCACGATGAGCCTCGCCAGTAGCGATCTTGCTAACCATCCCGTGACACAGAAGGGCGTCGAGTTTCTAACGACGTCCGTTCGTGAGGATGGAAGCTGGCCGATCGACACAAATCTTTCGACCTGGGTCACTACACTAGCCATTAGCGCACTCGGTGCCGACGCGTTTTCGTTGGAAGAACGAAACTACCTAAAGCACTGGCTCCTGGATCAGCAGCACAACGTCGTGCATCCGTACACCAAGTCAGCGCCAGGCGGCTGGGCGTGGACCGACCGCAGCGGCGGGGTCCCTGATGGCGACGATACTTCCGGTGCGCTTCTAGCGCTAGCAGTTCTCGGTGATGACCCGGAGATCCAGAACGCGGCGGCGGCTGGCGTTAAGTGGTTGATCGATTTGCAGAACACCGACGGTGGCATCCCGACGTTCTGCCGCGGCTGGGGACAACTCCCCTTTGATCGAAGCAGTCCGGACCTCACAGCACACGCGTTGAGAGCGTGGCAGAGGTGGCGGGCGCTCAATCCGCGCATTGATGCCGCAATGGATCGCGGCGTGCGTTATCTTCTTCGATCTCAGCAACCTGACGGATCCTGGATTCCACTCTGGTTCGGGAATCCGTGGACCGCAGACCAGACGAACCCCGTGTACGGAACAGCGCAGGTCCTCCGATGTGACAACCTGCTCCCCAAAGATGCTCGGCAACGGGCGACGCAGTTTCTATACTCCATCCAAAAGCCGGATGGAAGCTTCGGCACGATCGAGGATACCGCTCTCGCTGTCACGGCGCTCAACGACGAACGAGGAAGGCGTTGGCTTAAGGAACTCTCCGAATTCAAACCGTCACCGATCGGTTTATATTTTGCAAAACTCTGGTACTCGGAAAAGCTGTATCCACTAATTTTTACAGCCTCGGCTTTGAAATGATCTATCTCGATCACAATGCGACGACACCGATAGACCAGCGGGTCCTCGACGCGATGACGCCGTTTTTCACAAAGAAATTTGGAAATCCCGCAAGCCGGCATCACGCACTCGGGTGCGATGCCGCGAAAATCGTCGAAACGGCCCGGGAACAGGTGGCGTCCGTGATCGGGGCTGATCCCCGGGAGATCATCTGGACGAGCGGCGCAACAGAATCAGACAACCTCGCACTTCAAGGAGTAGCCCAGTCGTCCGCGTACAGGAAAAAACACATTGTTACGGTTGTAACAGAACATCGAGCTGTCCTCGATCCATGCGAAGTCCTCGAGACGCGTGGCTTCGATGTTACCTATGTCGGTGTCGATTCGGACGGCTGTCTCGACGCGGATCGGATCGCGGGAGCGATCACCGATCAGACCCTGATGGTCTCTGTCATGCATGCCAATAACGAAACCGGCGTACTCCACCCGATCGCGGACATCGGCATGCTCTGCAAGGAGCGGGGGGTCCTGTTTCATACGGACGCCACACAGTCATTCGGGAAAGAACCGATCGACGTAAACACGATGGGCATTGACCTCTTGAGCGCGAGTGCTCACAAGATTCACGGACCAAAAGGAATCGGAGTACTGTACGTTCGCCGCCGAGACCCCCGGGTCCGCTGTGAAGCGTTGATTTACGGAGGCGGCCATGAACGCGGCCTTCGTTCGGGAACGCTCAACGTACCAGGCATCGTCGGCATGGGTGTTGCCGCGACCTTACGACCAGCGAACGACCAGATGCGAGCGCTACGGGACCAGCTGGAGCAAGGGCTCTACTCTCGCCTCGATGGGATCAAAATGAACGGCCATCGGACAAAACGACTGGCCAACACAACGAACCTGAGTTTCCACGGGGTAGATGGTGAGGCCTTGATGAAACGGATGCCGGACATTGCGGTATCATCTAGTTCTGCCTGCACCAGCGCCCAGCTCCAGCCCAGCTATGTGCTAGGCGCCATTGGCTGTCCTGACGAACAGATTAAGGAGAGCGTGCGGTTCTCGCTCGGCCGGTTCAATACCTCCGAGGAAATCACGACAGCAACGGATCGAGTGGTGGAATCGGTCACAGCCCTACGAGACAAGATATCAACACCATGAAGCCGTTTGAGTTCAGACTGCCCACGCACCTCGTGTTCGGGCCCGGAACGGTGGACCGAATCGGCAGTATCGCGCGTGACCTTGGAATGACCCGACCACTGCTGGTTGCGGACCGGGGAATTCGCGACGCAGGTCATGTCGATCGCGCGCTCAGACTCCTATACGACGCTGGTCTTAACGTCGAAGTGTTCGACCAGTTCGCGGTTAACCCAAATTCAGCAATGGTCGACCGAGGTGTTGCGTTCGCTGCACCACTCGACCGCGACTCGTTCATCGGTCTCGGTGGGGGAAGCTCGCTCGACTGCGCTAAAGGCATCAACTTACTGCTGACCAACGGCGGGCAAATCGCTGACTATCGAGGCTATGGCCATGCGAGCAAACCACTGCTCCCAATGATCGCCATACCGACGACGGCGGGCACCGGTTCTGAAGCGCAGAGCTACGCGGTGATCGCCGATGCCACCACACACCTAAAGATGGCGTGCGGCGATCCAAAACTGGCGTTCGCTGCGGCAGTTGTCGACCCCGAACTCACGTTGTCCCAACCGCTCGCTGTGACCGCAGCAGCTGGTTTCGACGCGATTGCGCACGCCGTCGAAACCGCCGTCACGACACGACGTACGGACGTCTCCGCCCTCTTCTCACGCGAAGCCTTTCGCCTGCTGAACAGTAACTACGAGAGCGTCATCCAGGATCCAGACGACCTTACCGCGCGTAGCGCGATGCACCTCGGCGCGTTCTACGGAGGGGTCGCCATCGAGCAATCGATGCTAGGCGCAGCCCATGCATGTGCAAACCCACTAACTGCGCGGTACCAACTAACCCACGGCACCGCACTAGCGATTCTTCTCCCGCACGTCGTCCGCTGGAATGCCGCGGTCAGCGGCGAGCTCTATCGCGACTTAGTGACCGAAGGGATGAATATACCGGGAGATAGTCATCCCGGAGATCAACTGGCAGATCGCCTCGCAGAAATAGGTAAAACCGGCGGTTTCCCGTCGAGCTTGCGTGACGTGGGTGTCCAGGAAGCGGACCTCCTCACTCTGGCCGACGACGCCGGGAGACAATGGACCGGCACGTTTAACCCAAGAACGTTGAGCGCAACCGACGCTCTGGAGGTTTACCAGTGCGCCTATTAAAGATACGGTATTCGGCCGCCGTGGCGGTGGTCATCGTGATCTCAGCTGGATCTGGACGCGTCGCCGCTGGCCAGACATCCACACCAGACGGAACATCACCGACCGATGCATGGGTGCAATTTCGGGGCACGCCGCCGCTCACTGGTGTGTCGGCGGCGAAAGTCCCACCGGACCTGAATCTTTTGTGGACGTTTGAGGCAGGCGAATCGATTGACTCGTCAGCGGCAATTGCCGATGGAACCGTCTACGTTGGTACATACACTGGGGAACTGATCGCTCTCGACCTCGAGACGGGCACGCTCCGCTGGCGATACCGAGCGAGCGAAGAATTTGGAATCGGCGAGTCGTCACCCGCGGTTGGACACGGCCTGGTCTACATCGGAGATCTGGCCGGCGTTCTGCATGCCGTAAACGTTGACACGGGACAAGCTGTCTGGACCTATGCGACCGAAGGTGAAATTAAATCCTCACCAGTACTCTCAGGCAACCACGTCCTGATCGGATCCTACGACGGCTATCTTTACGGCCTGACCGCGACGACAGGAAACCTGGTCTGGCGCCTCGAGACATTAAATTACGTACACGCCACGCCGGCCGTCGCTAACGGCATAGCGTATTTCGGAGGTTGTGACGAGACATTTCACGGCGTACGCATCACTGATGGCGAAGAGGTCTTCAGCGTCTCGGCCGGCGCCTACACGGCCGCCTCACCCGCGATCCGTAGCGGTCGCGCCTACTTTGGTACGTTCGACAACGATGTAATAGGTCTCGATCTCACAACGCACGAGATCTTGTGGCGTTACGAACACCCCCGCCGTCACTTTCCATTTTATTCCTCGGCCTTGAACATCGACGCCAAAGTAATAATCGGCGGGCGCGACCGGATGGTCCATGCGCTCGACGAGCAAACCGGCGAAGCACTATGGACCTTCACGACGCGGGCACGAGTTGACTCGTCGCCGGCCGCCGCTGGTGGGCGAGTCTACATCGGCTCCGGCGACGGACGTCTGTACGTGCTGGACCTCGAAACAGGTGAGAACCTGTGGGAGTTCGACACCGGTGCGCCGCTCTCAGCCTCCCCGGCAATTGCCAACGGCAAGGTCGTCATCGGGTCACAGGACGGTGTCCTCTACTGTTTCGGCTAGTGAACAGACCCCTAGCACCAGGTATAGTGAATGGAATGAGTAAGACATCGCACGGAGCCACCGTAGACAACACGGAAGTCGGTAGTTACTTCGTTGCTAACTATCCGCCGTTCTCCGTCTGGACCACCGACGCGGTCGGCGACGCAGCACGGCCGGCATTGGCCACGCCACCGGCAGACGTGCCGCTTGGTCTATATCTCCACATCCCATTCTGTCGCAAGCGGTGTCACTTCTGCTACTTCCGCGTCTATACCGACAAGAACGCCGCCGAAGTCCAATCGTATCTCGACGTGCTCACCTCCGAGTGGGAACTGTATGCGGAACAGCCCGCAATTGCCGGGCGCCCTCTTGACTTCGTCTATTTCGGTGGCGGCACACCGTCGTTTCTATCCGTAAGGCAGCTCGACAGCCTAGTCCGCCGACTGACGGACGTGACACCATGGTCGACCGCCGCCGAGATTACATTTGAATGCGAACCGGGTACGCTGACCGAGGCAAAGCTGGCATCCATCCACCAGATGGGTATCACCCGACTCAGTCTCGGTATCGAGAACTTCGACGACCGGATTCTAGAAATTAATGGGCGCGCACATCGCTCGGCCGATATCTTCCGCGCTTACGATTTCGCGCGGTCCATCGAGTTCCCGCAAATCAATATCGACCTGATCGCGGGGATGCTGGGGGAGACCGATGACAACTGGACAACCTGCATCCGTAAGACGATTGCGCTTGCCCCTGACAGTGTGACGATCTATCAGATGGAGCTGCCGTACAACACGACGATCAGCAGCGACATTTTGCAAGGCACCGGACAGTTCAACAAGACCGTCGCGTCCTGGGCCACCAAACGCCGTTGGGTCGATCAGGCTTTCGCAGAACTAGAGGAGTCCGGCTACACTGTGGGCAGTGCCTATACGGCGGTGAAAGATCAGGCTCAGACTAAGTTCGTCTACCGTGATCGCCTCTGGCAGGGTGCTGATCTCGCCGGGCTCGGCGTTGCTTCTTTCGGCCACATCAACGGCATCCATGTCCAGAACTTTGACTCCTGGAACACATATGCCGCCGCTGTCAGGGCTAGACAGCTGCCGTTTAATCGTGCGTACCGGCCGACCGATGAGGAACGTCTCATCCGCGAGCTAGTGCTTCAGCTGAAGCTCGGCTCCATCAGGCCGTCGTACTTCAAAGACAAATACGGCGTCGACGTGCGGACCCGATTCAGTAACCCGTTGACATCACTAGCCTCTGCCGGCTACCTGACCGACGAAACCGACGACGTCGTCAGACTTTCACGAAACGGTTTGTTGCGAATCGACAGCCTGCTACCACGGTTCTTTCTACCTAACCATTCGGATATCCGCTACACGTAGTTACACGTCACGCATGACGAATACCAGTCGAACTATTCGAGCAAAGAAGGACACGCCGCAGACAAGCACGCGTCCGACCGCCGGTGGAGTCCTCTATCCGCTCGACTTCGTCTACGCGCGAGCCGGGGTCGAGATGCCCCGGGTCAAGGTGGTCTCTCCAGATGAGATTCCGTTGCCCTACCGGTGGCTCTTAGTGCACGACGACGACATGACGCCGACACTCGAACGTCATTTCGGCGGACGGGTGGTGCTCCGTCCGCTGTCGACGTTCACCAGTCGCGGCTCATACTTTCGACGCGTGTTACTGGCCCAGGAGTACTCCGGGCAACCGGTCGAGATGGGTGCGATCCGGATGAAGATCGACGCGTTCACCCATCGGCTGCGCGCGAAGATTCTGAAGAATGAGATTCCGCTCGGGCGTATTCTTCGTGACAATCGTTTTCAGCACAAGAGCCACGCGAAAGCCTTCCTCGCTATCACACCAAACCCCGAGATGATGGGCGTGTTCTGGATGCGCGAGCCGCTCACGCTCTATGGGAGACGGACTGAAATTCTTCACGACAACGTCAAGATCGGTGACATCGTTGAGGTGTTACCGAGCGTGTCTCGATAGTGACTAGACGCGACTACGACACGATCGTCATCGGTGGCGGCCCGGCCGGTTCCACTACAGCGACAGTCCTTGCACAGCACGGCCGGCGTGTACTGGTACTCGAGCGCGAAGTGTTTCCACGCTATCACATCGGCGAGTCTCTGATGCCCTATACATGGTTCACCTTTGAACGTCTGGGTGTCCTCAATTGGTTCAAAGAGTCTGCCTGCCCGAAAAAATACAGCGTGCAGTTCGTGTCGACCGCGGGCAAGGTATCCCAACCATTCTATTTCTCCGAGACGATTAAACACGATTGTGCCACCACCTGGCAGGTACTCCGGAGCGACTTCGATCGGATGATGCTCGAAAACGCTCGTGCTAAGGGCGCCGAAGTAAGCCAAGGTGTAGCAGTACGCGAGCTGGTCACAGAAAATGGCCGGGCAGTCGGGGTACGTGCCGACGTTATGGGCGCCGGCAGCAAAACGTTTCGCGCCGACGTCATCGTGGATGCCTCCGGTCGAGACACATTCCTTGCCTCAAAGCTCGGCTGGAAGCAGCGCGACCCGGCTCTCAACAAGATCTCGATTTTCACCTACTTCAAGGGCGCCAAGCGGGACCCAGGCTTGGATGAAGGTGCGACGACGGTCGCCTATATCCCGGACAAGGGATGGTTCTGGTACATCCCGCTAGCCGACGATATCGTCAGCGTGGGGGTCGTCGCCGAAGCTAGTTACCTCTATCGAAGCTCGCGCAATCCCCAAGAGATTTTCTTCCGGGAGGTGGATAACTGCATTTGGGTCAAAGACCATCTGCAACCAGGTACGCAACTAGGACCGATCCGGGTAACCGGCGAGTTCAGCTACCGGTCAAGTGAGGTGGGTGGGGATGGCTTCTGTCTCGCGGGCGATGCGTTCTCATTCTTAGACCCAGTGTTCTCGAGCGGCGTGTTTATGGCACTTAAGAGCGGTGAGCTAGCGGCCGATGCGATCCATCGCGGACTAGATGCGGGTCAGGTCACGGCCTCGACGTTCGTTGACTATGGACAGGAACTACGGTGGGCGCTCGATCAATTCCGCCAACTTGTCCTGTCGTTCTACAAACAGACGTTCAGCTTTCACGAATTCATTCAGGCCCACCCGGACCTCCATCCGCAACTGGTCAATGCGCTGGTTGGAAACGTCTTCGCCGACCTAGATCCTCTCTTTAAGGCCCTCAAAAAATTCTCCGCGCGTACGTCCAAGAGTGGAACAAGCGCAAGGGCATAGAATACAAACGTGCCCAGTGAGTACTGCTTGAGACGCCGCGTACAGTTCTATGAAACCGACGCAGCCGGGATCGTACACTTCAGTTGTTTCTATCGCTACATGGAGGAGGCGGAACACGCGCTGTGGCGCGAGGCCGGGCTGAGCATCGCGCCGCCGGGCGCCGAGATCGGCTTCCCTCGCGTGGCGGCGTCGTTCGACTTCCATCGGCCACTACAATTCGATGACGAATTCGAAGTGCATATCCGTATCGAAGAGATAACGGCCAAGACCATCCGGTACTCGACCGCTATCACTATGAACGACACCCACATAGCCACCGGTAGGCTGACGGTCGCCTGCGTCAGAAAACGTCAGGGCGAACCCCTCAAAGCGACCGAGATCCCGTCAACAATCAGTGAGCGCTTTGAGGTTGTGGAACCTGAGGGTCATTCATAGACGATGGCTCCAGACGCCATGGCGGCCCCTGCCGCCGAATGTCAGGCGCGCGACGCGATCGCTTTGCATCAAGCTGAGCGGCTCACAACCCTACTGGGGAAGCTGACTTCACATAACGCGTTTTATACCCGCAAGGTCGAGCGGACTGGCATTCGCGTCAGGGACCTGACTTTCCCGCGGGATCTTTTATTACTCCCGTTCACGACCAAGTCCGAGCTGGTGGCCGACCAAAGTGCAACGCCGCCATGGGGGACCGCTTTGACGGAACCGCTCGACCAATACACGCGCTATAACCAGACCTCATCAACCACGGGTCGGCCGCTACGGTGGCTCGACACGACCGAGAGCTGGCAGTGGATGCTAGTGTGTTGGAAGGCCGTCTACCGGGCAGCGCGAGTAACCGGTGAGGATCGGATTCTTTTTCCGTTTTCGTTCGGTCCGTTTCTCGGATTCTGGACGGCGTTCGACGCGGGCATCCAGATCGGGGCTCACTGCATACCAACAGGTGGCATGTCGAGCCAGCTACGGCTGGCGCTCATCGAGACACTAAAACCGACGGTCATTTGCTGTACACCGACGTATGCTCTGCGGCTGCTCGACGTCGCGCGAGCGCTAGATGGAACCGCCTCTGAACTCTTCAAAAGTTCCGTGCGCGTTCTCATCGTCGCGGGCGAACCGGGTGGAAGCATCCATGCAACACGCGCGAGAATCGAGCAAGGCTGGGGAGGGCGCATTATCGATCACTATGGTCTGACCGAAGTCGGGCCGATAGCCTTCGAATGCTGGGATGCGCCAGGGTTTCTTCACGTGAACGAAGGCGAGTTCATCGCCGAGGTCGTCCACCCCGAAACCGGAAAGCCAGTGCCGGATGGGCAACAAGGCGAACTGGTCGTGACTAACCTTGGACGTACTGCCAGCCCCGTCATCCGCTACCGCACAGGGGACATCGTCGTACGGACGATGGACCCGTGCCCCTGTGGCCGTTCGCTGGCTCGGCTGGTCGGAGGGATTGTGTCGCGTGTCGATGACATGGTGACTGTGCGTGGCGTCAACGTCTACCCATCGTGCATCGAGTCTGTGATCCGCAACTTCGATGAGGTGATCGAGTATCGTTCGACAGTCACGTATGGCAGTTCAATGCGTACGCTCTCGATCGAGATCGAGCTTCTGCCAACGGTGTCAGACCCTGATCTTGTAGCAGACGGCGTCGCCACGAAACTGCAAGAGGCACTCGGTCTCGCAGTTCCCGTGAGCACGGTCGATGCCGGCACGCTCCCGCGCTTCGAGATGAAGGCTCGACGCTTCATCCTGGAGAAAAACGGTGGAAAGAGTCGAGGTGAACTATGAAGCTCTCCGAGAGACCGAATATCATGCTTGGGGACAGCCACATTAGCACACTCTCTGACGTTCTACCCGAACACGCTTGGGTTCGCAATCAAGGTTCAAGCCTCAGATTTCTTGACACAAAGACCGTCATCCAGCATCTCAGCGAGATGTCTCGCGCTGCCGACGTGAGTTCGGGTCAGAACACAAGGCGTAGTACCATAGGTCCTACTATCCTGGCTTATGGTACGCGGCTCAGGACATAGCATAAAGCTTCGAAAGTAAGGCTAGACTACCCATTCCTATTCATGTCGGAGGCTGTCGTCGCCATGCAACGCGTCGTTCTACTCTCGTCTGTGGTTCTCTCGACTGTTTTCGTTGCCTGTGGTGGCGGCGGCGATCCCGATAGCGCCGCCACGTCACGGGTTTTTCTCAGCATGGGAACAGCACCGCCAGGCGGGGCCTTCTTCGTCGTTGGGAGTGCCCTGGCTGAGGTGATCAACGAAACCGGTACGACCCAGGGCTTCAACGCGACGGCGGAGGCGACGAGCGGCTCGCAGGAAAATATCCGCCGTCTATCAACCGGTGAGCTCGATTTCTCCCTATCGAATTCGGCCATCACTTACTTCGCCGTACAAGGCACCGAAGGCTGGGACCGCGCGTATCCCATGCGGTCAGTCATGACGCTAGCCCCCAATATCGCACTCTTTGTCACACAGACGGGCTCGGGTGTGGAAACGCTTGAGGACCTCAAAGGACGGCGAGTGACGGTCGGAGTACCCGGAGCCGGCTTCCAATACTTCGTCCGACCCTTACTGGCAGCCCACGGCGTCACATATGACGACTTCTCGCCATTGGAGGCGACGCAACAGGCAGCCGTTGACATGCTAGCGGACGGTTCGGTCGACGCCGCGTTTCTTGGAGGTGCCCTTCCGACCGCGTCGATTACACAGGCAGCTGCCTCAATGACCATCACGTTCATCCCGTTCGGCGATGCGGAAAAACAGGGTCTCGTTGACGAATATCTGTTCTTCCGACCTGCAACCATCCCGGCCGACACGTATCGCGGTCAGCCGGAGGCATTCGACGGGCTCGACGTCGGCTCGATGCACCTCATCACGTCGGCAGACGCACCGGACGACCTCGTCTACACCGTCACAAGACTGTTGTACGAAAACAGAAATCTAGTCGTTGAAAAGCACGCGGCCGGGCGTGCGATCAACTCCGCTAACGTGGTGCGCGACACCGGCACGGAGTTCCATCCAGGTGCCATCCGCTTCTACCGGGAGATCGGGATCTGGCCTCAGCAACCTATTGCACATGGACCACGTCGTGACCGTTTCACCCTACAGTAAGACCATCGACACCCGCCATCTCGTGACCACAGCGATCGGTGTGTTGTTGTGCACCTTCACGCTGATCGAGGTTAACTACCCGCTCCTCGCACCACAGAGTCGCCTGGCATTCTTTGCAATGCTCGGCTTGGTATTGTGCTTCCTCAATATCCCAGGTCACCCGAAGTGGAAGGACCATCCGATCGCACGTGCCACCGACGTGTTCCTCGCGTTGCTCGCGGTGGCGTGCTGTACATACATCGTGCTGCAGACCGACCGACTCTTCCAAGCGTGGTGGGTCGACGGAGGGTCGCTAAGCGACCGGGCCGGCTCCGAAACTGCGCTCGATACAACAGTCGGCTTCATCGGCCTCCTACTCGTCATCGAAGCGGCACGGCGCTCTATCGGTCTCTCGCTACCACTCCTGGCAGGGGCATTCCTACTCTACGCATATCTCGGATGGTCTTTCCCGGATTGGCTGTTTCCCCATCGTGGCTACACCATCCCGCGCATCATCGCGCAGACATTTCTGCATAGCCAGGGTATCTTCGGTGTGGCCTTGAACGTCATGTTCACTTACGTCTTCCTGTTCGTAATCTTTGGCGCGTTTCTCGAGGCTACCGGAGCCACGCGCTTCATAGTCGACTTCGCTCAGCGGGTGTTCGGGCGGAGCCCTGGTGGTCCGGCCAAGGTGGCAGTACTGAGCAGCGGCTTGATGGGATCGCTCTCAGGCAGTGCCGTGGCGAACACCGCCACAACCGGTACGTTCACGATTCCGATGATGCGAAGCGCAGGCTTTCAGCCAGTCACCGCCGCGGGCATTCAGGCGGCCGCGAGCTCCGGCGGTGCACTGATGCCACCCGTTATGGGAGCGGGCGCGTACATGATGCTTGAGATCATCGAGCCGCCCGTGACCTATCTCGAGATCATCCGGGCCGCCATCATACCGGCCGTCCTCTATTAC
>Ga0310345_10000504_pt1 | contig 57496 bp, 51 predicted proteins | sample HC15DNA20500_MG_FD_204667 | JGI IMG/M metagenome (GOLD analysis project Ga0310345, IMG submission 204667) | Marine microbial communities from station ALOHA, North Pacific Subtropical Gyre - HC15-DNA-20-500_MG | ecosystem: Environmental > Aquatic > Marine > Oceanic | place: Pacific Ocean: North...
GCCCTCGGCACCTTGCGCCTTGATGGTCTCGATGCCGGTGAGGCTCTCCACCAGTGTGGCGTTGCGTTGCGCGGCGGCCTGGTAGGTGCTTTGCGACAGCTCGTGCAGGCGGTGCTGCAGCACATAGCCCGACACCAGCACGATGCCGAACACCGCCAGCACCGGCAGCACCAGCCAGGGCGAGATCCAGGCCATCACGAACACGAACAGCAGCGCAAACGGCAGGTCGATCAGCGCCGTCACGGTGCTGGAGGCGATGAAGTCGCGCACCTGCTCGAAGCCACGCAGGTTGGAGGCGAACGAACCGACCGACTGCGGGCGGTTTTCCAGGCGCATGCCCAGCACGCGCTCCATCAGCGAGGCCGAGATCTGCACGTCGATGCGCGCACTCGCCTCATCGACGAAATGGCTGCGCAGCAATCGGATGAACAGGTCGCTGCCCAGCACCAAGGCCACGCCCACGGCCAGCACCCACAGCGTTTCGACCGCGTGGTTGGGCACGACGCGGTCGTAGACGTTCATGGAGAACATCGGGAAGGCCAGCGCGAACAGGTTGACCAGCAAGGCGGCCCACAGCACGTCGCGGTAAACGAAGCGCTGCGCCAGCACCGGGCCCCAGAACCAGTGGCCCGACTTCGTTGCCTTGATTTCGGGCGTGCGCTCGTCAAAGCGGAAATGCGGCTTGGCCGACACCACCACGCCGGTGAAGCGCGCAGCCAGTTCGGCCGTCGGTAGTTTGACGGCGCCCTGGCCGGTTTGCGGCAGCAGCACGCGGGCGTGCGAACGGTCTGCGCCCTCGAAGCCCAGCAACACGCAGGCGCCGTCGCCCTGGAGCAGCAAGATGGCGGGCAGGGTGATGGGGTCGATCTGCGCAAGCTCTGTGCGCTGCAGCTTGACCGCCAGACCGGCGCGGCTGGCTGCGCGCTCCAGTAGGGCCACGGTCAACCGCTGTTTGTCCAACGGCAGGCCCGCCGAGAGCGACGCCCGCGATGCCGCGATGCCATGCAGCCGGCAAACTTCGAGCAGGCTGTCCAGCAGCGGGTCGGGCGTGATCAGGTCCTCGCGCACGCGGGGTGCTGCAGCAGGGGGGGCGGCGGGTTGGCTGGCGTCTGGCAGGGTGTCCTGGAGGGCGGTCATGGTTCAGGGCATGAGGTGGACCACCGCGCGAGACATGGGCCCGAACGGTTCGTTCAGCGGATATCGGCGCAATGGACGTCGAATTGACCCCGATCTCGGTCTGCGAAAAATCTCTCCAGGGTCATGCGCACCGTTTTGAACGCCAGGTCGTCCCACGGGATGTCGTGTCGATGGAAGAGTTGCGCCTCCATCGTCTCCGGGCCAGGCGCGAAATCGGTGTCGAGCAGGCGGGCCCGGTAGAACATGTGCACCTGACCGGCCGGAACGACGTTGATGACGGCATACAGCCCTTGCATCTCGATGCGGGCGCCGGCTTCCTCGTCGGTTTCTCGCGCGGCACCTTCCTCGGTGGTCTCACCCAGCTCCATGAAACCAGCGGGCAGGGTCCAATAGCCCTTGCGCGGCTCGATGTTGCGTCTGCACAGCAGCACCTGCTCGCCCCACACCGGCAGCGTGCCCACCACGTTCAACGGGTTGACGTAGTGGACGTGGTGGCACGCCGGACAGACCGCGCGCTCGCGGTTGTCTTCCTCGGGCACCTTGTGCTCGACCGGTGTGCCACAGACCTGACAGTGCTCGATTCGGCGTGAAAACAGCATGCCTGCAGTGTAGGGCATGGTGCAGTGGGCGCCGGGCGTCCACGCGACGCTGCAGCGGCGGCGCACGACGCAACTCAGCGTCGTTCGCTGGGCAGAGGCAGCATCCAGGGCGCAAAAGCTTCCAGCACCTGCAAAGGCCGGCCCTGGTGGGTGAACAAAGAGTGCCGCGCCCAGCGGGGCGGGGCGTCCGTGGGACAGCCGCTGCGGCCTGCCTGCGCCTGCCAAGCTCGCGACATGCGTCGCTGCAGCGGGCTGCCCATTTGCAAGTGCTGGGCGTGCAGAGGGCCGCGCAGCACCCGCCGATGGCTGAACAGCAACTCGGCCAGGGGGCGTTTGTCCAGTCCCTTGATGGCCGACCAGGGGCCCTTGACGGCCGACAGCGGCGTGGCGCTGCGGGCCCAGACCGCAGCGCGCCCATCGATGCGCAGCAGCACCTCGCGCACATGGCCTGCCGAGCAGCCCAAGGCCTGGCGCTCTTGCGGCAGCAAAACGATGTGGCCCTGCGCCAGCACCTCGACCGTCACGGCGCCATTCAGACGCAGCCGCGCCGTCAGCGAGCCCGGCGCACCGAGCCACCGCCGCAGGTCTGCAGAAGCGGGCACAACGGCCATGGTGCGGGCTGCGGGATGTCGGGACGGGGTGCCGTGTCGGGGTAGCATCGGGGCCGGATCATAGCGGCAGCCCCCGCAAGCCGCCTGAGCCCGATGCTGAACCCATCTGCCTGCATGCCCATGCCCGACACACCCGCGACGGACGCCGCCTTGCCCTCGGGCTGGCAGCGGCCCTGCGGCTGGCCGGCCAGCTCAGGAGCGCAGGTGCACGCCCTCATGAGCGCGCGTGGCGGCGGCATCAGCCAGCACCCGTGGAGCGGCTGCAACCTGGGCGACCACGTGGGAGACAGCGCCGAAGCCGTGCGCCACAACCGCGAGCAGTTCGCCCAGCACCTGGGCGCGCAGCCTGTGTGGCTGCGGCAGGTCCATGGCGACCGCGTGCTGCGCCTCAGTGCCGACACACTGAACGAAACCCTGGACGGAGCCACGCCGCCCATCGCGGATGGCGCCTTGACCACAGAGCCGGGCATCGGGTGCGTGGTGATGGTGGCGGACTGCCTGCCCGTCCTGCTGGCGGCGCCGCAAGGGCGTGGTGTGGCCGCGCTGCACGCCGGCTGGCGCGGCTTGGCGGGCGTGGGCGACGGCATGGCCGCGGGGCGAGGCATCGTGCACCGCGGCGTCGCGGCCCTGTGCGAGGCGACCTCGTGTGACCCGGTCGATGTGCACGCGTGGCTGGGGCCTTGCATCGGCCCGGCGCATTTCGAAGTCGGCGCCGAGGTACTGGCCGGGTTCGGCGTGGACCCGACCGACGCTGCAGGCTCGGTGGTTCATCCGCGCTTCGTTTTCAGACCCGCGCCGCAAAGATCTCCCGGAGCCCGCCCGACGCCCAAGTGGCTGGCCGACTTGCCTGGCCTTGCACGGGATGCCTTGCACTCGCTGGGTGTGCGCCACGTCAGCGGTGGCGAAGCCTGCACGGTCTCAGACCCCGTCCGGTTTTTCTCCTACCGACGCGATGGCGTCACGGGCCGCCAGGCTGCTGGCATCTGCTTGCGCTGATGGGGTTGCGGCCTCAGCCTCGGCTTGCCGCCTGGCACGGCGACGTCCGGGGGCGCCGAGCAGGTACATCACCAGGGCGGTGGGTGCCACGCCGTAGAACAGGAACGTGACGATGGCGCCGAGGTAGCTGCCCTGCGGGTTGGTTGCCTCGGCCAGCGCCATCATCAAAGCGACGTAAATCCAGGCGATCGCGACGATCCACATCTTGCGTTGCTCGGTCTGTGTTCGGTGGTGGGCGCGCCGGGTTGACCTGGATCAGGTCGGGCTGGCGCTTGTTGGAATGATGCCAAAGTTGTGTGATGGTGCCGCGCAACACGCCACCTGCGTTCAGAATATAGAAACATCTGCCGGTCAACATCCTCGGCCAGGCCAGTTGATTCAGCACTTAGGAGACATATGGCTGTTCCACCACGGTCCCGCGCGCCCCGCGCGCCGGCTGCACCCGATGCGATTTCTCCTGCAACGGCGGGTGGTCGGCCAAACGCAATCAAGTCACCGACTGCCGCCGCCGTGACGAGGAAGGCCTCCGCGAAGCAGGTGGCCGCAAAGAAGGTGGCCGCAAAGAAAGTGGCCGCAAAGAAAGTCGCCACGAAGGTGGCTTCCGCGGAAGCTGCGCTTGCCGCCAAGGTGACTGGCGACCAGACGGCCGCGGGCAAGTCTGCGGCCAAGAAACCCTTGGGCAGCCACGCGCAGGCCGGCGCGGCGGTTTCCGGCGCCCCCACGGGCGACCTTCCGGACTTCATGGGTGGGCTGCGCCAGATGTTTGCAGGCCAGCCGCTGAGTGCCTTGATGATGCCCGACGCAGCGCAACCGGCGGCCTTGTCGGCGCTGCAACCAATGGCGCAGGCCGTAGAAGCGATGGGGCAGAGCGTGGGCGCCACGCTGAAGTCGCTGGTGGGCTTGTCGATTTCGCCGGAGCAGCTGCAAGGCATCCAGCAGGATTACCTCCAACAGGCCAGTGCGCTGTGGAACCAGGCGCTGAATCAGCCCTCCGACGTGAAGCTCGCCGACAAGCGCTTTGCCGCGCCGGAGTGGACGCAACAGCCGGGCAGCGCCTTCATGGCCGCGCTGTACCTGCTCAACGCGCGGACGCTGCAGCGGCTGGCCGACAGCCTCCAGGGCGATGACAAGGCACGCCAGCGCGTGCGCTTCGCGGTGCAGCAATGGGCCGATGCCGCTGCGCCGTCCAACTTCCTCGCTTTCAATCCGGAAGCGTTGGCCAGAGCGGTGTCCACCAAGGGCGAAAGCATCACCCAGGGTTTGCAACACCTCCTGCGCGACATCCGCCAGGGGCACATGTCCCAAACGGACGAAAGCGTGTTCGAGGTCGGTGTCAATGTGGCCACGACCGCCGGCTCGGTGGTGTTCGAGAACGATTATTTCCAGCTCATCGAGTACACGCCGCTGACGCCCAAGGTGCACGAAACGCCCTTCCTGTTCGTGCCGCCTTGCATCAACAAGTACTACATCCTCGACCTCCAGCCAGACAACTCCGTGGTGCGCTATCTGCTGTCGCAGGGCCACCGTGTGTTCATGGTCAGCTGGGTCAATGCGGACGACAACCTGGCGCAAGCCACCTGGGATGATTACGTCGAACACGGCGTCATCCGAGCCATCGACGTCACCCGTGACATCAGCGGTGTCGACCAGATCAACGCGCTTGGCTTCTGTGTCGGCGGCACCCTGATCGCCACCGCCCTGGCCACCTTGGCAGCGCTGGGCCGCAAGCCGGTCAAGAGCCTGACCCTGCTCACCGCCTTCCTCGATTTCGTCAACACCGGCACGATGGATGTCTTCGTGGACGAAGCCATGGTGCGCATGCGCGAGATGTCCATCGGCCCCCACAGCCCCGCCAAGGGGGGCTTGATGCGCGGTGGCGAGTTGGCCACGACCTTCTCATTCCTGCGCGCCAACGATTTGGTCTGGAACTACGTCATCGGCAATTACCTCAAGGGCGAGATGCCCCCGGCCTTCGACCTGCTCTACTGGAACAGCGACAGCACGAACCTGCCAGGCCCGATGTACACCTGGTACCTGCGCAACACGTACCTGGAGAACAAGTTGTGCCAGCCGGGCGCGGTCACGGTCTGTGGCGTGCCGCTGGACATGCGCCGCCTGGACATGCCCACGTTCATCTACGGCTCGCGTGAAGACCACATCGTGCCTTGGGACAGCGCCTACGCGTCCACGCAGGTTGTCACGGGTCCGACCACCTTCGTGCTGGGCGCCTCGGGCCACATCGCCGGGGTCATCAACCCGCCGGAGAAGAAAAAACGCAGCCATTGGACGAACCCCGCGCGGCGCTTGCCTGCCACGGGCCAGCAATGGTTGGCCTCTGCAGAAGAACATGCCGGCAGCTGGTGGCCGGTGTGGGCCAGCTGGCTGGCGACGCACGCCGGTGAGCTCGTGCCCGCGCCCCGCCAGCCAGGCAGCAAACAGTACCCTGTCATCGAAGCCGCGCCTGGCAGGTATGTGAAGCGCAAGGCGTGATCCTGGCCCGCCACAAGCGGGCTGAAACCGTTTCCGCCACACAGCGCGGAACACCTCTTTTGGAGAAAGAGCATGTCTGACATCGTCATTGTTGCCGCCGCACGCACCGCCGTGGGCAAGTTCGGCGGGACCCTCGCCAAGACCCCGGCGTCCGATTTGGGCGCCACCGTCATCCAGGACCTGCTGCGGCGCAGCGGTCTGGCCGGTGACCAGGTCAGCGAGGTGATCTTGGGGCAAGTGCTGCAGGCTGGTTGCGGTCAAAACCCGGCTCGCCAGGCGGTCATCAAGTCCGGCCTGCCCAACACCGTGCCCGCCATGACGATCAACAAGGTCTGCGGCTCCGGCTTGAAGGCCGTGATGCTGGCTGCCCAGGCCATCCGTGATGGCGATGCCGAGGTGGTGATCGCTGGTGGCCAGGAGAACATGAGCCTGTCGCCGCACGTGGTGCCGAATTCGCGCGATGGCCAACGCATGGGCAACTGGACCATGGTGGATTCCATGATCAACGATGGCCTGTGGGACGTGTACAACCAGTACCACATGGGCATCACCGCCGAGAACGTGGCCAAGCAGTACAGCATCAGCCGAGAAGCCCAAGACGCCTTGGCGCTCGCATCCCAGCAAAAAGCCGCCGCAGCGCAGGAAGCGGGGCGCTTCAAGGACGAGATCGTGCCCGTGCTGATCCCGCAGAAAAAGGGCGACCCGCTGGTGTTCGATGCCGACGAGTTCATCAACCGCAAGTCCACCGCCGAGGTGCTGGCGGGTTTGCGCCCGGCCTTCGACAAGGCCGGCTCGGTGACGGCTGGCAACGCGTCGGGCATCAACGACGGTGCTGCCGCCGTGATGGTGATGAGCGCCAAGAAAGCAGAGCAGTTGGGCCTTCAGGTGCTGGGGCGCATCGCGTCTTATGCCAGCGCGGGCCTGGACCCCGCCACCATGGGCATGGGCCCCGTGCCGGCGTCGCGCCGTGCCCTCGAGCGCGCCGGGTGGAAGGCCGCTGACCTGGACTTGCTGGAGATCAATGAAGCCTTCGCGGCACAGGCGTGCGCCGTTCACCAGGAAATGGGCTGGGACACCAGCAAGGTCAACGTCAACGGAGGCGCCATCGCCATCGGCCACCCCATCGGGGCGTCTGGTTGTCGCATCCTCGTCACGCTGCTGCACGAAATGGCCCGCCGCGATGCGAAAAAGGGCATCGCGTCGCTGTGCATCGGTGGCGGCATGGGCGTCGCCCTGACCATTGAGCGCTGAAGTTTGGCGCTGGATTTTTCAAACACGTGTCAATCGCAGTTCATTACCCCAAAGAGGAGCGTTCCATGAGTCAAAAAGTAGCCTACGTGACCGGTGGCATGGGTGGCATCGGTACCGCCATTTGCCAGCGCCTGCACAAAGATGGTTTCAAGGTCATCGCCGGCTGCGGCCCGAGCCGCGACCATGCCAAGTGGCTGGACGAGCAGAAAGCCTTGGGCTACACCTTCTACGCGTCGGTGGGCAACGTGGCCGACTGGGATTCGACCGTCGAGGCGTTCAAGAAGACGAGGGCTGAGCACGGCCCCATCGACGTGCTGGTGAACAACGCCGGCATCACCAAGGACGGCATGTTCCGCAAGATGAGCAAGGGCGACTGGGACGCCGTGATCGACACCAACCTGAACAGCCTGTTCAACGTCACCAAGCAAGTGATCGACGACATGGTGGACCGCGGCTGGGGTCGCATCGTGAACATCAGCTCGGTGAACGGCGAAAAGGGCCAGTTCGGCCAGACCAACTACTCTGCAGCCAAGGCAGGCATGCACGGCTTCACCATGGCCCTGGCCCAGGAAGTGGCCAACAAGGGCGTGACGGTGAACACCGTGTCGCCCGGCTACATCGGCACGGACATGGTCCGCTCCATCCGCCCCGATGTGCTGGACAAGATCGTGGCCACCATCCCGGTGAAGCGCCTGGGTACGCCGGAGGACATCGCTTCCATGGTGTCTTGGGTGGCGAGCGATGAATCTGGCTTCGCCACGGGCGCGGACTTCTCCGTCAACGGTGGTTTGCACATGGGCTGATGTCCGAGGAGTGAGGCCTTGCCCTGGCGCTTGACCAAGGCGCCTCACAAGCCCCCTGACGGTGTTGCCGCAGGGGGCTTTTTCATTGCCTTCGATGAACTCAGGCGATGGCCTCTTGCTCCATGACCATGCGGTCCAGCGCGGCACAGACCTCGGCGAAGCGGCCCGCGATGACCGTGCGACGTGCGTCGTGCGGGTCAGCGGTGATGCGCAGGCGCGGTGCGGCGGCGCGGACGCCGGCGTGCGCCGCTGCATGTGGTGCAGTACGCGCTTCGGACCAGGCCAAATGGCTGGTCCCAGATGGACGGGCAGGACTACCCCAGGGCGTGATGGGCCGCGGCCGTACGGGCGCCGGTGCACTGGGGCGAGCCGGGTGTCCGGGTTCTGCCAGCGTGGCAGCGAGTCCTGTTTGCTGGCGTACGGCGAAAGCGCGCGCAAGGTGATGAATCATGGTGAACTCCGGTGATGCTTGAGAAGTTCGGCAGGATTCAGACAATGAAACCACCACGCGGGATCGCACCACCCAACCGGTGACACAAATGCCCGCCACCCGCATGGTGGCGACGGATGTGACAAGCCGCTCTCGGCGGCAACCCTGTGGACTCAGTTCAGTACCTGGTTCCGAATCAGGCCCACGGCCAGCCCCTCGAGCTCGAAATCGGCAGCGTCTGGCGGCACCACGATGGGTTGGAAATCAGGGTTCTCCGGCAGCAGCTCAATGCCCCGTGCCGTGCGCTGAAAGCGCTTCACAGTGACTTCATCCCCCAGGCGCGCAACGACGATCTGGCCGTTGCGGGCTTCGCGCGTGCGGGCGACGGCCAGCAGGTCGCCGTCGAGGATGCCGATGTCTTTCATGCTCATGCCGCGCACGCGAAGGAGGTAGTCGGGGCGGCGCGCGAACAGGCTGGGCTCCACGGCGTAGCTCTGCTCCACGTGCTCCTGCGCGAGGATGGGGCTGCCGGCCGCCACGCGGCCCACCAGGGGCAGCACCAGTTGCTCCAAGCCTGGCAAAGAGAGGTTGAAGGGCAGCCCGGAGGCGGCTTCGCCGTCTGTGTTTTTGCGCCGGCTTTCGTTGACGGTGCGCAATGTGCCTGCCTTCAGACGGATGCCGCGTGAGGTGCCGCCCACAAGTTCGATCACGCCCTTGCGGGCCAGTGCCTGGAGGTGCTCCTCGGCGGCATTGACGGAGCGGAAACCCAGTTCTGTGGCGATTTCGGCGCGCGTGGGCGGCGCGCCTGTGCGTGCGATGCTGCGCTGGATCAGCTCGAAGATCTGCTGCTGGCGCGGCGTGAGTTTGGGTTTATCGTTGGTCATGGCAACGAGGTGTGGGCGCTGGCCCACCGAACCGTGGTGATGGGTGTGATTCTATACAGTACTGTTTGGATGTCCAGTGTTTTTGCGCAACATGCCCGCGCGGCTCGGAGGGCGTGATGTCGCACGTGTTGATCCTGGGCACAGGCGGCACCATCGCGGGCACAGGCCGTGACGGTGCTCCGACCTGGGCCTATCGCGCTGCACAGCTTGGCGTGGCGCAGCTGGTGGCTGCGGTGCCGGCGCTGGCCAACGTCCCGCTGGCCACGCAGCAAGTTGCGCAAATCGACAGCAAAGACATGACCTGGTCCGTCTGGCAGGCCCTGGCCCATGCCCTCGACGCGGCCATGCGTGACGCCGAGGTCGAGGCTGTGGTCATCACCCATGGCACGGACACGCTGGAGGAGACTGCCTGGCTGCTGCACCAGCTGCATGACGGCGGCAAGCCCATCGTGCTGACGGCGGCGATGCGTCCGGCCACGGCGCCTGATGCCGATGGGCCCCGCAACCTGCGCGATGCCGTGCGGACCGCCCAGCTGGCCGCAAGGCAAGGCTTGGGCGGCGTTGTGGCGGTGCTGCACGGCCGAGTCTGGGCGGGCATCGATGTGCGCAAGTCGCACAGCCATGACCTGGATGCCTTCGATGGCGGCGGTGCCTTGCCGCTGGCCTTGCTGGACGAGGCCGGCGAGCTGCAGCCCAGCGGCTGTGCGCTGGCGTCCGCGGGTGATTGGCCTCGCGGCGAAGCCCTGGGTTGGGGCCGGCTGGCCGTGCATGCGCCCCCCCGCGTCGAGGTCATCACGAGCCACGCCGATGCCGACGGCTGGTTGCTGGACGCGGCCTTGCGGCAGTCGGCCGACGATGCGGTCTCCGCCGACGCCGACCGACGTGATCGTGTGCTGCGCGGCGTGGTCGTGGCCGGAACCGGGCATGGCACCGTCCATGCTGGCTTGGAGTCCGCGCTGCAGCGTGCCGCAGCGCAAGGCGTGGAGGTTTGGCGCAGCACCCGCGTGGCGCGCGGCGGCGTGATGCCGCGCGAGGGCGATGTGTGGCCAGCGGCCGGTGCCCTGACGCCGGCTCAGGCTCGGGTGGCCTTGCAGTTGCGCCTGCTGGATCAGCGTCCGCCGCTGACGTCCAGGATCGCACCTGCCGTGTAGCTGGCCGCGTCCGACATCAACCAAGCAATCGCTTCAGCCACTTCCTGCGGGTGCGCTGCACGCCCCATCGGCAGCATCGGCGCCATTTGCCTGGCGCGATCGGGCTCGCCGCCGGTGGCGTGGATGCCGGTGTCGGTGATGCCTGGGCGCACAGCCGAGACCCGCACGCCCTCGGCCGCGACCTCGCGCGCCAGGCCCTGGGTGAACGTGTCGATGGCGCCCTTGCTGGCGGCGTAATCCACGTACTGGCCGGGTGAGCCCGAACGCACCGCGCTGCTGGACACGTTGACGATGACGCCTCCCTGGCCTCCGTGGCGTAGGGACATCCGCCGCACGGCCTCGCGCGCGCACAGCATCGGCCCCAAGACGTTGACGGCCAGCATGCGCTGCAAGCGTTCGCCGCTCATCGCATCGAGGCGCGCGGTCTGGTCGACGATGCCGGCGTTGTTCACCAGCCCGCTGAGCGCAAACGGCGACTTGTCCACTTCAGCGAACAGCGCCATCACATCGGCCTCCTGTGCGAGGTCGGCCTGGGCGATGATCGCGCTGGGCGCCCCGAGGCGGAGGCAGTCCTGCGCCACGGCGTGGGCCAAATCGGACCGGTGGGCAAAGTGCACGATGATGGCGTGGCCGCGTTGCGCCAGCAGGCGCGCGGTCGCCGCGCCGATGCCCTGGCTGGCGCCGGTGACGAGGCTGAGGGGCGTGACATGGGTGGCTTGCATGTTGCCAATTTACCCGCGCTTCACAACGCGCTGACCAACCCGACACACGGATTTGAGACACTGGCGGCATGAATTGGATGACATTCAAGTGGTTGAGGGGATGGCGCCTGCTGCTCATCCTCGGGGTGTTGGCCGCAGCGGCTTACGGTGTGAAGCGCACGTTCTTCACGGCGCCACCTGCACCGCAGGTGATCACCGCCAAGGTGGTGGCTGACGAAATGGAGGACACGGTGCTGGCCAGCGGCACCATGCTGGCGTCCCGCGAGGTGAACGTGGGCGCGCAGGCCACCGGCCAGATCAAGCGCATCTACGTGGACCTGGGTGACAAGGTCACCAAGGGGCAGTTGATTGCCGAGATCGACTCCACCACCCAGACCAACGCCCTGCGCAACGCAGAAGCGCAAATCTCCCTGCTGCAGGCGCAGCGTCGGGCCAAGCAGGCGCTGCTCAAGCAGGCGCAGCTGAACCTGGCGCGCAAACAGTCGCTGAACTCGCAAGACGCCGGCTCGCGGGCCGACCTGGACGATGCAGAGGCGGCGGTGGCAACCACGTCGGCCGACTTGGCCGCCCTCGAGGCGCAAATCAAGCAGGCCAGCATCTCGCTGGACACGGCGCGCGTGAACCTGGGCTACACCAAGATGGTGGCACCCATCGATGGCACCGTGATCGCCATCGTGCTGGAGGAGGGCCGCACCGTGAACGCCTTGCAATCGGCGCCCACGGTCATCAAGCTGGCCAAGCTCGACAAGATCCTCGTGCGGGCACAGATTTCCGAGGCCGACGTGGTGCGTGTGAAGCCCGGCTTGCCGGCCTATTTCACCATCCTGGGCGACCCCGGCCATCGTTATGAGACGACGCTGCGTGCCATCGAGCCTGTGCCTGAAGTGAACCAGACGGACGCGAAGGTCACGACAGCCACGGCCACCACCACGGCGATTTACTACAACGGCTTGTTTGACGTCCCCAACGCCGACGGCCGGCTGCGCCCGCTGATGACGGCGCAAGTCAACATCGTGCTCAACAAGGTCGACAAGGCCTTGATCATTCCTGCAAGCGCTTTGGGCAAACGCGACCGCAAAACCAAGACCTACACCGTCAGCGTGCTGGAAACGCAGGGCGAGACGAAGAAGGTGGTGCAGCGCCAGGTCAAGATCGGCCTGAACAACCGGGTGCAAGCGCAGGTGTTGGAGGGCTTGAAGGAAGGCGAGGACGTCGTGGTGGGTGAGGCAGGCAGCGGCTCGGGCGGGGGCGCAGGTCGTCGGCCGGGCGGCATGTTCTGACGGATGACCGAGATGGCGCATCGCGATTTGGCTTCCCACGGCATCCCGGCGGGTGAGGCGGATGCTGCCGAGCCCACGACACACGCAGGCACTGCCCCTGCGAGGGCGTTGCTGGAGGTGCAGGACCTCTGGCGCGAGTACCCCAGCGGGGACGGCACCGTGGCCGTGCTGCGCGGGGTGAACCTGCGCATTTTCGAGGGCGAGATGGTTGCCATCATCGGCGCCTCGGGTTCGGGCAAGTCCACCCTGATGAACATCCTGGGCTGCCTGGACCGGCCCACGCGTGGCAGCTACAAGGTCGCGGGGCAGGCCACGTCCGACCTGGCGCCCGATGAGCTGGCCGGCCTGCGCCGCGAGCACTTCGGTTTCATCTTCCAGCGTTACCACCTGTTGGGCGACCTCAGTGCCGTGGGCAATGCCGAGATCCCGGCCATCTACGCGGGCTTGCACAAATCGGCGCGCACGGCCAAGGCGCAGGCCTTGCTGGGGCGCCTGGGTTTGAGCGAGCGACTGGCCAACAAGCCGGGGCAATTGTCGGGCGGGCAGCAGCAGCGGGTGTCGATCGCGCGGGCGTTGATGAACGGTGGCGACGTCATCCTGGCCGACGAGCCCACGGGCGCGCTGGACAGCGGCAGTGGTGAGGAGGTCATGCGCATCCTCAAGGAGCTGCACGCCGACGGGCACACGGTGATCATCGTCACCCACGACGCCAAGGTGGCGCAGCACGCACAGCGCGTCATCGAGGTGGCCGACGGGCAGATCGTGGGCGATTCCACGGGCGGCGTGGCGCCCTGGCTGCCACCGCGTGCGCCACAAGCGCCCGTGGCCAATCTGCGGCCTTGGCGCGCCCAGCTCGACCGTTTCACCGAGGCCTTCGCCATGGCCTTGCGCGCCATGGCCGGGCACCGCCTGCGCACCTTGCTGACCATGCTGGGCATCATCATCGGCATCGCCTCGGTGGTGTCCATGGTGGCGCTGGGCGAGGGCTCGCGCCAGCGTGTGCTCAAGGACATCGCGGCGATGGGCACCAACACCATCGACATCTTCCCTGGCAAGAATTTCGGCGACCGCCAGGCGGTGCGCATCCGCACCCTGGTGCCGGCAGATGCCACTGCCATCGAGCAATTGCCTTACGTGGACAGCGTCACGCCCACGGTGAGCACCAGCCTGACTTTGCGGCGCGGCAACCTGGAGGCCACGGCCAACGTCAACGGCGTGGGCGAGAACTTCTTCCGCGTCAAGGGCTACACGATGGCGCAGGGCCAGGCCTTCGATGCCGACAGTGTGCGCCGCCAGACCCAAGAAGCCGTGATCGACCCTGCCACGCGCGATGCCATGTTCCCCAATGGCGAGAGCCCGCTGGGGCAGGTGATTTTCCTGGGCGCGGTGCCGGTACGCATCATCGGCGTGACGGCGCCTCAAGAGAGCATGTTCTCCATGGGCGACAACCTCAACGTCTGGGTGCCCGTGACCACGGGCATGCGCCGCGTGATCGGCACGCGCTTCCTGCGCAGCATCACGGTGCGGGTGAGCGACGATGTCTCCTCTGCCGCGGCAGAGGCGGGCATCACCAAGCTGCTGACCCAGCGCCACAACACGCAGGACTTCTTCACACGCAACAGCGACAGCATCCGCCAGACCATCGAGAGCACCACGCAGACGATGACGCTGCTGATTTCGTCGATTGCCGTGATCTCGCTGATCGTCGGCGGCATCGGGGTGATGAACATCATGCTGGTGTCGGTCACCGAGCGCACCCAGGAGATCGGCGTGCGCATGGCGGTGGGTGCACGGCAGGGAGACATCCTGCAGCAGTTCCTCATCGAGGCGGTGGTGGTCTGCTTGTTGGGCGGCATCCTGGGCATCGCACTGGCGCTTGGCGTGGGCGAGCTGTTCGCGAAGTTCGGCGGCAGTTTTTCGATGATTTATTCGGCGTCGTCCATCGCGACGGCGTTCGGCGTGTCGTCTCTGATCGGTGTGGTTTTCGGCTTCCTGCCCGCGCGTCGCGCAGCGCGCCTGGACCCAGTCGATGCGCTCAGCCGTGATTGACCTGTGCAATGGCCTGTTGCGTGATGCGCCCGCTCGTGTGTTCCCGACTTCCTCCTTCACTGCCATGACCTTCCGTTCGCCTCAGACATCGACATCGGGTGAGCCCGCAGGCGCCCGTGCCCTGGCCTTGTCACTGGCCGCGGCGCTCTTGCTCGGCGCGTGCGCCACGCCCACCGCCTACCAGCGCGCCGACGTGCAGGTGCCCGAGCGGTTTGCTTCTTCGCCCGAGACCGCGCAGGCCTCGCCCGATGCCTCGGCTCGCCAAGCCCTGTCGCCATGGTGGCTGACGCTCAACGACGCCAGCCTCACATCCCTGATCCGCGAGGCCCTGGCGCGCAACAACAACCTGGCCCAGGCCGCATTGAAGGTACGCCGAGCGCAACTGCTGGCAGCGCAAGCGGGCAGCGACCGGTTGCCCAGCGTGGCGGTCAGGGGCAGCAGCACCGCGAGTCAGGCGCTGGACGGAGGCCCCACCACGCGCTCGAACAGCGCCACTGCCACCGTGACCTGGGAGGCCGACCTGTGGGGGCGCCTCGCCTCGCTGCGCAATGCCGCCGACTGGGAGGCACAGGCCACCGAGCAGGACCGGCTTGCGGCCGCCCAGGCGCTGGTGGCCACCACGGCCAACCTGTATTTCCAGGTGGCTTTCCTGAACCAACGCATCGAGGCCAGCCAGCAAAGCATCGACTACGCACGTCGCACCTTGCAACTGGTGCAGGCGCAGTACGCCAGTGGCAGCACCTCGGGGCTGGAGTTGTCGCAAGCCCAGCAAGCGGTGGCCTCGCAGGAAGCGGCACACACCCTGTTCCTTTTGCAGCGTGTGCAGGCGCGCAATGCCCTGGCCATCTTGCTGGATGGCCCGCCGGGTGTGCCTTTGAGCGAGGCCCAACGATTGCCGGAGGGGGACCTTCCCCCCGTGCCGCCCGGCCTGCCATCCGAGTTGCTGGCGCGTCGCCCCGACCTGCGCGCGTCTGAGTTGCGCCTGCGCAGAACGCTGGCCCAGGTTGATGCCACCCGCGCCAGCTACTACCCGACGCTGACACTGACTGGGAGTGCAGGGGGCTCGTCCACGGCCTTGTCGAAGGTGCTGTCCGACCCCATCGGCACGCTTGGCGCCGGTCTGGTGCTGCCATTCGTGCAGTTCCGCGACATGCGGCGCAACATCGCCATCTCGCAAACCGATCACGAGTCCGCGGTCATCGGGTGGCGCCAGGCTTGGTACAGCGCTTTGTCAGACGTCGACAACGCCTTGGCCTCGCGTCTGCAGTACGAGCAGCAGGGTCTGCGCCTGCAAGAGGCCGTGACCGCCGCACGCAACACCGAACGCCTCGCCGAGGCCCGTTACCGCGCGGGTGCCGTACCTCTGAAGACCTGGCTGGACGCCCAGGAGACGCGCCGCCAAGCCGAGATCAACCTGGCCCAAAGCCGCCTGAACCGGCTCAACGCGATGGTCACCTTGTACCAGGCGCTGGGCGGCGACGTGCCAGCCACCTGAGCGGCGAGGGCGCTATGCTGGCGCCCATGATCACTGTTCACCACCTCGAAACCTCCCGTTCGCAGCGCGTGCTGTGGCTGCTGGAAGAATTGGGCCTGCCCTACGAGCTCAAGGTCTACAAGCGCCACCCGGTCACCAAGCTGGCGCCGCCTGAGCTCAAGAAGATCCACCCGCTGGGCAAGTCGCCCGTCATCACCGATGGCGATCTGGTCGTGGCCGAGTCGGCCGCCATCCTCGAATACCTGGTCGAGCATCACGGCGCGAAGGCGTCGGGCGACGCCGCCCAGTTGATGACGCAGCCGGGCACCCCCGAGCACCACCAGCGCCGCTTCTGGATGCACTATGCCGAGGGCTCGCTGATGAACTGGCTGGTGATGAAGCTGGTCTTCATGAGCATCCCGACCCAGCCCATGCCTTTCTTTGTGCGGCCGATCGCGCGCGAGCTGTGCAAGCGCGTTCAAAAGCAGTTGATCGACCCGAACGTCAACACGGCGCTGGCCTTCATAGAAGAGCACCTATCCCGCCATACTTGGTTTGCCGGTGAGCGCATCACCCTGGCGGATTTTCAGATGAGTTTCGCCGTCTCGGCATTGATGTCGCGCGCCGACGCGGCCGCATCCCACCCGCATCTGAAAGCCTACGTGCAACGCATGGAGGCGCGCCCGGCCTACCAGCGCGCGCTGGCCAAGGGCGGACCCGTTCTGATGGGTTGAAGGCTGGTTGCCTCAGCGGCTGCTGGCCAGCCTCAGCACGTCGAGGTAGCTGGGCGGCTGGGGCACCTCGGCCTGGGCGCGCAGCCAGGCGTGCATTTGCGGCAGGCGGTAGTAGGGCACGGAGGCCATCACGTGGTGCTCCATGTGAAAGTTCACGTGCACCGGTGCCACCGTCATGCGGGCCAGCCAGCCGGCGCGGGTGGTGCGGGTGTTGAGGAACATGTCGGGCGTGCGCGGCAGGCAGCCGTGTTCCGCGATGGAGCGGATGCGCACGAACAAGGGCAGGAAGTTCATGTAAGCCACCACCCAGGCCCAGTACAGCCAGGCGTGGCCTGTGGCGGCCAGCGCGGCCCACAGCGCTGCGTTGGTGGCCAGCATGGGCGCCATGTTGCGCAGGGTGGTGGTGATGCGTTCACCCCAGGTGCGGCCGGCTTGCGGCAGCCGCTCGATGTGGTTGGCCACGGTCCATTTGAAAACGCCGGCGTCCATCATGAGCAGGCCGTACGACAGCTTCAATCCGGTCAGGCCCGACAGGTCCCGCAGCACCTTGCGCAGCAGCGAGCGTTGCGTGATCGGGTAGCCTGCATGCAAGGAGATGTCGGGGTCGGCGTCGGTGCCTGTGCGCGTGTGGTGGCCCAGGTGGTGGACCTTGTACTTCGGCAGGTTCTGCCAAATGGGGCGGGCGCAAAGCCAGTCGGTCAGCACGTCGTTGGCCCAGCTGCTCTTGAACAAGGTCCCGTGCGAGCCTTCGTGCTGAAGGATGGCCAGGCAGAGTTGACGCCCTGCGATCACGACGCTGGCCAGCAAGAAGGTGACGACGTTGGGCCACGCGGCCAGCACAGCGAAGGCCGCTGCGATGACGCCCCACGTCGATGCGATGGCCCAGGCGCCACGCAGGTCCGAGCGCGTCGTGAGCACGGCCAGTTGCGCCGGGGTGAAAAGCGTTTTGAGCTTGCGCCGCGTGGGCGCGGGCATCTGGGCTGCGTCCGGGGTGGCAGAGGTCGGCGTGCTGGCTTCGGCGGTGTGGGTGGCGTTTGGCATGAGGTACCTCGCTCAGTGCAGCGGGTTGTCCGAGGGCCGTGAGGCGCTGAGGCGCTCCGGGATGGTGTCAGGGGGCGTGCGCAGGGAGGGCAGCAGCTGCTGCCAGATGCGGTGTCCCTCCGTGTCGAACTCGATGACCGCGCGGTGACAGGCTCGGCGCGCCGCCACATCGACCAGGGGCTCGGGCAGCAAGGGGTCGAACACGAGTTGGCGGATGGCCTCGTTGCCCAGCAGGTAGGACTCGCGTGCGGCCGCCTCGGTGTCGAGTTGGTGGGCTTGGGCCAGCCATTGCGTCAATTGTTGCTGCGTCCGCGCGTACGCTTGGTTGCGCTCTGCGGTGCGCCACAACTGGCGTGCCCGCTGGTCGAGGGCGGTGTCCAGGTCACAGGCAACGAACACCGGCGCCTCGGCGTCAAGGCCGAGCTTGTAAAGCCGTTCCCGGGCGACTGCTGCGTGGCCAACAAGGTTGTCCGGACGCACGTAAAGGCCATCGGTCAAGGCCTTGAAGCCCAGCAGCGCCAACGCCCGCTCGCGCTGCCGCAGGGGACCGCGGTCGCTGCGGCTCAGGTGGGCCGTGCAGGCCATCAGCCATGCGCCAGACCACTCGCACACGCGTTGTTCGGCGTGGCGCCACGAGGCGAGTTCCTCGGCCAAGCTGGCCGCCTGAGGTCCCAGCACGTAGGCCCCGCGTCCGCAAGACTGGATCATGCCGGCGGCGCTCAACCGGACCAGCGCCACGCGCACGCTGTTCTCCCGGATGCCGAACAGCCCGGCGGAGGCGACGGCATCGCTGGCGCTCAAGGCGGCGCCGTGGGCCGCCAGGAGCAGGTTGAGGATGAGGCTTTTGGGTGTTGGGGCCATGGTGCGTGTCGTTCCCATGGTCTGAAGGATAGTGGCTGGAATATTTCTGTGTCAACTGTTTATTGCGTTGATGTGTAATGTTTGAGGCGCCATCCCATGGCGGGTGGCCTGCTCGATGCAGCACCTGCACCCGACTTGAGCGACATCAAGGAGGCGCGGGGCCCTTCTTTCCAAAATCCACCCCCAGACCCTGCACTCTCTCTCAAGGAAACGACATGCCCGATGGCTCCGTCGATGTCATGACCAGCCTGCGCAGCGCGCCCGTCCTCCGGGATGTGCCGGAGGATGTCCTGCAGCGGCTGGCCAACTCTGCGCAGCTGCAGCGCCTGCCGCGCAACCACGCAGTGTTCCAACGGGGCCAGGTCTGCGAAGGCCTGTACTTGCTGCTGGAGGGCCAGGTGAAGGTGTATGCCCGGGTTGAGAAAGGCGCGGAGCCCTCGCCCGAAGGCGCCGTGGGGGACCGCGGCCACGAGAAGGTCATCGAGGTGGTCATGGCGCCCGGCTGTCTGGGCGAAGCCATGCTCGGCGGCGAGGCGATCCACAGCGTCAACGCCAGCACGTTGACCGACGGCGTGTTGCTCCTGCTGCCCCGCGAAGCTGTGATGCGCGAGCTGCGTGGCGGCCCGGAGCTGGCCATCCGCCTGCTGGCCGATGTGTCGGGGCGTGTCAACCGCCTGGTCCATGACATCGAGGCACTGACCCTGCGGTCGGCCTCCGAACGCGTGGTGGCCTACCTGCTGCGAGATGGCGCGGGACAGGCTCTCCCTGCGCCCCGCGATGCTGGGCCCTGCACCGTCCTGTTGCCGGCCAGCAAGGGCACGATCGCATCTTTGCTGTCGGTCACGCCGGAGCATTTCTCCCGCATCCTGCACGACCTGCAGTCGCGCGGTCTGATCGCCGTGAACCGCCGCCAGATCCACATCCCGGACGTGCGGCGCCTGGCTTGCCACGCTTGAGCGCTGCGATCCCCGAGCGGCCCGGCCTCTGGGGCTGCTGAAGTCGGTCAGATCGCTTGGGTGCGCGCTTCGAGCCAGCGCAGCGCGTCACCGCTCACCAAACGTCCCAGACGGCGGCGAACCTCCGCATGGTAGCCATTGAGCCACTGGCGTTCGTCTTCGCGCAGCAGGCCGAGGTCGATGCAGCGGGTGTCGATGGGGCAGAGGCTCAATGTCTCGAAAGCCAGGTAAGCCCCGTGCTCGGGCTCACCGGGTTGGGCATCGGGCACGGCCGGCGGCACCTCGACGTTGAGCACCAGGTTCTCTATGCGGATGCCCCACTGCCCCGGGCGGTAGAGCCCCGGTTCGATGGAGGTCACCATGCCGGCCTGCATCGCCATGTCACCGTGTGGCATGGCCTTGGAAATGGACTGCGGGCCCTCGTGCACGTTGAGGAAGTAGCCCACACCGTGGCCCGTGCCGTGGCCGAAGTCCAGGCCCTCGGCCCACAGCGGCGCACGTGCGATGGCGTCCAGCATGGGAGCCAGGGTGCCCTCGGGGAAACGCGTGCGTGACAGCGCCATCGTGCCCTTCAACACCAGGGTGAAGTCGCGTTTTTGGGCGGCAGACGGTGTGCCAATGGCCCACACGCGGGTGATGTCGGTGGTGCCGCCCAGGTACTGCGCGCCAGAGTCGATCAGCAGCAGGCCCTCGGCCACCAGGCCCTGGGGTGTGCTCAGCCACGCGAAGGCCTCGGGTGTGGCACGGTAGTGGGGCAGGGCGCCGTTGGCGTTGAAGCCCGCGATGGTGGGAAAGCTGAGGCTCACGTAGCCAGGCTGTTTGGCCCGCTCGGCCGTCAGGCGCTCGTCGATGGTGAGTTCGCTGATGGCATCGCGGCCCAAGGCTTGCTCCAGCCAAGCGTAGAACGCACACATGGCGGCGCCATCGCGTTCCATCGCCTCGCGGATGAAGCTGGCCTCCTCGGGTGTTTTGCGCGATTTCGCCAGGGTGCTGGGGTTGATCGCCTCCACTACCTTCACGTCTGCCGGCACCGCCTGACGCAACCCCCAGGTGACGCGCTTGGGGTCCACCAGCAGCGTGATGTCGGCTGGCAAGGCTGCCAGCGTCGGCAGGGCGTTGCCATAGGGCTGCACCACAACGCCGTCCGCTGCGAGCCGTGCCTGCAGGGCCGCATCCACCTTGCCCTCGCCCACGAAGAGCAGCGCGCTGTCTGGGCCGATGAGCGCGTGGCCGAGGAACACGGGGTTGTAGTCCACATCCGCGCCACGCAGGTTGAACAGCCAGGCCAGGTCGTCGAGCGTGCTCACCCAGTGGTGCGTCGCACCTTTGGCTTGCAGGGCCTCGCGCAGAGCGGCGAGTTTGTTGCGCCGCGAAGTACAGGCATGCGGCGGCAGGTGCTCGAAGATGGGGGCGGCGGGCAGGCCGGGGCGGTCGGGCCAAACGCCCTCGAGCACGTCGTCGGTGGTGTGCAGGTGCCAGGTCGCGGCTTGGCTGGGCTGGAGAGCCGCGAGCGCATCGGCGAGTTGCTGCGTTTGCGCCAGGCCCATCACGCTGCCATCGAGCGCGAGGGTGGCGCCCTGTGGGCCCTCCAAGCCAAGCTCTCGCAGCCACTGGGCGTAGGCAGGCGCCGGCGCGCCTTCCAGTTTGACCAGTGCCACGCCGGTGCCCGCGAGCTCGGCCTCGGCCTGGGTCCAATAGCGGCTGTCGGTGAAGATGGCGGCGCGGCCCGCAGACACCAGCAGGGTGCCTGAGGAACCGGTGAAACCGCTGAAGTGCACGCGCCCCTGCCAGCGCTCGGGCAGGTACTCCGACAAGTGCGGGTCGCTGCTGGGCAACAGCACGGCTTGCCAGCCGCGGCGTGCCATGTGGGCGCGCAGGGCCCTCAGGCGTTCGGGGATGGGTGAGGCGATGGTGGGCGTGGGAGCGGCAGAAGCGGTCACGGTCGGGGTGCACTCAGGCGACTGAGGCGGCTATGGCAGTTTGCCCCGATGTTGCCATGGGCAGCGTCAGCCCGCAGGCGACGAGGGTGACGCCGGGGGTGGCGGCGGGGCGGCTTGCGCAGGGGGCTGCACCCGCACCAGCATGGCATTGGGCTCCAGCGCATGCGGGTCCGGGAAGACGCGGGCGTGGCGTTGCGAGGTGAAGTAGGCCCAGGCCCAGTCCAGCAGCACGACCATGCGGTTGCGGAAACCGATTAGGAAGTACACGTGAACAAACAGCCAGAACAGCCAGGCGGGGAAGCCGCTGAACTTCACTTGGCGCCTCGTGAAGGGAATGTCCAGCATGGCCACGGCCGCGCGCTTGCCGATGGTGGCCAGCGAGCCGTAATCGAAATAGCGAAAGGCCTGCGTTTCCAGGCCCCGCATGCGGCGCTTGATGTTGATGGCGGCCTTGCGCCCCATCTGCTTGGCGCCGGGGCTCACACCCGGAACGGCGCTGGGGTTGTCGGGATCCAGGTAGCTGCGTGCCGAGGCCAAATCGCCCACCACGAAAATGTGCGGGTGCCCGGGGATGCTGAGGTCGGGCTGCACGATCACTCGGCCTGCGCGGTCCAGTTCGCACCCTGTGCACTTGGACAAGGCGCGACCCAGTGGCGACGCCGCCACGCCCGCGGCCCACACCACCGTGCGGGACGGCAGGAAGTGCGAGGCGACGCGCGGCTGCCCGTCTGGCCCCGGCTCGTTGAGCTGGTAGTGGATGCCGAACGCGTTGATGTCCGTCACCTTGGCGCCGGTGAGCACCTCCGCGCCAAGCATCTGCAACTGCTCCCGCGCACGCTGGGACAGGTCTTCCGTGAACGTGCCCAGCACGCGTGGCGCACCTTCCAGCAAAATGATGCGCGCCATGCGGGAATCGATGCGTCGGAACTCTGTGCTCAGGGTCTGCTGTGCGATTTCGGCCAGCGTGCCGGCCATTTCCACGCCCGTCGGGCCTGCGCCCACCACGGCGAAGGTCAGCCAGGGCTCACGGCGTGCCGGGTCGGGTTCGCGTTCCGCCTGCTCGAAAGCGGTCAGCACACGGCGGCGGATGGTGAAAGCGTCGCCCAGCGTCTTCAAGCCCGGCGCGTACTTGGCCCAGTCATCTCGACCGAAGTAGCTGTGCGTGGCACCTGCAGCCAGGATGAGGTGGTCGAAGTGGACATGCTCGCCGCCGTCCAGCACCACGCAGTTCGATGCCGTGTCGATGGAGGTCACTTCGCCCATCAGCACAGTCAGGTTGCCCCGCGCGATCTGGCCGCGCAGGATGTGGCGGATGGGCGCCGCGATGGCCGGCGCCGGCAGCCCCGCCGTGGCCACCTGGTAGAGCAGGGGCTGGAAGAGGTGGTGGTTGGTGCGGTCGATGACGACGATTTCCACGTCCGCATCCGACAAGGCCTTGGCCGCTTCCAGACCACCGAAGCCGCAGCCGATGATGACGACGCGCTGGCGCTGCGTGGAGGTGGGGCTCGCAACGGATGAAGATGGCGACAGGCTCATGCGCGACAAAAGGGAAGGCTGGAGTGAACAAGATCGGTGCAAGCGGGCGGCACGGCCCGTTCGCGGATCGGTGTTTATACCAGTGCCCTGCCTTCGCGAAGCCCCTGCACTGAGGTGGTGCAGCCCTCGGTCACGGGGGATGCGGCGTCACGCCGCGCCGGCGTACAGGCCCCCGTCGCTGCTGCCCCATGGGCCTTCCGTGTCCAGCACGAAACGCCCTTTGCCGGCGTGCTTGGCGGCGTACATGGCGGTGTCGGCCCGCTGACAGAGGGCGTCCGCCGTCTCATCCAGCGTCCACAGGGCTGCCCCGAGGCTGGCGCGCGCCTGCACGGTGTGGTGGTCGATTTGCCAGGGCTGTGCGAGGCGCTCGATGATGCGGCTCGCGATGCGCCTGACCTCGTCGGTGTGGCCAGCGCCTTCCAGAATCACCGTGAACTCGTCGCCCGAGAGGCGGCAAACGCAGTCGGTGGTGCGCACGCAATCCTCCATGCGTCGCGCCACTTCGATGAGCAACTGGTCGCCCGCAGCGTGGCCGAGCTGGTCATTGATGGCTTTGAAGCCATCGAGGTCCACGTACATCAGCGCCAGTGTTTGTGGCTGGCGCCGCGCCCGTGCCATGGCCAGGCGAAGGCGATCGGCGAACTCACGGCGGTTGGGCAGACCGGTCAAGCTGTCGCGGCGCGCCTGCTCCGCCAGTTCGCGCTGCTGTGCCTTGAGCTGCGAGATGTCGCTGAACACGCGAATGTGGTGGGTGACCTGCTGCGCCTCGTTGCGCAGCACGCTGACGCCCAGCCAAGTCTCCAGCAGCAGCCCATCAGGCCCCACGAGCGGGCTTTCGCCGGCCCAGCGTGGTCCGCCTTGCAGGGTGTCCTGGATGCCAATCAGGTGGCTTTCCCGCAACGGTGCAAGGCCGAGCAACTCGGCGTCGCGGCCCATCACCTCGTGCTGGCGCAGCCCTGACATCCTCAGGAAGGCGGGGTTGACCATGACGACCCGGTCCATGGCGTCGGTGACCATGACGGCATCGCCCGTCTCGTCGATGACGCGCGATGCGAGACGCAACTGGTCGGCTGCCTGCCGCTGCGCGGTCACGTCCTGGGCGATCGACAGGATGTGGTCAAGTTGCCCATCCACCCCGTAGACAGGCGCTTTGATGAGGTCGACCACGCGGGAGCCCTGCGGCGTCTGGTACACCAGGTTCGGGAAGTGGTGCACGCGTGGCTGTGCGGCCACCATGGCGTCAAGCGCCAAACCGCGCTCTGCCATGTCCACGGACACAATGTCTTCGGGGCGTCGGCCCAGCACCTGCTCCGCGCTGAGGTGCATGACCTCTGCCGCCGCTTTGTTCCACACCACGTAACGCCCGGCCTTGGCAGGGCGCTCGCTGCGCGCGAACACGGCCATGGGCAGGTGGTCCACCAGGCAGCGGTAGAACGATTCCTGCTCGTGGAGCGCCTCGGTGGCGTGGTGAGCTGCGCTGGTGTCACGGGAAATCAGGGCCACGCCGCAGGGCAGCGGGATCATCTGGTGGGACAGCCACCGCGTGGGCGCACCGCCGCTTGATGCACCATGAGGGTGCAGCGCGTGCTCGTCCATCTGCGGCTGGCGGCCCTCCCAAGCCATGTGCAGGCGTTCGTGGAAGCTGTCGGGCATGCCGGGCGGCAGCACATCTTGCAAGCGCAGGCCTGCGAGTGGGGCGCCGTCCGGCATGAACAGGGCTTGGGCTGGCCTGTTCGCCTGAGCCACGGCGTGGCCCATGAAGCGACCCAGGGGGTCGTACCGCGGTGTCAGCACCATGACAGCATCCTGGCTGCCTTCCAGCCAGGCGCGCCAGATCGCGTCGTTCAGGCCGCTGGTCCGCGCGCTGTCGCGAGTGGTCGAGCGCGTGTGCCAGCCGGCCCACGCCGCGCAGACGGACAGGCCGGCGCCGACCCATTGCCAGGCTGGATGATGCGAGGACGTCAGCGCAAGCCCCGCGATCAGGCCGATCAGGGGGATCGTCAGCCCTGACCTCGCGGGGGAGGTGGTGGCCGACATCGGGCGGTTGGGCGTCCCCATGCGCATCGATGTGATGAACGACATGGACACCCCGACTGTTGAACACAAGCAGTGTCATGGTTGTCGACACGAAACCGCGGGACTTGAGCGCTCAAGGCGGGGGTTCTCAGGCGGCCGAGCGCTGCCCGGACTGCACGGCGATGTAGGTCTGTTGCAGCAGCCGAGCGTCGGCGCTGGCGCGGTGGCGTTGCAAGCCAAGGCGCAGGGCGACGCTGCGCTTGACGTCGTGCCAGCTGGCCGCTTGCGCTTCAGTGAGCAGGGCACGAAGGTTGTCCAGCTTGAAATGTGGGCTGCAGCCCGCCACGTCATAGAGCCTGGCCAGCCAGACGTAGTCGTGCGCCCAGGCATCGGAGTAGATGGTTTGACCTGCCAGCCGGTCGTTGAGCACGGCTGCGATCTCGCGGGATGTGCGCCCGTGCCGCATCAACTGCTCCCGCGTGATGCCGTGCACCGAGGCGGCCTGGAAGTCCCAGTGCTGCCAATCGTGCTCGGGGCGCACCAGGCTGCACCAGGGATGCCCGTCGGAGGTCACGAAGCCGATTTCGATCGGGTAGCTGCCCAGTCCGAACCCCGAGGCTTCGATGTCGAGGATGCTGGGCGCAGCGGGCGCATGCGCTGTGCAATGTGTGGCCGGTGGCTCGGGTTGCGTGGCGTCTTCAGGCGATGGCATCTCGGGCCCTGGCGATGTTTGTGTTCATTCGGACATGGTTGCGGCCCCGTCCGCCGTCGGTGGGCCGGATTTGAAGGGCTGTCGCTCATCCAGCTCGTTGACATAGGCGCGCACGCCCTGGTCCTCGCGCTGCAGGAAGTCGGCCACGGCCTGGCGAAGGCCAGGGTGGCGCAACCAGTGCACGGACTGCGTCGTTACTGGCAGCAGGCCGCGTGCCAGCTTGTGTTCACCCTGCGCGCCTCCCTCGAAGCGCCGCAGCCCCTGCGCGATGCACCAACTCAGGGGCTGGTAGTAGCAGGCCTCGAAATGCAGGCACGAGACCGAGGCCAGCGCGCCCCAATATCGCCCATAGGCCACGCCCTGTGCGCGGTCCACCGCCAGCATCGCGCAGGCGATGGGGCGCTCGCCGTGCCGTGCGGTGAACAGCACCCACGCCTGTGGGTCGCTCTTTGCCACGGCTTGCCAGAATGCCGGGGTGAAGTAGGGCTGTTGGCCGCGCTCGAGGTAGGTCTGGGCGTAGCAGCGGTAAAAGAAATCCCAGTCGGCCGTTGTGATCCCGGTGCCTTCCCGGACCTCGAAAGTCACCCCGGCCTCGCGCACCTTGCGGCGCTCCTGCTGGATTTTCTTGCGCTTGTCCCGGTGCAGGCTGGCCAGGAAGTCGTCGAAATCAGCGAACGGTTCGGGCGTGCGGTTGCACCAGTGGAACTGCACGCCGTGGCGCACCAACCAGCCCTGCTCCTGTGCCTGCTGAGCTTCTGCTTCGCTCAAGAACAGCAAGTGGGCCGACGACCAGCCCCGCGCTGCGCACTCGGCTTTCAATGCCTCCAGCAAGGCCCGGCGCACAACAGCCTGGCCTTGCGGCGCCAACGCGGGGTGCACCAGCAGCCGCTGGCCGGGGATCGGCGAAAACGGCACCGCGCCGAGCAGCTTGGGGAAGTAGTGATGCCCATGTGGCGCGAGGGCGCGATCATGTGCGTCGGCCCAGGCCCAGTCGAACACATACTCACCGTAAGAGTGCGATTTGGCAAAGCTGGGGCACGCGCCCAACAAGGTGCCGTCCGCGCCACGTACCGTCAGCACATGCGGCTGCCAGCCTGTCTCGGCGCAAGCGCTGCCGCTGTCCACCATGGCTTGCAGCACGTCGCGGCAGAGGAAGGGCCTCGCGCCGGCGACGCCCACGAGCAGGGCATCCCAGTCGGTTGCGGGGATGCTGCGCCAGTCCGGGTGCCATGCCGCCTGCAGCGGCATGCTGAGCGCGCTGAGCTCGCCAGCGCCTGCACCGTCGCACACCGGTGTCGAGCCCGCTACCATGTCACCTTGCGCGCCTGCCATGGGTGCGCCGATTGCTTGAGCCTTGTCCATGAACGCCGTGTCTTCCTTGAGCCATCCCGCGACTTTGCCATCCACACCGCTTGCGCGGCCGAGGGCGCCGGCGCTTGACGTGGCCTTGCTGCAATTCAACCCCACCGTGGGCGACCTCGAGGGCAATGCCCGCGCCATCGTCACGCTGGCGCGCCAAGCCTACGCCGAAGGCGCCCGCCTTGCCGTGACGCCGGAAATGGCCCTCTGCGGTTACCCGCCTGAAGACCTCCTGCTGCGTCCGGCGTTCCTGCAGGCCTGTGACGACGCTCTGGCACGCATCGCCCGCGAACTGGCCGACCTGCCAGACCTCAGCCTGGTGCTGGGCCACCCTCAGCAGCTGAGCCAACCCGGCGAGCGCACCCGCTCCTGGTCGGTGCCGCGCCTGCTGAATGCTGCCAGCGTGCTGCAAGGCGGCACTGTGCGTGCAAGCTACGCCAAACGCGAGTTGCCCAACTACCAGGTGTTCGACGAGCGACGCTATTTCATCGGTGGTCGCGAAGCGGGCCTCGGCCCGGTGGTCGTCGACGTGCAGGGCTGGCGCGTGGGCCTGCTGGTCTGTGAGGACGCGTGGTTTGACGAGCCCGCCCAGGCCGCCGCAGCCCTGGGCGCCCACGCGCTCGTGGTGCTCAATGCCTCACCTTTCCATGCCGGCAAATCCGCCGAACGCGAAGCCCGCATGGGTGAGCGAGCCCGCGCACTCGGCCTGCCGCTGCTGTACGCCCACTTGGTGGGCGCGCAAGATGAGGTTGTGTTCGATGGCGCCTCCTTCGCCGTTGACGGCACGGGCCGTGTGGTGGCGCGTTCCCCCAGCTTTGTGCCTGACGTGCTGCAGGTCCGACTGCAAACCGACGGCGGGCAAGGCGTGCGGGTGAGCGGGCCCATGGCCGCGCCGCTGTCTGCGGAGGCGGAGATCTGGCAAGCGCTGGTCACCGGCGTGCGCGATTACCTGGGCAAGAACGGATTTCCTGGCGCCATCATCGGTCTGTCCGGCGGCATCGACTCTGCGCTGGTGCTGGCCATCGCGGTCGACGCCCTGGGCGCCGACAAGGTCCGTACCGTGATGATGCCTTCGCCCTACACCGCGGACATCTCCTGGATCGACGCCCGCGACATGGCTGAGCGACTGGGCGTGCGCCACGACGAAATCGCCATCGCCCCGGAGTTCGAGGCCTTCAAAACATCGCTGGCACCGCTGTTCGTGGGTCGCGCCGAAGACACCACCGAGGAAAACATCCAGGCCCGCATCCGCGGCACCCTGTTGATGGCCTTGTCCAACAAAACCGGTGCCATCGTCCTGACCACCGGCAACAAGAGCGAGATGGCCACCGGCTACTGCACGCTCTATGGCGACATGGCAGGCGGGTTCGCCGTCATCAAGGACCTGGCCAAGACGCTGGTTTACCGCCTCTCGCGCTGGCGCAATGCCCAGGCCGCAGCCGCTGGCGAGGTCGAGCCCATCCCTGAGCGCATCATCACGCGGCCGCCCTCGGCCGAACTGCGCCCCGACCAGACCGACCAGGACAGCCTGCCCGAGTACGACGTGCTCGACGCCATCCTGGAGCGCTACATGGAGCTTGACCAGTCCATCGAAGAGATCGTCGCGGCCGGCTTTCCGCGCGCAGATGTGGACAAAGTCACCCGCCTCATCAAGCTCAATGAATACAAGCGGCGCCAGGCGCCCATCGGTGTGCGCATCACCCACCGCTCGTTCGGGCGAGACTGGCGTTACCCGATCACCTCGCGCTTTCGGGCTTGATCCAGCTGCGTTGCATCCCGGCCTGAAGCTGTGCCCGCATTTTGTGCATGACACCAGTCGTGCTTAAATAGTCACACTGCAGTGCAGCACGTCCAGCTTTGACGCGGGCAGCTGTCACCTGACGACGCCATCCCTCGGAGTTCCCCACCATGACCATGAAGCAAATCACCGCCGTCATCAAACCGTTCAAGCTCGAAGAAGTCCGCGAGGCTCTGGCCGAAGTCGGCGTCACCGGGCTGACCGTGACCGAGGTCAAGGGCTTTGGCCGTCAAAAGGGCCACACCGAGCTCTACCGTGGCGCCGAGTACGTGGTCGACTTCCTGCCGAAGGTCAAGGTCGAGGTCGTGGTCAAGGGCGACGACGTCGAGCGCTGCATCGAGGCCATCATCAAGGCTGCGAAAACCGGCAAGATCGGCGACGGCAAGATTTTCGTGACGCCGGTGGAACAAGTGGTGCGCATCCGCACCGGCGAGACCGACGAATCCGCGGTCTGATCGCCCCTGGCACCCTCAGGTGCCCGATGCCACGCCACCCGGTACAGCACCCTGCTGGTCGGGTGGCGTTTGCGCTTTCAATGCAGACACGTCGGCGGCGATGTGGTCCAACAGGCGGTCGATGTCCGTGTCGGTGCGCAGCAAGGCCTGCACATCGGGCCACAAGAAGCCATCTGTGCGGCTGCGCTCGATGAAGCGCAGCAAATCGTCGTAGTAGCCGGCCACGTTCAGCAGGCCCAAGGCTTTGTGGTGGTAGCCCAGCTGCCGCCAGGTCCACACCTCGAACATCTCTTCCATGGTGCCGATGCCGCCGGGCAGGGCGATGAAGGCGTCGGACTGCATGGCCATCTGGTGCTTGCGCTCGTGCATGCTGTCCACGACCTGCAGTTCAGAAACGCCTCCGTGTCCCAACTCCCGCTGGATGAGCTTGTGTGGGATCACGCCAATCACCCGGGCGCCATGCGCCAAAGCCGCATCGGCCACGGCGCCCATCAAGCCCGTGCTGCCGCCCCCATAAACAAGTTGCCACCCACGCACACCAATTTGGCGTCCGACCTCGCGTGCCGCGGCCAGGTGGGCCGGGTCATCGCCGTTGCGCGAACCGCAGTACACGCACAAGGACAAGGCCGGGGCTTGAGCTGGGGTCATGGGTGCCGGCTCAGCTGCGGTGGTCGATGACCCGCGTGCGGCAGATCGCATCGTGCAGGAATTGCCGTTGTGGCAGCAAGCGCGTCATGGCGGCATACATCATGGCCCACACCAGCATGGCGCCAAACAACAGTTTGCTTTGATGCCAGCCGGCCACCCAACTGCCGAACCACGCGGGCATGAACCAGAGCCAGGACATCAGGAAACGCAGACAGGCGGGCCACAACCCGACCGGTGTGCCGTCGTGCATGACAAGGCGGACTTGCCACGTTTTCATGGCCAAGGTTTGGCCACCGTGCGTCCAGAACCAGATGAAGTACAGCGCCAGCGCCAGGAATTGGGTGGCCATCATGCCAGTGCGGCCTTGCAACGCGTGCACCTGGCCGGCGGACACGCTGTAGGCGGCGCCGGCCGCCATGAAGATCGCAAACAGCAGCACACCCTCGTAGATGAAAGCCGCCATGCGCCTGCGAAGCGGTGCCGCAGGGCCCAGGGCGCGCGCGCGCAACTCGGCCGCGCTCAAACCGCCCTGCGTGGGAAGGGTGAAGACCGACATCTCAGCGTGCCTGTTGCGTGTTGGACTTCAAGGCTGTGCGCCCGTGCCACCACTGGCTGGCAGCGAGGCCATCGCGGCGCTCTGGGCGCCCGCGCGGGGCAACAGGGTGACCGGGTCCACGAAGCCCTTGGTGGCCGTGATCTTGGGGTTACCGCTGAGCTGGTGCCCGGGCGGCGTGGGCTGTCGGGTGACCAGGCTGGTGGTTGCGCCTGTGCCGGCCTTCACCAGCGTGGGCGCGACGACGACGGGCTGGGCGCCCTGCGGGTTCGGACCCTTGCCCGGCTGTGGCATGCTGGGCACGACATTGGACTTGCCCGGTGATGCGGCCACCGCCGATGTGCGCTTGGACGCAAAAACCTGACCGGCCTCGCGAGGGCCCACCATGTTGTCGGCCAGCATGACGGTTCGGGTGCGGCGCTGTGCCTGGCGGGAGAGGTCCTGACGGTCTTCGGCGGACAGGGCCTGGTAAGCAGCCCACTTTTGCTGGCGCTCCTCCGAGGGCAGCTGGCGCGTCTGCTGGAAGCGCAGGCGGGCCTCGCCACGCTCAACGGGCAGCAGGGCGGCCCATTGCTTCATGCGTTCCTGCAGGCGCTGGCGTTCCTGGGGCGTCAGGGCATCGAAGCGGCTGGCCACCTTGATCCACTTTTGGCGGCTCGTTTCGTCCATCTGGGACCATTGCGCGCCCAAGGGCGCCAAGGCCTGGCGTTGCGCAGGGGCGAGCGCTTGCCACGATGTGCCGGTGGCTGCGACGGCCGTTGCCGGGTGCATGTCGGCCGCCGCCATGGCCTTGTGTGCATGGCTGACCTGCACGCAAGCCGCCGTCACCGCGATGGCGCAGGCAGCCACGATGCGTCGGTCAAGGGATGGGCGGCGTTGGGACATGCAAGGCAAGGGGGTGTTCAGGAGGGATCTTCAGGGCGTCGAGACCGCAGGCGCGGTGTCACTGGTCTTGAGGTCGCCGTCGGGTTCGGGCACGGAGGTGTCCAGGGGGCGCACCGCGGTCCGGTTATCGTTGCGCAGGAATTCTGAGAAGCCCGGGTCGGCATAGGCGTCGGGCGGCAGGTCGTCGGTGAGCAAGGCGGTATCGATGTCCGCGGCCGCCTGCACCTTTTCCTCCGCCTTGTAGGCGTGCACGGCCCAAAGGCCTGCCACCAGTGCCAGCACCGGCAGCACCGAGGCAAGGCGCCAGCCCCAGGCGAGTGGGCCGTCGTCGAGACGGCGGCCACGACCGGTCTGGCGGGATTGTCCCGCCTCGTTCCAGGCACCGGGGGCGTGACCCAACATGATCCCGCCTTGCCCGCCGGCCAACTGCAAGCCCACCACCGCACTGGCAGCGCCAGCCGTCACCGGCGAGGCCAGCGCACCGAGGCGGACCTGACGCGCCGATGCAACCGCCTGCTGCCGCGCCACGCGCAGTCGCTCGGAAATATCGTGCGGCAGGGCCTGCGCGCCGTTTTCCAGGCGCGCGGTCAGGCGCAGCGCGAATCGGGCCTCGAGGGCTTCGCGCTGGGCATCGGTCAGCGGTGTGGTGGAACGTGTTTTCACAATGTGATACCCCGGGCTAGCAGTGCTTTGGACAGCGCGGCGACCGCACGCGAGCAATGGGTTTTCACGCTCCCTTCGGAGCACCCCATGGCCGCGGCCGTCTCTGCAACATCCAGTTCCTCCCAGTAACGCAGCAGAAACGCTTCCCGTTGACGCGCCGGCAATTTGGCGACCTCATCTTCGATTTGTGCCAAGACCTGCGCCCGGCCGACTTGCGTCTCCGCAGCCTCGTTGCCAGTGTCTTCGACGTCCAGCGCCTCCAGCAAGTCAAAATCACCGTCTTCGCCGCCCGCGGCTGCCTCCAGGTCGCCGATGTTGGTGAACATGGCATTGCGCACCTTCTGGCGGCGGAACCAGTCCAGTGTGGCATTGGAGAGGATGCGCTGGAAGAGCATCGGCCACTCACTTGCGGGGCGGTCGGCGTAGCTCTGGGCCAGGCGGATCATGGCGTCCTGCACGATGTCGAGTGCTGCGTCGTCCTGGCGCACCGCGTACACCGTGCGTTTGAAGGCGCGCAGCTCGACGCTTTTCAAAAAGGCGTTGAGCTCTTCTTCTCGTGAGGGGCTGGGCAGCGGGGTCAAGTCCGTGGAGGCTTACTTTTACGGGCCGGCCGCATTATGGCACCGCACCGTGGTGCTGCCTGCCGCCTTGACACCATGGTTTGAATTGCCCGCCAGGGGTGCGATAATCTCGGTTTTGCGTCATCTCGATCTGGCCTGAGTCTGAACGCCCAACCCATAAGTAGGCGCCAGTGGCAGGCCGCGCAGGCTCCAAATCCGCCTCACAAGGGCGAGCGCACGACCATCCGTGGCCGCAGCGTTGCTGTCATGACTTTCCGAACTTTCTGAAAGCGTGCCGGTGTAGAGGGGCACCGATCGTTTTTCGTTAGAGAAATTCGGAAAGGTTCTTTCACCATGGACATGTCTCAAGCAGACACCAAGCGCGCCGGCTCGGCCGACGCAACCCCGACCCAGGGCCTGGCTTCGCAAGGCGAAGTGCTCAACGGTTCGGAAATCCTCGTCCGCTGCCTGCAGGCCGAGGGCGTCAAGTACATGTGGGGCTACCCGGGCGGTGCCGTTCTGTACATCTATGACGCCTTGTACAAACAAGACGCCATCGAGCACGTGCTGGTGCGCCACGAACAGGCAGCCGTGCACGCCGCCGACGGCTACGCGCGTGCCACCGGCGACGTTGGCGTGGCCCTCGTGACCTCGGGCCCGGGCGTGACCAACGCCATCACCGGCATCGCCACGGCCTACATGGACTCGATCCCCATGGTGATCGTGACCGGCCAGGTGCCCACCCCCGCCATCGGCCTGGACGCATTCCAGGAATGCGACACCGTTGGCATCACCCGCCCCATCGTCAAGCACAACTTCCTTGTCAAGGACGTCAACGAGCTGGCCTCGACGATGAAGAAGGCCTTCCACATCGCGCGCACCGGCCGTCCGGGCCCCGTGGTGGTGGACGTGCCCAAGGACGTGTCCCTGAAGACGACGACCTTCCACTATCCCGAAACGGTGGAAATGCGCTCGTACAACCCGGTGCGCAAGGGCCATGGCGGCCAGATCCGCAAGGCCGTGCAGTTGCTGCTCAACGCCAAGCGCCCTTACATCTACACCGGCGGCGGTGTGATCCTGGGCGAGGCCTCCAAGGAGTTGCGTGAGCTGGTGAACATGCTGGGCTACCCCAGCACCAGCACCCTGATGGGCCTGGGCGCGATCCCTGCGTCCGACAAGACCTTCCTGGGCATGCTGGGCATGCATGGCACGTACGAAGCCAACATGACCATGCAGAACGCCGACGTGGTGATCGCCGTGGGTGCCCGCTTCGATGACCGCGTGATTGGCAACCCTAAGCACTTCGCCCAGGTCGAGCGCAAGATCATCCACATCGACATCGATCCCTCCTCGATCTCGAAGCGCGTGAAGGTCGACATCCCCATCGTGGGCGACGTCAAGGACGTGTTGATTGAGATGATCGCCCAGATCAAGGAGTCGCCAGTCAAGCCGGACGCCAACGCCCTGGCGGCGTGGTGGAACCAGGTCAACGAGTGGAAGAAGCGCGAGTGCCTGAAGTTCAAGACGTCGGACGAGGTCATCAAGCCGCAGTACGTGGTGCAAAAGCTCGCCGAGCTGACCGCAGGCACCGACTACTACATCACCTCGGACGTGGGCCAGCACCAGATGTTCGCGGCCCAGTACAGCAAGTTCGAAGAGCCGCGTCGCTGGATCAACTCCGGTGGCCTGGGCACCATGGGCGTGGGCCTGCCCTACGCCATGGGCATCAAGCTGGCCAAGCCCGACGCCGATGTGTTTTGCATCACCGGCGAAGGCTCGATCCAGATGTGCATCCAGGAGCTCTCGACCTGCCTGCAGTACAACACGCCGGTGAAGGTGCTGTCGCTGAACAACCGTTACCTGGGCATGGTGCGCCAGTGGCAGCAGCTGGATTACGGCAGCCGCTACTCGCACAGCTACATGGATGCGCTGCCTGATTTCGTCAAGCTGGCCGAGGCCTATGGCCACGTCGGCATGCTGATCGAGCGCCCGTCCGACGTGGAAGGCGCGCTGCGCGAGGCCATCAAGCTCAAGGACCGTTCGGTGTTCCTGGACATCCGCACCGACCCCACTGAGAACGTGTGGCCGATGGTGCAGGCGGGCAAGGGCATCTCCGAGATGCTGCTGGGCTCCGAGGACCTGTGAGCGCACGCACCACCCACTGAGCACACGAAGCCTGGCCTGCCCAGGCTGCCTCAAAGCAGCGCTTGCCGGCGCTGTCTTGGGAGGCGGACCGCAGCGGCCGGGTGCATGACACAACCGAATCCCATCGAACCGCAGGCCACAGCGCCGGGGTTACCGCCCCGATGACCCAAGAGCCTGCCAGGACGATCACCATGAAACACATCATTGCCCTTTTGGTCGAGAACGAAGCTGGCGCCCTGTCCCGCGTGGTGGGCCTGTTCTCCGCACGCGGCTACAACATCGAGAGCCTGACCGTGGCCACCACGGAGGACCCCTCGCTGTCGCGCATGACCATCGTGACGACCGGCTCCGATGACATCATCGAGCAGATCACCAAGCACCTGAACCGACTGATCGAGGTCGTGAAGGTGGTGGACCTGTCCGAAGGCCCGTACACCGAGCGTGAGCTGATGCTCATCAAGGTGCGTGCCGTGGGCAAGGAGCGTGAGGAGATGAAGCGCATGGCGGATATCTTCCGTGGCCGCATCATCGACGTCACCGACAAGACCTACACCATCGAACTGACTGGCGACGCGGCCAAACTCGATGCCTTCATCGAGGCCATCGACCGCGCTGCCATCCTTGAAACCGTGCGCACCGGGACCAGCGGGATCGGGCGTGGCGAGCGCATCTTGCGCGTCTGATTCCCCCGCTTTTCTTGAACCTTGTGCCTGACCCGTTCAGGCCATCAACCGATTTTTCCGACGGAGATACACCATGAAGGTCTTTTACGACAAGGACGCCGATCTGAGCCTGATCAAGGGCAAGAACGTGGCCATCATCGGCTACGGCTCGCAAGGCCATGCCCACGCCCAAAACCTGCGCGATTCCGGCGTCAACGTGACCGTTGGCCTGCGCAAGGGCGGCGCTTCCTGGTCCAAAGTGGAAGCCGCTGGCATCAAGGTCGCTGAAGTCAACGACGCCGTCAAGGGCGCCGATGTCGTCATGATCCTGCTGCCCGACGAGAACATCCCCGAGGTGTACAAGAACAACGTCGAGCCGAACATCAAGCAAGGCGCCACCCTGGCCTTCGCCCACGGCTTCAACGTGCACTACAACCAGGTCGTGCCCCGCGCTGACCTGGACGTGATCATGGTCGCCCCCAAGGGCCCTGGCCACACGGTGCGTTCGGAGTACCTGAAAGGCGGCGGCGTGCCTTCGCTGATCGCTGTGTACCAGGACAAGTCCGGCAAGGCCCGTGACATCGCCCTGTCCTACGCTGCTGCCAACGGCGGCACCAAGGGCGGCGTGATCGAAACCAACTTCCGCGAAGAAACCGAAACTGACCTGTTCGGCGAACAAGCCGTGCTGTGCGGTGGCGCTGTCGAGCTGGTGAAGATGGGCTTCGAGACCCTCGTGGAAGCTGGCTATGCGCCGGAAATGGCCTATTTCGAGTGCCTGCACGAGCTCAAGCTGATCGTTGACCTCATGTACGAAGGCGGCATCGCCAACATGAACTACTCGATCTCGAACAACGCCGAGTACGGCGAGTACGTGACGGGCACGGAAGTGATCAACGAGCAGTCGCGCGCCGCCATGCGCAACGCGCTGAAGCGCATCCAGACTGGCGAATACGCCAAGATGTTCATCCTGGAAGGCCGCACGAACTACCCGAGCATGACCGCCCGCCGTCGCCTGAACGCCGTGCACCCGATCGAGACCGTGGGTGCCGAGCTGCGCGCCATGATGCCCTGGATCGCCAAGAACAAGCTGGTGGACCAGTCGAAGAACTGATCGGAACCCATCGAGCGAGGCGGCGCGTTGAGCTTCAGCGCGCTGCCAGCGGGGGCCGCACGGTGAAAACCGCGCGGCCTTTTTTCATGGCTTTGGCAGACGCTCAGGGCTGCTGACCGGATGAGCGCGTGGATGAGAGGGCCGGGCGGGGCGCTGTGGTAACGGCACCGGTGGCCGCGGGGTCTGACCAGCCGCCGCCCACGGCCTTGAAGAGCGCCACGGTGACGAGGGCCCGGGCAGTTTGTGCCTGGACGAGTTCATCCTCGCGTTGCAGGGCCGACAGGTCGGCCTCGATGGCCGCTTGCAGGAGGCCTTGGCCTTCGCTGAAGAGCTGCTGGGCGTGGCGTGCGCCATCGGTCGAGCTGCGCCAGGCGGTGGTCAGGCGCTCGGCACGCTGGTCGAGGGCGCGTCGGGCGCTGTAGGCATTCTCGACGTCTTCCAGCGCGGTGAGCATGGTTTGCTCGTGCTGCGCCACAGCGGCATCGAGCTGTGCGTTGCTCGATGCGATGCGGGCGCGGATGCGGCCACCTTCGAAGATGGGCAGTCGCAGGCCAGCACCCCAGGACAGGAAGTTGCCGTTGGCGGCGAGGTTGCCGATTTCAATGCGGCCTTCGTTGGCCAGGAAGCCCAGGTAGAAGCGCGGGAAGAGGTCGGCCTTGGCGCTGCCCACGCGGGCGGCCAGGGCTTGCACGACGCGGGCACTGCCACGCACGTCGGGACGGCGGTTGAGCACGTCTGAGGGCAGCACGGCAGGCAGTTGCGCCGGGATGATGGTGGCATCGGCCGGGGCGGTGGCGGTCGGTGCTGGCAGGGTGATGCGCGGTTCGGGCGTCTGGCCTGTCAGCACGCTCAGGCGGCGCAGACGCGCTTGCAGCAGGCTTTGAAGTGGTGCCTGTCCGCTCTCTAAAGACTCGATCTGGGCGCGCACGCGGTCGATGTCCAGGCGTGTGGCCTGGCCGGCGTCGAAACGCCCCTGCACATAGCGTTGCAGGCGGCGGGCGCTGCCCAGGCTGCGTTGCAACAGGTCGATGCGACGCTCCAGGCTGCGGGCTTCGATGTAGTTCGCGGCCACATCGCCTGCGACCATGAGCTGGGCGCCGTGAAGGCGCTCGCCTTGCGCGAGTGCGGCATGGCGGGCAGCTTCGGCATCGCTGCGACGTGCGCCGAAGATGTCCACTTCCCAGGCCGCTGCAAAGCCCTGTCCGCTGCGGCTGCTGATGGGCATGTTGGGGTGGCTGAGGCCGTTGAGGTCAGGCGTGGGGATGGCGGGCAGTGTGAAGGGCAGCGGCGCCGTTGGTGAGGGGGGCGTGACCTGCGGGATGCCGGGTCCGTGGAGAGACTCGGTCTGTGTGCGTGCGGTGTAGCCAAAAGCCTGCAAGCTGGGGTAGAGCGCCGACTCGGCCTGGGTCACCATGGCGCGGGATTCGCGCACGCGTGCCAGTGCGATGCGGATGTCGGCGTTGGCTTCCAGTGCTTGGTTGATCAGACCTTGCAGCGTGGGGTCGGGGATGTCCTGCCACCAGCGTGACAACTCGGTGCCGGCGCTGCCCTGCGCCTCGCTGAACGCTTGAGGCGCGCTCACGCCGATGGCTGGCACATCGACCTGGACCGTGGTGCAGGCCGACATTGCCAGCAGCCATGCCACACCGAAGACGGGGGCGATGGGTGTGCGCGGAGCCGTGGCGGCAGGGGCGGGGCGTCGGGGCAGGGCGGACATCGGCGGTGGGTGATGTGGGTGCTGTGACTGCTGTGACTGCTTTACGCAGGATGGGTGCGGGGTGTGTGCGGCGTTCAGCGCCGGGCGCCGATGGCATCGAGCTGGCCACCCGCCCGGGCCAGCAACAGCGCCAAGGCGGCGGAAGCCAGCCGCGTTCGCGGGCTGTCGGTGGCGTTGGTCAGGATGACGGGCACTTGCGCTCCCAACACGATGCCGGCCACATCGGCATCGGCCAGCAGATGCAGTTGCTTGACGAGCATGTCGCCGGTCTCCATGTTGGGCACCATCAGCACATTGGCCTGGCCAGCCACAGGGGAGTCTGGGTGTGTCAGCTTGGCGATGTCGGCATCGATGGCGGCATCGAAAGGTAGCGGTCCATCGACGATGCCACCAGCGATTTGGTGGCGCTCCAGCATCTTGCACAGTGCTGCGGCATCCATCGAGGAGCTGAGCTTGCTGTGCACCACGGGCGAGGCCGACAGGATGGCGACGCGCGGCTGCATGCCGAGCACGCGGGCCAGGTCAATCGCGTTCTGCACGATGTCGCGCTTGTCCTCCAGCGAGGGCTGGATGTTGACGAGCGCGTCTGTGACGATGAAGGGCGCACCGTGGTCGGGGGCATCCGCCACATACGCATGGCTGATGCGGCGGTGCGTGCGCAGGCCATGCTGTCGGTGAACCAGCGCGCCAAGCAGGGGCCCCGCGTCCACGTCGCCTTGCAGCAGGGCTTGCACGCGGCCTTCGCGGGCCAGCGCCATCGCGGCTTCCAATGCATGGTGCTCCGAGGTGGCCTCGACCCAGTCTGCATCGGCCAACTCGCCCAGGCCCATGTCCAGCGAGGCTGCCAGGGCCGTGATGCGGGCGCGTGGGCCAACCAGCACCGGACGGATCAAGCCGGCGTGGCGCGCCTCGATGGCTGCGCGCAAGCCATGGGCCTCGACGGGGAAGATCACGGCACAGGCGATCGGCTCTACCGAGGCGGTCAATGCCATCAGTTGGGCAAATCGCTCGTGGCGGTGCAGGTGCAACTCCGGCAGCGCGGCTGGCGGGCGGACCACCTTGGCTGTGGGGGCGATGACCTCGGCCTCGCCTGTGATGACAGGCTTGCCTTCCTGGTTGGTACACAGGCAGGCGAGATGCAAGCGGTTTTTCTCGCCCTTGCCGGTCACGCTGACACTGACGGTGATGACGTCGCCCAGGCCCACCGGGCGCACGAAGCTGAGTTGCTGCGAGACGTAGATGGTGCCGGGGCCAGGCAGGCGGGTGCCCAGCACGGTGGAGATCAGCGTGCCGCCCCACATGCCGTGGGCAATGACACGGTGGAAGGGTGTTTCCCGGGCATAGGCCTCGTCGAGGTGGGCGGGGTTGACGTCGCCGCTGAGGATGGCGAAGACCTCGATGTCGTCCTTCGTGAGGGTGCGCTGCAGCGAGGCCGTTTCGCCCACGCTGATTTCGTCGTAAGTGCGGTTTTCCAGCAGGGAGGGGGTGTTTTGTGGGCTCATGCGGCACTCCTTCAGTCTTGCAGGACGTAGCTGCCAGGCGCATCGGGCAAGCGGCGCTTGCTGCCAGGCACGCCCATGGACGGCGGCGCCGTCAGCCCGCTGGAGTGCTGCACGAGCCAGTTCTGCCAGGCTGGCCACCAGGAGCCCTCTTGGTGCGGTACCTCGGCTTGCCAGCGTTCGGGCGAGACGTAGGGCTCGGTGGGCGGGCGGTGGTGCAACTGGAAGTGTCGGCCTTTGTGGCCGGGTTCGCTGACGATGCCGGCGTTGTGCCCGCCGCTGGTCAGCGCGAAGGTGACGTCCAGCGGCAGCAGGTGCAGCTTGTAGACCGACTTCCAAGGCGCGACGTGGTCGCTGACCGTGCCCACAGCGAAGCATGGCACCTGGATGTCGGTGAACCAGATGGGCTGGCCATTGACCTCATAGCGGCCGGTGGAGAGGTCGTTGTGCAAAAAGAGCTTGTGCAGGTACTCGGAGTGCATGCGGTAGGGCATGCGGGTCGTGTCGGCGTTCCAGGCCATCAGGTCGTTGGGGCGGTCACGCTCACCCAGCAGGTAGTTCTTCATGGCGCGTGACCACACCAGGTCGTTGGAGTGCAGCAGCGTGAAGGCACCCGCCATTTGCGTGCCTTTGAGGAAGCCTTGCTCGGCCATCATGGATTCGATCAGGTCCACCTCGCTCTCGTTGATGAACATGAGCAGTTCACCGGCTTCGGTGAAATCGCCCTGCGCGGCAAACAGCGTCATCGAGGCCAGGCGTGTGTCGCCATCGCGGCCCATGGTCGCGGCGGAGATCATCAGCAAGGTGCCGCCCAGGCAGTAGCCCACGCTGTGCACCTGACGCTCGGGCACGATCTGGCCGATGGTGTCCAGGGCGGCCATCACGCCATGGGTGCGGTAGTCGTCCAGGGCCAGATTGCGGTCCTCGGCGCCGGGGTTCTTCCAGGAGATCATGAACACGGTGTGGCCCTGGTCCACCAGGTACTTGACCAGCGAGTTCTGCGGCGACAAATCCAGGATGTAGTACTTCATGATCCAGGCCGGCACGATCAGCACGGGCTCTGCCTGCACCTTGTCGGTCGTGGGGCTGTACTGGATCAATTCGATGAGGTCGTTGCGGAAAACGACCTTGCCCGGCGTGGTGGCCACATCGCGACCGACTTTGAACTGCTCGGTGCCGGCCGCAGGCAGGCCCCGCACCATGCGCTGGGCGTCGTCGCTCCAATTGCGGGCGCCGCGCAGCAGGTTCATGCCGCCCTCCCTGGCGGTGGTTTGCAGCACGTCAGGGTTCATCCAGGGGATGTTGGCCGGGTTGACGATGTCCATCCACTGGCGGGCTGCGAAATGGACCATCTCCTCGTGACGGTGGTTCAGCCCCGGCACGCAGCTGGTGGCTTGGTGCCAGACGTGCTCCAGGACCTGGAAAGATTGCGCATACACATTGAACGGCCAGCTCTGCCAGGCCGGGCTGGCGAAGCGGCGATCGTGCGCCGGCAGCGGCAGCGCGTGGGCACAAACGACAGGCCCCGAGGCATCGGCGTCATGGTCGTGGCGGGCGCTGTCGCTGCCGCCCTGCACCAGCCTGTTCACCGCCAGTGCCACGTCGTCGGCGCTGCGTTTGACGATGTCGAGCTGCTTGCCAGGCGAAATCATCAAGTGCATCAACCAGTCCAGGTAGACCAGGGTGGACTGGATGGGCGAGATGCCGCCCATGAGCTGTCCGACCGCGCTGTGCGTGTGGAGGTCGAGCGCGCGGACCCAGTCTTCCCAGCTCATTTTGGCGTTGGTGGCGGGCACGTGAGGCATCTGGGGCTCCTTGGGGTGGTGTGTGGGCGAGGAAAGGTGCTTCGTCAGGCCTGTCGGGCCAGCATCGAGCGGAATCTTGTCAGGGCCATGACCAGGAACAGCGCGCCGGCGGCCGACACCGCGACCAGTTGAGGCAGCACAAGCCGCAGCCCGGCGTCGCGGTACAGCACGGCCTGCGTGAACTTCACATACTGGGTGGTGGGCGAGACTTGCACCGCGTGTTGCAGCAACTCCGGCATGCTTTCCACCGGCGTGGCCGCGCCACTGAGCAGGTAGAGCACCACATAGACCGGCGCGGCCAGCAGGCCGAATTGCGGCATGGACGAGGCAAGCGTGGCCAGCAAGATGCCCAGCGAGGTGACGGCAAACAGATACAGCGAGGTGCCCAGCATGAACAGCGGCACCGAGCCCGGCAGTGGCACCTGCAGCCAGCCGCGGACCACGAACTCCAGCGACAGCCACACCGCCAGCACGATGACGCCGCCGTTGGCCAGGATCTTGGCCAGGGCGATTTCACTGGGGCGCACCGGCATGACCAGCAGGTGCTCGATGGTGCCATGTTCGCGCTCGCGGATCACGGCCGCGCCCACGAGGATGATGGCCAGCACTGTCACATTGGTCTCGACCAGCATCACCGAGCTGAACCATTCCGACTGGTTGTTCGGGTTGAACAGCAGCCGCACCACCGGTGGCGCCGGCAGCATGGAGGAAATGCCGTGCTGGTGGAAGAAATCCAGCTGCTCGCGCAGGAAAATTTCGTTGAGGTAGACCACGCCCAGGCCGGCCTGCGTCATGGCGGTGGCGTCCACCGTCACCTGGATGGCCGGGCTGCGGCCGGCCAGCACGTCGGCCTCGAAGCGCGGCGGGATGTCGATCACGAAGATGAAATCGCCGCGGTCCAGGGCGTCGCCGGCGGCTTCAGGGTGGATGTCGCGCGGCGTCTGGAAATAGGGCGGGCGCAGGGCGTCGCGCAGGCGCATCGACAGGGCGGATTGGTCAGCGTCGATGATCGCCACCGAGGCGTGTGACACCTCGGCCTTCACGCCCTTTGCCGTCGTGTAGACCGATATGGTGAAGGCGAACAGGATCAGGCCCATCAGTGGCATGTCGGTCGCGAGGCTGCGCAGTTCCTTCCAGGACAGCCGCCACACATTGCTCAACCAGCGCCACATGGCTCAGTCCTCCTGCTTTCGCACCAGCAGGCGTGCCAAGCCCAGGTAGAGCAGGCCAAAGCCGAGAAGCGCTGCGTACATCGGCCAGAAACTGCCCACGCCCAAGCCCTTGGTGAAAGCGCCCAGGCTGATGAGCTGGAACCACGATGCCGGAAAGCCCTTGCCCACCCAGACCGCCGCGCCCGCCAGCGTGGACACCGGGTAGAGCAGGCCGGAGAAGTTCACCGACGGGATCAGGCAGACGATGGCCGAGGCGAACGAGGCCGCCACCTGCGAGCGCAGGAAGGCCGACAGGAACAGTCCCAGCGCCGTGGTGGCGAACACGAAGCACAGCGCGCCGAGGCTGAGCGCCAGGAAGCTGCCCTTGAGCGGCACCTGCAGCAGGAACACGCTGAGGAAGACCAGCGTCAGGTAGCTGGCCATGGCAAGGGCGACGTACGGCATCTGCTTGCCCAGCAGGAACTGGCCCACCGTGGCCGGGGAGGCATAGAGGTTGAGGATGGAGCCCATTTCCTTCTCGCGCACCACGCCCAGTGCCGTCAGCATGGCCGGGATGATGATGAGGCAGAGCATCAGCAGGCCCGGCGTGGAGGCGTAGATGCTGCGGAAGGACTGGTTGTAAGCAAAGCGCGGTTCAAGCTGTGCGGGCAGCGTCGGGGGCGTCAGGCCGGGGGTTTCGCGGGCGAAGCGAATGGCGTGTTCCAGCACGATGCCTTGGGCATAGCCACGCACGTTCTCGGCCGTGAAAGGCTGGGTGCCATCCACGAAAAACCCAAGCTCTGGTCGGCGGCCGGCCACCAGGTCGCGGCCAAAGCCAGGCGGTATCTCCAGCACCAGGCTCACGTCGTGGCGACGCAAGCTTGTCTGCACGGCCTCGTCGGAGTGCAGGTCGGCTTGCCGGTCGAAATGGCGCGAGCCTGCGAAATGCTCGATGAGCTGGCGACTGCTGTGGGTCTGGTCGTGGTCAAGCACGGCGAATTTCACGTGCTCCACGTCGAAGGAGATGCTCCAGGCCGCTGTCACCAGCAGGATGATCGGACCCAACAAGGCGAAGGTCAGGCGGATGCGGTCGCGACGCAACTCCATGCCCTCGCGCAGGGCGAAGGCCCAGACGCCGGCCAGCCAGGCGCTCAGGGTGTGGCGTGCGTGGGCACTCGGTGGCACAACTGCGCCAGGCTCCGATGTGGTGTCCACCTTGGCCGCCGCCTGGGCTGCCTGCACCGTGTCATCGGCAGCTTGCAGGTAAGCCACGAAAGCGGTTTCCAGGGAATCTGCTTGCTGGCTGTCGCGCAACTCGGTGGGCGAGCCCACGGCCAGCACGCGGCCACGGTGCATCAGCGAGATGCGGTCGCAGCGTTCGGCCTCGTTCATGAAGTGGGTGGACACGAAAATGGTGACCTGCTGCTCGCGAGACAGCGTCACCAGGTGGCGCCAGAACAGGTCGCGGGCGGCCGGGTCCACGCCCGAGGTCGGCTCGTCGAGGATGAGAACTTCCGGCTTGTGCAGGCAGGCCGCGGCCAGCTGCAGCCGTTGGCGGATGCCCAGCGACAGTGCTTTGGGGCTGGCATCGGCGTGCTCCTGCAGGTCGAAGTCGCGCAGGGCCTCGTCGATCGCGGCGGTGGCACGCGGGCCGTCCAGGCGGTAGAGGCGGGCATGCAGGTCCAGGTTCTGGCGCACGCTGAGCTCTTCGTACAGCGAAAAAGCCTGCGACATGTAGCCCACGCGCAGCCGCGTGGCCAAATCGCCCGCCCGGATGGGCTGGCCGAGCAGTTGCGCTTCGCCGTCGCTGATGTCCAGCAGGCCGGTCAGCATCTTCATGGTCGTCGTCTTGCCGCAGCCGTTGGAGCCCAGGAAGCCGAAGATCTCGCCGCGCTCGATGCGGAAACTGACGTCGTCCACGGCCACGAAGTCGCCGAAACGGCGGGTGAGGTGCTTGGCCTCGATGGCCGGTGGGCCGTCGCTGCGCGCTCTGGGCGGGATGGCCAGCGGCTCGGTGTTGCCACGCTGCTCGGGGGGCAGCAGGTCGATGTAGGCCGCCTCCAGTGTGCCCTGCGGCGTGCGCGCCAGCACCTCGCGGGTGCGGTCGAACACCAGCACGCGGCCGTCGTTCATGGCCACGAGGTGCTCGAAGCGCTCGGCTTCTTCCATGTAAGCCGTCGCGACGATGACGGTCATGCCAGGCCTTTCCGCCCGCAATGCTTCGACAAGGGCCCAGAACTGCCGGCGCGAGAGCGGGTCCACGCCTGTGGTGGGCTCGTCCAGGATGAGCAAGTCCGGGTCGTGTACCAGCGAGCAGCACAAGCCCAGCTTCTGCTTCATGCCGCCCGAGAGCTTGCCCGCAGGGCGATCCCTGAACGGCGTGAGGCCGGTCGCGTCCATCAGGCGTTGCAGCCGTTGGGCGCGTTCGGTGGCGCCTTGGCCGAACAGGCGTGCGAAGAAGTCGATGTTTTCTGCCACCGACAGCGTCGGGTACAGGTTGCGCCCCAGGCCTTGCGGCATGAAAGCCACCCTCGGGGCCAGCACCGCACGCTCCCGGGCTTGCGACAGGTCGTGGCCGAGCACTTGCACCTGGCCGCGCTGCAGGCGCTTGACGCCCGCGATGAGTGACAGCAGCGTCGATTTGCCCACGCCGTCCGGCCCGACCAGGCCGATGGTCTGGCCGGCGGGCAAGCTCAGGGTGATGTGGTGCAGGGCGACGGCATCACCGTGGCGGTGGCTGACGTCGTTGAGCACCACGGCGGGTGCGGTGTTGCTCACGGTGATGTTTGTGCAGCCGATGCGGATGAGGCGGTGGCGGCCACGGGCGCAGTCGCCATCGCGGAGGGTGCCGTCTCGGGCAGCTTCACCTGCAGCGATGCGGGCCAGGCGGTGCGGGCATCGGTGCGCACGTGGCCATAGCCGGTCAGGCCGGCTTTGACGTATCGGCTGTATTGCTGGGCCACCTCACGTGGCACCTGCAGCTTCACGCGGAACACCAGCTTTTCGCGCTCGGCCTCGGTCTCCACGTACTTGGGCGTGAACTGGGCTTCTGCCGCCACGAACGACACCTTGGCTGGCACCACAAACTGCGGTGCGGCGTCAAGGACGATGCGGGCCTCGTCGCCCAATTGCAACTTGCCCGCCACCGCGGTGGGCAGGAAGATCGTCATGTGGGCGTCAGCCAGATTGAGCAGCGTCGCCACCCGGCCGCCCGACGGGACCACCGAGCCAGGCTCCACGACGCGGTACTCGATGCGGCCGTCCAGCGGCGCGCGCAAGCTCATGTCTTCGATCGCCGCGCTCAGGCGGCGGATCTGCGCCTCTGCCTCGCTGCGTGCCGCGGTGGCCTCACCGATGGCGGCCGTGGCCACTTTCACGCCGGCCTGTTCGCCGTCGCGCTGTGCCGTGCGGCGCTCCACCTCGGCGCTCGACACCAAGGCGTCCTGCCGGAGCTTGGCTGCATGGTCCAGTTCCAGCTGGGCCAGCCGGGCCTGCACGCGGCGCACCTCGGTCTCTGCCGCAGCGCGCTGCATGGCCTGGCCCGCACGTTCGCGGGCCGCAGAGACGGCATCGCGCTGGGCCAGCAAGTCGGTGCTGTCCTGCCGCGCGATCAGGTCGCCCGCCTTCACCAGGTCGCCTTCGCGCACGGGCAGCTCGATGATGCGCCCCGGGTACTTGGCCGCGATGTCGATCCGATCAACCTCCATGCGGCCATTGCCCCGCGCCAGCCCCTCAGGTGTGTCGGGCGTGCGGGTGTGGAGCCAGTAGGCCAGTCCGATGGCGAAGGCGACAACGGCCGAAGGCAGCGCCCAACGCAGCGAGGAGGTGTTCATGCGAAGTGAGGGGTGAATCTGCGAGTGTTGCGCTGCAGCATCTCTCCGCAACGGCCATCCGTCAATGTGGCAAATTGATGTGTCTCAAGGAGGCGACCAACTTCGGCTTGGGTGTGGCGTGGAGCGCGCAGGCCCGCCGGCACAGCGCCTGCTTGCGGGGGGTGCTGGTGTTTCTCCGGACAAGCCGATGCCAGGGAGCGCGTCGGCCGGCGTTATCCTCAAGGCATCACGTCCATCTCGCATTCGCTGACGAACCCATGATCACTGTCGAAAAAAGCCGTTCCTGGCAGGGCTTGGCCATCGCGGCTGCCTTGGCAGCGGCCGCTGCTGGCGCTTACTGGGCCTTTGGCCCCTCCAACGACAGTGGCACAGCCCAGAGCGCCAGCAGCGCCGGCAACGGCATGTGGCCAGGCATGGGCAACAGCGCCTCGGTCGTGGCCAGCGGCCTCCCGGAGCTCAACCCGCCCGTTCTGGCCGATGGGCGCCCCGCTGACCTCTCTGAGGCCGACTGGAACGCCCTCGAAGCCGCCCTGAAACGGCAGCCCAACGCCAAGGCCGAGGCCGCCCGCATCGTCAGCTACCTGCGTTATCAAAAGGCGTTCGAGACGTGGCAGAACCTCGACGAACAGCGCGACGCCCGCAAGCGCCGCGAAATGGCGGAGGCGCTGATGAGTGAGTTGCCCGAGCGCATGAAATCCGGCGAATTCACCCTGGTGGAAGCCACCTTGATGGGCGTTGTGCTGGTGGCCGACATGGAGCCCGACGAAACCAAGCGTGCACAGCGTGCGGAAGCCTGGCAGGCCAAGGTGGGCAGCATGGTCAGCGCCATGGTGACCAACCCCGAGGACGAAACCCAGATGGCCGCGCTCAACCGCGAGACCGAGTTCAAGCGGCGCCGTGCATCCGCCTTCGGCGAATGGCAACTCAAAACAGATCCTGCGGAGCGCTCTCCGGCCAAGCTGTCGCAGGCCATGGAAGACGTCCAGCGGATGTACAACAGCGGCGCTGCCAACTGATTGCTGCACGCTCGGCGGCGCTGATTCAGCGCAAGCGCGCCTCCAGGCGCTCCCTCACCTGCGGTCAATCGGTGCGGGTGATGGTGTGCATCACGGAATCCCGGATGAAGCCGTCGCGCATCACCATGTGGCTGCGCCAGACGCCTTCTTCGCGCGCACCGATCCGCACGATCGCCTGACGCGACGCCAGGTTGCGGGCGTCCGCGAGGTGGGGCGGCACGCCGGTGCAGGTACCGTCGGGGGAACATTCCCCGCGCCGATCACCCTTCAGGGGGGAGACCTCGGCTGGCCACCTCACGGATGATCTGTGAAGCCGCCGGCGTGTCGACACAGCCGGCACCTTCGCAGCCGACGTCCGCAAGCCACGCTCCCCCGTCATGCATTGCCAACACCTCATCGCATGGGCCCGCGCCCATCGAAACGCGGCACCTTGCGGCGGTTCACCGCCATGAGCCCGTCAAGGCGACACCCAACGCAGCGCGCCCACCCACAGCGGCACGGTGACCATGCCCAGCAAGGTGGACAAGGTGATGAGGCCTGCCACGAAAGGCCCGTTGCCGCCCATGCGCACCGCCAGCACATAGGCGCTGGAGGCCGTGGGCAAGGCGCCGAAGGCCACCAAAATGGCCCGCTGGGCATCCGGCAGCTCCAGCCACCGCCCCAGCAGCATGGCGGCGAGCGGCAGCACCACGTGCCGGATGGCCAGCAAGCCCCCCGCCAGGCCAGGGGCCGCGGCCAGGCCCGTCCATTGGAGCCCGGCGCCCACGGCGAGCAGGCCCATGGGCAGCGCAGCCTGCCCGACGCGGCCGACCGTCTCCATCGCAACGTGCGGCAAAGGCAGGTCCAGCACCCGCACGGCCAGGCCCGCCAGGGTGCTGATGATCAAAGGGTTGCGGGCCATCTCGCGCAGGGTGTTGTGGCCGCCGTGCCGCGCCAGGCTCCAGACAGCGCCCGCATTGCACAAGGGCACGCACAGGGCGATGAGGATGGCGATCAAGGCCACGCCCTGCGCGGCCAGCAGCCGGTCGGCCAGCGCCAGCGCGATGTAGGAATTGAACCGGAAGGCCACTTGCGCGCCGCTGGCGTGCAGGCGCGCGTCCACGCCAGGGCCATGGCGCAACAGGGTGGCCAGCCACAGCCCGAGCAGGCTCAAGGCCACGCCTGCACCGGCCATGGCAGCGGCGTCCGTTGGGCGCAACGGGCTCTTGACGATGGAGGCGAACAGCAGCGCCGGGAACAGCAGGTGGTAAACCAGCCGCTCGACCACATCCCAGGTGGGGCGTTCGAACGCGGTGAAGCGGCACAGGAGAAATCCGCCCACAATCAAGAGGAAGTCGGGCAGAAGCATCAGCGGGTCCATCATGGGCGGCAGGTTAACGCCAAGCCCTTGATTTGCGCGTGTGGACCTCCACATGCTTCGGCTCAAGCGCTGGCGTTCGGCGCGCTGGTCGTCGTCCGTGTGGTGCGGCCTGACTCGTCCCGAGCGGTGACCGGCCTGTGGCAACAAGGAAAAGATTGCATGGATTCCCTTTCCTGGCGCCTGCGCGCCGCGCGACGGCTGGTGATGGCCGCGCTGCTGACAGCCTTGTCCGGTGTCAACTTGGGCCCGGCCTGGGCTGCCACGCTGGACGGCCAGCAGTTCGATGACACGGCAGTGCTGTCCGACCGCACCCTGCGGCTCAATGGTCTCGGTTTGCGCGGTGTGGCCTGGGTCAAGGCCTTCGTCGCCGGGCTTTACCTGCCGGCGCCCACCCGCGACGGCGTCCAAGTCCTGACCATGCCGGGTCCGAAGCGCCTGCGTTTGAAGATCATGCTGGACGCGCCCAGCCACGAACTCACCAAGTCGCTCACCAGCCGCATTGCCCGCAACGAAACCGAAGCGGCCCAGGCGCAGATGGGCGAACGCCTCACCCGCCTGGCAGGCCACCTCGACAGCATGGGTGACCTTCGCGTGGGCGACACCGTCGACATCGACTTCATGCCCGAGAGCGGGACCGTGCTGCGCCTCAACGAGCGGCCGGTCGGGACACCCGTGGTGGGCGACGACTTGTACCGCTCGGTGCTCAAGATTTTCGTGGGCGACCGACCGGTGGACAAACGCTTGAAAGAGGGCTTGTTGGGTGGCGGCGTCTGAAGCATCTGCCAGTGGGCAGGCCGCTTTGCCAGCGGACCCTCATTTGGACCGCTTCGTTGACGCGCTCTGGCTCGAAGACGGTCTGAGCGCCAACACGCTGGCCGCCTACCGGCGCGACCTCAGTGCGCTGGCTGCGTGGTTGCATGCAGAGGCGGGGCGTGCCCTCGCCCAGGCCAGCGAGGCCGATGTGCAGGCCTACATGGCCCAGCGCCATGCCGAGTCCAAACCGTCCTCGGTCGGACGCCGGCTCAGCGTGTTCCGCCGCTTCTACCGCTGGGCCGTGCGCGAAGGCTTGTGCCATCAGGATCCGACCTTGCGCGTGGACGCCCCCAGACAGCGCATGCGCCTGCCGGGCACGCTCACCGAGCAGCAGGTCGAGCGCTTGCTGGCCGCCCCCGATGTGCTCGACAAACTGGGCCTGCGTGACCGCGCCATGCTGGAGTTGCTCTACGCCAGTGGTTTGCGCGTGAGCGAGCTGGTCACGCTGCGCACGGTGCAACTGGGTCTGAACGAGGGCGTCCTGCGCGTCACGGGCAAGGGCAGCAAGGAGCGCCTGGTCCCCTTTGGTCAGGAAGCTGGTACTTGGTTGCAGCGCTACCTCGACGAGGCTCGCAGCCAAATCCTCGGCGCGGAGCGCGTCAGCGAGGCCCTGTTCGTGACATCCCAGGGGCACGGCATGTCTCGGCAGATGTTCTGGAAGCTCATCCGCAAATATGCCCTGGTGGCTGGCATCCACCAACATCTCTCGCCCCACACGCTGCGCCACGCTTTCGCCACCCATTTGCTCAACCACGGCGCCGACCTGCGCGTGGTACAGATGCTGCTCGGCCATGCCGACATCTCCACCACGCAGGTTTACACCCACGTCGCCAGGGAGCGCCTGAGGCAGTTGCATGCCCAGCACCACCCGCGGGGTGCGGGTGCAGACTAGCACGGCGCGTGGCAACCGCCTGGGCGGCCCTGGCCACCGGGTGCCTCAGTCCAGGCCCAGCAGGAAGGCCATCTCTTCGTTCGTGAAGCCTGCAGCCTTGCGTGCTGCCTCGTTGAAGGGAGGCCGCAACCGCGGTGCCTCGTACCGCTTCACCAGCTGGGGGTAGAGCGAAATCGAGTCCAGCCCCCGCGCCTGACACAGGTGGTGGAACCAGTGGTTGCCCACGGCCACGTGCCCCACCTCGTCGCGCAAGATGGTGTCCAGGATGCTGACCGCGGCCAAGTCACCCGCGCGGGTCAGCTTCTCCTGGATCAGCGGCGTGGCGTCCAGGCCTCGGGCCTCCAGCGTGCGCGGCACCAGGGCCATGCGCGCCACGATGTCATCGCACGTTTTTGCGCACATGCTCCAAAGGCCATCGTGAGCGTCGAAGTCGCCATAATCGAAACCCAAAGACTGCAAATGACTGCGCAGCAGGCCAAAGTGCAGCGCTTCCTCGCTGGCGACGCGCAGCCAGTCCAGGTAGAACTGCACCGGCATGTCCGCGTAGCGCCAGACCGCATCCAGTGCCAGGTTGATGGCGTTGAATTCGATGTGGCAGATGGCATGCAGCAGGGCGGCGCGCCCTTCCAGCGTGAAGGGGCTGCGCGAGGGCACCTGCTTCGCGGGCACGAGCGTGGGCCGCGCGGGCCGACCCGGCATGGCGGCAGCTTGCGCAGGCGTCAGTGTGATGTGTTCTGCCACGGCTGTGGCCATCTCATCCGCACAACGCCCGTCCTCGGCGAGTGCCAGCGCATCGCCATGGAGCGCCTGCGCGAGCCGTGCTTTCAGGGCCGGGTCTGGCTGCAGCAGGATGTCCAGCGCGCGACGTCTGAGGGAGGTTCTGGGGGGCATGGCACGATTTTCTCATCCCCGGCGCGCGGCGCTTGCGGTGCTCACTCCGACCAGGACACCCAGTCGAAATGCGCCGACACCAGGATCAACACACCGAACGCGATCCGGTACCAGGCAAACGGGATGAAGCTGTGGCTCGACACGTACCTGATCAGCCAGCGCACGCACACCCAGGCCGACAGGAATGCAAAGACCAGGCCCACGCTGAACAGCGGCAGATCGGCCGTCGACAGCAGGGCGCGCTCCTTGTAGAGGCTGTAGGCGCCGGCGCCCACCAGCGTCGGGATGCCCAGGAAGAAGCTGAAATCCGTTGCGGCTTTGCGCGACAGCCCCATCAGCATGCCGCCTATGATGGTTGCACCCGAGCGGCTGGTGCCAGGCACCAGGGCCAGGCACTGGACGATGCCGACCTTCAGGGCATCGACGAGGCTGAGGTCGTCCACCGTCTCGACGCGGGCTCTCGGGGCGCGTGCCGCGATGCGTTCGGCGATCAGGATGACGATACCGCCCAAGATGAAGGTGGAGGCGACCACCGTGGCGTTGAACAAATAGGCCTTGACGATCTTGCCCAGCGCGAGGCCGAACACCACGGCGGGCAGGAAGCCGACCAGCACATTGGCGGTGAAACGCTGCGCTCTGGGGTCGGAGCCCAGGCCGCTCAGCGTGTCCCGGATGCGTTGCATGTAAACCAGGATGACGGCGAAGATGGCGCCCGTCTGGATGGCAATCTCGAACACCTTGGCCTTTTCCGCACCGGCCGAGCGCGCGAAATCCAGCAGGGAGTCCGCCAGAATGAGGTGGCCCGTGCTGGAGATGGGCAAGAACTCGGTCAGCCCCTCCACGATGCCCATCAGGGCGGCCTTGAAGAACAACACAACTTCCACCAGAGATTCTCCCGGGACGGGCTCGGCCGTCATCTGTTCGACGGGCACCGCGCCCACCGCCGCCGTCGGCGGTCGGCCGACACGAGGCCGCATCTTAGGCGAGCCCCGTGACCGCAATGCCCCTGGCGCGCCCCAGGGACAGGGGGCTTGTCTACACTGCACCACATGCTGCCATCCTCAGACACTGCAACAGACATCGATAAGAACGCCGCCATGCCCGAGTGGGCCGGCGCACCTGTGCAGCCAGAGGACATGCCGCCGGCCGAGGCCTGGCGCAACCGCTTTGCCCGGCTCAGCCAGGACACCCAGGCGCGCCTGGGCGTACCGCTGGGCACCGCCCTCTTGGGCGAGCCCTTGCCCCATCCGCGTTGGGTGGCTGCCAGCGACGCCCTGGCGCGTGAGCTGGGTTGGCCCGCCGACTGGCGCACCGAAGAGGCCCTGCAGGTGCTCAGCGGCAACGCCATCTGGCCGGGCATGGCGCCCATGGCCACCGTGTACTCCGGCCACCAGTTCGGTCACTGGGCGGGGCAGCTGGGCGACGGCCGTGCCTTGTTGCTGGGCGAAGTCGACACCCCCCACGGGCCGCAGGAAATCCAGCTCAAGGGCGCGGGCATGACGCCCTACTCGCGTCGGGCCGATGGCCGCGCCGTCCTGCGCTCCAGCATCCGCGAATTCCTGTGCAGCGAGGCCATGCACGCGCTCGGCATCCCGACCACGCGCGCACTGGCGCTGGTCGCTTCTCCGGCGCCGGTTCGGCGAGAGACGATCGAAACCGCCGCCGTGGTGACACGTGTGGCGCCCAGCTTCATCCGCTTCGGTCACTTCGAGCACTTCGCGCACAGCGGCCGGCCTCGCCACCACGAGGCCCTGGCGGCGCTGCTGGATTTCGTCTTGACACACCACTTCCCGCACTTGCAGGGCCAGCCACAGCCGGCCTTGGCGCTGTTGGACGTGGTGGTTCAGCGCACCGCCGAGCTGATGGCAGCGTGGCAATCGGTCGGCTTCTGCCATGGCGTCATGAACACAGACAACATGTCCATCCTGGGCCTGACCATCGACTACGGCCCTTTCGGCTTTCTGGACGCTTTCGACCCCGATCACATCTGCAACCACTCCGACGACCGCGGACGCTACAGCTGGAACAACCAGCCACAAATCGGTTACTGGAACCTGCGCGCCCTGGCGCAGGCGCTGCTGCCCTTGGTGCCCGGTGCTCAGGACGACCCCCAAGCGATCAGCGAAGTGCTGCAGACCTATGAACAGCGCTTCCCACAGGCCATGAACGCGCGCTGGCGGGCCAAGCTCGGCCTCCACGCTGAGCGCCCGGAAGACACCGAACTGGCCATCGACTTCCTGCGCCTGCTGGCTGCGGGGAGGGTGGATTTCACGATCGCTTTCCGGCGGCTGTGCCAGTTCGTCAGCGAGGGCGATGCCACCACCCTGGCCACCGACGCCCGCAACGCGCCCCTGCGCGACCTCTTCCTCGACCGCGCCGCCTTCGACGCCTGGGCCCAGCGCTACGCGCAACGCCTCCAGGCCGAAGGCAGCACCGACGCCGAGCGTGCGCAGCGCATGCAGCGCGTCAACCCGCTCTACGTGCTGCGCAACCACATGGCCGAAACGGCCATCCGCCGGGCCCAGCAGGGCGACGACAGCGAAGTCCAGCGCCTGCACCGCCTGTTGCAACATCCATTCGACGCGCAAAGCGGCTGCGAGGCCGATGCCGACTTCCCGCCCAGCTGGGCGCAATCCATCGAGGTGTCCTGTTCATCATGAGCGATCACGCAGTCAAGAAAACCGACGCCGAGTGGCGTGAGTTGTTGTCACGGCCAGGTGCGGAGCCCATGAGCTACCGCGTCACCCGCCAGGCGGCCACGGAGCCGCCGTTCAGCGGCCGTTACTGGGATCACTTCGAGCCCGGCCACTATAAATGCGTGTGTTGCGGCGTCACGCTGTTCGCCTCGGACACCAAATTCGATGCGGGGTGCGGCTGGCCCAGCTATTGGCAGCCTGCGGCCGATGACCTCATCGAGTACGTCCGCGACACCAGCCACGGCATGATCCGCACCGAGGTGCGCTGCAAGAGCTGCGGTGCGCACCTGGGGCACGTTTTCGAAGACGGCCCCCAACCCACGGGGGACCGCTATTGCATCAACTCCGCCGCGCTAGACTTTGAGCCCGGCTCCCGCTGACGGAGCGCCTGACCACACCCCATGAAAATCCTTTTCGACCTGCTGCCCATCATCCTGTTCTTTGCGACCTTCAAGTGGGCGGAAGGGCACAAGGAGCTGGCCGCGCAATGGCTCACCGAGCACCTCGGCTTCGCCGTCTCGGGCGGCATGGTGGGGATGACGGAGGCACCAACGCTGTTGGCCACGGTGGTGGTGGTGGCCGCCACGGTCTTGCAAATCCTCGTGCTCAAGGCCCTGCGCAAGCCGGTGGACAAGATGTTGTGGGCCGGGCTGGTGATCGTTGTTGTGCTGGGCGGCCTGACCCTGTGGTTCCACGATGAGCGCTTCATCAAGTGGAAGCCCACGCTGATTTACTGGCTCATGGCAGCGGGCTTCCTTGTCACTGAGATCCTGCTCAAGCGCAAGATGCTGCGCCAGATGATGGGTGGACAGATGGACGCCCCGGATGCGGTCTGGCGCAAACTGGGCTGGGCGTGGGTGCTGTTCTTCGCCGCCATGGGTGTGCTGAACCTGTACGTGGCGTTCAACTTCACGACCGACGTGTGGGTCAACTTCAAGATGTGGGGCAGCTTGGGGCTGACGCTGGGTTTCACCCTGGCCCAGGGCATCTACCTGAGCAAGCACATGGACCCGGCACCGTCCGAGGCGGGGAGTACCCGATGAGCGCCGCTGCTGCTCCCGAACCCGTCACGGCCGCCGAAATGCAGGCCGTACTCACCGCGGCGCTGCAGCCAGAGTTCATCGAGGTGCACGACGACACCGCGGCGCACCACGGCCACGCGGGCCACAGCGGCGCCGACTTCGGCACGCATTTCTCGCTCCACATCCGTGCACGTTCTTTCACCGGACTGTCACACGTTCAGCGACATCGCCTTGTGTATGATGCCCTGCGCGACCTGATGCCCCGCGGGGTGCATGCCCTGGCGATCAAGGCCGAACTGCCGGCTGAAACCCAGCCGCCGTCACACTGATTCACCCAACCCAAGCGCTCTGCTCAACATGAAGACTTCCCGTCACGTCAAGGCTGCCCTGCTGGCCGCATCGCTGTCGCTGGCCGCTCCGCTGGTCTCGGCCCAGAACATCGCCATCGTCAATGGCAAGGCCGTGCCCAAGGCCCGTGTCGACGCCATGCTCGAGCAGATCCTGAAGTCGCCCCAGCAGCCCGGCCAGCCGCCCCTGACCAAGAGCCCCGAGCTGGAACAGAAGGTCAAGGACGAAATCGTGCTGCGCGAAATCCTCATCCAGGAAGCCGAGCGCCGCGGCTTGCAGAACACGCCCGACTACAAGCTCCAGATGGAGCTGACACGCCAGTCCATCCTGATCCGCACGCTGTTCCAGGACTTCGAGAAGAAGAGCGGCACCACCGATGCCGAAGCCCGTGCCGAGTACGACAAGATCAAGGCAGCGAACGGCGACAAGGAATACCGCGCTCGCCACATCCTGGTCGAGAAGGAAGAGGACGCCAAGGCGATCCTGGCCCAGTTGAAGGGCGGCGCCAAGTTCGAGGACCTCGCCAAGAAGAACTCCAAGGACCCTGGCTCGGCCGAAAACGGCGGTGACCTGGATTGGGCCAACCCCGGCAACTACGTGCCCGAGTTCTCGGCTGCCATGGTGAAGCTGAACAAGGGTGAAGTGACCGACACCCCGGTGAAGTCGCAGTTCGGCTACCACATCATCAAGCTGGAAGACACCCGCCCGGTGCAGTTCCCGGCCTTCGAGGACGTCAAGGCGCAGATCATCCAGCGCAACAACCAGGCGAAGGTGGCCAAGTTCCGCGAAGAGCTCAAGTCCAAGGCCAAGACGGACTACAAGTTCCCCAACTGATCTGTCCGTGGGCGGTGCTTTGGTCCTGAGGCGGGACCACAGCCAAGCTGAGCCAAGCCAAGCCAAGCCGAAGGCAGGTCCGGGTACATCCGGGCCTGCCTTTTGTCATGTCGCCCGGCTTGTGGACAGGTCAGGCGCGCTTGCGGAACACCAGGTCCCACACGCCGTGGCCCAGGCGCAGGCCGCGGTTCTCGAACTTGGTCAAGGGGCGATAGGCGGGTTTGTCGGCATAGCCCTGTGCGGTGTTCACCAGCGCGGGCTCGGCCGACAGCACCTCCAGCATCTGCTGGGCGTAGGGCTCCCAATCGGTCGCGCAATGCAAGTAGCCGCCGGGCGCCAGGTGCTTGACAACGTCGGCCACGAAGCCCGCCTGTACCAGGCGGCGCTTGTTGTGCTTCTTCTTGTGCCAGGGGTCGGGGAAGAAAATGTGCATGCCGGCCAGTGACGCCTCGGGCACCATTTGCTTGAGCACCTCGACCGCGTCGTCCTGAACGATGCGCACGTTGGTGAGGCTCCGCTCGCCAATCTGTTTCAGCAGCGCGCCGACGCCGGGTTCGTGCACTTCGCAACCGATGAAATCGGTGTCGGGCAACAGCTCCGCGATCTTGGCGGTGGCGTCGCCCATGCCAAAGCCAATCTCGAACACCACGGGCGCTTTCCGGCCGAACGTGGCTTCAAGGTCGAGGGGCTGCTGTGTGAACGGCAGCACGAACTTCGGGCCGAGCTCGCTCAAGGCACGGGCCTGGCCCTCGGTGGTGCGGCCAGCGCGCATCACAAAGCTGCGGATGCTGCGCGGGTGGGCGACGCCTGGGGGCGCCTGGTCAGGGGATGCCTGGTCGGGCGTGGCCGGGCTTGGCGCGGTGGAGGACGGTGCGTCGCTGCCAGCGGTCGGGCAGTCTTTCTCGGAAGGCGAACTCATGGCGGCATTTTACGGGCGGGGGTCCGCACGTGGCGCCGCCGTCACAGTGCGGCCACTGCCCCGCCACGGCGCTGACACCGCATCAGGGCCAGCCGTGACGAAGTTGACCAAGTGGGCGCCCGCGTTCGCAAGAGGGTGTGTTTCACCCGGCTCATTCTGCGATCCTGAAGGCCATGGAGGTGCTGCCC